>Ga0105049_10004220_pt1 | contig 16872 bp, 10 predicted proteins | sample MAT06_FD_78087 | JGI IMG/M metagenome (GOLD analysis project Ga0105049, IMG submission 78087) | Freshwater microbial communities from Lake Fryxell liftoff mats and glacier meltwater in Antarctica - MAT-06 | ecosystem: Environmental > Aquatic > Freshwater > Ice > Liftoff microbial mat | place... | reverse complement strand
CTTGTCAGCTACTGCAATGTATCGGCGACTTGCTGACCTCGCTTCGTATGCGCGTCGGTATCTATCCTTAATCCACGTGGTTCCTGATATGCCGACGGAAACGATTGAGTTTGATGTTCGCACCGATGAGATGCTCATCAATATGGGGCCGCAACATCCGAGCACGCACGGTGTGTTGCGGTTGGTGCTTCGTACCGATGGCGAAGTCGTTCGCGATGTCGTTCCGCACCTCGGCTATCTGCATCGGTGTGCGGAGAAAATTGGGGAGAACGTGACGGTTTTGCAATTCATCCCTTACACGGACCGGATGGATTATCTTGCGGCGATGAACATGAATCTCGGGTATTCACTGACCGTCGAAAAACTGTGCGGGATGGTGATACCCGAAAAAGCACAAGTCTTGCGCGTATTAATCTGCGAGTTGAACCGCATCGCTTCGCACCTTGTTGGTATGGGCGCGTATGGCCTCGACCTCGGCAGTTTCAGCCCGTTTCTGTATGCGTTTCGTGAACGTGAACATATACTCGATTTATTTGAAGATGCATGTGGTGCGCGTCTCACATATAGTTACCTCACGGTCGGCGGTGCCCACGATGATCTGCCCGATGGCTGGCTGAAACGCTGCCGTAAGTTCCTCGAATACTTCAAGCCGCGCATCCCCGAGTATCACGCGATGCTGACGGACAATCACATCTTCGCGAAGCGCACGGCGGGCGTCGGCGTGCTCGGTCGCGACATGGCGATTAACTATGCTTGCACCGGCCCCGTGTTGCGGGCTTCGCTCGACCGGACGAAAAGCGACCCGCATTGGGATTTGCGCAAAACCGAACCGTATTCCGGGTACGAAAACTACACATTCGACGTGCCCGTGCCGCCGTTCGACCGCGCTCCGCCGGGCGCGATCATCGGCGATTGCTGGCACCGGTTTTACGTGCGTATGCTGGAAGTCGTCGAGAGTATTCGCATCTGCGAACAAGCGATGGAAAAGTACCCGGAGGCGACCGGTTCGCACCGGATCGAACCGCCGCGCACGCTGACGCCGGGCGAATGTTACCTCGAAACCGAGTGTCCGCGTGGGCAGATGGGCTTTTATATCGTCGGTCGGCCGGGCAAGGAATCGGTGCCATTGCGGGTCCGCGCTCGCTCGGGTTGCTTCTCGAATCTCAGCGTCGTCGAAGAACTCTGTCGTGGCTGCCTCGTCGGCGACATCCCCGCCATCCTCGGTAGTTTCGATGTCGTCATGGGCGAAATTGATCGGTAACGTAAATCCCGAACGATCGCGAACGAACAATGAGACACCGCTTACTGACCCTTTCAGGAGAGTTCCATGATGTTCCTCCGTGCCCTGTTGATGATGGCCGTTGTGACGGGCGTTGCGGTTGCGGGCCGTGATGTCGTTCTGACCGCACACGAATCGGCGAGCGGTCGGTTCGTGGCGGACTCTCCTGGCAAGCTAAAATCGGCGTCGCGCACGGTGCCATCGCCGGCGGGCGGGCTTACGGTGACGACTGAGACGGCGACCGCAAACGGGCAAGCGGAGATCGTGTTTGCTGTCACGTACACCGATTACCCGGCGACGTTTGCGAACCTCGATGCCAGCAAATTGTTGATTGCGGTGCGCGATGGCATGAAGACCCGCGAAGGCACCATCTCGAATGAGAGAGACCTTATCGTCGATGGCGACCGCCCCGCCGGCATCGAAATGCAATTCGACTACGGCAAAACCCATACCCGCGCCCATCTCCACCTCATCGGCACGCGGCTTTATCAAGTAACCGTCACCGGCACAAAGGACGATGTCGAATCAAAGGCCGCGTCGTTGTTTCTCGCATCGTTCAAATTGCGGAAGTGAATCCCGATGGGGACCGCAGCCTGAAACGGAGCGAGGCCGGCATTTTTTGCTACAGCCGTATTTTCTAATGGAAGTTTAATACAAGGTTTGGCAAAGTAAGACACGTCGATTAGTCAGTGTTAGCTACTCATGAATGAGGATCAACGCGATGAGTCGCCCGATCCGCGTGTTATTCGTTGAGGGATCTCCCGAAGATGAGGAGCGCGTCCTCCATGCGCTTCGGCAGGGCGGGCTGGACCCCGTGTGGAAGCGAGTCGAAAACGCAGATGGGACGAATGCGCCTGCCGCAGGAGTCTTCGTCCGTATCAACGATCCCGATCTCACGCAGTTCCACGACCCGTCCACACGCGAGGCACAGTATCGGCTTCTGTTCGAGTCCAATCCGCACTCGATGTGGGTCTACGACATCGAGACGCTCCGCTTTCTCGACGTGAACGAGACTGCAATTCAGCATTATGGCTATTCCCGGGACGAGTTCCTCGGGATGACGATCCGCGACATTCGCCCTCCGGAAGATGTACCCAGGTTGTTGGCGGAGATGTCTCGACTGACCGGTCGCCCCCACACGCAGTCCACGTTATGGCGGCACCGGAAGAAAGACGGCACGCTCATCGACGTGGAAATCAGCAGCAACGACATCCGGTACGGTGTTCGTGCCGCGCGGTTCGTATTTGCGCTGGACGTGAGCGAGCGATTGCGATTGGAAGCGGAAATGCTGCGAACGTCGAGCCTGCTGAAAGCGGTCGCCGACGGAACGCCCGATGCGGTATTCGTCAAGGATCGGGCCGGCCGCTATTTGCTGTTCAACGATGCCGCGGCCTCTTTCGTCGGCAAGCCCGTCGAGGAAGTCATCGGTCGCGACGACACCTTGCTGTTCGATCCAGCGGGCGCGCAACTGTTGATGGATTACGACCGCCGAGTGATGGAACTCAACCGGATTGTGACTTACGAGGAACCGCTGACGGCCGCTGGCGTCACGCGGACGTATCAGGCGACGAAAGCACCTTACCGGGACGGCGACGGCAACGTCATCGGTGTCATTGGCATTTCGCGCGACATTACCGAACAGAAAAAAGCGGAAGTGGCGTTGCTACAGGAACGCGAGTTCATGCGGTTGGTGTTGGACACCGATCCCAATCTCATTTTCGTGAAGGATGCCGATGGGCGTTTCGTGCTCGCCAACAAAGCGATAGCGGATCTTTACGGGACGACGCCCGAGGCGTTGGTGGGCCGACGTGCAGGAGAAGGATTTCCCGATCCGGCCGAGTTCTCCGAATATCTCCGCGTCGAGAAGAAGGTACTGCAAACGGGCATACCTGCGGCACTGGACGAATCGAACACACGGTCGGACGGACGAGTTTACTGGTTCCACACGAAGAAAGTCCCCCTCGTATTGCCCAATGGTACCACTCACGTTTTAGGGATCTCTCTCGACATCACGGAACGGAAGCAAGCCGATCATGCACTGCGATTGTTCCGCGAATTGATTGATCGTACCAGCGACGCGGTCGAGATTATCGATCCGTCGACGGGGCGTTTTCTCGACGTCAACGAAACCGGTTGTCAGATTCATGGCTATACGCGCGCCGAGTATTTAGCCCTAGCGGTCCCCGATATCGATCCCGCGATGGCCTCGCAGCCCTGGAACGAAATTCACGAGGAATTGCGAAGGTCCGGCGTCCGCGTTTTCGAGACGCTGCACCGCCGCAAAGATGGCTCGATGTTCCCCGTGGAGGTGAACATCACGTATATTCGTTTGCAGCAAGACTACATGCTCGCAGTGGTCCGCGACATCAGTGAGCGGAAACGGATCGAGCAATCCCTGCGTCAAAGCGAGGCCCATAAGGCGGCAATTTTAGAGACGGCCCTCGACGCCATCATCACGATGGACCATGAAGGGATGATCGTCGACTTCAATCCTGCCGCCGAGCAGATGTTCGGGCATCGTCTCGAGGAGGTGGTCGGGAAATCTCTCGCTACCACAATCATTCCGCCTGCGTATCGACAGGCCCACCGCCTCGGGATGGAGCACTATCTTACCACTGGCGAAGGGCCGGTACTGGGTCAACGGCTCGAGGTATCCGGGTTGCGTGCGGACGGAACCGAGTTCCCTCTCGAACTGGCGATCACTCGCATTTCCACGTTCGGCTTGCCAATGTTTACTGCTTACTTAAGGGACATCTCGGATCGCAACCGAAAACAAGATCAGTTACGAAGGTCGGAATCGTTTTTGCGGCTGATTTGGGAGAGTTCCGCAGACGGAATGCGACTGACCGACCGGGCCGGGGTGGTCCGGATGGTGAACGAAGCATTTTGCCGCATGATGGGGCGACCGAGGGAATTGATCGAGGGCTTCCCTCTTTCCACCATATACGAACCCGCGAATAGCGAGGCGATCCTGCAGAAACACTGCGAGCGATTCGCGGCGAAGGCAATTCCGTCACGCATCGAGTCGGAAGTGCTCTTATGGGACGGCAGACGAGTCTGGTTCGCGGTGTCCAACTCGTTCCTTGAAGTTCCAGGCGACGAATTATTATTGTTAGAGGTGTTCCGCGACGTCACCGCTCGAAAGCGGGCGGAGACCGAGCGGGTCGAACTGCTGAACCGATTGACCATCCAGATCGAGCGATTGCCCTTAGCCTACCTGCTGTGCGGCCCCGACTTCTGCTACACCCGTTGGAACCCCGCGGCCGAACGAATGTTCGGATTTACCCAGGCCGAGGTTCTCGGCCGACACCCGTTCGAGGTGGTCGTTCCGGCACATTCCATCGCCCGCGTAGCGGTCCTTTTCGCTCGATTGAAGGTAGGGGACATGATCGCCCACGTCACGAGCGAAAACGTTACTAAGAGCGGGACGACGATCGTCTGCGAGTGGCACAACACCCCCTACTTCGGCCCAAACGGCGAATTCCAGGGCGTCCTTTCTATCGCCCAAGACGTTACGGCACGACGAGATGCGGAACGCGTGCTGCATCTGCGGGATCGTGCCATCCAGGCGACGTCCCAAGGTATCGTCATTACCGATCCGAACCAGCCGGACAGCCCCATCATTTACGTTAGCCCGTCGTTCGAGCGTATGGCCGGGTACGCTTCCACAGAAGTGATAAGTCGCAACTGCCGCTTCCTACAGGGCAAAGACACCGACACCGCCGTTGTCGCGCAGATGAGAGAAGCGATCCGAACCGCTCAGTCTTGCAATGTCGAGCTACTCAATTACCGGAAGGACGGTACGCCGTTCTGGAATGAATTATCGCTAACGCCGGTGCGGGACGAGGCCGGGCGATTGACGCACTTCATCGGCGTGCAAGCCGACGTGACCGCACGGCGAACCCTCGAAGAGCAGTTCCGACAGGTGCAAAAGATGGAAGCGATCGGGCAACTGGCGGGGGGCGTGGCGCACGACTTCAACAACCTCCTCACCATCATCAACGGCTATAGCGAACTGCTTTTGCAGACATTATCCGCAACCGACCCGAAGCGGGAAATGATCGATGAGATCCACAAGGCGGGGGAACGATCCGCCGCTCTGACGCGTCAATTGCTGGCGTTCAGCCGACAACAAGTGATGGCGACAAGGGTGCTCGACATCAACGAAGTCCTCGCCGACACCGATAAAATGCTCCGCCGTCTGATCGGCGAAGACATCCGGTTCACGACGACACTGGCCTCCGATATTTGGGCCGTGCGGGCCGACCCCGGGCAGATCGAGCAAGTGCTGCTGAACCTTGCCGTGAACGCCCGCGATGCCATGCCACTCGGCGGTCGATTGACGATCGAAACCCGGAACGTCGAACTCGATGATGAATACGTTCGGAATTACCCGTACGCGCACGTGGGTCCGCACGTTCTCCTGACCGTGACCGACACCGGAAGCGGTATGACACCGGAGGTACAAACGAAGATTTTCGAGCCGTTCTTCACCACGAAGGGGTTGGGAAAGGGCACCGGCCTCGGCTTGGCCACCGTATACGGGATCGTCAAGCAGAGCGGCGGCCACATTGGAGTCGTCAGCCATGTGGGGGACGGAACGACGTTCCGGATTTACCTTCCTCAAGTCGAGAAAGCCAGCGAGTCGAATCGGCCCAGCGGAATCCCGCTTCCTCCGCAGGGCACAGAAACGGTCCTTTTGGTCGAAGACGAAGACGGCGTGCGCACGCTCACCCGGCACGTACTCGGCGGGTGTGGATATACGGTACTGGAAGCTGCCAATGGCGATGAAGCGATGCGGGTGGCCGCCCGACACGATGGACTGATCCACTTGTTGATTTCCGACGTCGTGATGCCCGGAGCAGGCGGTCGCATCGTTGCCGAACGGATGGCGGCACGGTACCCCGCAATTCGCGTCCTGTTCGTGTCGGGGTACATGGACGACGCCATCATCCGTCACGGCATACTCCGCGAGGGAGTTCACTTCCTTCAAAAACCATTCTCCCCTGCGGCTCTTGCCTTCAAGGTGCGCGAAGTGCTCGATACCATCATTGACCTCGATTAGTCGCCGGGTCAGGAACGATTCTTGCGGTCGAATTCGTGTGCTAGAATTACAAACCGCACAAATCCCCGGCCTTACCGGAGCCGTTGCATGTCCTCACACGAGCCGAGTCGTCGAACCATCCTTGTTGTGGATGACGAACCGGCGATCACCAAACTGTTGCGGATCGTTCTGGAAATCGAAGGCCACCAGGTCCAGGTTGCGGCCAATGGCCAGCAAGCGATGGAGTGCGTCGCCACGCGTCGCCCCGACTTGATCATTCTCGATGTCGATATGCCGCACGTCGGTGGTTTCGAGGTCTGCCGTCGCCTCAAACTTGCGCCCGAAACGCGACTGTTGCCGATCCTGATCCTGACAGGTACCGGAGCCGCCAACGCTCGTCTGCGCGCGTGGGAACTGGGGGCCGACGAGTTTCTGACCAAGCCGTTCCAGACACTGGAAGTCGCCGCCCGTTGCCGTTCGCTGTTGCGGCAAAAAGAACTCGTCGATGGCCTCGACTCCGCCGAGTCAGTCGTCTTCACGCTGGCCCGTGTCATTGAGGCGAAGTCGCAGTTCACTCACGGCCATTCGGATCGCGTGACGCAGTACGCCATCACGCTCGCAAAACAGATCGGCATCGGCGAGGCCGACCTCGACATCCTGCGTCGCGGTGCGGCACTCCACGACATCGGGAAAATCAGCACGCCCGACGCGATCCTCGATAAGCCGGGTTCACTGTCTCCCGAGGAATTCGACGTAATCAAGAGGCATCCGGCCGATGGCGCGCGAATCGTAGAGCCGCTTCGCTCGGCACGCGATATCCTTCCGCTCATCCGCTGGCATCACGAACGAATCAACGGTACCGGTTACCCGGACGGCCTCGTGGGCGACGCGATACCGCACCTCGTACGAATCCTGTCCGTGGCAGATGTGTACGACGCATTAGCCAGCGACCGACCGTATCGAACGGCCATGTCCTACGAACGGTGCCACGAAATCATGAAGAACGATTCGGAACGAGGCGGGTTGGACCCCGAACTCGTCCAGCACTTCTTCGAGATCGTCACAGGTAAAATCGCCATCGATGCGCGATAACTTTCGAGGGATTACAACCGGATCATCGGCAGTCGTATGGCCTTTTTTGTCCCATTCCTTGCAATTTATGTAACGTATCCGTGTCGGGTGGGAATAAAACGAGGAATGGCCCACCCGTTCGCACGGTGCTTTCCAAATGGCTCACGTTCTTGACCCACCACCGACCATCGCCGCGCCCGACCCCGTGCGGGCGGCGCTCAGCGACCCGCTGGTACTCCAAAAGAATCTCGAAGCGGCGAGGTTCCACCTCCAGCCATTGCAGCGATTTCTCCACCTCACGGAATACGAACTTGAGGCCGAAGACCTCGCTTCGAAGGCGCAGGAAATTGCACTTGCGAAATCGGCATCGTTCGACTTGAACCGCGGCGCGGCGGTCACGACGTGGATTCAAGGCATTATTCGCAATCTGGCGATGAAGATTCTCGCGAAACGGAGAAAGAGCCGAAACCGCGAGTTGACGAATGAAGTGATCGATACGGCCGCGCCGGTGCTACAACTTTTGATTCGCGATACCGATCGCGAGCAGGTTCGCATTGCGCTCGACAAACTCAGTGCGAGCAATCGGAAACTGGCGCGACTTCGCTACTTCGACGACATGCCCCATTCCGAAATCGCGGCAATACTCGCGATCTCCACGGTGAGCGTGCGTGTCAAACTGCTCCGCATTCGCAACGAACTCCACCACCTGCTGCCTGCGGCCTTCCAAGGGGGCCAATCATGACCGACCGCGAACTCGATCACCTGACCGAAGTATACCTCGACGCGATGACTCGCGAAGACTTCGCCGAACTCGACCGAATTTGGGAAATCGCCGCATTCGATAAACCACTCGAAGACGCGCTCCACGAACTGCATGCGGCTGTCAATGCGGACAATCACGAACGCGCAACCGAGGCGGCAACTCGTTCGATTACGGACTCCGTGCAGTCGCACCTCAAAAGTGCGGAGATCGTTACGCCTTCAATCGGCCCCGTGACGGTTGGCGATGTGGCTCGCGAACTGTTTTTGCACCCGCCGGATCGCCTCGCTGCCGAGGCCCATCAGTTGAACCAAACGCTCGAAGCGTCCCGGGAAACGCTCCCCGAAGAACTCGGGCTGACGAAGTTGATCGAATGGGCGGAGGGTCAGTTTGGCTCTGCTCCTTCGGAGTACTGGAAGGTGTTCCGGCTGGCGGCGCTGAAGCTCGAACGGCTACGTGGCTCAGCGATCGAATACCAGTTGGCTGCTCGCCGCTCACCCAAACCGGAGGAACCGAAGTGATCGCCGAGACCATCGCCAGACTTCGCCGGGACAACCAGCTACCGGTCGATCCGCAGATTCGCGGGCCAGTGCCGTTGAATCGCTTTTTTGAAAACGGCAATCTCTCGCACGTTGCTCTGCCGGAGCTGACGTGTGGCCGCGTGACGGAATATTTGCTCGCCGAGGGCGGTACCGTCGAGCCGTTCGGCGCGCCAGACGAACCTCTCGCGGGGTTCCTGTATTTCGCGGGAAGATCGGGGCAAGCGTTCGTGAATGCCGACGACATGTTGCCGCGGCGGCGCTTCTCGGCGGCGCACGAACTCGGGCACGCGATGATGCATCGCGAACGGATGGGCCGCTTCCGTGCCGACACGAAGGAGACGCTGCTCGAAGCCGATGATTCAACCGACGAGATCGAACGCGAAGCGAACCAGTTCGCGGCAGAACTCCTGATGCCCGAAGCGGTGATACGGGCACGCGCCGATGAACTGCGAACCTCGCACAAATGCTGCCCGTTCGGCGTACTCGCGTACCGTCTCGCCGCCGAATTGCTCGTCAGTCGGCAGGCGATCGGTTATCGTTTGAAGAACCTGGGGGTCGCCGATGCCGAATGATACCGCCAGCCATTTCCTGAAGAAGTACGGCGCGTCGACCGTCGGCGAAACGCCGCCACAACCGAACGTGCCGCTCGAACCCGACGATGCCGACGACGACAAAAAATCGACTGTGGATCGCACGATCGAATTCGCCGAAGCCGCGTGGAAGCCGATCATCGTTCCCGAAGCGCCAGCCCGCGAAGGCGAGTTTCCCGTGCGTTTCGTCGATGGCTCGCACGCGGGGTTGCCAGTGTTGTGCGTGCGGACCGAACGCGGTTGGCCGATCCCGCTGATGCTCTCCGAAGTCGGTGCGGTCGCGCTCCGCAGCGTGGGCCGCGGCTTCGAGCGCGAGTTCGTCGCCGTGGATCGCGTACTCAGTTTCGTCGTCGATCCGTTCCCGTGGGAAGATGTCGAGGCGTTCGCAATCGACCTTGCCAACAAGCCCGAACTGCAACTTCGCGTACTCTCCGCCAACCTGCCGGACCTCGCGCAGCATAGCCCGTTCGATTACGAAGTGATGCGCTCGCAAGCGCGGGCACGGGCCGTGCAAGAGATGGCAAACCTCGAACGCCTTGCGCTCGCGGTGGATCGCAGCAAGGCGACGCTCGTCGATGGGCCGCTGAGCCGCGTGACGGGAAATCCGCTATCCGGTTCGCCGTTACTCGTCGGCATCGCGAAGCGACAAGCCGCCGCATACTTGCACCCCGAAGGCTGGCGTGCGCTGTTGTCGCTCCGCCCCGGACAGCGCACGCCCGTGTTCAAGATCGTAGGCATCGACGGCAAGAACGAAGGCCGCATTTCCGTGGCGACGTGGTTCCTCAAACTCTCCGGTGGCTCGCAACTCGCGCCGAACTGGGGCTACGTTCGCGTCGAGGTGCCGTGGGACCAGTTCGCGGAGAAGTTCCCACAAGACTTCTCGTTCGTCGATCGCCTGTCGCGCTGGCTGATCGATGCACGCTGTCGCACCAGTAGTTACGCACGCATGCCCGTTTCGCTCGAGCCGATCGTGCGGGCCGAAGATGCTCTCAAACCGCTCTTTACTCCGTTCCCAGTGCTGGTCAATCGGCTGTACTGCACGGCAGGATTCTTTCGCGGAGGCGAACTGTGACCGAAGACATCCGCGAACCCATTGGCCGCGTGTCGGCCCCGCCCGAACACGAATCGACGACGGGCGAATTTTACTTCTGGGTTCACCGAGACAAGACCGTCGAGCGCACGCAGATCGTCAAAACGCAGAGCACGATCGGCCCGCGCAGCGTGACGTTCATTGCCGTGGTGCAAGAGGTGTATCGTCGCAGCCGCCAGAAAGATGTGAGCGAAGAATCGGACCGCTACGATGGCGGGCGCGGCTCGCATCCGCCGTTCGACAGCGAAGGCGTGACGTACGCGAAAGCGTCCGTGTTGCGTACCGATCCCGTCGCGTACACTCCGCCGACGGAAGAATGCGAAGTCTATCTGGCCAGTGCAAAAGAGGCATCGCAGGGGTACGGCGTCGATCGCGTCGAGAACCCGATTGATGTCGGTTTGCTCAAGAACGGCGGCACCGACTACGCGGGCAAGGCGACGCTCGACCTCGATTATTTGCTCGGCGAAAACGGCGGGCACATGAACGTCAACGGCATCGCCGGCCTCGGTGCAAAATCGAGCTTCCTGCTCCACGTGTTATGGATGTTACTGCGCGAAGCCGACCGGCAGAAACGGAGTATGCCGAGCGACAAGAACCGCTTGCAGATCGCGCCAATTGTCTTCAACGTCAAGAACTACGACCTGTTTTTTATCGACAACTGGAACAAGAAATATCGCGAGAAGGAAGCCGAGTACCTCGACGACTGGAAGAAGCTCGGCGTCGAACGCCCGTCGCCGTTTCGCGATGTGAAGTTCCTCGCCCCGCAAGAGAAAGACAAGACGACACCCGCGAACGTCGGACGCGCCGACGGGGCCGTGAAGCCGTACAGTTGGTCGCTCTCGCAAGTCATCGAGCAAGGGTTATTCAGGTTCCTGTTCGCCGACGATGCGGTGTACGAACCGAACTTCGGCGGGCTGGTCGATGAGTTGGCGGAGTTCCTGACTAACGACACACCGAGCGGGCCGAAGCTGAAGATCGCCGAAGGCGTGCCACAGACGTTTCAAGAATTGCTGAAGGAATTCAAAGAACTCGAAGCAGTTACCAAAAGAGACTTCGCGAAAGCGACGCAAGGCAAAGTCTATCGCCACTTGAAGTTCATCTTGCGGCAGGGTGGCGGAGTATTGCGGCTGAACGACAATCAGGGCCACCCGATCGTGCTGACGAACGGCGAACAAGCGGGGCCGACGGTCATCGACTTGTTCGGCTTGCGAATGACGCCGGGGTTGCAGCGGTTCGTGGTCGCGGCGGTGTTTCACCAACTCGTGCGGCTGCGTTCCGAAGACCCGACGCCCGGCCTGCGCTTCGTGGTCATGCTCGACGAACTGAATCGATTTGCTCCGCGAAACAGTTCCGACCCGATCACGCAGATCATCGAAACCGTCGCCTCCGAAATGCGCTCGCAAGGCGTGATTCTGCTCGGTGCGCAGCAACAGGCGAGCCTCGTCGCGCAGCGCGTGATCGCGAACTGCGCGATCAAAGCGATCGGTCGTAGCGACACGCTCGAACTCGGTTCAGAAGTCTGGAAAGCGCTCGACCGCTCCGCACGCAGCACGGCCGCGCAACTGCAAGCCGACGAGAAGTTACTGGTGCAACCGAACTTCCGCGAGCCAATGCTGGCGAAAATCCCGTTCCCGCCGTTCGCACTCAAGAAAGAACACGCCATCGGCACGGGGGATATCGTGGCAACGAAAGTGGCATGGGAAGAGAACCTCGAAGCGACGTTTTGATGCTTTGCCCTAGTTCACAAAGGACACTAAATGAAGATCATCCACACGGCCGACTGGCATCTCGGGGACCATTTGCACCGGCTGGATCGCACCGAAGATTTACGCCGTCGCGTCGTGGAGGTCGCGCGCATTTGCGAAGAACGTGTGGCTGATGTCCTCGTGATCGCGGGCGATTTGTTCTCCGATCATTCGTCGGTGAGTGCCGAGGATATGACGCGCGAACTCGAACACATCCTGAAAGTATATCGCCCGTTTTTCCAGCGTGGCGGCACGATTCTCGCCATCACGGGGAACCACGACAAGGACAAGCACATCGAGTTCATCCGTGCGGGGATGTTGCTCGCAGCCGTACCGTCGGGGGGTGTCAAGCCGTTGTCACTGGGGCGGATGTACTTGCAAAACGGGCCGGGAATCGCGGTGCTGGAGGGTGGCGGCGAGAAGGTGCAGTTCGTGCTGGTGCCATACCCGTACCCGCACCGATACGCCGAGGCCAGCGATGTTTTCAAGAGTACTGAAGAGCGCAACCGGACGACGACCGACCGCGTCAGTTCGTGGGTCCAGAAGGCCATCGACAAGCCCGGCTTCGACAAAACACTGCCGAGCGTGCTGGTGGCACACCTGCACGTGCGCGGTTCGGAAACTCACTCGCTTTACAAAATCAGCGAGACCGACGACGTGCTGTTCGGGGCCGATTTTATCCCGAGCCACTGGGCGTACGTCGCACTCGGGCACATACACAAACCGCAATCGCTCGGCGGCCTCGACCACGTCCGCTACCCCGGCCCGCTCGACCGCCTCGACTTCGGTGAACGCAACGACGACCGCGGCGTCATCGCGCTGAACGTCGGCAAACAGTACGGGCCCGAGTGCCGCACCGTGCCCGAATGGGTGCCGATTCCGCCGACGCCGATGCACCTGATCGCCATCGCGAACACCGCCGAAATCGACGGCCTGCCCGAAAAGTACCCAGATCGCGCGACGGCAATTGTCAAAATTTCCGTGACACTTGAAGCTGGTGGCCCGAGCCGCGATGAAACGATGCAGCGACTGAAAAAGATGTTCCCTCGCTATGCGGAGATCGTCTTCGCACGAGCCGAGACCAGCGACAGCGGCACCCCGCGTCCGGGCATCCGCAACGATGCCGACTACCGCACGACGGTACGAAATTACCTGAAGAACAAGCACCCGAACGACGCCGCACTGTTGGCGCTCGCCGAAACATTCCTCAGCTCGACCGAGGCGCAGACATGATCCCGAAACGTGTGGTACTGGAAAACTTCCTCAGCTTTGCCAGCCCGGCAGTCGTCTTCGACTTCACCGGAGACGATGAGGCACTATGGGTGATTACCGGGCCGAATGGTTGCGGCAAATCCGCCGTGTTCGACGGCATCACCTTCGCGTTGTTCGAGTGCCATCGCGGCAGCGACATCCGCCAGAAGCAAGACCTGCTGATGCGGCACGGGGCCGATAGTTACCACGTCGTTCTGGAGTTCGACTTCGCGGGGCACAGCTACCGAATCACCCGCGGTCGCAGCCGTTCGGGCAAGACGACACGGCCATTGCAAAAACTCGAGGAGCAGTCCGCGAACGGCGACTGGATAGCCCTCAAGGAGGGCACCAGCGGCGATACCCTCAACAAGTGGGTCGTAGAGACGCTCGGGCTGAACTACGATTCGTTCACGTCATCGGTATTGTTGAAGCAGGGCGAGGCGGACAAACTGCTTTCTTCGTCGAAAGAAAATAGCCTGAAGATCCTCAAAGGCATTATTGGCTTCGAGCATTACGAGGCACTTTCGGCGCGTGTGAAGACCGCCACGTCGGTCGTGCGCAGCACTGTGAGCAGCCTGAAAACGCGGTTCGCAACCTTGTCGGTTGTGTCGCCTGAAGACTTGGCAGCAAGCCAAACTCGTGCGGATCGTGCGGATGCGTTACGTCGGGAAGCGAGTGCACTGCATGCGACCGCGATCGAGCGAGTCGGGCAATCCAGAACGTGGCAGAAGTGCCACGCCCGCTTCGATGAACTCGGCGAAATGTTGTCGCAAGCCGACCATCGCGCGAGCCGCGCCACGACGATTCGCCACCAGAAACTGCGCGTCGATGAACTCGACACCGTCGTGCCTTTGCTGCAATCATTACTCGATGGCAAGCGGGAACTGGCGACGTGGCAAGTCGCTCTCGACGATCGCGAACGCCTGCGGAACGAGGCGACAAACCGTCGTGATTCGTCGCGAATCGCTTCCGCCGAAGCGCGGGGGCAAGTGGCCGAACACACGGCGGCTTCGGAGAGTATCGAACGCGAATTGTCGGAGATTGTGCGAAACATTCGGAGTGTCCGGTCGTTCCACACACAAGCGGTCGAGTTGGACAAACTCGCAGGCGAAGTCAGCCGCTATCCCGTCGATCTGCCAGCGCGTTTGACAGTTGCCACCGAGGAGGAAACGACAGCAGACGGCGAATTCCGCCGCGTCGAGAATCAACTCACCGAAGCCCGCACGCACCTCAAATCCGCACAGGCGGAACAGGCCGAATTTCAAGACGTGAAAGCCGGCATCGACTGCTCGCGATGCGGTCAAAAAGTGACGGCCGAACACGCACAAACCGAACGCGCCCGCATGGCAAATGATGTGGCGTTGTGGCAGACACGAACGACCGAGCGACAGGCCATTGTCAGTGTCGCGCAAGAGAAGTGGACGAAAGCGAAAGCGGACCTTGCCGGATTCGTGAAGCAATCGACCGAACGCAACCGGTTTCACGATAAATTTCAGACACTGCAATCGAGCCTAACCGGCATGGGTTGTACGTCGAACACCGCCGAACTGATCGCCGAACAGCAGGCCCTTGAGACGAATGAAAAATTGATGCGCGAACGATTCACGCTCGCACAGAAGGAGAAAACCGCTACTGAGGCGATCGCGGTTCAACAAGAGACCATCGGCAAAAGTGCGGAGGCCGAACTCAAACAGCTGGAATCCCAAGTCGCGGAAGCAACGGAGAAACGCGCGAGTTTGCAGGGTGCGCAAACGAGCCATGCCGCAAGATTATCTTCGCCGTGGGATGCGCAGTGGCCGACACTTTCCGCATACGAGGTGCAAGTTCTGGTCCAGGAACTGGCGGAACTCCGGATGACGTCGGTCGAATCCGATTATCGTCAACTTCTGAACGACGAGGCCAAACGCAGCGTCTGGCGGGACGAGCAAGATCGCGTTCAAACCGAAATCGATGGCATCGAACCCGCAGACCGAATCTTGCCAGATGTGGCCGAAGCAACCCGCACACAGGCGGCGAAACAACTCGCCACCGCCGACGCCGACCATCGCGAATCGCTCCGCGACCACGAGAACCGGATGAAACAATCGAGCGAATATCAGCAAGTCTCGACCGGGTTAGCCGAGGCCCAGGCACGCCTCGTCGTCCACGAAACACTCGACAAGTCACTCGGCGATAAAGGCATTCAGCTCGACCTTGTCCGCGAAGCCGAAACCGAAGTGATTGCTCTCGCCGACGACACCTTGCGACGGCTCTCGAATCAGGATCTGTCGCTCGAAGTCGACGATGAGGCAACGGGGCGCGATCTGAAAGCGTTCGCATTGCGCATCCGCAAAGTCGGCGAAAACCCTGTCGGCGTCGACTTCATTTCGGGCAGTCAGCGCTTCCGCGTTGCGGTGTCGCTGGCACTCGCAATCGGTCGCTTCGCTGCCGGGAAGCAACGCCCGATCGAAGCCGTCATCATCGACGAAGGCTTCGGCAGCCTCGATAAAGACGGCCTCCGTGCCATGGCCGAAAACCTCCACGAACTCCGCCGCACGCAGGCCCTCAAACGCATCATCCTCGTCAGCCACCAGGAAACCTTCACCGACCAGTTCGCCACCGGCTACCGCCTCACACCGTCGGAGTCGGGGACGACGGCGGAAAGAATGTAACCCATATTCCGGCGTCCAGCCATCGAAATCGGCGTTTAGCCGCGCCGCGTAGTCTTTGAGTAGCGAAGCGCGGGACGTGATGATTGGCTTAAAGCGACGAGTTCACGAGGCTAAAGTGCTATGTTTTTGTTTTCTATTTCGCATTCGTCGCACTGACCCAACGAACGCTAACGTTGCCGCAGAGATTGCTAGCACGGTGCCCGGCTCGGGGACGGGGGTGTAGGCGATCCCAAGAAAGCCTTCATTGCCCGTACCGGTGAGGATCGTGGTAAACGAACCGGACATCGTGCCGCTGAAACCGCTCGTGTCGGTGATCGCTCGAATGGTCGAAAGCGTAGTGGCAACGTCGGTCTGCGTTGTGACGAACAGATCGACGCTGACGGGGGAGTTTTGGCGGATCGCGATGTTGTTCGCACCCAAAACATTGATGTTCCCGGTTGCGTTCCAAGACGTTCCGTCGAAACTCCATTTTTGCACTGTCGAACTTGAGGCTGTGTCGTTGTCCACTGCATAGATCGTGTCGAAACCGGTGTTGTTCCAACTCGTGCCCGCACCGAGTCGGGCAAACGCAAAACTGTTGTATCGGTCGGTTGTTTGCGAAGGAAAGCTGGCCGCAAATGTTTGATTGGGTGCCGTCGACAATCCGGTACCAATTTGGTGTATCGAACGGCCCAATGTCGCAGTTATGGACGAAGCGAACAGGTTGCCGTTCGCAACTTGGATCTGAGTCAGGTTGTTGGTTCTGGCAACGAGTGCGGTGGTCGCCGCGATGGTCGTGACCGTGCTGGGTAAACCTCCCACAACCGTCGCGATCTGCGCTGCAGAAAAAGTATTCGTGCCGCCACTTCG
>Ga0105049_10004219_pt1 | contig 16874 bp, 11 predicted proteins | sample MAT06_FD_78087 | JGI IMG/M metagenome (GOLD analysis project Ga0105049, IMG submission 78087) | Freshwater microbial communities from Lake Fryxell liftoff mats and glacier meltwater in Antarctica - MAT-06 | ecosystem: Environmental > Aquatic > Freshwater > Ice > Liftoff microbial mat | place... | reverse complement strand
GAAATCCCACTGCAAGCATTTAAATTAGAATTGGTAAATGGACATTGAGCATTTGAATTAAAACCTAATAAACAGAATACAATTGATAATAAACCAAAAAGTAACGTTGAATTCCCACTTACTTGATTCCACCTTTTATTAGGACTATATTCATTAAAAGTAAAAATACATATTTTTCGTTTCATTCTTTTTCCATATTTATTGAGAGTCAAAATTATTGATAGAATATAGTTTTTATTAAAACTATTATTCATTAGTTTTTCTTAGTAATTGGGATTTAATATTATCAAAATAATCTTTTTCCTTTTCCAAATTATCACTAACAATTTCGCAGTTATCAAAGAAATAAATATATTTAAAAGACTTAATATCGTTAGAAGCCTCAATATATTTTGAGACAAAAACATCTTCATTTAGACAATCATTTTTCCAACGACCTTCAATCAAAATCTCGTTATTAATTACCTGCTTTCCATTTCCTGAGCGCTTTCCATCTAAAAAGTCACCTTCGTACCAAGTATTTTTGTTCCAGTAATATTTTCCTTTGCCAGAAAACTTATTTTGATAAAATTCTCCTTGATAATTGCTACTATCCAAATTTATTCTATTTCCTACTCCATTCAATGTATTGTCTACAAAATATCCTTTTAAAATACTGCCATTATTCAATATCAATTCCGCTAAACCATTCAATTTCCCATCTCTAAATCCACCTCTCAAAATTTGACCCGAACTAGAATTAATCTCCCCTAGTCCATTTAGCTCATTCTTCTTAAAGACTCCTTTAATCTGCGTTTTATCTTTTCTTCTTTCAACTCCATTACTATACAATCCATCTTCATTAAAATAACCCATTTTAGCATTACCAATAGCTTTATAAAAAACACCAAAACCTGAAGGTTTATTAAACTCCATTTCACCAGTAAAATATGATTCTGTAGCGGCCAAATCAAGATATTCATAAACAACGGAATCAATTAAAAAACTAATATTTTGATCATTAATCCAACTATCTGCAGTAATGTTGGTTACAAATTCTTTTAATCTATCTTCATTATAATTATAATTGGTAAGATTTCTTCTAATAAATTCCGAACGGAGGTCACTATTTAATTTGATTAATGCCTTACTTATAAAAATGTCTTTCGAATTAGAAGCATTTAGTTTACTAATTATTCCATTTACATCTGTCAGTTTTTCATCAAAATCTGCTAATTTAATAGGATAGTCAACGGTAGGATAAAGTGTTAGATTCTTTTTAATTTCTAATAAGGATTCACTTAACAAACATAACCTAAGTTGACCCTTTTGCATTAAAGTTGTGCTTATATGTTCCGAAGCTAAATTCATTAAAGTATCAAGCTCTTGTCTATTTATTTTTTCGTAAATAGAATAGAATACCAAATCTGCACTTTCATTTGCAATTGGAAATCTTTCAAAATAATCCTTAGAATAAAAATAATTAGTAATCAATTTTGAATACCTTGAAGTTAATTCTGCATCATTAAAATTAAATTCATTTAATAAATTATAAAATTCAATTTCATTTTCTGCTAATAGAATGTACTTGATTTTAGCTGGCTTAATATATTCAGGATTAATATTAGTGCCGTAAATATCAATTATTTTCCTCAAATCAGATTTTCCTAGAAATTCGCTTCCCTTAAGAATTATTTCACTATTACATTCACTTGCTGGGAAAACACTATAATAATTCTCAATATCTTGTAAATTGTTTGGCTTGAAGGTGCTTTCCTTCAATTCAGATAATGCCCATATAGAATCATTAGAATTTAATATCTCATTAGGAATAAATTTAAATGTAATATCCTTGTGTTTATTATAGTCTGCTAACCATTCTTGATTAAGATTATAGCTTTTCAAATACCTAATTCTATCTTTCTTTATTAAATCGAAAAAGACAGAAGATAAAAAATAGGTGCCAATAAAACCAGAAGAACCTAAAACTAAATCAGAATTTAATAATTCAATATTACCAGAATTAATAAGGCTCTTATTATTGATTGCTACAAGAGCAGCTACTGTTCCTATACCGATTTTAACTACATAGCAAAATGCAGTACTTTTCTTTTTATAATAAGGTTTAATAAAAACATCATAATTCCCATCAACAAGTTTAAGGTTTGTAGAATATTTTGGTTTTGACTTATAAAAAAATTTACTCGAACACGACTGCAATAGGAGCGAACCTAGAAAACAATAAAATACAAGTAAAAAGTGTTTCATTGAATCTTTGTTAAATCTTAAAAATTAATAAAATTAGAAATAAGGGACCTCGGCATTTTTTAATTTTAATTTCAGTTGGAAATCCTAGCATTTGCTTTACAATCTTTCAATTCATCCTCAACTTTATCTAATTCTTCTTTTAGTTCTTTTACTTTTTCATCTACCTGTCCGCTGTTACCCTCTAATTCAACAATCTTCTTTTTTAAGTCAATGGTAGCAACTTTCAAATTCAGGTACTTCTTAAATAAATCCGTAAGCTTAAATGCTATTTTAATTGCAGTAGAATCCTCTCTAGTATATTCCTCAAAATTGATTTTTTTTGTAATCTCGATTGTTTCAATTTCCTTCAAAACTCCAGATTTACCGAAATTTGCAATTTGTGAATCAAGAGAATCAATTTTATTTAACAATTGTTTTTCATTCTTTTTAAAAGCAAGAAATAAATCTAATTGTTTCTGCTTTTTCTCACTCATTTCATTTTTAAAAGAAAGATTAAAATATAATGTAAGTCCAACAATAATAATTACCGTTAAAAACAGTAGACTGAATTTAACTATTGCGTCTGATTTTTCTTTGTAATTGAGTGCTTTCATAACTTAAGACAAATATATAATTAAGATTGAATAAACCACAATATTGCATTAATTTAAAGGATAATGCAATTAAAATAGGTATTAATACCCACAGTATTCCAATTAATTTAAATTGTTTATGAAGTCAGTTGAATTTTTAATATTGAAAAAAAAGGCTAAGCAATTATACCTACTTAATTTAAATATAATGTAATAAAATGAAAAATAGTAATTTCAAAATACGTGAATTGAATTAATCTAAAAATATAGAAAAATTGAGTTCATTATACGCATTAAATCAAACAATAGAATTATACAGAAAGCATATTTATTTTGTTCCAATTTCATTTGGCCTAAACAGCTATTGCATGGGCGCAATATCATGAAATTTTGGACTAAATAATAAATGCAATTAATATTATAAAATATTTAAAAAAAACAGAATCTTAAATTCATAAAAAAAGCCGAAGTAATTGCTTACTTCGGCTTTCATAGCTTGTTATTTTATACTATGCTTGGGCAGTTGGCCCGCCAAAATTCATAGGAATTGGAGGCATTGTGTCTGCTTTGATTGTACCATTCGCATTTTCAAACTTTGTTATATTCTCTTTTAAAGCTTGCAACAGCCTTTTGGCATGTTGAGGCGTTAAGATAATACGTGACTTCACTTTTGCTTTTGGCACGCCAGGAAGCATTTTAATGAAGTCTACTACAAACTCCGAATTAGAGTGAGTAATAATTGCAAGGTTAGAATATACACCTTCTGCTATTTCTTCAGAAAGTTCTATGTTCAATTGGCCGTCTTGTGGTTGCTCTGCGTTCATAATTTATCTGATTTATTATTGAGCAACTTCTTCTTCTCTTCTTTTCTTCGAAGCCATTAAAACATTGTACTCATCTTGAGAACCTACTACAATATTTTCGTATTCTCTCAAGCCTGTACCAGCTGGAATTAAGTGACCAACAATTACGTTTTCTTTTAAACCTAATAATTCGTCTGACTTTCCGCTGATTGCAGCTTCGTTCAACACTTTTGTAGTTTCTTGGAAAGAAGCTGCAGAAATAAAGCTCTTCGTTTGTAATGAAGCTCTTGTGATTCCTTGAAGCACCTGTGTTGCTGTTGCAGGAACGGCATCTCTTGCTTCAATGGTGCGCATATCTTTACGTTTCAACATAGAATTTTCATCTCTTAATTTACGCGCGGTGATAATCTGACCTGGTTTAACAGAAGTAGAATCTCCTGGCTCTAACACTACTTTCTTATCGAAAATAAAGTCGTTTTCCTCTTTGAAATCTAATTTGTTAATCGTTTGACCTTCTAAGAATTTAGTATCTCCTGGATCTTCAATCAACACTTTACGCATCATTTGACGCACAATTACTTCAAAATGCTTATCATTGATTTTCACACCTTGTAAACGATATACTTCTTGTATTTCATTTACCAAGTACTCTTGAACTTTAGTTGGACCTTTAATCGCCAAAATATCGCTTGGTGTAGTTGCACCATCACTCAATACTTGACCAGCTTTCACATAGTCATTTTCCTGAACTAAGATATGCTTACTTAAATTGATTAAATATTTCTTTTGTTCTCCTGTTTTAGATTCGATGATTACCTCGCGGTTACCACGTTTCACTTTACCAAAACTAACGATACCATCAATTTCAGAAACTACAGCAGGATTTGAAGGATTACGTGCTTCAAACAACTCCGTTACACGTGGAAGACCACCCGTAATATCACCTAATTTTCCACTTTGACGTGGAATCTTCACCATGATTTCACCAATTTTCACCTTCTGGCCATCGTTCACAATAATGTGAGCACCTAAAGGCAAAGAATAAGAACGAACAACTTCTTTTGTGCTATCCAAAATACTAATCAAAGGATTTTTGGTTTTATCTCTACGTTCAATAATTACCTTCTCACGGAAACCAGTTTGCTCATCGCTTTCCTCTCTGTAAGTAATACCTTCATCTAAATCTTCGAAGCTAATTTTACCTGAAGTTTCAGAAATAATTACTGCGTTATATGGATCCCAATCGCACACTAAATCTCCTTTTTTCACAACAGTACCATTTTTAATGTACAATGTTGCTCCGTAAGGAATATTGGCAGTGGTTAGAATCAAATTAGTTGTTTGATCGATAATGCGCATTTCTGCTGAACGACCAACTACAATTTCAGATTTTGCAACATCTCCTTCTTCTTTTGTTACCGTTCTAAGTTCATCAATTTCTAATAAACCGTCGTATTTGGCTTCAACTTTAGATGAAGCAGCAGTATTTGAAGCTGTACCACCCACGTGGAAAGTACGTAATGTTAACTGTGTACCTGGTTCACCAATGGACTGCGCTGCAATTACACCAACAGCTTCACCTTTTTGAACCATTCTACCAGAAGCTAAGTTACGTCCGTAGCATTTCGCACAAACACCTTGCTCTGATTCACAAGTCAATACTGAACGAATTTCAACTGATTCAATTGGAGAACCATCAATTCTTTTCGCAATATCTTCCGTAATCTGCTCTCCGCTTTTTACTAATAATTCACCAGTAGAAGGACTGTAAACATCATGTAATGAAGTTCTTCCTAAAACTCTATCGTATAAACTTTCTACTATCTCTTCGTTATTCTTTAAAGGAATAGCTGTAAGTCCGCGCAAAGTTCCACAATCGTTATCACTAATAATAACATCTTGAGAAACGTCAACCAAACGACGTGTTAAGTAACCAGCATCCGCTGTTTTCAATGCCGTATCGGCCAAACCTTTACGTGCACCGTGAGTAGAAATAAAGTACTCAAGAATTGAAAGACCTTCTTTAAAGTTCGAAAGAATTGGATTTTCAATGATTTCACCACCAGAAGCACCAGATTTTTGAGGCTTAGCCATCAATCCGCGCATTCCGGATAACTGACGAATTTGCTCTTTAGAACCACGAGCTCCAGAATCCAACATCATATAAATTGGATTGAAACCTTGGTTGTCATTTATCAATTGGTTCATCAAACGCTGTGTTAAACGAGAGTTTGTATGTGTCCAGATATCGATAATTTGGTTGTAACGTTCGTTATTCGTAATGAAACCCATGTTATAATTCGCAACTACTTCTTCGACTTGAGTATTTGCGTCTTCAATCATTTTTTCTTTATCCTCTGGAACAATAACGTCGCCAAGGTTAAATGAAAGACCACCTCTAAATGCCATAGAGAAACCTAATTCTTTAATGCTATCTAAGAACTTGGCCGTAGTAGCCATTCCAGTTTCTTTAACAATGTTACCAATGATATCACGTAATGATTTCTTGGTAAGCAATTCATTAATATAACCTACTTGTTGCGGAACAACTTGGTTAAATAATACTCTACCAACAGTAGTTTCAATAATTTTCTTAAAAAGAACATCACCTTCTTTTACTGTAGTTTTCACTTTAATCCAAGCATGTAGGTCAATTCTCTTCTCATTGTAAGCAATAATAACTTCTTCAGGAGAATAGAAAGTTGAACCTTCACCTTTAATCGTTCTTGTTTCATCCGTTTTACGTCCCTTGGTCATGTAATAAAGACCAAGCACCATGTCTTGAGATGGAACCGTAATAGGAGCTCCATTCGCAGGATTTAGGATGTTATGAGAAGCAAGCATCAACAATTGGGCTTCTAAAATTGCTGCATTTCCAAGAGGAACGTGAACAGCCATTTGATCACCATCAAAATCGGCGTTGAATGCAGTACACACTAATGGGTGCAACTGAATTGCTTTTCCTTCGATTAATTTAGGTTGAAATGCTTGAATACCAAGCCTGTGCAATGTTGGGGCACGATTTAAAAGAACGGGATGTCCTTTTAAAATGTTTTCCAAAATATCCCAAACAATTGGCTCTTTTTTATCTACAATTTTCTTAGCTGATTTTACTGTTTTTACAACACCACGCTCAATCATTTTACGAATGATAAATGGTTTGAAAAGCTCAGCAGCCATGTCTTTTGGTAAACCACATTCATGTAGTTTCAATTCTGGCCCAACGACGATTACCGAACGAGCCGAATAATCTACGCGTTTTCCTAATAAATTCTGACGGAAACGGCCTTGCTTACCTTTTAATGAATCGGATAAAGATTTTAAAGCTCTATTTGATTCTGTTTTTACTGCATTCGATTTACGAGAATTGTCTAATAATGAATCTACAGCTTCTTGTAACATTCTTTTCTCGTTTCTTAAAATTACTTCTGGAGCTTTAATCTCGATAAGTCTTTTCAAACGGTTATTACGAATGATAACACGACGGTAAAGGTCATTTAAATCTGATGTTGCGAAACGACCACCATCTAATGGAACAAGAGGACGCAATTCTGGTGGAATAACTGGAATCACCTTTAAAATCATCCACTCAGGTCTGTTGATTTTACTTCCTTCATTAGACATTCTGAAAGCTTCCACCACTTGAAGACGCTTTAACGCTTCATTTTTACGTTGCTGAGAAGTTTCAGTGTTTGCTTTATGACGTAAATCATAAGATAATTCTTCTAAGTTTAAACGAGAAAGAAGCATATACAATGCGTCAGCACCCATTCTAGCAATGAATTTATTTGGATCTAAATCATCCAAATATTGATTTTCTTTTGGAAGGTTTTCAAGTACTTGAAGGTACTCTTCTTCAGTTAAGAAATCCATGTAGTTTAAACCATTCTCACCAGCTAGACCAGCTTGAATTACTACATAGCGCTCATAATAGATAATTGCATCCAACTTTTTGGTAGCTAAACCAAGAAGGTATCCAATTTTGTTTGGAAGAGAGCGGAAAAACCAAATGTGAGCAACAGGAACCACCAATTGGATGTGTCCCATTCTTTCACGTCTAACTTTCTTTTCAGTTACTTCCACACCACAACGGTCACAAATGATTCCTTTATAACGGATTCTTTTGTATTTCCCGCAATGGCATTCATAATCTTTTACTGGACCAAAAATACGTTCACAGAACAAACCACCCATTTCTGGCTTGTAAGTTCTGTAATTGATAGTTTCCGGTTTTAGAACTTCACCATGACTTTGATCTAAAACATCCTCAGGAGATGCAAGAGAAACAATAATTCTTTTGAAGTTACTTTTAAGTTTTACGTCTTTGCGTAAGGCCATAATTGTTTGTATGCTTTAAGGAAACAAAGACCCGACAGCTGTATGCCATCGGGTCGAGGAATATTTATTCTAAAGTGATTTTTAAACCTAAACCACGCAATTCATGTAACAATACATTGAACGATTCAGGGATACCAGGAGTTGGCATGTTGTCGCCTTTAACGATTGCTTCGTAGGCTTTAGCACGTCCAATTACATCATCAGATTTTACAGTTAAGATTTCCTGTAAGATATTAGCAGCACCGAATGCTTCGAGTGCCCAAACTTCCATCTCACCAAAACGCTGACCTCCAAATTGTGCTTTACCACCAAGAGGCTGCTGAGTAATTAATGAGTATGGTCCGATTGAACGAGCGTGCATTTTATCATCCACCATGTGACCAAGTTTCAACATGTAAATCATACCTACAGTTGCAGGTTGATCAAAATGCTCACCTGTTCCACCATCGATTAGGAATGTTCTACCGTAACGAGGAATTCCAGCTTTGTCAGAATATTCATTGATTTGATCTAAGGTAGCACCATCAAAAATTGGAGTAGCGAATGTCATTCCCAATTCTTTTCCTGCCCAACCTAAAACCGTTTCATAAATCTGACCAAGGTTCATCCTTGAAGGTACACCTAATGGATTTAACACGATATCAACTGGTGAACCATTGTCTAAGAAAGGCATTTCTTCTTCACGCACAATACGCGCAACAATACCTTTATTACCATGTCGTCCAGCCATTTTATCACCCACTTTCAACTTACGTTTTTTAGCGATGTAAACCTTTGCTAACTGAACTATTCCTGCCGGAAGCTCATCACCTACAGTTGCTGCAAACTTTTTACGTTTTGCAATACCATTCAGGTCATTGTAACGAATCAGATAATTATTTAATAAAATTTTAATCTGATTGTTTTTGTCTTTATCTGTTGTCCATTTGTTTGGATTTACTGAAGAATAATCAATGCCTTGCAACATTTTAACAGTAAACTTAGAACCTTTAGGAATCAATTCTTCTTTGAAATTATTGAAGATACCTTGAGATGTTTTACCATTTACCAAGATGAACAATTTCTCAATCATTCTGCTTTTCAATTCAACAATTTCCTTATCGCGTTCTTGATCGATTTTAACCAATGTTGGTTTTTCTTCGTTTTTAGATTTGCGATCTTTTATAATGCGAGAAAACAATTTCTTGTCAATCACAACACCATTCAAAGAAGGAGGTGCCTTTAAAGATGCATCTTTCACATCACCTGCTTTATCACCGAAAATTGCTCTCAATAATTTTTCTTCAGGAGATGGATCAGTTTCACCTTTTGGTGTGATTTTACCAATTAAAATATCACCAGGCTTCACATCAGCACCTATACGAATGAGTCCGTTTTCATCTAAATCCTTTGTAGCTTCTTCACTTACGTTAGGAATATCAGCTGTTAACTCTTCTAAACCACGTTTTGTATCGCGCACTTCTAAAATAAACTCTTCAATGTGCAAGCTTGTGAATACATCTTCACGAACAATACGCTCAGAAATTACAATTGCATCTTCGAAGTTATTACCTTTCCATGGCATGAAAGCTACTTTTAAGTTACGACCCAAAGCTAGTTCTCCGCCTTGTGTAGCATAACCTTCGCATAAAACCTGACCTAAACTTACCTTTTCACCTTTTGCAACAATAGGTTTTAAGTTAATAGTTGTATTCTGGTTTGTTTTGCGGAATTTAGTGAGTTTGTAAGACTTCACATCGTCATCAAAACTTACCAATCTTTCGTCATCTGTTCTTGAATAGCGGATAACAATTTCATTTGCGTCTACCCATTCAACAATTCCTTCACCTTCAGCATTGATTAAAACTCTAGAATCACGGGCCACAGCTGCTTCCAAACCTGTTCCTACGAGAGGAGCTTCAGGATTTAATAAAGGAACAGCTTGACGCATCATGTTCGAGCCCATCAATGCGCGGTTTGCATCATCATGTTCCAAGAAAGGAATAAGAGAGGCTGCAATAGAAGCAATTTGATTCGGAGCAACGTCCATTAATTTTATTTCTTTCGGCTCTACCACCGGAAAGTCACCAGCAAATCTTGCTTTTATGCGGTGATCTTTGAAGTTTCCACTATCATCAATATCAGTTTTAGACTGAGCTATGATAGAAGTTTCTTCTTCTTCTGCACTTAAATAAATAATAGGTTTATCTAAATCTACTTTCCCTTCAGTAACTGTATGGTAAGGAGTTTCAATAAATCCTAACTTATTAATTTTAGCAAAAACGCACAAAGAAGAAATCAAACCAATATTTGGACCTTCAGGTGTTTCAATAGTACATAAGCGACCATAGTGTGTATAATGCACATCACGTACCTCGAAACCTGCTCTTTCTCTTGATAAACCACCTGGACCGAGTGCAGAAAGACGACGCTTGTGCGTAATCTCTGACAAGGGATTGGTTTGATCCATAAATTGAGAAAGTTGGTTGGTACCAAAAAATGAATTAATTACACTAGATAATGTTTTCGCATTAATCAAGTCAGTTGGAGTAAACACCTCATTATCACGAACGTTCATTCTTTCGCGAATAGTTCTGGCCATACGAGACAATCCAACTCCGAATTGTCCATACAATTGTTCCCCAACAGTTCTTACACGACGATTGCTCAAGTGATCAATATCATCCACATCAGCTTTCGAATTAATCAATTGAATGAGGTAACGAATGATGCAAATAATATCTTCTTTCGTTAATACACGTGTATCAGAAGGAGTATTAAGATTTAATTTTTTGTTAATTCTGTAACGTCCAACATCACCTAAATCGTAACGTTTGTCGGAGAAAAACAATTTATCTATGATACCCCTTGCTGTTTCCTCATCAGGCGGTTCTGCATTTCTTAATTGACGGTAAATATGCTCAACCGCCTCTTTTTCAGAATTTGAGGTATCTTTTTGTAATGTATTATAAATGATTGTGTAATCAGCAGCATTGATATCGTCTTTATGAAGGATGATAGATTTTACTCCCGATTCAAGAATTAATTCTAAGTGTTCTTTTTCGATTACGATTTCACGGTCGATTATTACTTCATTTCTTTCAATAGAAACGACTTCACCAGTATCTTCATCTACAAAATCTTCAATCCATGTTTTTAAAACCCTAGCAGCAAGTTTACGACCAACAGCATTTTTGATGGAAGTTTTACTTACTTTGAATTCATCGGCTAAACCAAAAATTTCAAGAATGTCTTTATCACTTTCAAAACCAATTGCACGAAGAAGTGTCGTTACCGGCAACTTTTTCTTACGATCGATGTAGGCATACATGACATTGTTAATATCAGTAGCGAATTCAATCCATGAACCTTTAAAAGGAATAACACGGGCGGAATACAATTTTGTACCATTAGCATGTCGGCTTTGTCCGAAGAAAACGCCGGGTGATCTATGAAGCTGAGAAACCACGACCCTTTCGGCACCATTCACTACGAATGTTCCTTTTGGAGTCATGTATGGTATTGTACCAAGATATACATCTTGAACAATAGTTTCAAAATCTTCGTGTTCTGGGTCAGTACAATACAGTTTCAACTTAGATTTAAGCGGAACGCTGTAGGTAAGACCTCTTTCCAAACATTCTTCAATAGAATATCTTGGAGGGTCGATAAAATAATCGAGGAATTCCAGCACAAAATTGTTTCGTGCATCAGAAATTGGAAAATTCTCAGCAAATACTTTGAAGAGACCTTCATTCTGACGGTTTTCAGGAGTAGTTTCCAACTGGAAAAAATCTCTGAAAGATTGTACCTGAACATCCAGAAAGTCTGGGTAATCTACCGGAAGTTTACTGGAGGCAAAACTTAGCCTTGCGGGGCGTTTTTTAATGTATGTCAAGGGACTCAGATTTTAGAATAAAAAAATTGCAAGAATAAAGGTGTGATAAAACAGCTAAAGACCTCAATAAAAATTGAAGTCTTAGCTGTTAATTTTGTGCGGAAATACTATTTAATTTCCACTTCAGCACCGGCTTCAATCAGTTGCGATTTTAATGCTTCTGCTTCTTCCTTGCTTACACCTTCTTTCAACGGTTTCGGAGCTCCGTCTACTAAATCTTTTGCTTCTTTCAATCCTAGACCAGTGAGTTCTTTTACAAGTTTCACTACGGCAAGTTTACTACCACCAGCAGCTTTAAGAATAACATCAAAAGATGTTTTTTCTTCAGCAGCAGCAGCACCGCCTCCACCCGCAGGTGCAGCAACAGCTACTGCAGCAGCAGCTGGTTCGATTCCGTATTCGTCTTTAAGGATTTGAGCAAGTTCGTTTACTTCCTTTACAGTTAAATTTACTAACTGTTCCGCGAAAGCTTTCAAGTCTGCCATTGTATTTGATTTTAAATTGATTATTAAATTGAGAATTATTTATTTGTTGTTGTGTATTAGTTGCTTCTTTCAGAAAGTGTTTTCAAGATGCCAGCAATTTTTCCACCACCCGATTGAAGGGCAGAAAGAACATTTTTGGCAGGAGATTGTAACAATCCAATGATTTCACCAATAACTTCATTTTTGGTTTTGATCGAAATCAATGCATCTAATTGATTATCGCCAATATAAAAGGATTCTTCTACATATGCGGCTTTCAATAAAGGCCTTTCATTCGTTCTGCGAAACTCTTTAATAAGTTTAGCTGGTTCGTTGACAGAATTTGTAAACATCACAGCACTAGTACCTTTTAAAATGGGGTAAAGTGGTGAATAATCATAATCTAGTCTTTCGAAAGCTTTCTTCAAAAGAGTGTTTTTAACTACTGTTAATTCGATTTCTTTTTTATAGCAGCTTCTACGAAGTACATTCGTTTTTTCTACAGTTAATTTCGAAGTATCAGTAATATAAAAGTTCTTCGTGTTGCTAATTTTTTCAACCAGTGCATTAATGACCTGGTCTTTTTCTTCTTTCTTCATAGTTTGTCTGAATTAAAAGTGAAGGCTCAGGCCCCTACTGATTTAAGGTCAATAGAAACAGAAGGACTCATAGTACTTGATAAGAAAATACTTTTCACATAAGTTCCTTTAGCAGAAGAAGGTTTTAATTTCAAAATTGTTGAAATCAATTCTCTTGCATTTTCGTGGAGCTTATCCGATGTAAAGGATGTCTTACCAATTGCGGCGTGCACGATACCAGTTTTATCTACTTTGAAATCAATTTTACCGGCTTTTACCTCGGTTACTGCTTTTCCAACATCAATAGTTACGGTACCTGTTTTAGGGTTAGGCATTAAACCGCGTGGACCAAGGACACGTCCTAGGGCTCCAACTTTGGCCATAATGCTTGGCATAGTGATGATAACATCAACATCTGTCCACCCACCTTTGATTTTCTCAATGTAGTCGTCTAATCCAACAAAATCGGCTCCAGCAGCTTTTGCTTCATCTTCCTTTTCAGGAGTACAAAGCACAAGCACACGAACAGTTTTACCTGTACCATGAGGAAGAGAAACAATACCACGTACCATTTGATTGGCTTTACGCGGATCTACCCCTAACCTTACAGCCAAATCAACTGATGAGTCGAATTTAGTGGATGAGATTTCTTTTACCAAAGTAGCGCCTTCGAGTAAACCATAGGATTTCTCCTCATTTACCTTACTTACTGCTACTTTTCTTTTTTTCGTCAATTGTGCCATTTCTCACGTATAGTTTTAATTACTTAAAAAGGACGCTGACCTTCAACAGTGATACCCATACTACGCGCCGTTCCAGCTACCATGCTCATTGCCGACTCAACTGTAAAACAGTTTAAATCTGGCATTTTGCCTTCTGCTATGTTGCGAACAGTATCCCAGTTAATCGTCGCTACTTTTTTACGGTTAGGTTCCGGAGAACCGCTTTGTAATTTGGCAGCTTCTTTTAATTGAACAGCAACTGGAGGAGTTTTTATGACAAATTCAAAAGATTTATCAACATACACGGTAATAATTACCGGTAATACTTTTCCAGCCTGATCCTGGGTGCGGGCGTTGAACTGCTTGCAGAAATCCATAATGTTCACACCTTTCGCACCGAGAGCCGGTCCGATTGGTGGTGATGGATTCGCTGCACCGCCTTTCACCTGTAATTTAATGAGTGCACCTATTTCTTTAGCCATTTTTATTTATTATTGATATGCGCAGGAATCGTTATTGTTGAGGACGGGAAGCATTATGTCCGCGAGGACTACCTCAATTTTTAACAATCACCCTACTATTTTTATTCTTTTTCCACCTGCATATAGTTCAATTCCAAAGGAGTTTTACGTCCAAAGATTTTCACCATTACAGTTAATTTTTTCTTTTCCTCGTTGATCTCTTCGATAGTTCCTGTGAAACTATTGAAAGGACCATCAATAACTTTAACAGATTCTCCAAGAATGAATGGAATGTTAAGTTCCGCATCACTTTCAGACAATTCGTCAACCTTACCAAGTATTCTATTTACCTCAGCTAATCTTAGGGGAATTGGTTGCCCTTTATCACCTAAGAAACCGATAACACCTGGAATGTTCTTCAAAATGTGAGGAATTTCACCAATCATTACGGCTTCTATCATAATGTAACCAGGAAAATAACTTCTTTCCTTGCTAATTTTTTTACCGTTTCTGATTTGATAAACTTTCTCGGTAGGAATCAACACCTGTGAAATATAGTCACTAAAGCCATGGTGAACGATTTCAGAGTCAATGTAATCTTTTACTTTTTTCTCTTTACCGCTCACTGCGCGTAGTACATACCACTTTTTGGTATTGGATATTTCCTCTATCATTTTCTTTTAATCTATTTAAAGAGGTCGTAAAAAAGTTCCATACTATTGCTAAATGTAATATCCATAGCGAAAATCACTAATGCAATAATTACAGACGAAACCATTACTAATATGGCGGATGACTGAAGGTCTGACCAAGTTGGCCAGGTTACTTTGTGCATCAGCTCATTGTAAGATTCTTCAAAATATGTTTTAATCTTCGACATAAAGTCATTTTTTGCACGGGAGGCTGGACTCGAACCAACAGCCAATGGTTTTGGAGACCACTACTCTACCAATTGAGCTACACCCGTTTGTTTCTTTTGAATTTTCCCATTAACTATTTCCCAACAGATAAATAAAAAAACTCTTTTTTTATGCTAATATACAGTCAGAAAAGGTGCTCAGGAAAATCCTAAGCACCTTTAAAAAAACTATACGTAAAATTATTTAATAATTTCAATCACCTGTCCAGCTCCAACAGTGCGGCCACCTTCACGGATTGCGAAACGTAAACCTTTATCCATTGCTACTGGTGCAATTAAGCTCACAGTGATGGTAACGTTATCTCCAGGAACAACCATTTCACGTCCTTCAGGAAGAGAAATTTCACCTGTCACATCAGTTGTACGAAGGTAAAACTGAGGACGATATTTGTTATGGAATGGAGTGTGACGTCCACCTTCTTCTTTTTTAAGGATATACACCTCAGCTTTAAAATCAGTGTGAGGAGTGATTGATCCTGGTTTAGCGATAACCATTCCACGACGAATCGCTTCTTTATCGATTCCACGTAAAAGTAATCCTACATTATCACCAGCTTCTCCACGATCTAATATTTTACGGAACATTTCAACACCTGTAACAGTAGAAGTTAATTTATCAACTTGCATTCCCATAATCTCAACAGTTTCACCTGAGTTGATGATACCTGTTTCAATACGACCAGTAGCAACTGTACCACGACCTGTAATTGAGAACACATCTTCAACTGGCATCAAGAAAGGCTTTTCAATCTGACGAGGAGGAATCGGAATAAATGTATCAACGGCTTCCATTAATTCCATAATTTTAGGAACCCATTTAGCATCGCTATTTAAACCTCCCAATGCAGATCCGCGAATGATAGGAGTATTATCGCCATCAAAATCATAGAAAGATAATAATTCGCGAATTTCCATTTCAACAAGGTCTAACAACTCTTCGTCGTCAACCATGTCAACTTTATTCATGAAAACAACAATTTTAGGAACACCAACCTGACGTGCAAGAAGGATATGCTCGCGAGTTTGCGGCATTGGACCATCTGTAGCAGCAACAACAAGAATAGCTCCATCCATTTGAGCAGCACCAGTAACCATGTTCTTCACATAATCTGCGTGACCTGGACAGTCAACGTGAGCATAGTGGCGATTAGCAGTAGAATACTCTACGTGAGAAGTATTGATTGTGATACCACGCTCTTTTTCTTCAGGAGCGTTATCAATTGAATCGAAAGAACGGGCTTCTGACAAACCTGCGTTGGCCAACACTGTAGTGATAGCAGCAGTAAGTGTAGTTTTACCGTGGTCAACGTGACCAATGGTTCCGATGTTTACGTGTGGTTTGGAACGGTCGAATTTTTCTTTAGCCATGGCTAGTTGTTTATTTAATTGTTATTGTGTTTAATTTAATTTCTTTTTCATTATTCAAGAGAGAGCCAATGACGGGAATTGAACCCGTGACCCCTTCCTTACCAAGGAAGTACTCTACCCCTGAGCTACATCGGCTAGAAAAGAGAGGTGAAACTCAAAAAGAATTTCACCTTTCGAGCGAAAGACCGGGCTCGAACCGGCCACCCTCAGCTTGGAAGGCTGACGCTCTACCAAATGAGCTACTTTCGCTTATCCTCTTTTCAAAGCCAATGAAAATCATTGCTGGACGAATCCTGCATTAATCTATTCTTCGGATTCAATTTTCGAATCTCTTTTCTATTGGTGGGGAGAGAAGGATTCGAACCTTCGAACTCCGAAGAGGACAGATTTACAGTCTGGTGCCGTTGGCCACTTGGCTACCTCCCCTTACCTCTTGAAAATTTTACTTTTAAAGAACGCGAGCCGAAGAAGGGACTCGAACCCCCGACCAGCTGATTACAAATCAGCTGCTCTACCAGCTGAGCT
>Ga0105049_10004218_pt1 | contig 16880 bp, 9 predicted proteins | sample MAT06_FD_78087 | JGI IMG/M metagenome (GOLD analysis project Ga0105049, IMG submission 78087) | Freshwater microbial communities from Lake Fryxell liftoff mats and glacier meltwater in Antarctica - MAT-06 | ecosystem: Environmental > Aquatic > Freshwater > Ice > Liftoff microbial mat | place... | reverse complement strand
AGGGAAAGGCACCTCGAACCTCAAGTCTTAAGCCTCAAGGCTTTTGCTCCCTGCTGAGCGACTGGTTCGCTGGTGCATCGGTCGAACTGGTTTCCGGGCACGGGACACCGCTCAAGACCGTTTGGGTGCGTGGACGTTGCGGTCTGCCCGCTGCGGGTGACCGGTGACAAACCTGCGGACAGGACGCATACTCGGCTCACATGCGGGCGTTCCTCACTGGTCAGCACGGAAATCTTCCGGTCCCCGCCGGGTCAAACATCCTTGGTCGGGGCCAGGACTGCGGTCTGCGTATCGATGATCCGCGGCTGAGTCGCCACCACGCCCGCCTGCTGCACGATGGCGGCTCGCTCATCGTCGAAGACCTGGGCAGCACCAACGGCGTGCTGGTCAATGGCGAACGCATCCAGGGCAAAAAGAATCTGATCTCTGGCGACACCGTGGTGTGCGGCCCCTGCGTGTTCACGGTGGTGCTCGACCCGACGCAGAAGGCCTCCGCCAGCGAATTGCTTCCGGGCACCGATCGCCGTCCGGATCCGCGTGAAACCGAGGAGATGGATCCGCTCAACCTGCCCGGTTCCGATCGGGTGCCGATCTCCAAACCCGGACGACAGATCAATCCGCTGATCGCGGCCGCACTCTCCAGCAGCGGTGAAATCGGCAGTGGAGTCGGTGGTGTCGGTAGCGACCAACTGGTCGCTCACGGTTCGAGTTCCAGCGGACTCAAGCTGGATGCCTTCGGCAGCGATGTCAGTTCGGATGTGCTCAAACCGAATGAGCAGCAGAAGGTCCCGACTGCGCCGCTGATCCACCGCAGCGATACCACGCCGCGCGGCAATCCGATCCCCGCGCCCGCCGATGTCGCGCAGGAACGTCCGCGCAAGGACAAGACCACCGGGCTGATCCCGGCCGACTTCACCCCATCGGATAGCGTCGCGTCCGACACCGCGGCCCTGCAGCCGGATTTCCTCAACGGGATGCCAGGCGGTCCGGCACCCGCGTGGAAACGTGCGTGCGCCGGCATCGCTGACGGTGTGACCGCGGTGCTGCTGATGCTGGTGCTGGGCCTGCCGCTGATCGTCGGGGGCTACGTTTGGTCGTTGTCGCAGGCCGGCGTGGTGATGGAGGACGGCCTACCGCAGTTGACCACCCATCCCGACAGCAATGGAACCTCCACCGGCACGGTGATCGGTTCGTTGTTCCACCGCGGTGGCCTGGCGCGCGCCAGCGACCTCACCGTGCGGCTGATGCGCGCGGATGCGCAGCAACCGTTTCTGACGCTGTTCGCCGCCGGTGCGCTCGGCGTGCTGTTTGCCGTGGTCGGCCTGATCATCCACCTGATCGGCGCCACGGTGGTGCGCGGCGCGCCGTTCTGGCATCGCCGTTTGGGCATCGAAATCATCGAACACCGCACCGGCTACCACCTGACCTGGGGCCGCGCGGTGGTCCGCTGGCTGGCCTTCGCCTTCTTGTGGCCATTGGCGCCCATTGCGTTGTCGCTCGATCGGCGTTCTCCGCACGATGTCATCAGCGGCTGTAGTGTGCGGCGCAAACGTCGCTGAGCTGCTGAAAGGACTTGCTGTGCTCGTCGTGCGACGTGCGACGTGCGACGTGCGACGTGCGACGTGCGTCAGATGGGTATCGGAAGCCAAAGACCACGTCGCTGACGACAGCACCTCGCACCTCGCACCTCGCACCTCGCACGCGAGCTTCGCGAGCTCAGCGAGCTTGCGATATGATGGTTCCCACCAAGCTGCGCGCCTTCCACGAGGCGCCCATGCTTGATCTGTTGACTGCTCCCATTGCTGCTCATCTCGCCCGTCACCTTGGCGTGCCGGAGGCGTCGGTTGCGACGCTGCTGATGCCGCCAGCCAAGGGTGTCGCTGCGGATCTGGCCTTGCCGTGTTTCCAACTCGCCAAGGCCAAGGGCGTTTCCCCTCCGACGATGGCGACGGAAATTGCGGGCGAGCTGAGCAGCGCTGGCCTCGGCATCCAGGCCGTCGCCGCGGGGCCGTTCTGCAACCTGACCTTCACCACCGCTGGTGTCGCGACTGCGCTACTGCCGACGTTGGCGCGTGAGCCGAAAGCGGCGCTGACCTCCGCCGTCGGTCGCGGCAAGACCGTGTGCATCGACTTCAGCAGCCCGAACATCGCCAAGCACCTCGCCTTCCACCACATCCGCTCGACCATGATCGGCAACGCGTTGGCGCATCTGTACGCCGCCGTCGGCTGGAACGTTAAGCGCATCAACTTCCTCGGCGACTGGGGCACGGCGTTCGGTCGGCTGATCGCTGGCTGGAAACGCGAAGGCCTGACGTTGGCAAGCCTCGATTGCGCGCCGGACCGAGTGACGTTCCTCAACGATCTCTACGTGCGCATCTCGCAAGCCGCGAAAGAAGACAAGGCGGTCGAAGAAGAGGCGCGCACGTGGTCAAAGAAACTCGAAGACGGCGATACGGAAGCGCGTTCGTTGTGGCAAATCTTCAAGGACGCCAGCCTGAAGGAATTCGAACGCGTCTACGGCCTACTTGGCGTGACCTTCGATTCATGGAAGGGTGAAGCGTACTACGAAGACAAGATGGGGCCGGTGCTCGCAGAGTTGGATGGCAAAGGACTGACCAAGCTCGATCAAGGAGCCACCGTCGTCGACCTGTCAGCACTCGGCTTCAAGAAACCGATGCTGCTCAAACGTGCCGACGGCGGCACGCTCTACGCCACGCGTGATCTCGCGGCGTGCGATGACCGCTTCGCTGAATTCGCCTTTGATCGCTCACTCTATGTCGTCGACCTCGGCCAATCACTGCACTTCAAGGAGTGGTTCGCCTGCGCCAAGCTGATGGGCCGACCGTATGCTGATCGTCTGCGGCACATCGGCTTTGGCGTCGTGCTGATCTGGAACGATGAAGAGAACGCCTGGGCCAAGGGCCGCACGCGCGGCGGCAAGATCATGCTGCTACGTGAAGTGCTGGAAGAAGCCGTCGACCGCGCCCGTGCCGTCATCGCCGAAAAGAATCCCGACATCACCGGCGAGGAACGCGAACGCATAGCCGCCGCCGTGGGCATGGGCGCCGTGGTCTTCAACGACCTCAAGAACGGCCGCACCGGCGACGTGAAGTTCAAGTTCGAGGAAGCGCTACGCTTCGACGGAGAAACCGGACCGTATCTGCAATTCGCGCATGCGCGGTTGTGTTCGATCGAACGCAAGTTCGCCGAGGCACATCCGTCAGCGCCGGTTGCCGACTTCGCCAAGCTCACGCGCCTGGATGAGAAATCCGTCCTGCTGGCCATTGCTCGTCTACGTATGGCGCTCGAAAAAGCGGTGGAATCCGATGAGCCGAGCGCACTCGCGACCGGGTTACTGTCACTCGCTGGTGAAGTCGCGTCGTGGCTGACCGCCGGCAATCACGATCACGATGCGCGCGTTTTGTGCGCCGATGCCAGCGTGTCGGCGACGCGCTTAGCGCTCGTTCGCGCGGCTCGTAGCAGCCTCGGCGAAGGCCTGCGCCTGATGGGACTCAAGGCACCCGAGCGCATGTAATCGTGACACAGCGTCTCGCCCGTGATTGAGCGATGTCGATCACGGGCGAGACACCCGTGTCACGGCAAAGACTCAGCGCACGCCGGACTTCTGCCCCAAATGCGATAGATCCGCCTCGACCAAACCAAACCGGTCGCGGATCGCCGCCACGTCGTCATACCCGGCGACCACATCTTGCGGCTGATGCGCATCGCTGCTGAGCACCACCTTCACGCCATGACGTGCAGCGATGGCCCAGAACGGTTCCCACGGATACGCCGGACGGTCACCGCCTGCTGACGGCACCCACGGTTTGCGGAAACCATAGCTGTTGAGTTCGAGCGGCACCTTGAGCGCCACCGACGCCGCGCAGATATCCTCGGCACACGCAGCCAGGTCGTCGTTCCAATCGGCATACGAACAGCCAATGATGTCCGGATGAGTGATGAAGGCGAACAGCTTGGTCTCCATTACCTGCGTGGTGTATCGCGCGTAGGCCTTGAGGTACGTCGGCGTGTTCAGCCGCCCAAACGATTGGATCCACCGCCCGTCATGCGGCGTGTAGTGACAGCCAGCAATGAGGTAGTCGAAGCCGCGTCGGCCAAGGATCTCGTCGCGGTACCAGCCGGCATATTCGGGAGCGAATTCGCATTCCAGGCCGATGAGCATGCGCATCTGCGGGAAGGCCGCCTGCGCTGCGGCGAAAGCAGCCTCGTACTCGTCGAACTGGGCCAGAGACATGCGCATGTCGTCCCAGCGGCCATCCGGCAAGGGCGTGTGGTCGCTGAACCCCAGAATCGCCAGCCCGGCCGCTGCCGCGACCGTGGCATAATCCAGGCAATCGCCGGTCGCATGCTCACAGCGATAGGTGTGGGTGTGATAATTGGCCATGAACGGCATATCTTGACCCTAGAACCGCCAGCATCCGCGCCAGTGGCAAGCAGGACTTCCTGCGGCATCGGCCAGGCGGTCAGTAATCAGCAGGGCCTGGGACTGTGACCGGGAGACTCGCGGGCACGTCACGGTTGCGCCCGTGGGGCCAAGCGCCTACGACGTGCGCGCCTAGCACCCCCACCTGACCCGACGACACTGACGCCCCAGAACACCCGTGCCGCAGTTCGCCCACCTCCTCATCGGCCAGATCCTGATGGACCGCCACGAGTTGTCGGCGGACGGAATCGACTCCGGACTGCGTCAGCAGGACCAAGAGGAACGCGAGCGCGGTCAGACACGTTTCCTGGGCGAGATCCTGGTGGAACGCAAACTCGCCACGCATGAGCAGGTTGTCGAAGCGCTGAGCTTCCAACGCGATCAGTTCGCCCAATCGCTGGTCGGGCCCTACCGTCTGGAGTCGTTGCTTGGTCATGGTGGTGCCGGCACGGTCTACCGCGCGACGCGTCTTGGTGGCAAGAAGGACGGTCCGGCGATCGCGCTGAAACTGCTGCCGCAGAAACGCCCAGGTGATGTCGATGCGCTCGCGCGTTTCCAACGCGAAGCGCAGGCCGGCGTCGCGCTCGATCATCCGCACATCGTCCGCACGCTCGACTTCGGCACCACGCGCGACTGTTACTATCTGATTTGCGAGCTGATGCCCAACGGCACGCTCGGCGACCGTGTGCGCATGCATGGTCCGATGACGGAAGCTGACACGTTGGTGTTGGCAGTGGCAGTGCTCCAAGCACTCGACCACGCCAGTGCTCGTGGCCTGCTGCATCGCGACATCAAGCCGGCGAATATCTTGTACGACGCCCGCGGCACGCCGCGCTTGGCGGACCTGGGCTTGGTGCAAGCGATCACCGGCAATCTGGGTGGACCACGCGATCGCACCGCCGGCACGCCGGCGTTCATCGCGCCGGAACAGGCGATGGGCCAGGAGCAGAGCGATGTGCGTGCCGATCTCTACAGCCTGGGCGCAACGCTGTTTTTCGCACTCACCGGCGCGCCGCCGTTCGTCGAGAAGAATCCGCTGGAGGTGATCAACCAGCACCTCAACCACGCGCCGCCGGAAGTGGCGACCATCAACCGCGCGGTGAGTGCCTCGACCAGCGCCTTGGTGCGCAAGCTGATGGCCAAACGCGCGGATGACCGTTACGCCAACGCGGCGGATGCGATCACTGACGTGCGGCGCATCCAGGCTGGCGAACGCCCGCTGGCGATGTCGTTGACGCCCGAGCAGGCCTATGCCCCGCTCAAAGTCCAGGTGCAGACCCGCGACAACGGCACGGGGGAACTGACGCCCGTCGGCGTGAAGACTTCACAGACGAGCCAACCGAGTCAGGTCACCGCGTTGACCCCACGCAGCAACCGCGTGCAAGTACGGCCGGCCGGGACCCGTTCGCAGGACCTCAAGAAATACGCCAAAGAGCCGGCCACCGAACCCACGGTGCGAGGCGCCACGCGGCCGGAACCATCCATCGATCACAGGAAAAAACGTGGGCCGGCGGCCAAGGATCCGCCCAGCGACAGTCACCGCCGCGGACGCCCCGGTGACGGCAAAGCCGGTCACGGCCCCAAGTCACGCACGACCACCAAGGCCACGACCCCCTGGGGCCTGATCAGCGCCGCTGGCGTGATCGTGGTCGGCCTCGGCGCACTCGCCGCGATGTTCCTGATGAAAAGTGAACCGCCGCCGCCGCCACCTGCGGTAGTTGTGGAACAAGCGCCACCCAAGCCGGTTGGCACGGTCGTCGATCTGCTGACAAAAATCGACAGCACATTGATGCAGCGTCAGGAATGGATGCTGCGTGAAGACGTCTTGATGTCGCCACGCGGAGCGCAGCACCTGCTGCCGATCGCATGGCTGCCGCCGGCAGAATACGATCTGACCTGTTCGTTCAAACGGCTCTACCCCAGTGGTTCCCTGTCACTGGTGTTCGACGTCGGCGGTCGGCAATGCGCGTTGGTGGTCAGCGGCGACGCCGACACCCGCATCGGCTTCGAATTGGTCGGTGGCAAACCCCTCAACGAAAACAGTTCATTGCACGTCATTCCCGAACCACTGGCGACGGACAAGCGTCTGACCATCACGGTGCAGGTGCGTCGCAGCGGCATCAGTGCACGCATCGGTGAGAACGAGATCTGCTCAATTCCAGGTGCCGGTTCCACGCTCGCCTTGGATGAGAGTTGGAAGCTGCCGAAGAACCACGTGCTGGCCCTCGGTACCCGCACCACGCAGGTGGCGGTGTTCCGCCTCAAGTTGACTGAGATCTCGGGCGCTGGTGCGCCGGTGTCCGCCGCCAAGTGACGACGCGATGACGACGCGGTGACGATCCTCCTTTCGGCGCTTCCGCAGGCGGGCCCGTTTGGCCGCGCTTCAACGATTGCTTCCGTCCTCGAATAATGGCGACAACACCAGGACGTTACACGCGTATCTAGAGTCAGCTCCGCCAGTCGGCGGTGAAGGAACCGCGCGTGCGACAACACCTGCACCAGAACCGTCGATGGGTGATGCTGGGCATCGCCGTGGCGCTGGCCGGACTGCTCCCGGCGGGCGAAGACGCACTCCAACTCGCTGAGTGCGGCCATCATCAAGCAACCGTGACCACCCCGACACCCGGCGTGTGGCAGGTCACCACCGCCGGCGGTGATCCGTTCGTGATCACCACGACCACCACAGCGCCAGCGGATCTCTCGGCCACGCCGATGCTCAGTTTTGAGTACATCTGCGTCACCGGCCTTGATCACCTGGAGGTCTTCGCCAATCCCGCGTCCGGGGAACGCCGGGTCGGTGTTCCGACTCTGCCGGCACGCGAGGGCTGGTCGCCGTTCGCCATCGATGTCACCACCAATCCCCGCATCGTCGCCGCAAAGCCACTGGCATGGCGCATCGATCTGGGATCTCAGTCGGGCAAGGTGATCCAGTTCCGCAATGTGCGCCTGCGTGCGCGCACGGCGGTGGAACTCACGATCGCCGCCGATGCGCTGGCGAAACAGGCACAGGATCGCTCGTGGAATGCGGCGTTGACGGATTATCTCGCCAAGGAATTCCAAGGCGCCATTGCGAACGTCGTGGCGGACGCGACGAACCTCACCATCAGTGGCACCGTGCCGATCAATGGTGATGTGCGTTTGGCCGAGTGGCCGGTCTGGCAAGCGGCTGACGCGACCATGACTTTTGCCGCGACCTGGCCGGTACGCGAGCGCGGTTTCAGCGTGACGATTCCGCGCATCGCGGAAGACGGTTCCGACCGCGCGCTGTCGCGTTTCGTGCTCATCCAGCGACGTAACACCCAGGACACGCTGCGCTCGCGTGGTCGTTGGGTCGACGTGATCCCGGCGGCGACCGCGTTGCCGCCCGGCGTCCAGCGCAGCAAGAAAGGCCTTGGCGGTTTCACCACCGGGCCACGGCCGGTGAGCGACCTTGATGACCTGAACATCGGTAGCATCACGGTAAATGTCATGCTTTCGAGCTTCTTTCAGGCCGGTCCAGGTAATGGAGCAGAAGCGCTGACCACCGGCGCCCGCACGTGGTACGTGCGCGCAAAAGCGTTCGAAGGACTCGACGCGACGATGCTGGAAGCAGCGAAGCGCAACATCGTGGTGCTGGGCATCATCTTGGTGGCGCCAGCGCGTCAGTGGAGTGCGAAGGAACTCGGCGCGCTGATGCAACATCCCGACTACAACTCCGCCGGCATCTTCACCATGCCGAACTTGACCACTGCTGAGAGCACCGCCGCGTACACCCTCGCCCTCAATCTGTTGGCCAAGCGCTACAGCAGGGCGGATGGAAAATACGGCCGCATGCACCATTGGATCATGCACAACGAGGTCGACATGGGCTTCGTCTGGACCAATTGCGGCACACGTCCGGAGTTGGTGTTCTTCGACCAGTACTACCGCTCGATGCGCCTGGCCCACGCCATCCTGCGGCGGCAGGATCAGAACGCGCAGGTGTTCATTTCGTTGACGCACCACTGGGCTGAGACCGGTGATCCGGCGACGTGTTTTCCCTCGCTCAATTTACTAAATCACCTGCTGACACTGTCCAAGGCCGAGGGCGACTTCGAGTGGGGCCTCGCGCATCATCCGTACCCGGCGTCCTTGCTGGAGCCAAAGACTTGGCTCGACCAAGGCGCGGAGTTCCGCCTCGACACGCCCAAGATCACCTTCCGCAACGTCGAGGTGCTTGATGCCTGGGCGCGTCAGCCGGCGGCGATGTTCCTGGGCAAGAAACTCCGCCGCATCCATCTGAGTGAGCAGGGCCCGAACTCGCCGGACTACAGTCAGCAGGCGCTCACCGAACAGGCCGCCGCCATGGCCTATGTGTGGAAGAAGATCGCCAAACTCGACACCATCCACGGCTTCGAATACCACAACTGGGTCGACAATCGGGACGAGGGCGGCCTGCGCATCGGCCTGCGGCGCTTCCCCGACGACGCGGAGAAACCCATGGGCACCAAGCTGGTGTGGGACGTTTACAAGGCCCTCGGGACACCGGATGAGGACCGTGCTTGCGCCTTCGCCCTGCCGGTGATCGGCCTGAAGGATTGGGGAGAAGCCGTCCATCGCGGGCCGATTCCAGCCTCCAAGACCCCCTAGAACCGCCTTCTGCTGGCGGAACAGGGCCGGAACCACAACTCCTTGACGGTCCGTTCGGCGCCGCAACCTTCGCGCCCCATCGGAGATGGCATGGCGAAGCAGAAGGTCGAGTACGACGAGAAATCCATCAAGAGCCTGGATGCGCTGGCGCACATCCGTCTGCGCACCGGCATGTACATCGGGCGCATTGGCGACGGCACCAACCCCAATGATGGCATCTATGTCTTGATGAAAGAGATCGTCGATAACTCCATCGACGAGTTCATCATGGGCGTGGGCAAGAAGGTCGAGATCACCCGCGAGGACAATGTCGTCACCATCCGCGACTTCGGCCGCGGCATCCCACTCGGCAAGGTCATTGAATGCGTCAGCCAGATCAACACCGGTGGCAAGTACAACGATGACGTCTTCCAGTTTTCGGTCGGTCTGAACGGCGTCGGTACCAAGGCAGTGAACGCGTTGTCGGCGACCTTCGAAGTGGTCAGCCACCGCGACGGTCAGTTCAAGCGTGCGACCTTCAAACAGGGCAAGCTGAAAGACGAGGAGAGCGGCAAGACCAAGGAGCCCAACGGCACCTACGTCTGCTTCGAGCCTGATTCCGAAATCTTCAAGAAGTACGCTTGGCACGACGAATACATCGCCAAGCGCTTGCAGTATTACTGTTACCTGAACGCCGGCCTGTCGATCACCTACAATGGCACGACCTACCAGTCGAAGAACGGGCTCAAGGATCTGCTCGCCGCCGAGATCGGTGAAGAGAAGACCCACTACGGCGTCTTCCACGACGCCCTCGACAAGATCGAGTTCGCCTTCACCCACACCGGTACCTATGGCGAGACCTATTTCAGTTTCGTGAACGGCCAGTTCACCAATGACGGCGGCACGCATCTGGCGGCCTTCCGCGAAGGCCTGCTCAAGGGCGTAAACGAATTCAGCGGCAAGAATTACGCCGGTGAAGACGTGCGCGAAGGCATCTGCGGCGCGATCGCGATCAAGCTGCAGGACCCGGTCTTCGAATCGCAGACCAAAAACAAACTCGGCAGCGATGTGCGTGCGACGATCGTTCCGGCGATCAAGGACGCGGTCGAAAAGTGGCTGCACCAGAACCCGGACGCCGCCACCAAGTTGATGGAGAAGATCAAGGCCAACGAACGCCTGCGCACCGAACTGCAGAAGATCAAGAAAGAGGCGCGTGATCGCGCCAAATCCGTCGCTTTGCGTATTCCCAAGCTACGCGACTGCGAGATCCACCGCGTCGATGCCGAGCCCAAAAAAGGCAAGGATCGTCGGATGGAAACCAGCCTCTTCATCACCGAAGGCGACTCCGCCGGCGGTTCGCTGGTGATGTGCCGTGATGTGGAAACGCAGGCAATCTTCACCATCAAAGGCAAGCCACTCAACTGCTACGGGCTTGGCCGCGAGACCGTCTACAAGAACGAGGAGTTGTACAATATCATGTCGGCCCTCGGCATCGAGAACGGCCTCGACAACCTGCGCTACAACCGCGTGATCATCGCCACCGACGCCGACGTCGACGGCATGCACATCCGCAATCTGTTGCTGACGTTCTTCCTGCGCTTCTTTGAAGACCTGGTCAAGAACGGCCACATCTACTTCCTGGAAACCCCGCTGTTTCGCGTGCGCAACAAGCAGACCACCAAGTACTGCTACAGCGAAGCGGAACGCGACGCCGCGCAGGCCGAACTCAAGAACCCTGAAACCACCCGCTTCAAAGGTCTGGGTGAAATCAGTCCCAAGGAGTTCGGCCAGTTCATCGGCGGCGATATGAAGCTGATGGATGTCAGTATCGAAAACATGACCGAGGTCAGCAAGTCGCTGGAGTTCTACATGGGCAAGAACACGCCCGAGCGTAAGAGTTTCATCGTCGATAACCTCATCGCCGACCTCGCTTGACCTGGACCTGACGCCATGAACACGCTTTCCTCATTGATGCGCCAGAACTTCCTGGAGTACGCCAGCTACGTCGTCGTGGATCGTGCGATCCCGGACATCCGCGACGGTGCCAAGCCGGTGCAACGCCGCATTCTGCACACCATCTCGACCATGGACGACGGCAAGTTTACCAAGGTGGCGAACATCATCGGCGAGTGCATGAAACTGCACCCGCACGGCGACGTCTCCATTGGCGACGCCTTGGTGGTGTTGGCCAACAAGGGCCGCGCGCTGGGCAATCCCGACCTTGGCTACTTCATCGAGAAGCAGGGGAACTTCGGCAACATCATGACTGGCGACGGCCCAGCCGCTGCGCGTTACATCGAATGTCGTCTGACGCCGCTGGCCAAGGAAGTGCTGTTCAACCCAGCGCTGACCAAGTCGCTGCCGAGTTACGACGGTCGCCGCGAAGAACCCGAGTCGCTACCGGCCAAGGTGCCCGTCATCCTGATGCTCGGCACCGAAGGCATCGCCGTGGGCATGGCGACGACCATTCTGCCGCACAACTTCGGCGAGCTACTCCAAGCGCAGATCCGCTACTTGAAGGGCGAGCAGTATCGCGGCTTGCGCCCAGACTTCCCCACCGGCGGCATCATCGATGCATCGGACTACAACGACGGTCGCGGCAAGGTAAAGGTGCGCGCCAAGATCGAAGCAGACGGCGAAAAACGCGTGGTCATCACCGATCTACCGTGGGGCAAGACCACCGAATCGTTGATGGAGTCGATCGAAACCGCGGTCGCCAAGGGCAAGGTCAAGATCGGTGAGATCCTCGACAAGACCGGCGAAGAGGTGCGCATCGAGCTGAATCTGCCGCGCGGCGTCACCACCGACGAGGTCATTCCCCAGTTGTTCGCCTTCACCGACTGCGAGGTCGAGGTCAACTCCAACATCGTGGTCATCCGCGATCGCAAACCCGCCGAACTGGGCGTGCGCGAGATCATGGAATACTGCGCCGACCGTCTGAAGGACGTCATCAAGGCGGAACTGGAACACCTGCTGGCCAACCTGCTAGACAAGCAGCACTGGCTGACCCTCGAACAGCTCTTCATCGAGAACCGCGTCTATAAAAAGATCGAAAACCAGACAACGGAAGAGGGTGTGAACAACGCCGTATGGAAGGGCATGGAGCAGTTCAAGGCGCTGTTCGTGCGCGACATGGCCGACGCCGACGTGGCACGCCTGCTGGAGATCCGCATCAAGCGCATCTCGCAGTTCGACATCGACAAGAACCGCAAAGACATCGACGACATCGTCAAAGCGATCAAGGAGGCCAAGGCCAAGCTCAAGAATCTAGTCGGCACCACCGTCGACTGGCTTGAGTATCTCCACGAAAAATACGCCAAGATCTTCCCTCGCCGCAGCAAGTTCAAGGCGATGGAGGAGATTGACGAGAAATCCGTCGCGCGCGCCAATCTGCGTTTGGGCTACGACCAGGCGACCGGCTTCTTCGGCAAGTCGGTCAAGGTCTACGACCGCGAGATCAAGTGCAGCGAATACGACAAGATCATCGCCATCATGAACAACGGCGTGTACCGCATCATGGCGCCCACCGATAAGATCTTGCTCGAAGGCAAGCTCATCCACCTCGACCTCTTCGATCCCGTGAAGGGCATCGACCTAGTAGTGATCTACCGTGACAAGGAGAAGATCCCCTGGGCCAAGAAGGTGCAGATCAAGGCCTTCATCAAGGATCGCGAGTACGAACTGATCAAGGACGGCGCCGGCAAGGTCGATCACCTGCTGTTCGGCAACGCCGGTGCCAAGGGCACGGTCACCAGCCAGATGATTCCCGTCCCACGCCTGCGCGTGACCGAAGAAAATTTCGATCTCAAGACCCTGGAAATCTGCGGCATGGCCGCGCGTGGCACCAAGATCGCGGAACGTCCGACGGCGAAGACGGTCATTGCGAAGGAATGACCGCCATTCGATTGGCCGCCAAGACGCCAACTGACAACCGCGTGAGCGAAACTCCCACCGGTTCGTCCTTGGCGTCTTGGCGTCTTGGCGTCTTGGCGGCCTATCCCATTATCACCGCCGGAGGCCCTTATGCGTGCGATCCTGATGGTGATGACCCTGATGCTCGGCAGCCTGCTCACCGCCGCTGAACAACCTTCCGGAGCGAGCATGACTCCCGCAGCCCGTCGCGCGCAACTCTACGGCTTGCTTGGCGATCTACCGCCACGCGATCGGCCGATCACGGTAGAGACACTGAGCAGCGAAACGCGCGATGGCTACGTGGTGGAGAAACTCCGCCTCGACCTCAACGGCAATCAACCGGTGCCGGCGTATTTCGTCCGTCCAGCAAACGTCACCGGCCGCATCCCCGTGGTGCTCTACAACCACTCGCACGGCGGCAAATACGCACTCGGCAAGGATGAATTGTTCAAAGGCTCGGCCCCCTACCTGACGCCCTACGCCGACGATCTACTCAAGCGCGGTTGGGCGGTGCTGGCGATCGACCACTGGTTGTTCGGCGAGCGCAGCGGCCGCCCCGAGAACGACGTGTTCAAAGAGATGATCTGGAACGGCCGGGTGCTGTGGGGCCAGATGGTCTACGACAACTTGCGGGCCATCGACTATTTGGTCTCGCGTCCCGACGTTGACACGAAACGCATCGCCACCGTCGGCATGTCGATGGGCAGCACCATGGCGTGGTGGACCGCCGCGCTGGACGAACGCATCGTCGCCTGCGCGGACATCTGCTGCTTGACGGATTTCCACGCGCTGATCGACAGCAAAGGACTCAGCGGCCACGGGATCTATTACTACGTGCCGAATCTATTGAAGCACTTCACCACCACCGACATCAATGCACTGACGATCCCACGGGCGCATCTCGCGCTCGCAGGCTTGCAGGACAAACTGACGCCGGTGGCTGGGCTCGACAAGATCGACGCCAACCTAACGAAGCTCTACGCCGAAGCAGGCGTGGCAGATCGCTGGAAACTCATCCGCGAAGACGTCGGCCATGTCGAGACCCCGACCATGCGCGCAGCGGTGCTGGCGTTTTTGGAAAAATGGCTGGCGAAATAGTCCACGCCCAGGCCGTCGGCGCTTACACCACTAGGTCGACCTGCTTCACCACGCCGGCCTGGCCATCATCGGTCAAGTACACCCCAGCGCGCGGGTTTTCACCGATCAGATCGTTGTTCGCGTCCCTGTAGCTGAACGTAGCTGAACGGTGTCTCGATCGACATCAGACCGATGGCGGCGACCTTCCACTGGGCAAGCAACGCGGGTTTGGCGTCATCACCGGTCCATAGGCGCAGCAGGTCCCAGATCGCATCACCGTGATCGATGAAACCGTTGCCGTCGTCGTCATGGGCCGCGAGGTCGCCGAATCCGTTTCCCGAGGTCGGACCAACCAGCTCGCCTCCATTATCAACACGACCGTTGCGGTTGAAGTCAGCAGCCAAGTAGCGGCTGCCGTTGCTCAGGTGTCGCAACGCCTCCGTGTTGCCATCGCGGTCAAGATCGAACGCCGTGCTGCCTGTACCAAACCCGCCAACACCACCCACATCCAGGATCAACGGATCCTTCACTACGGCATCGCCAGCGCGGATGCTGACGTCGGTGGTGCGCACGTATTCGCGCTTCAGCTGGTAGTCGAGATTGAAGGCGAAAGCGCGACCGTCCTCCGTCGTGAAGGTACCGGACATGGCCAAACTGGTGCTCTCGTATTCGCGGTAAGCCTCGTGGTAGTCGTACTCCATGCCCCACCCCGCCGGGCCACCGGACTGCACGCGGCTGGCCTGCTGGGCGACGGCCTGGACCTCCTGCACCGAAGAGTAATCGAACTGCATGCTGAACTGCTTGACGCCCTTCACGCCGAAGAGTTTCTCCAGCAGCATCATGATCTTGCGCTGCTCGGGGCTGATTTCGGCCTCCCCGTCGCTCTGGACCTGCTTGGCGTTGTGGGTGCGCGCCTGTTTGGCCAAGGCACCGGTCTCGTACTCGGAAAGTGCGGCGCTCGCACGCTTGCCCAGTTCGGCCACCGCATCGCGCAAGGCGGTGAGCGGCGATGCAGCGGGTTCCGGACGATCCGGAGGACGGACACCGGTCCAGGTCTTGAACCGCTCGCTCCGCTGGTGGCTCGCTTCGTAACGATGCGCGGCAGCGAAGGAAAAATTGGCACCAGAGACGATCATCCCGGACCTCCGCCCCCAGGAACGGCAGATGCGGGCGGGACTGAAGTGCCACTTGGGCAGACCGCCCCTGCCTGGACGTCACTTCGTCGCGGCGGGTTTCCGAATGGTCAGATCATCGACATGCAACGGCGAGTCAGCCTCGACTGATAAAAACAGCTCCGTCGGCTCAGCGGGCAGTTCCAGCGCATCCTTGAACCGGATGCCGTTATAGGTCACCAGGAGGGAGCGTTCCTGATACGTCAACTCGATCTGTACCTTGCCCGTCGGTACCTGTCCGACGTTCTTTTCAAAAAATGGCACCGACTCGGGTTTGGCATACCCGCGCCAAAGCTGAACCGTGTATGCTGCCTTGGTGTTCCCCAGCCTGAGGAAGGCGGTGTCTCCAGTCGCGAAGCGCACGCCGATGCTGACGTAATCCGGTTCGGTGTCCTCGTCCGGACCCGGTGACAAAGTCGCGGCGACGATCCACGGCCCTGGCTCCAGGGTCCGGCTCATGACGCCAGCGATTCCGACGATGCCGTCGTGATCTTCGGCAGGGTTCCACTGCCCGTCCTTGGCTTTGGTCCAATCCGCCAGACGAGTAATGAGGTCCGGTCGCCACAACAAGGTCGGTTCGCCGAATGTCGCTGGCGTTGATGACGGCGGCGCGCTTGGCGACGTGATTGGCACCGCAACAGTCACCTGCGAAACCACAGCAGTGGATGGCGCGGAGGTTTCTCTGACCTTCGGCACCATCAGCACGGCCAGGATCGCCGCCGCCAACAAGCCGACGCCACCGATCACCACCCACGGCAGCTTGCTGCCACCAGCGGCGGCCTTGCCACCCAGCAATGCATCGCAGCGCGAGATGAGAATATCATAACTCTGCGGTCGACTCTCGCGGCCCTTCGCCAGCATATCCGCCACTAGCATGCCGATCGCCGGTGAAAGACCGGACACCATCGCGGTGGGATTCGGCGCGGCGCCAGAAACTTTTGCCGTGACGATCGCCGCCAGGGTCCGGCCTTCGAATGCGGGACGACCGATCAGCGCGTGGTAGAGCACACATCCCAGGCCGTAGATGTCGGCGCGGAAGTCGACGCCCTCCGGATCATCGAACTGCTCGGGTGCCATGGTGGTCGGCGTGCCCATCACCTGACCGGTACCAGTCAGGTTCATATCGCTGCCGCTGCCCTGCGGCCGCGCCAAGCCGAGATCAACGAGCTTGGCCTGGAAGGGAAAGTCGCTGGTGTCACCTTCACGTTTGGCCAGCAGCACGTTCTCCGGCTTCACGTCGCGGTGGATGATGCCGTTCTGATGTGCGTGGCTTAGCGCATGCGCCAGTTCACGCGTCACGCGCAGCGCGTCCTGCGGCTTCAGCGGACCGTGCTCGGCAACCCAATGCTTGAGGTTCGGCCCGTCAATGAACTCCATCACCAGATAGGGATGGCGGTCAGCGGTGATGCCGGCGGAATAACACGCGACGATATGCGGATGCGACAAGCCGGCGAGGATCTTGGCCTCGCGCTGGAAACGTTTGACGTACTCGTCGTCTGCCGCCGCGCGGTCGACCAGCAGCAGCTTCACTGCGACAGTGCGATCCAGATAGGTCTGCCGTCCGCGGTAGACCACGCCCATGCCACCGCGACCGATCTCGACATCGAGTTCGACCTCGGGGATGGTTGGACGTGGTACCGTACCGTCGGCCGCCACCTCTGGCGTGCTCGCCATGGTCTTCTGTGAGT
>Ga0105049_10004214_pt1 | contig 16885 bp, 11 predicted proteins | sample MAT06_FD_78087 | JGI IMG/M metagenome (GOLD analysis project Ga0105049, IMG submission 78087) | Freshwater microbial communities from Lake Fryxell liftoff mats and glacier meltwater in Antarctica - MAT-06 | ecosystem: Environmental > Aquatic > Freshwater > Ice > Liftoff microbial mat | place... | reverse complement strand
CGAAGCGCGACTCAAGGAGCTCTATATTGGGATCATGGAAGTTTTCGGGAGCTTTCCTATCGAAGAGGTGGCGATAGAGCAACTCTACTCGCATTACGAGAGACCTCGCACGGCAATTCTGATGGGGCATGCGCGTGGCGTTCTTTGCTTGGCCGCCGCCAACTCGAATATCCCCGTTCAGTCGTATGCGTCGACCAAGGTGAAAAAGTTGCTAACAGGCAACGGAAGAGCTCCAAAATCGCAAATGCAGCTAGCCATACAGCAGCAGCTGATGTTAAAAGAGTTACCTGATCCACCCGACGTCGCCGATGCCCTGGCGGTCGCGCTGTGTCATCATTTTGCAACAGGGCCGATCGCTGAACTACTCAAGAAATCCAGGAAGCCACTTTGATTACCAAAGTCACGGGACAATTGTTAACGCTTGCCAACGACTCCGCGACTCTTGGCATCCCTCCGTTCGAGTACGAAGTTTCCATTCCGGAATACACACGTCGTCACTTGCAAGCGGACATCGGCAAAAGTATTTCGCTGCACACGATTCATTACATTGATGGCAATGCGGCTCAAGGAGGCAGGTTAATGCCCAAATTGGTCGGTTTCTTAACCACGATCGAACGGGACTTTTTCGAGCTGTTCTGTTCGGTGGACGGTGTAGGTGTCAAGAAAGCGTTGCGGGCCATGGTCAGGCCGGTTCAAGACACGGCCATCATGATCGAGCAGCAGGACGCCAAAGGGCTTTCGACCCTCCCTGGGGTTGGGCCGGCGACAGCCGAAAAGATCATCGCGACCTTGCGTCGCAAGATGCCTCGCTTTGCTTTGCTCGTTCGCCGTGAAATGCCGGGTGCAGAAGTTCAACAACCTGGAGTCGTGGACGAGACGTTTCAAGCGCTGTTGGTATTGGGGCACAACGAAGCGGATGCTCGTCGATTGATCGAACAAGCGCTGATCGGCTCGAAGAAGTACAAGGATACGGAAGCTATGATCCAAGCGATTTATCAACGCCAAGCTGCTGGGGCCTCGTGAGCTGTACAGCAGAGCCGCGAGGAGATGGAAGTGCTCTTTACGTTGATCGCGGATCGCTACGAGAAGTCGAATATTCTACTGAGTTCGAATCAGCCGTTTTCGAAATGGGAGCAAATCTTTAAGGACCCGATGACGACGACGGCAGCAGCGATCGATCGATTGGTGCATCACAGTTCGATCATCGAGCTCAACGTCCCGAGCAAGCGATTGGAAGAAGCCAAAGCGAGCCAAGAGAAACAACGCATTCAAGACAACGCTACCCAATCATCACCCATCGGGAATCCACAAAATTCCCCTGCGGAAATGTAGTTGTCGCCGAACAAAGGGCTGAGAACAGTCGGCTTTCGCGAACGGTGCTTAGTGTCGGACATCTTAAACAACCTTGATTTGTAAGCATTGAGACTGTACGCTGATCTACCTCTATTGACACTTGCATGGAAGCCCTGATGAGCAGCCAAACTCCCGTTGAATTTTCTCATTCTAGTTCGGGCGTCCGCCGCGCTACGCGAATCGCTATCGTCGGTGCTGGTATGTCAGGACTGCTGATGGCGATCAAGCTCAAGGAGTCTGGCTATCGCAACTTCACCATCTACGAGAAGAAATCAAATCTGGGAGGAACTTGGCGAGACAATACGTATCCTGGACTCAAATGCGACGTTCCGGCGCATATGTATACCTACTCGTTCGAGCCAAACCCTGAATACAGTTCACGATTCGCCGAAGGAAAAGAGATTCAACAGTACCTAGAACGCGTCGCCAGGAAACACAATCTCGCGGAGTGTATTCGTTTCAATTCAAGCATCGAGTCGGCCCAGCTCACCGATGGGGTTTGGACGCTCGTACTGAATGATGGGTCTGTTACGCAAGCGGATATCGTCATTTGTGCGACAGGCATCCTTCATACACCCAGTCATCCCGACATTCCAGGATTAGATAGTTTTGAAGGAGTCCAGTTTCACACTGCTAGATGGGATCATTCTCAGTCACTGGAAGGAAAAAGAGTTGGAGTCATCGGTACAGGTTCAACGGCAGCTCAACTGGTCCCCGCGATTGTCCTATTGGTGAAGAAACTAGTTCTGTTTCAACGCACACCGCAATGGATTTTCCCGATGCCCAACAGGCGTTATAAGGAAACCGACAAACAGCGAATCCGAAACTTTCCGATCTATGGAAAATACCTGAGACGTGTGTACAGCAAAATCTTCCAGTGGACATTTGCACGTGCGGTGATCGGAAACAAACTCCTACTCAAATTCATTCAATGGCAATGCAATCATCATTTGAATCGGAAGGTCAAGGATCCTGAGCTTCGAGAGAAACTGTTGCCTCGTTATCAAGCAGGTTGCAAGCGACTAATTTTTGCCCGAGGTTTTTATCAAGCGATTCAACGCGAAAATGCAACCTTGGTGGCGGAGTCCATCTCCCATGCCACCCCAAAGGGAATCGCAACTGCAGACGGACACCATCATGAGCTTGATGTCCTGATCTATGCAACCGGTTTCAAGGCCCACAACTACATGCGACCCATGCATGTCGTCGGCGAAAATGGTGTGTCCATTGAGGAGGCTTGGAAGGACACCGCCACCAGTTATCGATCCGTGGCGATCCCAAACTTTCCCAACTTCTTCATGATCTTTGGGCCGTACAGTCCCATTGGCAACTACTCAGCGATTTCCGTTGCTGAGGTTCAGGTAAAGTACTTGATGCAACTGGTAAATGTGATTGCAAGTGGTCAATGCGATTTGCTCGCCCCAAAACGCGAAGCAATGGTTCGACTCAACGATCGGATGAGAACTGCCTTGAACGGCACGGTATGGCTTTCTGGCTGTAACTCGTGGTACCTGGATAGTACGGCTTTACCAACCATGTGGCCCTGGACCTTTGAACGTTTCGAAAAAGAGATGAGGATAGCCGACCTAAGCGAGTTCGAAATGACTTGCTGGCACCTATTGACTCCTGGCACCAATTGACTTGGTTGGTTGGGATTCTGGTGAAACCGGTATTGCTAGATTTTCGATTCTCGAAACGTTTGGGACAAAGCCATTTGGCGCACAAGCCTGGCGCAGCTCCCTCCGGACCGCACCAGCTCGATCGCCATCGCATCCAAAAGTGCCAGTCGTTCAGGTGCGACGCTTGGGCCAAAGAAATCCTCCTCAGCCGCGACCAAGCCCTTTGAAAACATTCGCTCCCATAGTCGGTTGGCGAGCAGTCGGGCAGTCCACGGCCCTTGTTCCGCAGCCTCTACAGTTTCCAATTCCCTGAGGGATGCATAGTAATGTTGAAAACTTTCGACTTGGTACTTTCCGTTGGCGTCAACCCGTTGAGCGAAGTGATCCAACCACATCGCTCGGTCGACGTCCGATAGCTCTCTCCACGTCAACCAGGGTGAGTCGGTCGCAAGCCCTGCGATCTCAATTCCGGTGAGAGCCTTCTCGTAGACTTGAATATCGGAAACGCTGCCGAGCAGTACCCGTTTATCGTCACTCCACGCGACCCCAGCGACTGCAGTCTCCGTTTTCCGACCGTCGATATAGGTTTGAGCTTGATGGGTGAGGCTGGCATCCGCAAAGACGATGGTTAAGTGTCGCGGTTGCTTACCGGAATCCCATTTTGAATGCAGCATACAGGTGAGGGTCATTGGCCTACCATCGAAAAGTTCTATCGATTGAAAATCGCCGTCGCTCGACAACCGTTGTGGCTCGTCTTCTGGTACAGGCCAGCTTTGGAGTGAACTATACCAATCCTCGACAATATCCAATTCTCGCAACCGGACTACTTCTTTGAGATAGGCCTCGCGGATAGAGTTCATCGCTTGTTTGAGTACGTCCTTCTTTTGAACCGTCTTGCTGTTTGCAAAGCGTCGGCTTTTTGCCTCACGGACCTCCGAAATCAAAGCGGTTTCTAATCGCTGAAATTGAGGTGATGCCAGCAGCCGATCCACCCACTCTCGATACGCCGCTTCGTCGCCTGAGAGGACGAGCCGTTCTGTCGAAAACTCATCCGGCAACTCACCGACTAGGATCGTGCTGAGGCGGTTCGCTAACGTCGCATAGCTTCTGACCCGGAGGGGCGGATCTTGCCGCCACAGGTCGATCGGGTTTCGCAGGGAGGGATCGAGAAGTCGGACGACGGGGGCCTGATCCTTCTGGCTTACGGACAAGCTTGTCGACGCCCAGTGTTTTGAATCACTCGGGATTGGCTGGCTTGGTCCTTTCGAAGGGGACGGGCCTATTGAAGGGGACTGAGCCCTACCTGCAGAGGTACTTAGAAAGACTAGCAAAGCAAAAGCGATTGCAACCCGCATCGGTGAACCGTCCGGCAACTGAACAGTAAATGGGAACCAGTCCCCATCATAGGTTGTCGAACGCTTGGAATCTACGCTTCTAAGTTGAGTCCCGAAAACTCAGAGTCGAACTGTCCCGTTGGAATTTCTGAAGTTCCTGCCGTAAAGCGTCTTGAGAGCATTTCCCAAGTATCTTTTTCGATCTGCAGGATCTCGGTCAGGCTATCCATAGAATGGAAGTCTTGGTCCTGGTCCGCTAGTACCAAAAGTCGATTCAAAAAGATGAAGAGATCGGATTGTTGCTTTGCTAGCTCATGCTTTGGGTCGACAATTCCCTCCAGCAGTTCCGTGAAGATATCTTGAATAAGGATGACCCACTGTTTCGCGTCGGCTGCTTTTCCGTTTTTCCACATGTCGCGAACGACAATGCTCAACCCGTGTGCTTTCTGGAGCAACAGCCATCGTAACCTTGCGGGTGAGGCGGATTCTACTTCCTGGCGAAGAAATGCTTCTGAATCGATCATAAGACTTTTCGAATGGTGCTTTGACGCAAAAGGTCTCGTCGCGCCCCAAAAATGCTTGGTTCGTACGGAAAATGGAGTGGTATCTTGTGCGTCTTCAGCTCGCACTAGACTTGTTCTTCGGACGTTTTCAGCACAGTTCCATGTTAAAAGTGTGACGATTCGTGGTGTTTCGCATGAGCGAACTGATGCAACCGTTACATTCGAACCTGCTCGCACCGGTTCGACGGATCGGATATTATCGAATAATTGCACAATCACAAATCTATCCAAGAGTTTTAAAGGGTACGTCATGAAAAGGTTGCTTCCGTCGATTGGCATAGTAGCAGTCTTGTTTTCAGCAAATGGATGCAAGCCAGAAGAGGCCACGATCCAAGAACCCCAACAGTCTGCGCAGCCAACCCCACCCCCTATGGCGGATCAAGTGGCCAAAACCGGAGTTGGAGTTCAAGGTAACTCGCTAGACGAAATCAAGGGAAATGATCCTCGCCTGCTGATCGCTGGGCCGGCCAAGGCTTACTTCAACGTTCGCGAAAGGATTGTCTTCGATATTCAGCTACCTCAAGCAGCCAATCTCTTTAACGCCCTTCAAAGTCGAAATCCTAAGAGCCATGAGGAATACATGAAGGAGATTGTGGAAGCCAACAAAATCGCCCTTCCCAAGCTGCCCCAGGGAATGGTCTATCGCTACCGGCCCGAGTCCAACGAACTTTGGGTCGAAGCCGAAAAGGCCAACTAGTGCGTCTTCAAAGCTCGTGTTTTGGGTATGTCCTTGGTTGTGCGATGCTCCGCGTCGCAGGAATCACGACGCGGATCGTCGTGCAACTAAGCTTTCAGCCTCGTTTCAAAGCTCCCGCTTGGCGCGTTCAACGCTTGGCAACTTCAGCACTTCGACGGGTGCGAACCTACTAAGCTCGGAGGATCTGGGTTCGGAAAGCGGAGCTTTCAGAGTGTGCGTTCCCAAACTGGAGCTTGGGAACGAGGTCAACGAGGTCAATCGCAGCCTGTCCGCGAGTAGGAAAACGGCACGGAGAACTGTGCACACTCGTGTGGAAGGCCCGCGAGGCATTTGTCTCGTTTTTTTCGCTAGGTGATGCGAAGCCAACACGGAAAGGTTATCGTAGTTAGGTGGGGCAGAACAGGTTTCTTGGACTTGACAGGATGAGAGCGAATTCGAGTGCCGTCGATATGCAGTAAAATCCCGTGGTGGCGAATGTTCGTCAACGCAGTTCTGATGGTTGGGTCGGCGGCGATGTCCTTAGGGTCGGAACTCGACGACGTTCGCAACTATTTCCGATCCGGCGACTTCGATGCATGTACAGTGCTTGCGTTGGCCCAAGTGGAAAAAGGGGTATGGAATGAGCTTTGGCCACGAATGCTGGTCGAATCCCATTTAGCCACCGGTAAGTACGCCAGCGCATTGAAGGCGTATGAGAAGGGGCTCGAGCGTTTTCCGGACAGCATTCGTTTACGATTGCTCGGTGTCCGTGTTTATCAGATGAACAACAATGCATCCAAGGCTAAGGAGCAGCTCGCCTATCTCGATACCATGCTCTTTCGAGCTCCTTGGCGGTTCAGCAACAAGAGCGATTTAGTCCCCGTTGGCGAGTACTTTCTGGCGCGAGGGGAGGACCCCAAAGAGGTTCTTTCGAATTGCTTCGATCAGGCTATTAAGTTCGACCCGCGAATCACTGAGGCGTACGTCGCAACCGCCCGTCTGGCACTCGAAAAAAACGACGACAAGATCGCATCCCAATCGCTCGACAGAGCGATCAAACTCGATCCATCCGATCCCGAAATCGCGTTTTTGGCCGCTCGAAGTTGGGGTAATACCGATGCTTCCAAGGCCACAGAGTTCCTCAAGCGGTCGCTCGAACTAAACGCTCGCTACGTTCCGAGTTTGCTCTACCAAGCCGAAAATCGGATGTCGGCCGAGGATTATGAGGCCGCGGAAAACTTGCTGGCTGAAGTCGAGAAAGTTAATCCATCGCTGCCTCGTCTATGGGCACTGCGTGCTTCGATCGCTCACCTTCGCGGACAGTACGATGTCGAAGGCGAAGCTCGCCGCAAGGCGCTGCTTCCCTGGTCGCTGAATCCCGAAGTGGATCATATCATCGGCAAGCAGCTAGCGATGCACTATCGGTTCACTGAATCTGTGGAGTACCAGCGGCGCGCGTTGACCATGGACCCCGAGTACACTCCAGCCAAAACGCAACTTGCACAGGATCTGCTTCGGCTAGGTGAAACCCAACCGGGTTGGGAACTTGTCGAATCCGTTCGGACCAAAGATCCATACGATGTCACTATCTTTAACTTGAAACAGCTTAAGGCCGAACTTGACAAGTTCGCTACACTGGAGGCACCTGGGTTCGTCATTCGCATGGACTCTCGAGAAGCGAAAATCTACGGAAACGATGTGGTGCAGTTGCTATCGGACGCCCGTGAGGTCTTGACCAAAAAGTACGCTACCGAGTTGGCTGAGCCGATTTACGTAGAGATTTTTCCGAAGCAAAAGGAATTCGCCATTCGCACCTTTGGTCTTCCTGGCGGCGAAGGATTTCTAGGTGTCTGCTTCGGTCGACTCATCACCGCGAACTCTCCAGCGGCTCTCAATGTCGACTCCAATTGGCAATCGGTCCTATGGCATGAATACTGTCACGTGGTTACCTTGCAAAAGACGAAAAACAAGATGCCGCGTTGGCTTTCTGAGGGGATCTCAGTCTACGAAGAGCGGCAGCGGAATCCTATCTGGGGGCAAACGATGGACCCCATCTACCGGGAAATGATCCTGGGTACTGCGCTCACCCCCGTCAGTCAACTTAGTGGCGCCTTTCTGCAACCCAAAACTCCTATGCATTTGCAGTTTGCATACTTTGAGTCTTCGATGGTGGTTGAGTATTGGATTGAAAAGTACGGTCTCGCATCCTTGCGAAGACTGTTGGACGATCTCGCAATCGGGATGCCTGCGGCCGAGGCGCTAAAGCGAGCACCAGGCACTCTCGAGCTCTTGGATAGCGAGTTTCGAGACTACGCTTTGGAAAAGGCCGCTGGATTTGGTAAGGGTGCTGATTTTGATCGTCCTGCCCCGGAAGTGAAGATTTCGGAAAATGATTGGTTGGAGGAGCACCCTAACTCACTCTGGGCCTTGAGGAAAAAATGCGAAGGTCTCGTACGTACAAAGAGGTGGGATGAAGCGTTGACGATCGCCAATAGGCTTCGGGACTATTTGCCCGATGACGGCGAGAATGAGGGAGTCTATGCATTGCTCGCAGGCATTCATCGGGGTAGAGGGGACGAAACGAACGAGCGCATCGCCCTGGCGGCATTGGCCGAACGTTCGTCGGATTGCCGAGAAGCGCTGATGCGTTTGATCGAAATCGATCTGCCCCGCGAAGATTGGAAATCTCTGGAACACTGGTGCCAGCGGATGCAAGCCATCGATCCACTTCGAAGCGATTTGCAACAGGCTCGGGCGACGGTGGCGACCAACCTGAGCAGCCCCAATATGGCTACCTCTGCGTTGTCTGCTCTTCTGGAATTGAGCCCTACCGACCCCGCCGACGTACATTATCGATTGGCGATGGCCCAACACTCTTTAGGGCAACACGATCTAGCAAAGCGCAGTGTGCTAAAAGCGCTCGAAGAAGCTCCGCGGTATCGCGACGCACTCGACCTGTTAGTTGCGATCGTTCAAACTCAGAAAGCGAAGGAACCGGAATGAGTCGAACGTTAGGCTTTTCGTATCGCAGACTCGTCGTTGCGATGCTGCTTGTGAGTCTGGTGAGCGTAGCCGTTGTTGCCCAGCAATGGCAACGGCGTGGACGCAGTCGTGACTGGCAATCTGTCGGTCGCAATGGAGTCCCGACGTGGGAGACCAACAAGGCTTTCGCCAAAGACATCTTTACGTTTGTGCGTATCAAGTATCAATCGGGAGGATACGGCCGCGGCGGCGGTTGGGACACTGATTTTCGGGACAGTGAATTGAACTTCTCGCTGCGATTGCAGCAACTGACATCGATGAAAGTAAACCCGGAGCCGATTGTTTTGGAATTGACTGATCCGAAACTGTTTGATTACCCATTCATCTATATTATCGAACCGGGTGGATTGATGTTTCAATCGGACGAGGTAACTGCATTGCGGCGTTATCTGCTCAACGGCGGCTTCCTCATGGTCGACGATTTCTGGGGCGACGAGGAGTACTACAATTTCTACCAAGAAATTAAACGCGTTTTTCCCGATCGCGAGCCAGTCGAATTACCCCTGGAACATGAAATTTTTCATTGCGTGTACGATTTAAAGGAAAAGCCGCAGCTGCCATCGATTTACGCCGCGCAAGCCGGGCGAGGCTCGGGTGTTACTTGGGAACCCCGATATGGATCCGACACGAGCATTCCACACTACAAAGCGATACGGGACGATGCGAATCGGATCATGGTCATGATCTGCCACAACACGGACCTAGGAGATGGCTGGGAGCGCGAGGGAGAAGACCCGTGGTATTTCAACGAGTTCTCCGTGACCAAAGCCTATCCGATGGGGATCAACATTGTGACGTACGCAATGACGCACTAGCGTGCGGTTTCCTCAAACCACGAAGAAACCGTGTGCTGGCGCACTGCGGCCAATGAATAATCAAACTCACACCTTACCCACTGGATTTCCACCTTGAGCACGGTTACGCACGACGAAGACGAAGCGGTTGTCAAGCAGATACGGGAGGGTCGGGCCAGGATCGATGCCGAACTATCCAAGACCATCGTTGGGCAAAAGGATGTTATCGAGCAGCTGCTGATTTGCCTTTTCTCGGGATCGCATTGTCTCATTACCGGCGCTCCAGGTTTGGCCAAGACCTTGCTGGTTCGCAGCGTGGCGCAAGTATTTCACTTGGAGTTTCGACGGATTCAGTTTACGCCTGACTTGATGCCGGCAGACATTACGGGTACGGAGATATTAGACGAGGTGGACGGGCGTCGAGTACTGCAGTTCGTCAAGGGGCCGGTCTTCGCCAACGTGATTCTGGCAGACGAGATCAATCGCACACCGCCAAAAACACAAGCGGCGTTGCTCGAGGCTATGCAAGAGCACCAGGTGACTTCCGCCGGCAAACGCTTTACATTGCCCGAGCCATTTTTTGTGCTGGCAACTCAGAACCCGATTGAAATGGAGGGCACCTATCCGCTACCTGAGGCTCAGTTGGATCGATTCATGTTCAACGTGATGATCGATTACCTCCCCTTCCGGGACGAGTTGCAAGTGGTCTTGGATACGACTAGCACGCGTCCGGAACCGATTGAACCATTGTTTACCGGTGAAGATGTGCTTCATTTTCATGCGATGGTCCGTCGCATGCCGATCGCCGAAGAGGTTGCTGGTTACGCTGTCCGTTTGGTCGCAGCCACGCGACCCGGTAGACCCGAGGCGCCGAGTTTTATCAATCAATGGGTGAACTGGGGTGCAGGCTTGCGGGCGGCGCAGATGTTGGTGTTGGGCGCGAAAGCGCGAGCGCTGCTCAACGGCCAATCGCATGTAGCACTGGAAGACATCCGCGCCCTGGTCCACCCAGTCCTACGGCACAGACTCCTGTTGGGCTACAAGGCGGAGGCCGAAGGGGTTTCGGTCGAGGACTGCATCGCGAAACTCTTGCTCGAGGTCAAGTGAATGGATTTAGCTGTGCGAGGGAAGTATGACTGAAACAGCTCCGTCAGGAAATCTCGATCGCTTTATCGACATGTCCGCACTGATGCGGATCAAGAACCTGCAATTTCGCGCCAAATCGATTGTCGATGGCTTTCACAATGGCTTGCACCGAAGTCCGCTGCATGGATTCTCCGTTGAGTTTAGCGAATATCGCCCCTACAGCGACGGCGATGACCCTCGCACGATCGACTGGAAACTGTACGCACGCAGCGATCGCTATTACATTAAGAAATTTGAGGACGAGACCAATCGACGTTGCTATCTGGTCGTAGACAAAAGCAAATCGATGGAGTATGGTTCGCTGCAATACACCAAATGCGAATACGCAAAGACGCTGGCAGCAACGCTGGCCTACTACCTCACCCTGCAACGCGATGCCGTAGGGTTGCTCACTTTCGACGACGATATCGTCGACATGCTGACGGCCAGATTTCGTACTGGACAGCTCAAACGCATCCTGGCTTTGTTGGATAAGGAACTCGCCGGGGCATCGACCGATCTTCAGAAACCTCTCGCGCACCTCGCGGACCTAGTGCGTCAACGCAGCCTCATCATTCTCGTCTCGGATTTCTTGGTGCCTGTAGAAACACTTCGTGCACCACTCGCGATGCTGCGTGCTCGACGTCATGAAGTCGTTATGGTCCGGGTACTGGATCCTGCCGAAGTAACCCTGTCGCTCGAACAAGCGTCCATGGTACAAGACATGGAAACAGGCCGTGAATTGTACGTAGATCCTGCGGTCGCCAAAGGGACGTATCAGGCTAAGTTCAAGCTCCACGAGGCCTCGCTCGTGGCATTGGCAGGACAGTTGGGGATCGGCTGGACCTCGTTGCAAACCAATGAGTCGATTGAACATGTTTTGTTCGATTTCCTGAGCAGACAGCAGCGTGCCCGAGTCGGCTCGTCGCGAACGCGTGTTAGGAGTGGCCGATGAGTTTTTTGACACCGCTCTACGCGCTCGCTGCACTTGCTGTCGCGTTGCCGATCCTGTTCCACCTGGTTAGACGTCAGCCCAAGGATCGCAAATGGATTAGCTCCTTGATGTTCCTCGATCCTGCCCCTCCTCGGCTGACAAGACAAAGCAGGATCGACCATTGGTTGCTTTTGCTGCTGCGGATTGCGGCTCTCGGCCTGTTGGCGTTTGCGTTTACTCGCCCTTATTGGAATATGCCGGCGGCCACCGATTCGGATGGAGTCGGAATGCAGCGAATGCTTTTGATCGATACCAGCGCCAGCATGCGTCGGGAGGGCGTATGGGCTGCTGCCATGCAAAGAGCCGAGCAGCGGATTCGCCAAATGGGACCAACCGATAGTTTGTCCGTCTACGAATTCGACAAAAATCTTCGGCCTCTGCTGGCAATCGATGAATCGCAGCAGATTGGACCGGCCCAACGCGCGTTGCAAGCCTCCACTGCCCTGGGGCGAGCAAAGCCTACGTGGAACAAGACCAATCTCGGTTTTGCATTGTCGGCTGCAGCTGATCTGTTGCAAACCGATTGGAACTCCGCTTCCGATTCGAATGCGACACCGAGCGAGATCATTGTTGTAACCGATTTCCAAAACGGGGCTTCGGTCGATCGTTTGGCCGAGTACGCGTGGCCCGAATCCTGCAAGGTCCGAATCGAAAGGGTGGAGCCCCCCAACCCAGGAAATGCACACGCCAGTTTATTGGCTGCCGACGAGGATTTGACGGCACAGACCGAAGGGAGGACGAAAGGGAAGACCGAAGGCTCCACGAAGAAAATTCGAGTTCGCGTTTCGAACATCGGCACAACATCCGCAGATGCTTTGAGCTTGCGTTGGCTCGATGACAAGCTAGCGCCTATCGAAGAGACCAAGCTCGTTTGCCGAATTCCGTCGGGTAGTTCGATGACGGTTCGCATGGTAGCTCCTCCATCCAATGCGAGTGCATTGCAAATTGATGGCGATCGCGTTGATTTTGATAACCGCCTCTTTGTAGCCACCAATAAGCCAACCGAAACCTCGCTGCTTTGCATTGAGAAAGCAGCCACGCTTCCAGAGGATTCGCTTGGGTTCTTTCTTAGGCAGTTGCCACTGAGCGACGCTGCGACAGACGTCACCTTTCGAAGTGTCGAGCCTGGCCAGATAAGCGACAAATTGGATGTCAATGCGCTGATCGTTGCATCTCATGACGCAGATGCCAACGATTTGATTGCGTTGGGCAACTACGTAAAAACTGGAGGGAATTTGCTCTGGGTGTGGGATGCCCCAGTCGCTCCTTCGGACACACGCTTGGCTCGCGATTTCGAGCAGTTGACCGGCGGAGAGCAAATGATGGTGACCGAAGCAAGCTTGAGGCAATATGCAATGCTCGAATCGATCGACTTCAAGCACCCATTGTTCGCGGATCTTGCCGATTCCAAGTTCAATGACTTTTCGAAGATACGGTTCTGGAAGCATCGAAAGCTCGACGGCTCCGCCATAGCAAACTGGACGGTGCTGGCCAAGTTTGATGACGGTGCTCCTGCGCTGATCACCAAACAGCTGGGTTCGGGCTCCGTTTGGATTTTGCTTTCAGGCTGGCAGCCTCGCGAAAGTCAGCTTGCGCTGTCCACCAAATTCGTACCCCTCATCGCGGGCTTATTTCGTTTGGCTTCTCCACCGCGTAGTCCATCGGGTACGTATCACGTCGGTGACAAGTTATCATTGGATGTGGGCGAGAGCATTTTTGATCCGGCCGGGAAGCTCCTGGATAGTATCGAGAGTCTGGGCGTCATGGAAACCCCAGTCCGTCACATAGAACTGACTGAGCCAGGTATCTATCGCCGTTTGGACCAGGATGGACTGGAATCTCGAATGGCGGTGAATTTGGACGAGTCCGAATCCAATACGCGGTCCGGTGGTTTAGAGCGGTTGGAACGCATGGGTGTCGCCATGGCGGGCGAACCCGTTGCGAACAAACAGGCTAAAGAGGATAAGCGTCGACAGTTGCGAGCGGTCGAATTGGAATCGCAACAAGGCTGGTGGCGTTGGGTAGTCGTAGGTGTGCTAGGTGTAGTTGGTTTGGAATCTCTCATGTGTATTCGCAGGGCAACATAGTCATGGATCCTGAAATTGCAAACGAGCTATCGCGCGTCGCATCGCGTTTTCGCCGACTCCGATTGGGTTGGCTGTTGACCAGCGCTTGGTTGATTGCGGCATGTACCATGCTCCTGTTAGCCCAGATGGGGCAACTTCCGAAACCTGGCTATGCACTATTCGCTGTTGCGGTTGGGGGCATTGTGTTTTTGGGATGGATCAGCCGACTCTTCTACCGCGATCAACGCGTTACGGCAGCGGCCGTGGAAGCAAAATTTCCCACGCTCAAACAGCGGCTCCTAACCGCTGCTCAACCACCTCTACCCAACACTTCCGCCTTCTTGCGGAAATCGCTGATTCAGGAAACGCGTATGCATGCGCGAAAAAACAATTGGATAGAAACGGTTGCCTCAGAACGCATGTGGCAAGCGTGGATCTGCCAGTCGGCCGCTTTTTCGTTGGCGATGGTCGCTGCTTTTTTTGCTTACGCTAGAACCGGTAACGGCAGCGCGCAATCCTTATTGAACTTGCAGGCTGGTAGAGTGACTTCGGATGCAATCCAGGTAGAGCCTGGTGATGCCGACATCGAACGAGGTTCGGACGTGGTCGTGACGGCCCGTTTCTCGTCTGCCGTTCCCAAGGAAGTTTGGATAGAAGCCATCGATCACGACGGGGAGGTGACGCGACATCCGATGCAGCGGACTCTCAATGATCCATTCTTTGGCGGTTACTTGAGAAACATGCAGGCCAGCCAGAGATACCGAATCGGTTTTGGATCAGGAGCCACCCGCGATTTTCAATTGAAGGTATTCGAGTATCCATCTTTGACGCAAAGCGATGCCAAAATCGAATCACCCAAGTACGCGAAGCTGGATACCCGTGAAATCGCAGATACCCGGCGCGTCTCCGTCGTGGATGGGGCCAAGTTGACTTGGAAATGTACACTGAACAAGTCCGTCTCGATTGCAGAACTAGTTGACCCATCGGGCAATACGACTCCGCTAAGCGTTTCGAAGGACAATCCACTCGAGTACGAAGCCAGTTTCGTGATGACAGAATCGCAACGTTGGAAAGTTCGTTTGGTTGATCAGGAAGGACGGACCGCCAAGTTTGACGAAGAGCTGACAGCAAAACTTATCCCGAACCAACCTCCGGAAACGAAACTGGTCAAGGCTCAGGACCAAAGCGTTTCACCGCTACAGGAAGTCCAGGTGGCAGCCACCGCCAAGGATGACTTCGGCCTGGAGCGTTCAGGTCTTACCTACCTCTTGGGGGCTTCAGAACCGGTGGAGGTAACCATCCCGACCGAGAGCAAACCGGGGAAAACGGAATTATCGCACTTGATCGATTTGGAATCGCTCGATGCGAAACCCGATCAATTGCTCAGTTACTATTTTTGGGCTGAGGACGTCGACCGTGATGGGAACACACGCCGCGTGGATGGCGACATGTTCTTTGCCGAAGTCCGTCCGTTCGAAGAAATTTTTCGGGAGGGCGAATCGCCGTCAAAGCAACAACAGCAGCAACAGCAACAAGCGAGCGAGAATGCTCAACAAGCAGAAGAGTTGGCTGAACTGCAAAAGCAGATAGTGACTGGAACCTGGAACATTTTACGGCGTGAAAAGCCTGCCAAGCTCTCCGCTTCCTTTGCCGAAGACACCAAAGTCCTAGCGGAGTCACAAGAGGAAGCCTTTGCGAAGACGGAAAAACTGGCCGAACGCATCGAAGATCCTAAGTCGGAAGAATTCCTAGAGCAGGTGCGGGCTGCGATGGCTTCGGCCAAATCCGAATTGGATACTGCAAGGATCGATTCAAATTTGAAGTTTTTGCGTGAGGCCTTGCGGTTCGAACGGGAAGCGTATGAGGGACTGTTGCGATTGAGAGCTCGGGAACATCAGATTGTGAAGTCGCAGAAGCAGCAGCAACAGAGTTCGTCTAGCAGTGCGTCGAAGAAGAATCGACAAGAACAGATCGATCAGCTGAAACTGGATGATAGCGAAAACCGTTATGAAATGGAACAAAAGGCGGAGGCAGCAGAGCAGAGTGCCGAACGCGAGAATCGCCAAGTCATGAATCGACTGGCCGAACTCGCCAAGCGTCAGGAAGATCTTAACGAACAGCTCAAAAGTGTTGAGACAGCCCTGCACGAGGCCAAGACCGAGGAGGCCAAGCGGGAGCTTCAAGAGCAGTTGCAGCGGTTGCGAGAGAATCAGGAAGAACTGCTAAAAGACACGGATGAAGCTCTTGAACGGATGAACCAACCGGAGAATCGCCAACAGATGCAAGAGGCTCGCGAGCAGATGGAACAAGCTCGAAGCGATATGCAAAAATCGGCTCAGTCTCTTTCCAAAGGGGAACCGGCTCCGGCTCTTTCGTCTGGCACGCGAGCTCAAAGGCAAATGGAGGAAACCAAGGAACAGATGCGCCAGTCCTCCTCCAGCCAGCTCCAGGAGACGGTTCGCGATTTGGTCAAGGATGCAAAACGATTGGAACAGCAACAGAAGATACTGGATGAAAAAATCGTCTCGCCTAACTCCAAAGTGAGCGAGACCTCTAATCCAAAACCCGAAGACGCAAGTCCGCTGCGACCAGAGGGAGAAAAGACCCCGTCGGAGTCGATTCAGAAGGAATGGCAAAACCAAAAGCAAGAGCTGAAACAATTGCTCGATAAAATGCAGGAGACCGTTGCGGAAGCCGAATCGAGTGAACCCCTTTTGGCAGAGAAGCTGTACGAGTCTTTTCGCGAAACCAAACAACGCAATTTAGAACAAAAGATCGAACAGATCCCCAAGTTGATGGAACGTGGCTTGACGGAGCCCGCTCGTAGAGCAGCGAACGAAGTGAACTCCGGTATGCAAGAACTGAGGGAGAACATCGAGCAAGCCTCGGAAGATGTTTTGGGAAGCGAGGAAGAGTCGCTTCGCCGCGCGCTGAGAGAACTAGAACGTGCGAAGCGCCAACTCGATGCCGAGTTGAACGCGCGCGACCCTAACAAACGTAACGAGCCCAGCCAGCAAGGGGATGCACAAAACGCGGATGGTCAAGAGACCGTTTCCCAGACCGGTTCGGAACCTACCAGTCCATCCGAACAACAACCACGAGAGGGCCAGCAGTCTCAGCAGGGGCAACAGTCTCAACAGGGGAAGGGTGCCGGTCGACAAAATCAAGCCGGGCAGCCCGCTTCCGGTGGCAATCGAACAGACAGTGGCAATCGGACGGGCGGCGAGGATCGCGAGAGGGGTGGCAACGAGAGTCGCTCAATGCAACGAGCACTGAACGACTACGGGCCACTCACAGGTGAGAACTATGCCAATTGGGT
>Ga0105049_10004213_pt1 | contig 16885 bp, 17 predicted proteins | sample MAT06_FD_78087 | JGI IMG/M metagenome (GOLD analysis project Ga0105049, IMG submission 78087) | Freshwater microbial communities from Lake Fryxell liftoff mats and glacier meltwater in Antarctica - MAT-06 | ecosystem: Environmental > Aquatic > Freshwater > Ice > Liftoff microbial mat | place... | reverse complement strand
TATCGGGTTCCGTTGTGCCGGGGAATAGCGTTTGTTCTTTATCCTTTTTCCTTTTCCAGGGGCTGACGAGGCTGCCAGGGGGGTTCAGGGGGGCAAGCCCCCCTGGCGGGAAAATTTTCTCGCCCACAGCGTTAAGCTGTGAGTTGCCGGATCGGGGAAGAATTCTGAACGCACTCCCGGGCAGACTGGTGGGGTAGAGTATCACTGATGCAAGAACCGGCGGTGGTAGTGCAAAAGGCTTATGACTGGACATTGTGGGTGCTGCCCAAGGTGGAGAAGTTTCCGCAATCGTACCGGTTTTCGGTAGGGCAGAATCTGGTAGCGAGTTCGCTCGATTTATTGGTGAATCTGGTGGATGCCAGCTACGAAACGAAGAACGCGGCGTCGCTGAGTTTGGCAGTGCGGCAGGTGAACCGGGTGCGCTATCTGGTGCGGCTGGCGAAGGACTTGAAGCTGATCAATTTGACCGGCTATGAGTTCGCGGCGAAGGGGCTGGATGAGATTGGGCGGATGACGGGTGGCTGGCTGAAGAGCGCGAGGAAACATGAAACGCGCGGGTAATCTATGGCCGCAATTGATCGGGTTTGAGAATTTGCTGGAGTCGGCGACCGCGGCAGCGCGGGGCAAACGCCGGCGGCCCTTGCCGAGGGAGAAGCGGGTCCGGGCGCGGCGGCGATTCCGGGCGATCGGGGAGCGGTACGACCGGGGCGAGTTGGATCTGGTAGAGGTGCGGCAACGGGTGGCGGCTTGGATGGGCCATGCGGCGTTTGGGGAACGGGGCGGGGTGCTGCGTGGGTTAACCTTAGATCCAGTGGCACACGGCCGGGCGACGGCGAGGGGGTTCGTGGAACAACAACGAAACGAACTTGCGGGCGGCGAACCGTAACTGGAACGCACCGGCGGAATCGAACAACAACAACGGGTTCCGTGGTGCCGGGGATGGGGAGCAGGCGGCCCTTTCGTTAGGGACCTGGGCCTGAATCGGGACGGCTTTACGGAGCTACCGAGCGAGCCAACTCCACTTCCGGGCCGTGGGCCCGACGGGGGCGCAGGCCGGCGTCAAAACGATGTATGAGTGCGCCGGACCTTCTATTAGGGGAGCGTGAAAACGCAAACCGGCCGCCGGTTCGGCGCCCGGCCCCAGTGATGCGCCGGTGATGCCCCGGTGATGCGCCGATGATGCGCCGGTGATGCGGGGCGCCCCGCTCGCAGTAGACGGGCCGAAAGCCCGTAACCAACGATCAGAGTGTGGCGCGGCTTAACCGCAGCAACGCGGCCTTGAGGGCTTGCTTCACCTGGGCGATATCGTTTTTGACGGTGTGGGTAGTTGTGCCGAGAATCTCGGCGGTGGCCTCGATGGTTTGCTCCTTCAGGTAGTGGAGGTGGAAGCTATTCAGACGGCGCTTTTCGATCTCGGTTTTGGCTTCCTGCGAGAGGCGATCCAAGGCTTCCAGTAGAGGAACCTGGCATTCAACGGGGAGCGCGGCGAAGGATACTTCGGTTTCGAGGCGGGCTTGGAGGCCGGGGTCCAGACCCTCCCACGCGGTGAAGCGGGCTTCGCGCTTCAGGCGGCGAAGGTGGTTGCGGATGAAGGTGAGGCGGGCATAGGCGTAGAATTCGCTGCGGGAGGCGAATTGGCCCCTGAGAATGCCTTCTTGCAGCGCCTTGACATTCTGATGGACCAGGTCAGTGCCTTCGGGTGTGATCTTGCCGGCGACTTTCCTGAGGTCGGGGTGGGCTTCGGCGATGGCTTCCATGGCAGCACCGGGGTCCTGGGAGACTTTGGCGTGGTTAAGTTTGTCGGTAACTTCGGGCATTTTGGAGGTTTCCTTTCTGGGTGATCGTAGGCAGCTTTACCCCCGGCTTACGCCGGGGGCTAGAGATCTTCGCCTCCTCCGGTTATCACCGGGGGCCCCGCAAAAGGGCGAGAATTTGAAGCTCCTGTTCTGCGGCTGAGGCGCATTGAATTCAATCATTATACGGATGAACTAGGGTGGCGATAGCGGATTTCTGATCATGGCGGCGAGAAATAGCAAGAGCGACGTGAGGATCGTAAAGCTGAACAGTACGAGGAGGTAGCTGATGGCGGAGTAGGCGGGCCAAGCCGGGGCCGGTTGGTTGTGGACCAGCGGCGAGGCCTGGGTGGCCAGATCGGCTAACGGGTTGCGTGGCGAAAGCGTGAGCGGGATGACGCTGGCGAGGCGCACGCTGCGCGTCAGGCGGAGGGGCGTATCCGGATTTTGCGAGAGCGCGCCAGCCACCAGGCCTTCCACGCCCCAACGGGTGACCGAGGCGTTGCTAAGGGCGAAGACGAGCGGGTGAGCGGCGGTGGAACGCACCATCTCGGGCGGCAGGTAGACGAGTTGCTTGGTGTCGAAGTTGACGGCGAAGGGCCGCAGTGGCGCCAGGGGTAGGATGAAGCCCGAGAAGAGCACTTGTGGGATGACCAGGAGCGGGAACCAGGCCAAGGCGTTGGCGGCGGTGCGGTTGAGGGTGGAGAGGATGAGCGCCTGCAAACTGCCGGTGCAGGAGACCAAGGTGAGCACGGCCCAAGCGGTGAGCATCGGAAAGGGCAGCACGTCGGCGAGAATGGGGATGCCGGCGAGGGTGGCACTTTGAAGGGCAGCCAAGGCCGCGGCGTAAAGGATCTTCGAGAGAAGGTAGCCGGCGAGGCTCCAGTTGGGGGTTTGGGGAAGCCACTGGCGATCGTCAGCGATTTCGCGGATGCAAGCCGAGCCGCCCACCCAGAGGGCGGCCAGGATGAGAATGAAGCAGAAGGCGGCGGGCTGTTGCCGGTCCGCGGCGAGGGTGAGCAGCAGGCCGATAGCGCCGGCGGGGGCGAGCGCGTTCATCCATTGGCGCGGGGTGCGCAGATGGCTGCTGAACTGGTGGCGCAAGGGGCGGGTGAGCCAGGTGTGGGTCATACGGCTTCCTGCTGGCAGTAGGTGCGGTAGAGGCCGGTTTGCTCGAAGCGGAGGGCGAGGGCTTCGGCTTCGGCGAATTGCGCCTCTTGGTCCGGCAGCAGGCGGTAGCAATCTCGCAAGGAGAGGCAGCCGAAGTGTTGCGGTAAGAGTTGCGGGGGGCCGTAGTAGACCAAGTGGCCGAGCGCAATTACCGCTACCAGATGGCAGAGCGCGAGATTCTCGACTTCGTGGGTGGACATGAGCACCGTGGCGCCTTGCTGGGCGATGGAGCGGAAGAGTTGGGTAAGCGAGTCTGAGGTTTTGGGGTCAAGCCCGGTGGCAGGCTCATCGAGGACGAGCACCTTAGGCTCAAGAATCAACTGTTGGGCGACGCAGAGGCGCTTCAATTGTCCGCCGGAAAGTTGATATTTGGCGCCGCGCGGACGGACGATTTGCCGCCAATGGTCGAGCAGGGAGCAATCCTCGGCGCGTTGGCGGGCGCAGGCTTCCGCTTCGGCGGGGGAAAGTCCGCGCCCCAGGGCGGCATCGGTGAGGATCTCGCCGAGGGTGAGGTTTTCGGGCACGGCGTCAAGTTGGCTGACAAAGGCGACTTCCGGCACATAGCCAAAGAGATCGCGGAAGTAGCGGCTGAAGCCCCGGTGCGAGTGAAGGATGCGGCCATTGGCGTAGACCTTACCGGACGAGGCGGGGCGGCGGCCGGCAATGAGTTCGAGGAGTGTGGACTTGCCGGAGCCGGAGGGTCCCATGATGCCGACCAGATGGCCTTCGGGAAAGCGCAAGGTGAGCGGGTGCAGGATAGTTTTGCCCTGTGAGGAGAAACTGAGGCCGCTGACGGCGACGTCGACACGGGGGGACGGGGCGGTGGCTTTCCAGCAGCCGGGATCGGCTACGAAAGCGACGGTACCGAAGCGCAATGCGGCGCCGGGCGGCAGTTGCAATTCGCGGTGTGCCTGAAGCCGCTGGCCGTCGACGAAAGTGCCGCTGGCGGAGCCGAGGTCGGTAAGGAGAAGCGATGTGCCAGCGCGGCGAAGGCGAGCATGGAGGCGGCTGACGCTGGGATGGGGAAGCCGGACGACGCCATCCTCAGCGCGGCCGATGGTAATTTCGTCCTCGTCGAGCAGAAGGTCGCTGAGTTGGCGTGGCTCGGCGTGGGCGGGATCGAGAAAGAGCAGGCTGAGTTGCGGCGAAGCGGGGAAGCCGATGAGGTCGCCATGATGGAGGGCGATGCAGCCGGTGAGGCGCTGGTGATTGACCGTCAGCAGGATCCCGCAATCCGGATCGGCGGCGAGTTCGAAATGGTCCTCTTCGTTCAGAGAGATTTGGGCAAAGGGCCCTGGCGTGGGGACGCCCGGAACCGCGATGCCGCCTTGCCAGAGGGAGCCTTCACCGGTGAGGTAGAGTTCCGACTCGAGTTGGGCGGAGGCGATGGGCGACCCGAGCTGAAAGAGCTGGACGCAAGTGGCGGCAGAGGCCGTGACCCGGAAAGTGGCGTCGCTCTGGACGCGCTCGATGGGCGGCGGGGGTTCCACCTCGATGAGCATGAGGTTGAAATGATCACAGCCGGCGGGGCGGATGATGTCGTTCGCCCGGATGGGATGCCCGGCAGCGGGGACAGATGAAGGCTGTTTGGACGCGCCGTCGATGACTTCGGTACCGTTGGCCGACCCGCGATCGAAGAGGATCCACGAGGCGGATTCGCGCTGCAACCGGCAATGACGGCGGGAGACGAACTGGTAGTCACCTTCGGCTGAATCGGGACGACGCCAGAGATTGATTTGATTTTCCGGGCCACGTCCGATCTCGATTTCGGGGCGCGAGTCAAGGTTATAGGTAACGCCTTTGACGCAATCTCCCACGCCTTTCAGTTGATAGATGGTATCGGCCATGTTTAGCTCCACTCCGCGAGGATTACCGTCATGTTATCCCGGCTGCCGGCCTTTTCGGCAGCCTCCACCAGAGCGCGTACGGCGAGGGCAGGGTCAGGAAGTAAGGCGAGCGCCAATAGCTCGCTTTCATCGAGCGAGCCGTGGACCCCGTCGGTACAGAGCAGCAGGCGATCGCCGGATTGAACCGGAAAGCGATAGAGGTCGGGATTGGGATGTGGATCGGCGCCAGTGCCGAGGTAGCGGGTGAGCGGGCTGGGAGGAGTACGGGTGAGGGTATGGTCGCAGGTGACTTGCTCCAGGCATTGGTGACGGAGGAGGTAGGCCCGGCTATCGCCAATGTGGCCCAGCAGGACTTCGCCCGCGCGGCAGAGCGCCGCCGTGAGTGTGGTGCCGAGTTCGCTTTCGGGCATGGCGTTGACGATGGCGGACTGGGCGGCGCTGAAAGAGGCGATCAGGTCAGGCTCGCGAGAGTTGGAGGTGAGCGTGGAGCGGAGGGCTTCCACGGCGTTGAGGCTGGCGAGCGCGCCGTAATTGAGGCCGCCAATGCCGTCGGCAATGGCGAGCAGGGCGGCGGCATCGGCTGGGAACTGGAGGAAGTATTGCGTGGCCGGTTCCTCGTGGGTGAGGTCGTAGATGAGGAGGGCGTCCTCGTTGTGTGGGCGGGCCGGTCCGATACTGGTGAATCCGGCGACGATAAGCGTCTCCGCATGGGGTGATTGCAGGTTTAAGGTTTGGATGTGCATGTTGCTCCGTACTACCTAAAGCCTCGGGAGGGACAAGTGGCTAAGAAAAAATGGGTGAAAATGTAAAATGGGCGCAGACAAGGCATTATGCCTGGCACCGCCGAGGAGCCGTTCCCTAGCCGCCGCCCGGTTCAGAATCGGTGTCACAGAATCGGTGTCAACAGAATCGGTGTCAAAGCCGTGGAGTGCACCCCTCAGAAGGAATTGGTGTCATGAAGGAATCGGTGGGGGCGCCTGCTGCCCCCCGGTGGGGATCCCAAATCATGCCTGGCACCATCGGTCCCCTTTCCGGGGTCGCACGCTCACAACCAGCCGTTCCTAAACCCCGCCCGGCGTAACCCGGTGACGAGGTACGTGCACTGCCGCATCAAGCGCCAGAGGAACCCGGAACGGTAGTTCTCAATCATCAATACAATCGGCCCCTGGTTCACCCCGAAATTATAGGGCGATACCCAGCCGTGCTCGCTTTTGGGCTCGTCGGGATAAGTTGGATTGAAGCTGGCCTTGAAGCCGTAGTGGCGGTCGATGCGCAGATCGATATCGTCGAAGTGCTTCAGCGCCGGCAGCACGATCTCGGGAGCAAAGGGCAGAGAAGCTACTGTCGCCCACGGGGAGATCGTTCCGTCGTCCGGACCGAAGGGGACGCCTCTCGCGCGGTATGCGTAGAACTCACGCTCGATTCCATTCATCCGATGCGTTTGCCAGCCCGGACCGTCGCTGGCCGAAATCCCCCAGCAATTCTCTCCGTAGCCTTCGAATTGAAGGGGGTTGCGGATGGCATACTGCTGCTGTACGTAGGCAGCCCTCCGGCTGTTCTCGAAATAGTCAATGCCCTTGTCGCGCATGAATGCGTCCTGGATTCCCCGAAAGTCGATCCACACGTGGGACAGTTGATGGACAAAAAGTGGGCCGGAGTAGAGGAACTCGTGGTCATAGATTTTCTTCCACCGATACGTCGATAGCCATGAGGAGTAACTCTCTTCGGGCAGCGGATGGGTCGGCGAACCGAGGCCGAGCGCGTACACCAGCAAGGCCTCGTCATAGCCTTCCCATCGGTAGGGCAGAAAACCACTCTCTGGGGTCCAACCGTGTGTGACGGTCGCCTGGCCGTTTCGCGCCCAGTTCCAGTCGGCGCGCCGGTATAGCGCGTCGGCCAGGGTGCGAATCTCCAACTCGTCCTCCGAATCCTCCACGAAATAGGCCCGCGCGGACAAGAACCCAGCGAGAAGGAAGCTCGAGTCTACGGTGGACAATTCGCACTGCCAGACGCGTCGGCCGGTCTGCATATCGAGGAAGTGGTAGTAGAACCCTTTGTAACCGGTCGCATCTGGCTCGGTCCCTTGCGGGCTATTCCAAAAGAAGCGCAGGGTTGTCAGGGTTAACGTCCGCGCCGCGGTACGTTCGATAAACCCGCGTTCGACGCCCACCGGATAAGCCGCCAAGGCCAAGCCGGTGGCGGCGATGCTGGCGGGCCAGCCTATCTTTGTCTTGTCACACACCAACCCGTTAGCAGGGTTGTCCTCGTGCTCAAAGTACTCGTACACCCTCCGTTGGAGCGTATCCAACAGTTCGCTACTCAGCGGAGGCTGATTCATGGGCGCGAGTCCTCTATAGCTCGTCGAAGCTGAGGGGATCCAAGGGCTTCGAAGCCGGAGATTACGTCAAAAAGTTCCTCGTCGATGGCACTCTGACGCAGACGGTGGAATTTGCTGTTGAGATCCACCAGTAATTCGTCAATGTTCCTTTCAGCGCGCTCCATCGCCGCCAAGCGGCTGGCATTCTCACTCGCGAGGGATTCGGCGCACGCCCGGAAGAGCGAGACGAAAAGATACTCCCGGACAAGCGTTCCCAGGGTTGCGGCGCCGCCGAGTACTTGAGGCAGGTTTCGCGTCGGCCAGGAAAGTTCGGCTATTCTGCTGCGCCAGCTTTCATCCAGGGGCAGCAGCCTCTGACTGACGGGCGCGTAAACTGCGCCGACCGCAGACCGGTTGTAGAAGAGGTGCAGTTCGGTGCTCTGACCAAGACTGCTGAGTGTCTCGCTCTCCACCAGAATTTGCCCGACGAGCGAGGTGATGGCCTGAACGGAATTCGGCACGGTAAAAAGTCCCACTAACGGGAGCCTTGCGTCGGCCAGGCGGGCGTGGACGCGCTCGCCGACGGCCCACACTTGGGGCTTTGCCGGCAGAGCCGTCAGCATCTTGATCGCAACATCGGCCACGACATCGTTGAACTTACCGACCAGCCCCTGGTCTGAGCCGAACACGACCGCAGCGACCGCACCAGGACTGGGCTGTGTCTGCTTTGCAAACAAGGGCGACGGCCCACTTTCTCGAAAGCATGCCCCCAGCCCCAATTCCACTGTCCGATAGTAGTCGGCCAACGCCGTCACCGATCTCTCGTACTGCCCGATGCTCGCCGCGGCCAAGGCCTTCATCGTGTGGACGACAGATTGGAGATTTCCGGCGCTGGTGATCTTTCGCCGCAGACTTTCCGTGGTGTCGCTCATGCTTGCTCCTGCGCTTCAGGCTCAGGCTTTGGCTCGAAGCCGGCGAGCGCCTTGCGTGCGATTTGAACAATCGCCTCGCGGTCTGCGTCACTCAACCTCCCACCGGTTTGAAATCGGGCGCTCACCTCGGCGGGGATGTTGGCCGCCGACTCGCCCACAGCCCGCTCGGCTTCGGCCATCCGGTCCAGTGGCACCGGGTTGAATAGCTCCGCCGTCAATGCGAGCAGGATCGCGATCTGCGCGGGTACCGGCACAGGAGAGAACTCCGGCTGTTTCAAGCAGGCGCGGATTCGGCGTCCATGTTCGATGATTTGGCGGGTGTCGTCATCCAGGCGGGCGCCGAAGCGGGCAAAAGTTTCGAACTCCTCGAATTGCGCGTAGGCGAGTTTGAGGTCGCCGGCGATCGCGCGGTAGGCGGGCAGTTGCGCTTTGCCACCCACTCGCGAAACAGACTGGCCGACGTCTACCGCAGGGAGTACTCCCAATTCGAACAACGACGGCGACAGGTAAATCTGCCCATCGGTGATGGAAATCAGGTTCGTGGGAATGTAGGCGGAAATGTTCTGGGCTTCTGTCTCGATGATCGGCAGTGCCGTCAGGGAGCCACCCCCACATTCCTCACTCAGATGCGTCGCCCGCTCCAGCAACCGTGAGTGGATATAGAAGATGTCGCCGGGAAAGGCTTCGCGACCGGGTGGTCGGCGGAGCAGGAGCGAGAGTTCACGGTAAGCGCGAGCGTGTTGTGTGAGGTCGTCGTAAACGATCAGCACATCGCGGCCCGCTTCCATAAAATGTTCCGCGATGCTAGTCGCGGCATACGGAGCGATGTAGGCTAGACCCGGCGGATCGTTGCCCTCGGTCACCACCACCACGGTGTACTCCATCGCACCCTTCTCCTGCAAGACAGCCACGGTCTTCGCCACCGCGGCGGCACGCTGGCCAATGGCGCAGTAGATGCACACGACATCCTGGCCTCGCTGGTTGAGGATGGTGTCGATTGCAATTGCGGATTTGCCGGTTTGCCGGTCACCCAGAATCAACTCACGCTGTCCTCGCCCGATCGGGATCAACGCGTCAATGACTTTGATGCCAGTCTGGAGTGGCACGTTGATCGGCGCGCGGTCCATGATGAGCGCAGACGGACGTTCAACAGGCAGGCGCCCGCTGGCGGCCACGGATCCGTTGCCGTCGAGGGGCCGGCCCAGCGGATCGATGACGCGTCCTAGCAACCCGTCCCCTACGGCCACGTCCATAACCCGGCCCGTCCGTTCGACTTCGTCGCCTGCATGCAGATGCCAGTATTCGCCGAGCAACACTACGCCGACTTCATCCTCGTCGATGTTAAATGCGATGCCGAACACTCCGCCGGGAAACTCCAGCAACTCTTCGAAGCCCACACTGGGGAGCCCCGAGATTCTGGCAATGCCGGAGGAGACCGACGTGATCGTGCCTATCTCTCGGGGTATGAGTTGCGGCGTGAAGGCTGCGCGCCCCTGGCTGATTCCAGTGAACGCGCGGTCCAAGGCGCTCTGCAAGCTCTCAGGCGCGGTGCTCATTGTGATCGCTCGGACTTCGGCTGGTCGTTGAGGAGCACGGCGACGCCCTTTTCCATCGTCGCGATGTAGTCCGCGATGCTCCACGCCACTTTTTGTCCATTGATGGCGAGTTCAATCCCACTGATCAGGTTCGGCGCGGACTCGAACCTGACTTGGACCTCTGCCGAAAAGGTTTCGTTGAGGGAATGTTGGATAGCCTCGCGCTGCTCCGCGGGGAGGTCAAACGCGCTGCGCAGGAGCGCGGGGCCGGACGATGTCGAAAGCGCTTTAGCGACGACCTCTTTCGCCTTGCCGTCCATCTCTCGGAGGCGACGAATGAAGACCTCACTCATGCGATCTTCCAGACTCGTTGTGGCAAGATCCGCCAGCGCCTTCCTGGCGATTGCAAATACTTCCTCTTGAGTCCTCCTGCCAATGACTTCACTCAGGCTATGGGCTTCATTGTTCAGCGCTTCCCGTCGCTGCGCACTCAAGCCGTCGGCCTCCCTCCGCGCGTCATCGAGGAGTCGCTGACGTTCGGCGTCGGCTTCGTCCGCCACCTGACTGAGACGCGCGGCGCGCTGCTCGTTGAACTGGTCATTCTTCTGCTTGAACTCGTCCCGTTCCTTTTGGGCCTCGGCCTTTTTCGTGGCGGCATCCTCGAGTTTCGCGGCGATCCGCTTCTCTCTTTCGTCGATGGCGTGGAGGATGGGCCCGTAAAGGAAGCGCTTCATCAACCACACCAGGATCAGGAAGTTGAGCGCCTGCGCACCGACAGTGAACCAGTCGATCAGCATCGCCTCACTTCCCGGCGCCTTGGGCGATGACGTAGTTCCAGAACGGGTTGGCGAAGACCAGAATCATCGAGACCACAAAGCAGTAGATGGCCGTGGACTCGATCATGGCCAGGCCGACAAACAGGGTCCGGGTAATGGTTGCTGACGCATCCGGCTGCTGCGCCAGCGCACTCATGGCCGTGGCGACCGACCGTCCTTGGCCCAGCGCCGGCGCGATGCATCCGACGCTGATGGTAAAGCCAGCGGTGACGATTGAGGCGACGGCAATTGCGCTCATGTTGTCCATAGTGTTCTCCTTGGTTCCTTCCTTGGTATTCAAACCGCAGCCGCGGGGGCGGGCCTGCTAGTGCGCGTTGCGGCCGCGATATAGACTGCGGCGAGGATACTGAAAATGTATGCTTGCACCATGCCTGTGAGCAGGCCAAGCGCAGTCATGATGACCGGGAAAATGAAGGGCGTGATGGTCAGTAGAATGCCGATGATGATGGCCCCGCTCATCATGTTGCCGAACAGGCGGACGGCCAGGGCAAGCGTGCGGGAGATCTCGCTGATGACATTAAACGGCAGCATAATAAACGTCGGTCGCACATAGGACTGGAAGTGGTTGACCACTCCCTGCTCCTCAATGCCAAACAGCGGGACAGCCACAAACACGCACAAGGCGAGCGCCGCTGTGGTTGAGAGCGAGCCGGTCGGCGGCTGGAAGCCGGGAATGACAGTGCCGAGGCTGGCCGCGGCGACGAAAAGGAAGAGCGTACCCAGAAAGCCGAGATACTTTCTCGGTTGAGAAAGACCTATTTCCTCGATTTGCCCCTCAATGGCCGTGACGACGATTTCCAGGAGGTTCTGCCATCGGGAACGTTTCAGATCCGTGGACAGCCTACGCGTGATGAGCTTGGCTCCGACCGCGAGCACGATCATCAGTACCCACGTGAACGAGATGGTCGCATTGAGTTTGAGAAATCCTGATTGCCAAAAGATCGTTTGATCGGGACTAAGGTGCATGGCGAGCCTCCTGTACCGGACGTCTTGGGCTTTTCCCGGGAGACCGGGTCAGCCACGTAACCACGATGCGCGCCATGACCAACCCGAGGAGACACAGCAGCAGGCGCTCCCAACGACTACCTGAGACAAAATACAATCCCACTAGGGCAATGCCCATTCGAAGCAGCAGGCTGCTTGTGAACCAAAGTGCCGGACACTGGCTCGAAATGCCCCGACAAACTGTCCACCAAAGGCCGCCGTAGAAGATGGCCCCGAGCGCGCCGCCGGCCACCCACGCCAGCGCCAACGTCAGAGTGTCATTCATCTTTATCGTCTTCCTGATCTTCCTGCATTTCCTTGTCTTCCCTGGTGACCCAGAGCCAGGCATTGAAACAACCAATCGCCAGCCCCGCAACTAACAACGCCAACGTCCAAGAGTGCGTACTCGGATAATGTTTGTCGAGCCAGAGACCAAGCGCGGTGCCGAGCAGCGTCGGTACGACCACCGACCAGCCGATTAGGCCCATCATGCCCAAGCCGAACCAAACGCCTGGAGTGGCGGTGCGCCTAGCCTTCAGCTTGCGGGCTGCTTTCGCTCCGACCTGCACGGCCAACGGCGGGGCCGGGCGCGCGATTTTCCGGGTCGGTTTCTCACTCATGCTGAAAGGCCGCCATACGGCGCAGAAATCCCACTTCCAATTGTGCCATGACCGAGCGCACGTCTTGCTCGTGTTCGTTAAGCACAAGAAATTCCGTCTCCACGGCCTTGCGCATTTCGCCAAGGTCGGCCCCGCCCATCGCCCTGCGCACCGAAACGAGCACTTCCAGACCGGTCTTGACCAGCACCCCTTCATCTATAGCAACTATCACTTCGCCGCCGGATTCTCTCTCGTAAATCAAAATTCCCGGCGTTAGCGCCGCGACACAATCCAGCCGTTGTGGCAAGAGTCCGAAGGAGCCCTCCCGAGTCTCCGCTACAATGCGCAACACACCGGGTTCCTCGGCAAAGATCTGGAACGGCAGGAGTATTTTAAGATGCATCCGTGTTGGCTGCATTTTCCTCCTTCGCTTGAGGGCTCGTTCCGGATTCTTCCGGCGGTCTGGGTTCCTCAACGGACTTTGCGCGGTTCGCCTTGCCACCTTTTACCTTGTCCTTGGCCTCATCCACCGTCCCGATCATATAGAGGGCGCTCTCCGGAAAGCCGGCGAATTCATCGCGAAGTATCCGTTCACAGCCGTCGAGCGCGTCCTTGAGACTCACCAGCTTTCCCTTAAGGCCGCTGAACTGCTCAGTCGTATAAAAAGGCTGAGTGAGGAAACGTTCCAACAGGCGGGCGCGACCAACCAGGCTTCGGTCCTCCGGCGAAAGTTGTTCCAGGCCGAGCATGGCAATGATGTCCTTCAGTTGCTCGTACTGCGCGAGTGTCCGTCGGATTTCCTGCGCCAAGGCGTAGTGATGTACGCCAACGATACCCGGCGTGGCCATCTTGGAACTGGATTTTAGCGGGTCAATCGCAGGATAGAGACCCTCGCTTGCCCGCCTTCGCGAGAGTACGATGGACGCGGATAGGTGCGAGAACGTATGTACCGCAGCCGGATCGGTGAAGTCGTCCGCGGGCACATACACAGCCTGGATGGAGGTTATGGCGCCGCTGTCAGTATTGGCGATGCGCTCCTCCAACCGCGAGAGTTCGGTGCCCAACGTAGGTTGATAACCCAGACGGGACGGCATCTGTCCCATCAAACCAGACACCTCCGAGCCGGCCTGTATGAAGCGAAAGATGTTGTCGATGAGCAGCAGGACGTCACGGTGCTCGTCGTCCCGGAAATACTCGGCCATCGTAAGCGCCGTATTTCCCACCCGGAAACGGGCGCCTGGAGGTTCGTTCATCTGGCCGAAGACCATCACCATGTTTGGCAACACCCCGGCTTCCTTCATTTCCCGATAGAGTTCTTCGCCTTCGCGGGATCGCTCGCCGATGCCGCAGAAAATGCTGACGCCTTCCTGGCGCCCGACCATGTTGTGGATCATTTCGGTGAGGAGCACCGTCTTGCCAACCCCCGCTCCGCCGAACAGCCCCGACTTACCACCGCGCTCCAGGGGCAGCAGCACATCGATGACCTTGATACCTGTCTCAAAGATTTCAGACTTGGTGGAGCGCCGAACCAGCGGTGGAGGAGCCCGATGCACCGAACGCCATTCAACGTCCGACAAAGCCGTTTCGCGGTCGATGGTATTCCCGAACACGTTGAACATCCGCGAGAGAACCGCTTTGCCCACCGGGGCCTTCAATGGCCCGCCGGTATCCTCCACGGCCATCCCGCGAGCCAGGCCTCCCGTGGGAGTCAGCGCGATCCCACGCACGTGTTGAGCATCGCGATGCGCTAGTACTTCGATAATGATTCGGCCCTCATCTCCCGCCCGCAGGACTGAGTAGATGGGCGGCAGCTGCTGGTCAAATCTTATGTCGACCACACTGCCACGTACCGATACCACCGATCCGACGTTCGACAAGCCGATTGTGTTTTCCATGTGTGCTCCGCTATGCGCTCGTTTCACGCTCCAGTCGGCGGTTGGCTCAGACTCCACTTCCAGTTGCGAATCTCGGGCAGGTCCTCGCCGTGCTTCTCGATGTACTGCTTGTGTTCGGCGAGCCGGTCGCGGACGAATTGATTGACGTAGGCGGCCTGCGATGACATTTGTGGAAGGCGGTCGATCACGTCGCCGAATAAGTGAAATCGGTCCAGGTCGTTCAGAACGGTCATGTCGAATGGAGTGGTCGTTGTACCCTCTTCCTTATAGCCGTGCACGTGCAGATTGTGGTGATTCGTGCGGCGGTAAGTGAGCCGGTGAATGAGCGTCGGATAGCCGTGGAATGCAAAGATGATCGGCTTGTCCTTGGTGAAGAGCGCGTCGAATTCTTTGTCACTCAGGCCATGCGGGTGCTGGCTCTGCGGTTGGAGCTTCATCAGATTGACGACGTTAATCACGCGGACCTTCAACCCCGCAAAATGCTCTCGCAACAACTCGACTGCCGCCAGGGTCTCCAGAGTCGGCACATCGCCGCAGCACGCCATGACAACATCCGGCTCGCCTCCCTGATCGTTGCTGGCCCACGGCCAGATGCCCAGACCGAGGGAGCAGTGTTCGATGGCGGCATCCATGTCGAGCCACTGGGGCTGCGGTTGCTTGCCAGCGACGATCACATTTACATAGTTGTGGCTGCGCAGGCAGTGGTTCGTCACGGAAAGCAGCGTATTCGCGTCGGGCGGCAGATAAACACGGACGATCTCCGCTTTCTTGTTCACCACATGGTCGATGAAGCCTGGGTCTTGATGGCTAAACCCGTTGTGGTCCTGCCGCCACACATGCGACGACAACAGGTAGTTCAAAGACGCGATCGGCCGCCGCCACGGAATGCCGTTCGCAACCTTCAGCCACTTTGCGTGCTGGTTGAACATCGAATCGATAATGTGAATGAAGGCTTCGTAGCAGGAGAAAAAGCCGTGCCGACCCGTGAGCAGGTAGCCTTCGAGCCAGCCTTCGCATTGATGCTCGCTCAAGACTTCCATCACGCGGCCGTCGGGTGCGACGTGGTCGTCGTCGGCAGCGATCTCCGCGGTAGAGCACCGGTTCGTTACTTCGAACACGGCGTTCCAGCGGTTCGACGTTGTCTCGTCGGGGCTGAACACGCGAAAGTTGGTGGGATTAGACTTGATCACATCGCGGATAAACTGGCCTTGGACGCGGGTGGCTTCGCCGTTTACGGCGCCCGGCGTTGGCACATCCACAGCGTAGTTGCGAAAGTCCGGCAGGTGCAGTTCGTGCAGGAGCAGGCCCCCGTTTGCATGGGGATTGGCGCTCATACGGCGCTCGCCTTTCGGGGCAAGGTCGGCTAGTTCGAGGCGAAGCCTGCCCGACGGATCGAACAACTCCTGCGGGCGATAGCTTCGCATCCAGTCTTCGAGAAGCTTCACATGCCCCGGATGACTCATGTCGCCCATCGGCACCTGGTGCGAGCGGTACGTGCCTTCGCTCTGCTTGCCGTCGACCTCCTTCGGTCCCGTCCAGCCTTTCGGTGACCGCAAGATGATCATGGGCCAACTGGGGCGCGTCTCGAATCCATTCGTGCGGGCTTCCTTTTGGATGCGTTGGATCTCAGCAACCGCTGTGTCGAGCGCGGCGGCCATAAGCTGGTGCATTCCCGTTGGATCGTCGCCTTCGACGAAGTACGGGGTGTAGCCGTAGCCGCGGAAGTGCGCCTCCAGTTCATGGCGTGGAATGCGTGCGAGCACGGTGGGTCCCGCGATCTTATAGCCGTTCAAATGCAGAATCGGCAACACGGCTCCGTCATGCACCGGATTCAGGAATTTGTTCGAATGCCAGCTGGCGCAAAGCGGACCGGTCTCCGCCTCGCCGTCGCCCACCACGCAAGCAACCAGCAGACCGGGATTGTCGAACGCGGCGCCGAAGGCGTGCGACAGCGAATATCCCAGTTCACCACCCTCGTGAATCGAGCCGGGAATCTCCGGCGCCACGTGACTCGGGATGCCACCCGGGAAGGAAAACTGCGTGAACAGCCGCTTGATCCCGTCTTCGTCCTGCGTAATGCTGGGATAAACCTCGCTATAGGTGCCTTCGAGGTACGCGTTCGCCACCAACCCCGGCCCGCCGTGACCCGGCCCGGTAATGTAGATGACGTTGAGGTCGCATTGCTTGATGACGCGATTCAGATGGGCGTAAATGAAGTTCAGCCCCGGCGTCGTCCCCCAGTGGCCTACAAGGCGCGGTTTGATGTGCGCGAGTTCGAGCGGCTTCTTCAGCAGCGGATTGTCATAGAGATAAATCTGGCCGACGGAAAGATAGTTCGCTGCCCGCCAGTAGGCGTCCATCCTGTCAAGGACTTCCGTAGGCAGTGGTTTTCTATCCGGTTGCATGTTTCCTCGCACAGAAGACCCGGCTGGAGACTAATAGCTCGACAAGGTCCGATGACTGTCATTAAGAGGATAGCTCGGCGTGGATGAATCCGCTCGCCGCCGCCAAGAACGGCCGTGGCCTGTCGGCGGCTTGCAGGGGATGCGGGACCCGCAATAGCGTGACCTGGGTAGTTGAGCTGGGCGATGAATTCGAACGGGAGTTCCACTTCCTGCCGGAAGCTGTGCGCATGGAGATCCTGGCACTGACGCGCCTCCTTGCGCGGTTCGGCCTCCAATTGGGGCGGCCGCGTGTGGACACGCTGAAGGGTTCTGCGCACTTTTCAGCGCTGCTGACGGCGAATGGCGCATCCACCCCGCTCTAACTATCAACGCGCCGCTCGCTCCGGCCGACTAAATCAGGAATCGGTGTCATAGCCGCTATGACCCAGGAATCGGTGTCATAGGAATCGGTGTCATAGCCGCTATGACACGCTTTTCTCTGAGCAATAACCCAAGTCCACTTAAGTACCTGAATCGAAGACAGATAGCTTCTACCCCACCAATGCGGGTAGCTCTACCTACCCACTACCTAC
>Ga0105049_10004212_pt1 | contig 16893 bp, 15 predicted proteins | sample MAT06_FD_78087 | JGI IMG/M metagenome (GOLD analysis project Ga0105049, IMG submission 78087) | Freshwater microbial communities from Lake Fryxell liftoff mats and glacier meltwater in Antarctica - MAT-06 | ecosystem: Environmental > Aquatic > Freshwater > Ice > Liftoff microbial mat | place... | reverse complement strand
GACCACTGCGGACGGCAAGGTCATGATCACCGACGAAATGGGCGGCGTGGCCACCGTGACCATCGCCGATGTGAAGCAGTCGAACGGCGTGATCCATGTGGTCGACGCGGTGTTGCTGCCCAAGATGTAAGGCAACGTTCGGCTCGGTGGCGCGGCAGGAGGTTCCTCCCGTCCGGTCGCGCAACCGGCCCGGCCTTTCGGCTTTGTGTACGAGTGAAACAGGGGCAGCGCCGACGATCTGCGGTGACCCGACCATGTTTTTGCGCCGGTAAAAGTCCCCACCAGCATCGGTTGCAGAAACGGCCGCCCCGGCAACCCGGGGCGGCCTTTCGTTTGGCGGATCGGGCCGATCAGATGCTTGACGGCGGCCCTGTCATTGACTACCTGTGCCGCCCATGCGGGTGTAGCTCAATGGCAGAGCAGAAGCTTCCCAAGCTTACGACGAGGGTTCGATTCCCTTCACCCGCTCCATCTTCGCCTCTGGAACGCCGGGCCGTGGCGCGTTATCAGCGTCAGGCAACGTCCGTCGGGCAATTTCTGGAGAAAGTCATGACCATCACCCGCATCGAAACCGGCAAACGCATGAGCGCTGCCGTGATCCACAATGGCACGGTCTATCTGGCCGGGCAGGTCGGAAACCCCGGCGAAAGCGTCACCGCCCAGACCACGACCATCCTCGCCGAGATCGACCGGCTGCTGGCTCTGGCGGGCAGTGACAAGACCCGCATCCTGTCGGCGCAGATCTGGCTGGCCGACATCGCCACCTTTGCCGAGATGAACGCGGTTTGGGATACCTGGGTGCCCGCAGGCCACACCCCGGCGCGCGCCACCGGCGAGTCGGCGCTGGCGGCACCGGACTACAAGGTGGAGATCATGGTGGTGGCCGCGCTGGTCTGACGGAGGGGGCAGATGCGGGGGGTTTCACACCCCCGCGCCCCCGTGGGATATTCTTGAACAGAAAATCGACAAAAGGCACCGCGCAGTTCCCCATCGGCCGCTCATCCACTGTGGCGGGCCGGACCGGGGTCCGGCAGCTTTCGCCATCAGGCCCCGGTGGTGCGCGCCGGGCCGTCTGTTTCAGGGCTGGTGCAGATAGTCCACCAACGCGCGGGTCGAGCCGTCCTTGCCGTCCGCCGCCATTTTGCCCTCCAGGATCGGTTGCAGCGCGGTGGCCAGTTCCTTGCCCAGTTCCACCCCCCACTGGTCAAAGGAATTGATCCCGAGGATCACGCCTTCGACAAAGACCCGATGTTCATAAAGCGCCACGATCTGGCCCAACGCGTCGGGGGTCAGTTTCGGATAGAGCAGCGTGGTCGAGGGGCGGTTGCCCGGAAATACCCGATGCCGCGCCTGACGGTCAAGCTCTGCCCCGGTCAGGCCCTTTTTCGCCATGATCGCCGTGGCTTCGGCCAGCGATCGGCCCCGCAGCAATGCCTCCGACTGGGCAAGGCAGTTGGCGGCCAGCAGCAGGTGCTGGTGCACCAGATCAGGCTCATGGCCCTGTCGCGCCAGCAGGAATTCGCAGGGGATGGTGCGGGTGCCCTGATGGATCAGCTGATAAAAGGCGTGCTGGCCATTGGTGCCCGGCTCGCCCCAGACCACCGGCCCGGTGTTGCGCGGGCTGGGGGAGCCGTCCATGCAGACCGACTTGCCGTTGCTTTCCATTTCAAGCTGCTGAAGATAGGCGGGCAACCGGCTGAGGCGCTGGTCATAGGGCAGCACGGCGCGGGTGGCATATCCGGCACATTGGTTGTGCCATATGCCGACCAGCGCCAGCAGCACCGGCAGGTTCTGCGCAAAGGGTGCGGTGCAGAAATGCTGATCCATCGCGGCACCCCCGGCCAGAAAGCCACGGAAATTGGTGGGACCAACGGCCAGCATCACCGAAAGCCCGATCGGGCCCCACACGGAATAGCGCCCGCCGACCCAATCCTCGAACCCGAAAACCCGTTCGGGCGGGATGCCGAACGCCGCCGTCTTGTCGGCTGCGGTAGAAACAGCGGCAAACTGCGCCGCCGGGTTGGCAACCTTGGCCGCCATCCAGCGCCGGGCAGTTTCGGCGTTGGTCATGGTTTCGATGGTGGTGAAGGTTTTCGACGCGATGTTGACCAGCGTCGTCGCCGGATCCAGCCCGCGCAACACATCATGGACATGTGCGCCATCAACGTTTGACACAAAATGGGTGCGGGGCCCGTCGTGATAGGGGGCAAGGGCCAGGCATGCCATCGCCGGGCCAAGATCGGACCCGCCGATGCCGATATTGACCACATCGGTGATCGCGCCACCCTGCCCCTTGAACCGGCCGGAGCGAATGTCGTCGGCAAAGCCCTCCATCCGCGCCAGGGTTGCCCGGACATCGGGCATCACATCGCGGCCATCAACCATCACTGCGGCATCGAGGTTGCGCAAAGCCGTGTGCAACACCGCGCGGCCTTCGGTTTCATTTATCTTTGCGCCCGCAAACATCGCATCGCGCTTGGCGGCGACACCGCTGATTTCGGCCAGATCGAGCAGCAGACCGAGGCCGGTCGCGTCGATGTTGGTTTTGGAATAATCGAACAGCATCGCGCCAAACCGGGCGGAAAAGGCCCCGGCCCGGCTGTCATCGAACAGCGACAGAATGGCGCGATCCCTGACGGTGGCGTGGTGGCTGGCGAGGTTTTCCCAGATTGTCATGGCCGTGCCCTTTCGTGTCACGCCGCCCAATGGACGGTTGCATGGTGCAGTACGGCGGCCACCGGGGCTTCCAGCGGCGGCAGATGCTGTGCTTTCAGGATCGCAGCGCGCTTTTCGGTGCCGGTGATCAGAATGTGAATGCTCATCGCGGCCTTCAGGACCGGTGCGGTCAGGGTGATGCGCGGCTCCCCGGCACCTGCGGCGCGGAGCGCCATCAGGGGCGGCGCATCGGGAGACAGAGCTTCGGCCAGCAAGTCGGCACCCGGGAACAATGATGCGGTGTGCATGTCGGCCCCCATGCCAAGCAGCAGCACGCTGATCGGCAGGTGCGGCACGATCCCGGCGGCGAGTTCGGCCAGCCGATCCTCGGGCACTGGTGCATCGGCATAGAGCGGGACAAGGGTTGCCGCCGCGGCAGGGCCGCGCAGCAGATGTTGGCGCAGCAGCCGGGTGTTGGACCGGTCGGAGCTTTCAGGCACCCAGCGTTCGTCGTTGAGCAGCACCGACACCCGGTTCCAGCCCAGATCCACCCCCGACAGCACGTCAAACACCGGTCCGGGCGTGGTGCCACCGGGCACTGACAGGGTGACCCGGTCCTGGTTGCGCAGGAACCCCGACAATTCCGCCGCCAGTCGATCGGCGACATCCAGCATCATCATTTCGCGGTCGGGATAGTCGATCAGCTTCATTCGCGGATGTCCCGCCAGCGCCGCCCGTCCTTGTGCAGCAGCATCAGCGCATCTTCCGGTCCGGACGAGCCTGCGTCATATTGCTGCGGCCGGTCGCCACGCGCTTCCCAGCCCGTGATGATCGGGTCGGTCCAGGCCCATGCCGCCTCGACCTCATCGCCGCGCATGAACAGGGTCTGGTTGCCACGGATCACATCCATGATCAGCCGTTCATACGCATCGGGAATATCGGTCCCTTCGGCCCCCAAAGCCTCGGCAAAAGACATGTCCAGCGGCACCTGCGTCAGCCGCATCCCGCCCGGCCCCGGTTCCTTTATCATCACCGACAGGGTAATGCCTTCATTCGGCTGCAGCCGGATCACCAGCACGTTTTCGCGCCAGCCCGTGGCATCATCAAAGATCGAGTGCGGCGGTTCCTTGAAGGTGATGGCGATTTCTGACGTCCGCGCCCGCAACTTCTTGCCGGTGCGCAGGTAAAACGGGGTTCCGGTCCAGCGCCAGTTGGCGATCTTGACCCGCAGCGCGATGTAACTTTCGGTGCGGCTGTCGGGGTTTTCGCTGTCCTCGATATAGGAGGGCATGCCGGTGCCATCCTTGCGGGCATGGCCACGATACTGACCGCGCACGATGTCATCGGGCGTCACAGGCTCCAGCGCCCGGATCACCTTCAGCTTTTCATCGCGCACCGCGTTGGGGTCGAAATGATAGGGCGGCTCCATCGCGATCAGGCACAACAACTGCATCATATGGTTCTGCACCATATCGCGCATCGCACCTGATGTGTCGTAATAGCTGCCGCGCCCGCCGACGCCGACGGTTTCGGCCACGGTGATCTGGACATGGTCGACGTACTGCGCCTTCCAGATCGGCTCGAACAGGATGTTGGCGAACCGCACTGCCATCAGGTTCTGAACGGTTTCCTTGCCCAGATAATGGTCGATCCGGTAAATCTGATCTTCGCGGAAATGGGCGGCAAGGGTAGCATTCAGCGCCTGCGCTGATGCCAGATCGCGGCCAAAGGGCTTTTCCACCACGATCCGGCTGCCGGTATCGGCGATACCATGGGCATGCAGCTTTTCCGCCAGATCGCCGAACAGACCGGGCGCAACCGAGAAATAGAACGCCCGCACCACGCCCGGCCGCATCGCCCCGGCCATGCGTTTCCAGCCGTTTTCGCTGGTGGCATCTATCGAGACATAGCTCAGGTGGGCCAGAAACGCGTCGATCCGGGCGGGGTCACGCTTGTCGGCATTGACGAATTCATCAATCGCGGTGCGCGCCAGATCGCGGTAGCCCTGATCGTCGAGATCGGCGCGCGCCGCCCCGATGATGTGAACATTCTCCGGCACCTGCCCCGCCAGATAGCGGCGATAGAGACCGGGCAGGATCTTGCGTTTGGCAAGGTCGCCGGTGCCGCCGAAAATGACCAGATCAAACGGCTCAACCGGAATAACGCGCGATACCATGGTTCCTCGATTCTGCCGGGCAGGGTCATTGTTAGCGCAAACCAGGCGGTTCTAGCGGTCGCGCTGCAGCGAGTCTAGCATTGCGGCCCTGGCATGAAAACGCTGACCGCTGGTGAATCAGGGAAAGCTGCCGATGGCAAGGCTGATGCCCGGAAATCATGCGGCGGCGCTACGCCTCCAGCTCGGCATCCCAGTAAAGATAATCGAGCCAGCTGTCATGCAGATGGTTTGGCGGAAACTTGCGCCCCATGTTCTGCATTTCCTCGGCTGATGGCTGGCGTGGCGGGTGGCGCAGGGTAAAACCGGCATGCTTCAGCGATTTGGAACCCTTGCGCAGGTTGCAGGGCGAACAGGCCGCCACCACGTTCTGCCAGCTGGTGATGCCACCGCGCGCGCGCGGCACCACATGGTCAAACGTCAGGTCGCCGCGTCCACCACAATACTGGCAGCAGAATTCATCGCGCAGGAACAGGTTGAACCGGGTGAAGGCCACGCGCTTTTGCGGTTTGACATAGTCTTTCAGCACCACCACCGAGGGGATGCGCATCTCGGTGCGCGGGCTGCGCACCACCGCGTCATATTCGGCGATGATCGTCACCCGGTCGAGAAACGCAGCCTTCACCGCCTCCTGCCAGGGCCAGAGCGACAAAGGATAATAAGACAAGGGGCGGTAATCGGCATTCAGCACCAGCGCCGGATAGTGGCGCAACGCCCCCGGTTCACGCACGAAAGTTGTCCTGAAATCACCATCCATCAGAAACCCCGATCCCGCCTATCGCTCAAAGCGGCGCGGGCAGCACCTAACTGCCCGCAACATGACTATATATGGCGTAACGTCCCTGACAAGCCCCGCAAGATGCGGTATTTTCGCCCATAACCTAGGTATGAAGGATGACAGCGCCGTGACATTGCAACCATTGCAGCTAACGCTGGAGTCTGCACTTTATGCCGATGATCTGGATGCGGCAACCCGGTTCTACGGCGGCATTCTGGGATTGCCCGATGCCGGCCGGGTTGCAGGGCGGCATGCGTTTTTTCGGGTTGGCGCTTCGGTTCTGCTGATCTTTCGCGCCGCCGCCACCCAAACACCGGGCAAGGGCGGCTTGCCGGTACCGCCTCACGGCGCGCGGGGGCCGGGGCATTTCTGCTTTGCCGTGACGGAAGAGGCGCTGGACGGCTGGCGCGCGCAGCTTGAACAGCACGGCATTGTCATCGAGGCCGACTTTCGCTGGCCGGGCGGCGCAAGGTCGCTTTACTTTCGCGATCCCGCCGGAAATTCAATCGAAATGGCGGATCCGCGCCTGTGGGGCTAGGCATTCACCCGTTCGGCAACCGCTCCTGCAGGAACTGCAGCGCCAGTGACAGGCCATCGGGGGCGATGCCATGGCCGACACCCCGGCTGGTATGGGTAACAACGCTGACCCCGGCGGCTTTCAACCCGGCCGCGGCCTTGGCCAGATCGCCGTAGGGCACCACCGGATCGGCGTCGCCATGGATAAGCAGAACCGGCGGGCGCGCGGTGATTTCGCGGGGCAATGCTTCGGGCCGCAGCAACCGCCCCGAAAACCCGACCACCCCAGCAAGCGGTACCGGGCGGCGCAGTGCCACATGCAGCGCCATCATGGTGCCTTGCGAAAAGCCGATCAGCGCCGTGGCCTGCGGGCCAACCCCTTCGGCTGCCATCGCGGCGTCGATGAACTGGTTCAGATCGGCGGTGGACAAGGCCAGCGATGCCGCCGCCAGTGTTTCCGACGAGCCGTCAAGCCATGGGATCGGGAACCACTGGTGGCCAAAGGGAGCGCCGACGCAAGGTTCAGGAGCATCGGGTGCCACAAAGGCCGTATGGGGCAGGTGCGCCGCCAGCGGATCGGCCAACCCCAGCAGATCGGCACCATCGGCACCATAACCATGGAGAAAGATCACCAGCGAGGTCGCAGGCCCCCTGCCCGGCCCCTTCCGCCCAAATTCCAGATTGCGCATCACCGGACCCCTTCGCGTGCCTTTGCAACGCGGTAATAGGCCCACAAGAGCCGCGCCGCAACGCCGCGCCACGGTGACCAGCTTGCCGCCAGTCGCCGCAAATCCCGGTCGGTCGGGCGGGTCGGCAGGTCAAACAGGATGCGGGTACTTTCCTGCAGCGCCAGATCACCGGCAGCAAGGACATCGGCGCGGCCAAGGGCGAACATCGCATAGATCTCGGCGGTCCAGACCCCGATGCCTTTTACCGCGACCAGGGTGGCGATCACGTGATCCGATGGCAGGTGGCGCAGTGCGGCATAGTCAATATCAGCGGCGGCCAGCGCTTTGGCATAGGCCATTTTCTGCCGCGACAGGCCACAGGCCTTCAAAGCCGCGTCTTCGGCCGCGCCCACCTTCCCCGCCTCGGTCAGCCCGGCATCCGCCAGCCGTTTCCAGATCGCATCGGCCGAGGCGACCGAGACCTGCTGGCTGACAATCGCGTCGAGCAACGTCGCAAAGCCACCGGCATTGCGGCGCAGCGGCAAGGGGCCCGTTTCACGCAAAGCCAGCGCAAAGCGCGGCTCTGCATCCGCCAGCCAGGCAGCCCCTTCGGCCACGCAAGCCGGTGTTTCAATGATGCGCCCGACCATGCAGCCCCCTGTTCCGGGTGGAACAGTAGGGCGCAGGCGGCGCAATGAAAAGCCACGGCGCGGAATTTGGCCTTTTCCCTGCCCGCCCCCGGCGCTAGTCAGTGGCATGGAACAGTCGCCCCCCCTGCCTGCCCCAGTCGCCCCGGCCCCAGTCGCACCGGCTCCGGACGCATCAGCCCTGGACGCATCAGCCCTCGACGTCCCGGCCCCGGACGCCCCCGCCAACGACTCGATCGCCAAGCGCAATCTTGTGGTGCTGGTCGCGGCACAGGCCGTGATCGGGGCGCAGATGCCGATGATCTTTACCATCGCCGGGCTGGCCGGGCAGTCCCTGGCCACCAACCCCTGCTGGGGCACCCTGCCGATCACCATGACCGTCGTCGGCTCCATGCTGTCGGCCACGCCGCTGTCCGCGCTGATGCAGCGCCATGGCCGCACTGCGGGATTTGTCACCGGGGCTTTGGGCGGCGCATCGGGGGCGGCAGTCGGGGCCTACGCGCTGCAGATCCATTCGTTCACCTTGTTTCTGGTGGGTGCCTTTCTCACCGGCATCTACATGTCGGCGCAGGGCTTTTACCGTTTTGCCGCCACCGATACCGCGTCTGACGCCTTTCGCCCCAAGGCGATTTCCTATGTGATGGCGGGGGGGCTGCTGTCGGCGGTGTTTGGCCCGCAACTGGTGAAATTCACGGTTGACGCGCTGCCGGTCACCTTTCTGGGCACCTATCTGGCGGTGATTTTCCTGAACATTGTCGGGATGCCGCTGTTTGCCCTGCTGAAAATCCCCCGGCCAATCACCGCTGCCGAGGGGGCACCGTCGGGGCGGTCCCGCCTGCAACTGCTGTCAGATCCCACGATTGCGGTTGCGGTGATCTGCGCCACGGTCAGCTATGCGCTGATGAATCTGGTGATGACCTCCACGCCGCTTGCCGTGGTCGGCTGCGGCTTTCTGAAGGCCGATGCCGCCAATATCGTCAGCTTGCATGTGCTGGCGATGTATGCGCCCAGCTTTGTCACCGGCCATCTGATAAACCGTTTCGGCGTCGAACGAATCATGGGCACCGGGCTGGTGATCCTGGCCGGTGCCGGTGGCGTGGCCCTGATGGGGGTCGAACTGGTGAATTTCTATGGCGCGCTGATCCTGCTGGGGTTCGGCTGGAATTTCGCCTTCATCGGTGCGACAACCCTGCTGACCAGCGCTTATCGCCCCGAAGAGCGCGGGCGGATGCAGGGGCTGAACGATTTCGTGGTGTTCGGCGGGGTCACGGTGGCGTCGCTGAGTTCCGGCGGGCTGATGAACTGTTCGGGGTCATCGGTGCAGACCGGCTGGGATATGGTCAATATCGCCATGCTGCCCTTTCTGGTGCTGGCCGGGGCGGCGCTGATCTGGCTGGTGATGCGGCCAACAGCGGGGCGGGTCTGAACCCACGCACCGCCCCCCTACCCCCGCACCAACCCCGCCAGCCGCGCCGCGCGCAGCCGGGCAAAATCCTCGCCGGCATGGTAGCTCGAACGGGTCAGCGGCGTGGCCGAAACCATGGCAAAGCCCTTGCCCCAGGCGGCAGCCCCGTAGGCCGCGAATTCGTCGGGCGTCACGAAACGTTCGACCCGGTGATGCTTGGGCGTCGGTTGCAGATACTGCCCCACCGTCAGAAAATCGACATCGGCAGAGCGCATGTCATCCATCACCTGCAGCACGGCGGCGCGGTCCTCGCCAAGGCCGACCATGATGCCCGACTTGGTGAACATCGAGGGATCAAGCTCCTTGACCCGTTGCAACAGCCGCAGCGAGTGGAAATAGCGCGCACCCGGCCGCACTTCGGAATAAAGCCCGGGGACGGTTTCCAGATTGTGGTTGAACACGTCGGGGCGGGCTGCAATGACCTGCTCCAGCGCCGATGGGGCACAGCGCAGGAAATCGGGCACCAGCACCTCGATGGTGGTGGCGGGGGCACGGTGGCGGATCGCGCGGATGGTCTGGGCAAAATGGGCAGCGCCGCCATCCTCCAGATCATCGCGGTCCACCGATGTCACCACCACATGCGCCAGCCCCAGCGTGGCCACGGCATGGGCAACCCGCCCGGGCTCGAACGTATCCAACACCTGCGGCTTGCCGGTGGCGACGTTGCAGAATGTGCAGCCCCGGGTACAGATCTCGCCCATGATCATCATGGTGGCGTGACCCTGCGACCAGCACTCGCCGACATTGGGGCAGCCCGCCTCCTCACACACCGTCACCAGCTTGTTGTCGCGCAGGATGTCGCGGGTCTTGCGATAGCCTGCGGAGTTTGGCGCCTTGACCCTGATCCAGTCAGGCTTCTTCAGCCGCTCGCTGTCGGGGCGATGGGCCTTTTCGGGGTGGCGTTCGGCAGGGAGCTTGAGGTCGCGCACGAAAAATTCCCCATGTCTTGGCTGCGTTCCATTCATAGAGTGTCGCGCACCGGGGTGCAACACAAGCGGCGACAAAGCCGCCATGCAGGCCCGGGGGGTTGAAGCAACAACCGCATCAAGAGGCGGTGGAGGATAAGACAAGATGAAGAAGATGATCGCACTCGGCACCTTCGTTCTGGTGTTTTTCGGCTGCGGCTCTGCCGTACTGATGGGGCACAGATCGGGATGCTCGGGATCAGCCTGGCCTTTGGCCTGCCGATCGTGGCAGCGGCCTATGGCTTTGGTGCGGTTTTGGGGGCGCATCTCACCCCGGCGGTTTCGCTGGGGATGGTGGCAGCCGGGCGGATGTCATTCGGGCAGTTCATCTCCTATGCCATTGCGCAGGTGGCCGGTGCTTTCGCTGCTGCACTGGTGGTGATGCTGATCGCATCGGGCAAGGCCGACTATTCGGTGGCAACCAACGGCCTTGGCCAGAACGGCTATGGCGCGGGCTATCTGGGCGAATACAGCCCGACGGCGGCGCTGCTGTTCGAACTGGTGGCGACGTTCCTGTTCGTCACGGTGATCCTCGGGGCAACCTCCAATGGCGCGCCAACGGCGATGGCGGGGCTGGCCATCGGCCTGACGCTGGCAGGCATTCACCTTGTCGGGATCAATGTCACCGGCGTGTCGGTCAACCCGGCGCGGTCCATCGGACCGGCGCTTCTGGTGGGTGGCAAGGCGCTTTCCGACCTGTGGGTCTTCATCGTGGCCCCACTCGCCGGCGGCCTTGTCGCAGGAGCGGTCCATGCCGCCGGGCTGACAAAAGCCAGCGCCAGCGCCGCTGCAAGCGCCTGACTCAGAACAGCGTGCGGCAGTGCTTCGCCGCCGCCGCCTTTCCCGTTTTCTGTTCGAAAATATCCCCGGTGAACGCGCAGCGGGGGGCAGGCAGCCCCCTCCGGCCACGGGGTCAGAGCCTCAGCCGATCAAGGGCTGCGATTTGCCGCCACTTTCCTCATAGTGCCGCTTCAGTCGCATCAAGGCGATGCGCAGCACGATCTTGCCCGACCGGGCCGACCATCCCAGCCGCTTTTCCGCCTGCTCCATCCCTTCCAGAAAGCAGCAGCAGCGCAGCACCATGTCACCAAGCCCGGGGCCAAGGTCGCGCAGCGCGGCGGCAACGCGGTCGCGGGCAATGCGGGGCCCCTCGGCCAGCCCGCTGTCGGCGGCAAAGCCACCACGGTCACCGGCGGTCAGAAAGCGGTCCCAGTTCTGGGCAACGCGCGGCCCCATCTGCGCCAGTTCGAAATCCTCGCGCAGCCGCTCGGCGGCACTGACCATCTCGGGCGTCAGAAAGGGCTGGCCATCCTTGTCCTTGCGCCGGGCCAGCAGGGCAATCGGGCTTTCGGCCAGATTGTAGCGGACCCGGCGGGGCTCGCCCTCACCCGTGCCTGCCACCGCCTTTTCACCCCACAGCCGGTGCTGATCGCCAAACGGCATCGGCGCTTCGGACATGCCCGCGCGCAAACCGGCATCTTCGGCAAGGAACCGCTTGAGGGCCGCGCGGCCAATGCCGGTGATCTCATAGGCGGAAACGCGGCCGGTGTGGCGGCAGGCAATCCAGTCTTTCAGGGCAAAGGCCTGTGCCACGGCCCGTTCCACCACCCCGGTCCGGATCGAGCGACCATCGGGCAATGTACGGATCACGGCGGCCTTGTCCATATCGGGGGCGATGGCGAGAACCGATCCCGCTTCGCATAGGCGACGCAGGATGCGGCGCGCTTCACGGGCAATGGTCGGTTCGTCGGCAAGCAGTTGATCCGTGCGGAATCGTGCCGTCATGGCTGTCGTATCCTTGCTGTCGGAGGAAAGAGATTGGTCTTGTGCACGCCCCAGGCGCACCAGCGCCTCGTCAACCAGCGGATCATCGCGGCGGTTCTCGAACCGGCGCACCTGTCGCAATACGGTTGATGCATGGCAGCCTTCGCGCCGGGCCAAGGCGCGCAGCGATATCCCGTCCTCGGTATGGGACAGGTAGATCCTTACAGCATCGGGTAGCCAGGCTGGCAGCTGGCGCGGAGCCGTTGAAGTTGCAGTCATGTTCCCGTCACACGCCTCCCCTGCGTGTGCCCCCCCAACGATATTGCCCCCAGCCAGCACAACCGTGAGTGGCATTGGTTACATCATGGTTAACGCAAACGCTTTTTCCAGATAATTGATTCATAAAGCTAAACCAATCTGAAAGGATCGCTCTTAGGTTGATTGAATCGTGCAACACTCGCGCTGGTTGTGCAGACTGGCCCCGGGACATCTTGGAGGCTGAAATGACAGATGCTTTGACCCTGCTTGCCGCTCTGCGCCGCCCTTGCCTTTTGATCCGGGCAGCAAAGTTCGGATTGGCCGACTATCGCCGTGACCGCGACTTGCGGCGACTGACCCAAAGCAGCAGCCTGCCGTCGCCGGGGCGGGCGGTCAATCTGCTGATATCAGAAGAAAACCGGCTGGAGGAAACCCGCCGGACCGGTGACGCCACCTATTCAGTGGCGCGCCATATCGAGGTGCTGGTCGCCCTGATGGCCGAGGCCCGGCTGATGCCGCAGCAACCGGCGCTCTGAGCCCGCCCCGCTCCAGATGGGGCGCTGCGATGCTGCGCCCCATGCTCCGACATTCAGATGAACGCATCGGGCGTTGCAGCCTTTTTGCGCGCCACATAATCGTGCAAAGCCTCGGTCAGCGCCGGGTCCTGCGCCGGCGGCTGATAATCCCCCAGCATCTTGGCAACCCGCGTCGTGGCCAGCGCCTGGGTATCCTTGGCGCCATCTTCGTCCCAGGTCTCGAACGGGCGGTAATCCAGCAGATCAGACCGCCAGAAGGCCTCCTTGAAATTCGCCTGGGTATGGGCAGAGCCCAGATAGTGCGACCCCGGCCCCACTTCGCGGATCGCATCCATCGCCAGTCCGTTGTCCGACATGTCGATGCCCCGGGCCAGATGATGCAGGATGCCCAACTGATCGGCATCCATCACGAACTTTTCATAGGAAGACACCAACCCGCCTTCCAGCCAGCCACAGGCATGCAGCATGAAATTCACCCCGGCCAGCAGTGCCATGTTCAGGCTGTTGGCGGTTTCATAGGCGGCCTGGGCGTCGGGCAGCTTCGATCCGCAGAAACTGCCGCCAGAACGGTAGGGCAACCCCATCCGCCGCGCCAACTGCCCTGCTCCATAGGTAACCAGACTGGCTTCCGGTGTGCCAAAGGTCGGGGCACCAGAATTCATGTCAATGCTGGCCACAAACGCCCCAAACACCACAGGCGCGCCCTTGCGCAACAACTGGCTGTAGGCGACACCGGCCAGCACCTCGGCCAGAACCTGCGTCAGGGTGCCCGCCACGCTCACCGGTGCCATCGCGCCGCCGACGATAAAGGGCGAGATCACGCAGGCCTGCCCGGCGCGGGCATAGACCTCCAGCGCCCCCATCATCACGCTGTCAAAGGTCAGCGGAGAGTTGATGTTGATCAGGCTGGTCATCACCACGTTCTGGTCAACAAAATCGGCACCGAACAGGATCTTGCTCATCTCTACCGAATCGGCGGCGCGTGACGGTTCGGTGACAGAGCCCATATAGGGCTTGTCGCTCAGCGTCATATGGGCCAGCAGCATGTCGAGATGGCGCTTGTTCACCGGCACGTCGGTCGGCTCGCACACCGTGCCGCCCGAGTGGTGCAGCCATTTCGACATATAGCCCAGCTTCACGAAATTCTGAAAATCGGCGATGGTGGCATAGCGCCGCCCGCCTGCGGCATCGCGCACAAACGGCGGGCCATAGACCGGGGCCAGCACCAGCGACCGCCCGCCGATTTCCACGTTGCGCTCGGGGTTTCGGGCATGTTGCACGATGCGGCCCGGGGCGGTCTTGCACAATGCCCGCGCCAGCCCGCGCGGAATGCGCACCCGGTCACCCTGCACATCGGCACCTGCCGCTTTCCACAACGCCAGCGCCCCGGGATTCTCGGGGAAATTCACCCCGATCTCCTCCAGCACGGTATCGGCATTCCATTCGATGACTGCCAGCGCCTCTTCGTTCAATATCTCGAAGTTCGGGATGGCACGTTCGATGAACCGCGCGGTCTCGAAACTGACGGCCGACCGCTCCGCCCGGCGGCTCGCCCCGCCGCCCGTCCGCGCCCGTCGCCCCGTTGCCTGATCTGTCATCGTCCGGTCTCCGTTTGCTCTGAATGTCGTATAGCGTGCTAACGCATGTCGCTTTCGCGCCGATTGCGCCTTCTGGCAGCGCAAAACGACATTCCACCCGGCGCCTTGCTTCATTTTCTGTTCGCAAATATCCCCGGGGTCCGGGGCGGGAGCCCCGGTTCACAGTCACACACCCTTGCGCCGGGGAATGGGGCGATTTATGCCGCGACATGTCCCAGCACGACCGCCTCCTCATCATCGACTTCGGCTCTCAGGTGACGCAGCTGATCGCGCGTCGCCTGCGCGAACTGAATGTCTATTGCGAGATTCATCCCTACAACCGGGTTGATGCCGCGTTTCTGCATGCCTTCGCCCCGAAAGCGGTGATCTTTTCCGGTGGCCCCGCCTCGGTCTTTGCCGAGGGTGCGCCAATGCCGCCGCCCGAGGTGTTTGACCTTGGCGTGCCGATTCTGGGCATCTGTTATGGCCAGCAGGTGATGATGCATCTGTTGGGCGGCAGGGTGGAGCGTGGCCACGGCACCGCCGAGTTCGGCCGCGCCTTTATCACATCCACTGCCGCAAAAACTCCCCTGCTTGACGGCTGGTTCCAAACCGAAAAAGAACAGGTCTGGATGAGCCACGGCGACCATGTCTCTGAAATCGCACCGGGTTTCCGGGTATTTGGCACCTCGCCCAACGCGCCGTTCGCCATCACCGCCGACCCAGCGCGCCGCTTTTACGCCGTGCAGTTCCACCCCGAGGTGCACCACACCCCCAAAGGCGCGCGACTTTACGAGAACTTTGTCAAGCTTGCCGGCTTCAAGGGCGACTGGACCATGGGGGCCTACCGCGCCGAAGCCATCGCCAAAATCCGCGGGCAGGTCGGCGATGCCAGGGTGATCTGCGGCCTGTCGGGTGGCGTTGACAGTTCGGTGGCGGCGGTGCTGATCCATGAGGCGATCGGCGATCAGCTGACCTGCGTGTTCGTCGATCACGGCCTGCTGCGGCTGGGAGAGGCCGAACAGGTCGTGACCATGTTCCGCGACACCTGGAACATTCCGCTGATCCATGCCGATGAGGCAGCGCTGTTTCTCGGCGAACTGACTGGCGTTTCCGACCCCGAGGTCAAGCGCAAGATCATCGGCCGCCTGTTCATCGACGTGTTCCAGAAACATGCCCATGCGGTGGGCGGGGCCAAATTCCTGGCGCAGGGCACGCTGTATCCCGATGTCATCGAATCGGTGTCGTTCAGTGGCGGCCCCTCGGTCACCATCAAGTCGCACCACAATGTCGGCGGGCTGCCGGAAAAGATGGGGCTGAAGCTGGTCGAACCCTTGCGCGAACTCTTCAAGGACGAGGTGCGGGCGCTGGGCCGCGAACTGGGCCTGCCCGAGGCGTTCATCCGCCGCCACCCCTTCCCCGGCCCCGGTCTAGCGATCCGCTGCCCCGGCGAGATCACCCCGGAAAAGCTGGAGATTCTGCGCCGCGCCGATGCGGTTTACATCGACCAGATCCACAAACACGGCCTCTATGACGAGATCTGGCAGGCTTTTGCCGCAATCCTGCCGATGAAAACCGTCGGCGTGATGGGTGACGGGCGAACCTATGACCATGCGCTGGCTCTGCGCGCCGTCACCTCGGTCGATGGCATGACCGCCGACTACTACCCCTTTACCCACGATTTCCTTGGCGAAACCGCCACGCGGATCATCAACGAAGTGCCGGGGATCAACCGGGTATTCTACGATTGCACCTCCAAGCCGCCGGGCACCATCGAGCTGGAATAACCAGACTTGCCGATCGAAACCGGCTTGCTTCCCGCGACATGACGTGATCGGCCTTCCGTAGGGCGGGGTTCCCCCCGCCGCCGCCCCGGCACGCCATTTTTGGCCTCTGACAACCGCACAACCCGATCCATGACCAGCCTGCGTGCCTCCTTCCTGTTCCGCCACCGCGATTTCGGCCTGTTCTGGCTGGGGATGCTGCTGGTCAATGTCGCGGCCCAGATCGAGGCCGTGACGATTGGCTGGCAAATATACACCATCGGAAGGCAGACGCTGAGCATCGGCGAAAGCGCCTTTCTGGTCGGGATGGTCGGATTGGCGCAGTTCGTGCCGCTTTTTTTCCTGACGCTTTACGCGGGCGGGCTGGCCGACCGGATGTCGCGGCGCAGAATCGTGGTGGCTGCGCTGGTGGTGGAAACCCTGTCGGTTCTCGGCCTGGTGGCGGTGGCGCTCGCCCCGGCGCCGCATGTCGCACCGATCTTTGTCACTGCGGCGTTCTTCGGTGCCGCCCGCGCCTTTCTGTCGCCCGCCGCTTCGGCGCTGACCCCGATGCTGGTGGCCAAGGCCGACATGCCGCAGGCAATATCGCTGAAATCGCTGAGCTGGCAGGGGGCGGTGATCGTCGGGCCATGGATCGGCGGCTTGCTGGTCGCCCTGTCGCCAGCCATCGCCTACGGCATCACGGCGCTGCTGTTTGGCGGTGGCATCGGCATCATCGCGCTGATGCGCGCCAATTCGACCCCGGATCGCCAGCCCGGCAGCCAGATTGCCCAGATCCGTGAAGGGCTGGCCTATGTCTGGCAGAACAGGATCATCTTTGGTGCCATCTCGCTTGATCTTTTTGCGGTGTTGCTGGGCGGTGCAACGGCGCTGCTGCCCGCCTTTGCCAGCGACATTCTGAAGGTCGGGCCCGAGGGGTTCGGCCTGCTGCGCTCCGGACCGGCCATCGGTGCGGTGGTGATGGCGCTGATACTGGTGCGGTGGCCGCTGAAAACCCGGGCCGGGCCGCGGATGTTCTGGGCGGTGGCGGCATTCGGCTTTGCCACCGTGGTGTTCGGGCTGTCGAAATCCATGCCCTTGTCGATTGCGGCCCTGGCGGCGCTGGGT
>Ga0105049_10004211_pt1 | contig 16899 bp, 15 predicted proteins | sample MAT06_FD_78087 | JGI IMG/M metagenome (GOLD analysis project Ga0105049, IMG submission 78087) | Freshwater microbial communities from Lake Fryxell liftoff mats and glacier meltwater in Antarctica - MAT-06 | ecosystem: Environmental > Aquatic > Freshwater > Ice > Liftoff microbial mat | place... | reverse complement strand
TTCGTGTAGTCTCTCCGCGGTCAATCAACCACGGAGCCCACAAATGTCCCGTTCGATCTTCTGCATCCTGGCCAGCAGCGCAGCGCTGCTGGCGTCAACCCCAGCTCTGGCGCAGTTCCAGAAACCCGAAGACGCGGTGAAGTACCGCAAGTCGGCCTTTCAGGTCATGGGCACGCATTTTGGCCGCTTGGGCGCGATGGCGCAGGGCCGCGTGCCGTTTGACGCTGCGGCTGCCACAGCCAATGCCGAGGTGGTGGCTTTTGTTTCCAACCTGCCGTATGCGGGCCTGGTCGAAGGCACCAGCGGCACCGAGAAAGGCACCCCCAAGGCCAACGTCTGGACCGACCGCGCCAAGTTCGACATGGGCGCCAAGAAGCTGCAAGAAGAGTCAGTCAAACTGGTCGCTGCTGCCAAGTCGAACAACTTCGACCAGTTCAAAACCGCCTTTGGCACCGTCGCCGGCACCTGCAAAGCCTGCCACGACGACTACCGCAATCCTTGATCTGAACTGAGAGGCCGAGAGTCTTTCTGAGCCAGCGTGACGGCTGGCGGCCCTCAGCGCCTGACTGACCGCAGATTTCTACAGATGTCGACCGCAGATCTCGACTGCAGATCTGGCTGGGGGCGCTCTCAGGGCGCCCCCGCCAGCACCTTGGCAAACAACTCGCGGTCCACGTTGCCACCGCACAGCGTCAAGCCCACCGCCTGACCCTGCAGCCGGTCGCGCTGCTGCAAGGCTGCTGCCAGTGAAGCAGCCCCTGCGCCTTCTGCGACGTTGTGGGTGTCTGAAAACAACACCCGCATGGCATGTGCGACTTCGTCGTCGCTGACGGCGATGACCTCATCCACTTCTCGCAGGATCAGCGCCAAAGAGTCGGCGTCAGGCACGCGGCAAGCCATGCCGTCGGCGAGCACCGTACTGACAGGTGCAGACACCGCATGACCAGCGCGAAACGAGTCCAGGTACGCCGTGGCATGCGCAGAAACCACCCCCAGGATGCGCGTCTTCACACCCGTGAAGGCGCGTGCCATCGCGCAGGCTGCGATGCCTGAGCCCTGCCCGATCGGCACGAACACCAGGTCGGGCTGCACGGCACGGAAGAATTCGATCCAGCCGGTGGCCACGCCCAGCACCAGATCGCGGTGGAACGAAGGCACAAAGTGCAGACCGTGTTGCTCGGCCAGGGCTGCAGCGTGCTCGCGCGACTGCTGAAAGTCCTGCCCATGCTCGACCAGGGTTGCACCCAGGGCACGCATTGCAGCGTTTTTCTCGACCGAGTTGCCCAGCGGTACAACGATGGTCGCAGGCACGCCCTCACGCCGCGCCGCCAGCGCAATCGATTGCCCGTGGTTGCCTCGGGTGGCGCTGATCACGCCAGCACCACCCAGCCCACGCCGGCGCAGCTGATGCATGTAGACGAGGCCGCCGCGCAGCTTGAAAGCGCCCACAGGCGTGTGGTTTTCGTGCTTGAGCCAGACCTCGGCGCCCAGGCGCTGCGCCAGCAGCGGCCACGCATATTGCGGGGTGGGCGGCATCGCGGCGTAGACCACCGCTTGCGCGTTTTCGACTTCGGCATCGGTGAATGGCTGCATCTGGTCCTCTTGACTGGATGAAATCGTTGCAGAGCGGCCCGAACGTGCCGGCGTGTGTCAGCCGCCTCAATTGCTGCTCAAAACAACCCTGCCCAGCGGCGTGTCGAAGACCGCTTGCAGCGCGGCAGTTGCAGCTGCTTCGGGCGTGTCTGCAGCCACCGTCTCGACACCCGGCAGGCCCAGATGCAGCGCGACCGCCGGCGGCAAACCCGCCAGGCGCAGGCTGCGCAATCGAACCCCGCTGTCGGGCATCTGCAGCGCTGGGTGGCTGGCTTGTCCCCAGTCGATCAAAGTGGGCATCGCACCACCGCACAGCGTCTGGCCATCCGGGCGCACCAGCATCTGCCAGCGCAGCAGGCCGCTGGTGCTTGGCCTTGACACATCGAGCACTTCGCCGGCATCCAGGCCCAAGTCGGCCAAGGCCCGACCGGAAGTTGTCAAGGCAGATGTCGCTGCGAGCCCGGACACCGCTGCCACACAGTGGATGAACTGCGGGCCCTGCTCAACAACACGCTGGCGCAGCGCCTGCGCGTCGAGGCCAAACCAACGCGGCCGGCCCGGCGCAGCAGCTTCGGGGTCGATCGCAATGATCTCGAAGTAAGCCAGCGGGTAAGCCTCGCTGGCGATCGTGAACAAGCGGTTGTGGGTGCCCATCAAGGCATGGCGGCCACCCGGGCCGGGCTCGATGCCCAGCGTCTTCTTGCACCAAGCCACACCATCATCCAGGTTGGCGGCTGCCACCACCAGATGGTCCAGCCGGGCTGCGCCAGATTGAAGCGGGTGGCCGAGAGCGGGCTTGTCGCTGAAGACCTCAGTTTGCAGGTGGACAGGGTTCATGGTTTGGCCTTTGCGGATGCGGTGGTCGTTGAGGAGCTATGCGGTCTTGGCTCGGGCTGCGGGGTCGCTGGCCGATGAATCCAGCGCGCGGCGCAGCACTTGGGCCAGCGCCTGCACACCTTGCTCGATCAACGCTGGCGCCACCGTGACAAAACTCAGCCGCAAGGTGTTGGCCTGCCCCACCGGCGCATGGGCCGTGCTGCCGGCAAAGAAGGCAGCACCCGGCACGTAGGCCACGCCGGCTTTGACTGCGTCCGGCAACAGGGCCGTGGCGTCCAACACAGCCGGCAGTTGCAGCCAGAAGAACATGCCACCGGCAGGCACTTGCCAGCGGCAGCCCAGGCCGACGAAGTGCTTCAGCAAAGCCGCTTGCATGCTGTCGCGCTGCGCGCGGTAGCGGCTGCGGATGGTGGGCACGTGCTGCTGCAAGAAGCCGTTCTTGATGACCTCGAAGACCACCCTCTGGTTGAAACCCGGCGTGTGCAGGTCAGCCGCCTGCTTGGCCTGCAGCAGCTTGGGGTACAGAGCCGGTGGTGCCACCAAGTAACCCAGGCGCAAACCCGGCGCCAGCACTTTGGAAAACGAACCGAGATAGACGGCACCCGCAGGCTCGCCCGGTGCGCCCACGCCCAAGGTGGCGGCCAGCGGGGGTGGCGGTGGCGTGTCGAACCACAAATCACCATACGGGTTGTCCTCCAGCACCGGCAGCGAAAGCGCCGCAGTCTGGGCCGCCAAGGCCTGGCGGCGTGCTGCGCTCAGGCAGCGGCCACTGGGGTTTTGATAGTTCGGCAGCAGGTAGAGCATGCGCGCGCCGGCCACGGCAGGCAAAGCCTCAGGCAGCGGGCCATCGTCGTCGCCCGCCACCGATTCAAACTGCGCTTCGTAAGGCGCAAACGCCTGCAGGGCACCCAGGTAGGTGGGTGACTCGACCGCCACCGTGCTGCCGGGGTCGATCAGCACTTTGCCCACCAGATCCAGGCCTTGTTGCGAGCCGGTGGTGATCAGGACTTGCGAGGCTTCAGCGCGCAAGCCCTGGCTGCCCAGCTCTGCAGCCACCCACTCACGCAGTGGGCCAAAACCTTCGCTGGCGGCGTATTGCAGCGCCTCGGAGGGTTGCTCGAGCAGCACCTTGGCGCAGGCTTCCTGCATCGCTGCAACGGGAAAGCTGTCGGGCGAAGGCAAACCACCGGCCAGCGAGATGATGCCGGGCTGCTCGGTGATCTTCAGGATCTCGCGGATCGTGCTCGGGTTGAGTCGAGCGGCACGGCGGGCCAGGGTCCAGTTCAAGGGCGATCTCCGGTGGCTTTGGAATGAGGCGGCAAAGAAGCTGCAGCAGGGGCAACAGGTGCGCCCGAGCGGGTGGGCGGCGAGATGGATGACGTCGGTGGCGCAGGCACACCCACCGCCATGCGCCTGCCGAGGAAAACGACGGCGATCACGGCCAACGAGAAGGCGACGGTCAGCGCATCCAGCTTCTCACCCAGCACCGGCACCGCAAACAGCAGAGACAGGAAGGGTTGCACCAGTTGCACCTGGCTGACCCGCACCACGCCACCCAGCGCCAGCCCGCGGTACCAGGCAAAAAAGCCGAGCCACATCGAAAACACAGAGACATAAGAAAAGCCCAGCCAGGCACTGGGTTGCACAGCGGCCGCCGGCCAGGCCCAGACTGCCACTGGCACGGTGAACGGCAGGCTGCCCACCAGCAACCAACAGATGACCTGCTGCGCCGGCAGCACCTGCGCAGCCCGCGCACCCGCCACATAGCCCAACGATGTGGACACCACCGCCAGCAGCAGATAGGCATCGGCCACGCTCAGTTCACCACCGCCCTGCCAGGCCGCGAAACCCAGCACCAGCGCGCAGCCCAGCAGCGCGCAGGCCCAAAAGCCCAGCGACGGGCGCTGCCTGAAGAACAACGCAGCCACCACCGCCGTGCCCAGCGGCAACACGCCAGTGACCACGGCAGCATGCATCGCGTCGACCTGGCGCAATGCCAGCGCCAGGAAGAACGGAAAACCCACCACGGTGCCCAGGGCGCAGGTGGCCAGAGCCGGCCACAAATGGCGCGGCGGCGCGGGCGCACGCACGGCCAGCAAGTACACCACGCTCAACAGCCCGGCCACCGCAGCCCGGCCAGCGGTGACGAAGACGGGGTCGAGCTGGGGCAGCGCGACATCGCCGACCGCCAGGCGGGTCATCGGCAGGGTCATCGCAAACATCACCACGCCCAGCACGCCCAGGGCCATGCCCCGCGCGACTTGGCGTGGATTTTCGGCTGCATCCTTGGCTGGATCCTTGGCTGGATCGGCGGTTGGATCCCTGGCGGGGTGCGCGGATGGGGTCACGGAGGGGCAGAAGCCTTGAGAGGATCACGCATGGGCGACCAATGTCGGCAAAGGGATTGTCTGAAAGCCGCTCACAGCTGCGTCATCCCGGCCACTGTCAGCACCAGCACTGCGGCCAGCAGGCGGTTGAACCAGCGCAAGCGCTGGCCCTGTGCCAGCCATTGGCGCAGCGCAGCGCCCACCCAGGCGTAGGTGAAATTGCTGGCCAGGCCGTAAAACATCATCAAAGGCAGCACCAGCGCCAGGCGCTGTGCCCAGTCACCCGGCTCGACCGTGATCCAGCCGGCACTGATGACCAGCGCATTCATCCAGGCCTTGACGTTGACGAATTGCAGCATCACGCCCTGGCCAAAACTCACCCGCAGCCGCTGGGGGTCGGCCTGGGCCCACCGATGTGTCTGCGCCAGCTTCCAGGCCAGCCACAGCATGTAGCCCAGGCCCAGCCACTTCAGTGCACCGCGCAACAGCGGCTGTGCCTGCAGCAAGGTGCCCAGCCCCAGGCTGCAGATCAGCAGCAAAGCCCCCCAGCCCACCGGCACGCCCCACACAAACGGCATGGCGTGGCGCAGGCCGTGGTTGGCCGCCAGCGCGGCAGACAGCGTGGTGTTGGGGCCTGGGGTGAAAGCCATGGCAGTGGCAAACAGCAGCAGTGCGCCCAGCTCGGGCAAGCTCATCACGATGGGTCGCAGCTCATTGGCTTGGGTCGACGGCAGTGTAATGTGCCGAAACCGTACGCCCAAACAGTACAGAACCGCTGCACCAAGACAGCAAACATGCCTGACGGGCCCCCGCCCACAGCTCCCGCATGGGCAACTCGATGGCCTGCGGCGCACGGTCCTCGCAAGGCCCGCTGTTCCGGCAACAACTGAAACTTTTGCGCCAAGGTGTCACTCCCAACTGGTACCGCACAGTCTTGAAACACTTTTGCCGCCACCCGGTGGTCAGTTCCGAGCCTTGCGGCGGTCCAATGCTGCAGCAAAGGGCGTACCGCGCGCGCCGGTGGCAAAGCGCCGGTGGCAAAGCGCCTCCCTCCTTCCAGCCGCAGATCTTCCAACAGCAGATCCGCGACCCAAACCTTACAGGCGTCATCAGCAGCCGTGGTCATGTTCCAGCCCACCCAACCGCCGGACCAGGCCGAGCTGATGAGCGTCAGCGATTTTCAGCGCCAGCTTCGGCAGGCCCCGAGCGACAGCCGCGACAGCGTCGACAGCGAGCGCGGCGCCACGCAACTGCACTCGCTGAACTCGTCGCTGCTAAGTGATCTGATGCGTTTCGAGCCGGCCAGCGGCAGCGGCCTCGAACTGCTCGAGGTGCTGGCTGCAGCCGTGCGCCATGGCCGCCCGCTGAAGCTGAATCTGGAACATGGATTCCAGGTCGTACCCATGGCGGTCTATCCGGTGCTGCGCACCGTCTACACGCCGTTGCCGATGGCGCAGTTTCTGAACCTGAGACTGCCGGAGTTGCGCGTGCTGACGGTGCAGCCCGAAGGCCTGGAGGCCGAGACCCACGGCGGCCATGCCGGCGCGCTGGGCCAGTTGCTGTGGGAGCTGTCGTTGCGCGGTTCGCGCGCCGCGTTGCTGCCGGAGATCGCCGGTGTAGCCGCCTACCGCGTGGCCCTCGGCAGCGGCTTTGATGGTCTGGGCCTGACCGGATCGATGGCTGCTGGCGTTGCACGTTTGCGCCAGCAGGCGCATTCGCTGCGCGAGATCGCCAATTTCCCCGGCTTTGATGTTGACCGCGCGCAGCGCACCGTCAACGCGCTGTATCTGCAAGCCGCGCTGATCGTCAGCCGCTCGACGCCGGCGGCGACGCAGGAGATTTGAGCCGCCACACCGCGCTGCCCATCCGTTGCCCTGAGCAGATATCGAAATCGTCCAAGCCCGGTCGACCCGTCGATGCAGCACCACCCCAAACAGATGCTGGCTGACCAGGGCCTGCGCAGCAACTGCTTTCGCAGCTGCGTTTCAGGGCCTGTAGACACCCCCCAGCAGGCATGCGCGCGAAGCACCTGTGACCTGCGGCAGGTTGGCGCTTTGGCCATGCAGCGTGCGTTGCGCAAACACCGCAAAGGCCAGGGCTTCGACGCAATCTGGAGGCACACCATGGGCGGCCGTGCTTTGCACTTGCCAGACCGGCAACAACTCAGCCAGACGGCGCATCAGCAGCGGGTTGAAAGCACCCCCGCCGCAGACGAGCAGTTCCCCCGGTTCAGCCTGAGCCTCAACTTGGGCCTGGACGGCCTGAGCGATGGTGCACGCGCTGAGTTCAAGCAAGCTGCGTTGCACATCGGCGTCGCTGGGCGCTGGCTCGGGCAACGCCGCCAGCGCTTGTTGCAACCAGGCAAGCTGGAAGCGTTCGCGCCCGGTGCTCTTGGGCGGCGGCAGCGCAAAGTAGGGGTCGCGCAACAGAGCTTGCAGCAACGCTTCGTGAACCTGCCCCTGCGCCGCCCAGGCAGCGTCGCGGTCGTAGCGCAGCCCTTGGCACGCTTCGATCCAGGCGTCCATCAGGATGTTGGCCGGGCCGGTGTCAAAACCGATGCAAGGCCGGCCCGGCTTGAGCACGCTGATGTTGGCGATGCCGCCGCAGTTGAGCACCACACGGGTGCGGATGGGGTGACGCCAGACCAGCTCGTGAAAGCCCGGCGCGAGTGGCGCGCCCTGGCCGCCCAAAGCCATGTCACGGCGCCTGAAGTCGGCCACCACCGTGATTCCGGTGGCCACCGCCAGCGTGTTGGGGTCGCCGATCTGGGTTGTGAAAGTGGGCTCGCCCGGCGCTGCAGGCTGGGGCTGGTGATGCACGGTCTGGCCATGCGCGCCGATGGCGGTGACCTGCGTGGCATCGACCCCGGTCTGCTGCAGCAAGGTCTTCACGGCCCGTGCATACAGATGAGCCACCAGCACATCCACCGCGCCCAGTTCGGCCAGCGTGACCGGCTGGCCCTGGGCCAGAGCCAGGATGCGTTGGCGCAGCGCTTGCGGGAACTCCAGTTGCACATGGCCGAGTTGCTCAATGCCTTGAATGCCTTCAGGCCCCACGGCCATTGGGGTGGACTGCCCGGGAGCTTGGCCCTGGGCCTGGGCGCGGACCGCGCTTGAAGGCGGCAGCAGTGCGCCGAGATGAAGCCGCGCCAGCACCGCATCCACCCCATCCAGGCTGGTGCCCGACATCGCGCCGATGTACAGCTCAGCGGACATGCGCAGCCCCTGTTGCGGGGGCTTGGCCAAGCGATCCTTCCACGACTTCTGCAGGCGTCTTCTTTGGCGTGTGGCCCAGCATGCAGACCAAAGCCGAGGCCGCCGTGCCGATGCACAGCTGCCAGGGAAAGGCCAGCGACTTCCAGGACGCCGGCAGACCCCAGGCATCCACCACATAAGCCTGCTGCAACAGGATCGCGACAAAGCCGGTGGCCAGCGCGGCGATCACGGAAGCGCTGGAGCCGCGCGACGTGAAGACCGCCGTGAAGTACACGCCGAGCAAACCCGAATAAGCAAAGGTCATCACGCCGAGCACAAAGGCCAACAACGGCGTGTTGGTGTACTGCTGCCAATAAAAACACAGCACCGACATCGCGAACAGCGCCAGCCCCAACACCACCATGCCCAGTTGCCCGGCGCGCACGTAATGGCGCTCAGGCTTGGGTTCGGCCCGCTGCCCTGGGCGCTGGGACCGACGCTCGACCCAGGGCCTGTAGAAATCCTGCACCAGCACCGAAGACATCGAGATCAACCCCGAATTGACCGCCGCCGCAGCGATCACGCCGACAGTCACGAAACCACGCAGGCCGGGCGGCATCTGGCTCAGGATGAAGGTCATGAAGACGGTGATGTCCTGGCCGCTGAAGCTCGTCTGCACGCCACCTGTGCCCGCCCCTTGCGCCATCAGATCGGGCCGCTGATAGAAGACATACAGCAGCGAGCCCACGGCCATGAACACCAGCACCACGGGCACCGTGACGGCCACCGAAATGTACATCGCGCGGATGGCCTCACCCGAGTTGCGGCAGGCCAGCAGACGCTGCGTGGTGTCCTGGTCGAGGCCGAAGTTGCCGACGTTGAGCAGCGCATAACCGGTCAGGATGGCCAGCAGACCAAAGGGCGCTTGCCAGTTCAGCGACAGATCAAACAGGCGCAGCTTGTCCACGCCTTCAGGTGTCTTCGACAAAGCCTGCCAGATCTCTGCGCCGCTGGCCGGGATCAACAACCACAGGTACACCAGCACCGTCAGCGCGGCACCCACGTACAGCACCACCTGCACCAGGTCACTCCAGATGATGGCGTTCAAGCCGCCGATGAAGGTGAAGACCAAGCCAAACACCAGCAGCAAGAACGAAGCCTGCACGATGTGCATCGGCGCGATGTCGCCAAACATGATCATCGACACCGCAATCGCCGCCAGATACAGGCGCGAGCCGCTGGCCAGGATGCGACCCACCAGGTACATGCCGGCAGCAGCCTGACGCGCGCGTTTGTCGTAACGCTGCTCCAGCAACTGGTAGACGGTGACGGCGCGCATGGCATAAAAACGCGGCATCAACACCATCGCCACCACCAAGGCGCCGAGCAGCGCACCCAGGTGGCTGCCCAGGTAGGTGTAATCACCGCGGTAGCTGAAGTCGGGTGCGCCCAAGAACGTGGCGGCGGATTGTGTGGTGGACAGCACCGACACCGCCACCAACCACACGGGCACCTGGTTGCCGGCCAAAAAGTAGTCGTTGGCGCGGTCCAGATGTCGCCGCGTGGCCAGCACCCCGGCCACCGCGATGATCACGACATAGCCACCCAGAATCCACCAGTCCAGCGGCGTGAAACCGATTGCGGCCATGCTCGGATCGTTCTGTATCGACAGGCCTGGCTGCGGGCGGGCGGGGTCTTGTCCTGGCGCTGGATCAGCGCGCTGACAAGGCCTCCCAGCGTTCCAGGCAGTGCATCAGTTCTTCTTCGATTTCTGCATGGCGCAGGCCGATGGCATCGGCGCGCTGCGGGCCGGCGGCATACAGCGTGGGGTCTTGCAGTTGCCCGGTCAGCGATGCCTGCTCAGCCTCGAGGGCGGCGATGCGCTCGGGCAAGGCGACCAGCTCACGTTGCTCCTTGAAGCTGAGCTTGCTGCGCGTGGCACCGGCTTTGTCGACGGGTGCAGAGGCTGCCGCTGCGGGTGTGGACATCGCGGGCGGCGCGGTGCCGGGGGCTGGCGAAGGGGGAGCGGGGGGCGCGGCCCTGGGCGCCGCATTGGCCAGCATGTGCTGACGGGTACGCTCGCGCTGCAGCTTCCAATCCTCGTAGCCGCCTTCGTACTCGCGCCACAGCCCGGGCTTGCCGCCAAAGGCGGGTTCACCTTCCCAGGCGATGGTGCTGGTGACCACGTTGTCCAGAAAACGCCGGTCGTGGCTGACCAGAAACACCGTGCCGGTGTAGGTCTGCAGCAGCTCTTCCAGCAGCTCCAGCGTGTCGATGTCCAGATCGTTGGTGGGCTCATCCAGCACCAGCACGTTGGCCGGCAGCGCAAACAGGCGCGCCAGCATCACGCGGTTGCGCTCGCCACCCGACAAGGTGCGCACGGGCGAGTTGGCGCGCGCCGGCGAGAACAGGAAATCGTTGAGGTAACTCATCACATGCTTGCGAACGGTCTTGCCGGGCGGGCCGGTCTCGATCCATTCGCTGCCGGGGCTGATGGTGTCGGCCAGCGTGGCGTCCAGATCCAGCCCGGCGCGCATCTGGTCGCCATACGCGACCTGCAAGCGCGTGCCCTGGCGCACCTTGCCGCTGGTGGGCTGCAGTTGCCCCAGGATCAGCTTGAGCAAGGTCGTCTTGCCACAACCGTTGGGGCCGATCAGGCCCACCTTGTCGCCGCGCAGGATGGTGGCGCTGAAGTTGCTGATCAGCGGTGGGCCCTTGACTGCCGCGTCCGCATCAAAGCGCATGCTGACGTCCTGCAGCTCGGCCACGATCTTGCCGGTGGGTGCGCCGGCGTCCAGCTCCAGCCGCACGCGGCCCAAACTGTCGCGGCGCTCGGCACGTTGCTGGCGCAGCACCTGCAGGCGCTGCACGCGGCCGACACTGCGGGTGCGGCGCGCTTCCACGCCCTTGCGGATCCAGATCTCCTCTTGCGCCAGCAATTTTTCGGCGCGTGAATTGGCCAGCGCTTCGTCTTCCAGCTCGCGGGCCTTGGTGTCTTCGTAGGTCTTGAAGCTGCCCGGATAACTGCGCAACTGGCCGCGGTCCAGCTCGATGATGCGGGTGGCCACGGCGTCGATGAAAGCGCGGTCGTGCGAGACCAGCACCAAGGCGCCGCGCCAGCCGCCCAGCAGCTCCTGCAGCCATTCAATCGAGTCGATGTCCAGGTGGTTGGTCGGCTCGTCCAGCAGCAGCACATCGGGCGCGGCCACCAGCGCACGGGCAAGCGCCACACGCTTGCGGGTGCCGCCCGAGAGTGCCGCCACTTCGGCTTGCGGGTCCAGGTGCAGGCGCTGCAGCGCCTGGTCCACACGCTGCTCCCAGGTCCAGCCGTCCAGGGCTTCCAGGCGTGTCTGCAGCGCGTCCAGATCGGTGCCAGGGGCATGGGCTTCGTATTGCTCACGCAGACTGCGAGCTTCGGCCACGCCCTCGCTGACGGCATCGAACACCGTCGCGCCCGATTCAAACAACGGCTCTTGCGCCACATAGACACGCCGCAGCCCGGTCTGCAGCTGCAGGTTGCCGTCGTCGATATTGTCCAGCCCGGCCAGGATCTTCAGCAGTGAAGACTTGCCCACGCCATTGCGCCCGATCAGCGCCACACGTTCGCCAGACTGCAGCGACATCGAAGCGCCATCGAGCAGCGCCACGTGGCCAAAGGCCAGGTGCGCGTCCAGCAGACTCAGCAGTGCCATGGCGGAACCGGCAAAGAACTCAGCGGCGCGACGATCCGAACCCGGGCACTCAAGTCTGCCCCAGCGCTGCCTGCAGCGCGTCCATGTACATCGCAGCCACGTCAAAACCGGTCTGTTGGTTGATCTCTGCAAAGCCGGTCGGGCTGGTGACGTTGACCTCGGTCAGGCTGCTGCCGATGATGTCCAGGCCGACCAGCAACAAGCCGCGCGCGGCCAGCACCGGGCCCAGTGATGCGGCAATTTCGCGGTCACGGTCGCTGAGCGGCTGCGCCACGCCCTTGCCGCCCACCGCCAGGTTGCCGCGGATCTCGCTGCCCTGCGGAATACGCGCCAGGCTGAAGGGCACCGGCTTGCCGCCGATCACCAGCACTCGCTTGTCGCCGTCCTTGATCTCGGGCAGGTATTTCTGCACCATGATCGTCTGCGCGCCGCCCTTGTTCAGCGTCTCGACGATGCTGCCCAGGTTCATGCCATCAGGCCCGACGCGGAAGATGCCCATGCCGCCCATGCCGTCCAGCGGCTTCAGGATGATGTCCTGGTGCTCGGCGTGGAAGCGCTTGACGTCGGCTTCGTCGCGCGTCACGAGCGTGGGGCCGATGAAGGGCGCGAACTCCAGGATCGCCAGCTTCTCGGGATGGTCGCGCAACGCCTGAGGGCTGTTGAAGACCCGCGCACCTTCGCGCTCGGCCTGGCTCAGCAAGTGGGTGGCGTAGAAGTACTCGCTGTCGAAGGGCGGGTCCTTGCGCATCAGCACCGCGTCGACATCCCGCAGCGGTTGCGCTCTTCCATCGGGCGCTTGCTGGGCACCGCTGAACCAGTCCGGCGTGCGTCCGGTCAGCGTGATGTCACGCACAAAGGCCGTTACCGGCTCACCCCGTTGCCAGCGGATGTCTTTGGGCTCACAGGCCATCAACTGGTGACCACGCGCAACCGCCTCGCGCATCATCGCGAAGGTGGTGTCCTTGTAGGTCTTGAAGGTTTCGAGCGGGTCGGCGACAAAAAGCAGTTTCATGGTGTCAGCAGGTCAGTCCAACAGGTGCGCCGCGGCAATCGACGGTGCTGCAGCAGATTCTCAGTGCGATCGGCGCTGTACCGCCAGCACCAGCCCGGCAGCCACCACGGCCCAGAAAGCCGAGCCTACACCCCACAGGCTCAGGCCGCTGGCAGTGACGACAAAGGCAACCAGCGCTGCCTCGCGTTGCCCTTCGTCCTTCATCGCAGCAGCCAGGCCGCTGCCGATGGTGCCCAGCAGGGCCAGTCCGGCCACGGCCAGCACCAGCTCTTTGGGGAAGGCTGCGATCAAGCCCACCACCGCACCACCCATCAAACCCACCACGATGTAGAACACGCCAGCGGCAGCGCTGGCCAGCCAGCGCTGCTGCGGGTCTTCATGCGCTTCGCGGCCCATGCAGATGGCGGCCGTGATGGCAGCCAGGTTGAGTGCGTAGGCACCAAAGGGCGCCAGCACCAAAGTCGCCAGGCCGGTGACGGTGATGACGGGTGAGACCGGCGTATCAAAGCCTGAAGCGCGTTGCGCGGCGACGCCAGGCAGGTTCTGAGAAGCCATCGTGACCACGAACAGCGGCAGCGCGATGCCGATGATGGCCGACAGGCTGAACACCGGCATCGTGAACACCGGCGTTGCGAGCGCCCACTGCACCTGCCCCAGCTGCAACTGCCCTTGCGTCCACGCCACAGCCACGCCTGCCAGCAACACAGCAGGGACGGCGTAACGCGGTGCCCAACGGCGGCCGAGCAGATAGACCACAAACATCACGGCCACCAACAGCGGCTGGCTTTGCACAGACGCAAAACCTTCAAGAGCGAATCGCACCAGCACCCCGGCCAGCAAGGCTGAGGCCAGCGACACCGGGATGCGCCCCATGACCCGCGCAAAAGCGCCCGTCAAACCACTGACCACGATCAGCAAAGCGCAAACGACGAAGGCACCCACCGCCTGATCCATCGGCACCCCCGCACCGGCGGTGACCAGCAAGGCAGCGCCGGGTGTGGACCAGGCCGTCAGCACCGGCTGGCGGTACCACAGGCTCAGGCCCAGGCTCGTCAAACCCATGCCCAGGCCCAAAGCCCAGATCCACGACGCCGTTTGCTCAGGCGTTGCGCCCAGCGCAGCCGCTGCCTGGAACACCACCACCACCGAACTGGTGAAACCCACCAGCACAGCGATGAAGCCGGCAGTCAATGCTGAGATTGGCAAGGGGTCTGATCCGAGTCTGTAGGGCCAGCGATGCTAGCCGAGCAAACAGGGCCTGCCGCCTGCCGCCTGCAGCGCACCGCCCGCGAACACCCACGCCCAACCGCGCGCCGGGGCTCGGCACGGCTCGCACCTGCTGCCTACAATCGCGCGCCATGCCTGAAGCCACCCCCACTCCCACTCCCACTCCCACTCCCACCTCCCCCGCCACGCAACCGCAATTCGTGCTGACGCTGGCCTGCCCGGACTCGCGCGGCGTAGTGCATGCGGTAGCCGGTCTGTTGTACCAGGCCGGCTGCAACATCATCGATTCGCAGCAGTTCGGTGATCTGGAAGGGGCCGACGCCACCGGCCTGTTCTTCATGCGTGTGCACTTTCAGGCCCCTGACCATCTGGCACAAGCCGGCATGCTGGGCAGCCTGTTCGAGCACACACGCCGGCAGTTCGGCATGACGGTGCGCTTTCACGATCTGGCCCAGCGGCCCAGGTTGCTGCTGCTGGTCAGCCAGCACGGCCACTGCCTGCACGACCTGCTGTACCGCTGGCAGACCGGCTCTTTGCCGGTGGACCTGGCCGGCATCGTGTCCAACCACGACACCTTTGCAGGGCTGGCGGCCAGCCACAAACTGCCCTTTCATCATCTGCCGCTGGCTGCAGGCAGCAGCGCACAGACCAAGCGCGCGCAAGAAGCCCAGATCGAGCAGCTGATCGAAACAGAGCGGGTCGAACTGGTGGTGCTGGCGCGCTACATGCAGATCCTGAGCAGCGAGTTCTGCCAGGCCCTGCAGGGCCGCGCGATCAACATCCACCACAGCTTCTTGCCCAGCTTCAAGGGCGCGCGGCCCTACCACCAGGCCCATGCGCGCGGCGTCAAGCTGATCGGTGCCACGGCGCATTACGTGACGCCCGACCTGGACGAAGGACCGATCATCGAGCAGGACGTCGAGCGCGTGGACCACACGCTGGCGGTCGAGGACTTCGTCGCCGCCGGCCGCGACATCGAAAGCCGCGTGCTGGCCCGCGCGGTGCGCTGGCATGCCGAGCATCGGGTGCTGCTCAACGGCCACAAATGCGTGGTGTTTCGCTGAAACCTGCGCCACCAGCCGACGGTCTGAGCACCTCCACCGCTCCCCGCACCCTGCTGGACAACTACAGCGCCCCGTGGTGGCTGCCTGGGGGCAACCTGCAGACCATCTGGGCGGCGACCCGGGCGCAGCGCCATCCCGGCCCACCGCCGCACTTTGGGCGCGAGCGCTGGACCACGCCTGACCAGGACTTCATCGATGTCGACCACCTGCTGTTGCCGGAAGCGGCCGCCGCTGCGCCGGAAAACAGCCGCCCACATCTGGTGCTGTTCCACGGCCTCGAAGGCAGTTCTGCCAGCGCCTATGCGCAGGCCTTTGCCAGCGTGGCGCTGCAACGCGGCTGGGACTACTCGGTGCCCCACTTCCGCGGCTGCTCCGGCGAGCTGAACCTGGCGCCGCGCGCCTACCACTCGGGCGACTTTGAAGAGATCGGCTGGATCCTGCAACGCTTGCGCCAGCGCAGTGCCGCGCCACTGTGGGTGGTGGGCATTTCGCTGGGTGGCAACGCGCTGCTGCGCTGGGCGCAAGAGGCAGGCAGCAGCGCTGCAGCCACGGCTGCAGCCATCGCCGCCGTGTGTTCGCCGATCGACCTGACAGCCTCCGGCCGGGCCATCGACCGCGGCTTCAACCGGCTGGTCTATGCGCGCATGTTCCTGGCTTCGATGAAACCCAAGGCGCTGGCCAAGTGGCAGCAGCATCCGGGCCTGTTCGACCGCGACAAGCTCGCCGCCGCGCGCACACTTTATGAGTTCGACAACATCTTCACCGCACCTTTGCATGGTTATGCAGACACCCCCGACTACTGGTCGCGGGCTTCGGCGCTGCCGCATCTGCAGCGCTTGCGCATCCCGGCGCTGGTGCTGAACGCCGAGAACGACCCCTTCGTGCCTGCACAAGCGTTGCCCGCCAGGGCCAGCGACGCGGGGCCGCATGTGCAGTTCTGGCGCCCGACCCAAGGGGGGCATGTCGGCTTTCCGCAAGGCAACTATCCGGCTTCGGTAGGCGCCATGCCTGCGGCAGTGGCAGATTGGTTGTCACAACACGGTTGTCACAACACACTTGAACCGGTCTGGCCTTAAGCTGCCTGGATGGACGAACAAGTCAAGGCCGCGATGGCCAAGTGGCCCCGGGTGCCACACTGCTACGGTTGGCTGGCACTGGACGCGCGCGGCGACTGGTACATGCGTGACGACCGCATCCAGGCCGCCGGCCCCTTCCCGCAGGTCAAGGGCAGCCGCATCGAGCACCAGAAGCTGCGTGAGTTCATCGAGCGCAACTACGGCTGTGACGAACAGGGCGCCTGGTACTTTCAGAACGGCCCGCAACGGGTCTATGTGCAGCTTGAAGCGGCACCATTCGTCTGGCGCGTCGATCAGCATACCGACACGGGCCTGTCACCCTGCTGGACGGTGCGTTCGCACACGGGCCTGGAAGCGCAGGTCCAGGGCACCTATCTGTGTGAGAAAGGCCGCTTGTTCCTGCACTGCGGCCTCGGCCTGGGCCTGGTCCACAGCCTGGACATGGGCATTGCCGCCGAAGCTGTACTGGCAGGCCATTGGCAACCACAGGCGTTGAGCTTTGGCGAGATGCCGGCGCGTTTTGGCTTTGTGCTGCAGCCACAGCCTGCTGCTGCGGGCTGAAATCCCGAAGGCAGAAAAAAAGTCCCACACGGGAACTTGTTTGGTGGCAGCGTGACGATCCGAGTCCTTTGGACCGGATCGGCAACACCGGTGCAAGCGTCGCCTGCAGCGGCACTCAGTTCGGCGCGCTGGCTGCCGAAGCAGCCGCAGCAGGCACCGCCGGCTCTGCCAACCTGCCACCGGCGTTGTTGGCCATGTAGACCACCGCACGGCCGATCTCGTAGTCCGAGTACTCGCCACCACCTTGGGCACCCATCGCGCCTTTGCCCTTCAAGGCAGAGTTCAAGAGCACTTCGTAGCCTTGCGCAATACGCGG
>Ga0105049_10004209_pt1 | contig 16906 bp, 12 predicted proteins | sample MAT06_FD_78087 | JGI IMG/M metagenome (GOLD analysis project Ga0105049, IMG submission 78087) | Freshwater microbial communities from Lake Fryxell liftoff mats and glacier meltwater in Antarctica - MAT-06 | ecosystem: Environmental > Aquatic > Freshwater > Ice > Liftoff microbial mat | place... | reverse complement strand
GACCAGGTAATAGTCGAGCACCTTCGCCAGCGAGCGGGCACGCGCGACGTCGCGATCAGGCATGGCAGGAGTACGAGCACTCCGTGTGCCAGCTATCATCGGTGAATGGCGTATGCGGTGATCACGCGAGACCCCGAGGCTTCCGCCCCCTATGCGGTCGCGCTCGCTGCCCTCGGCCTCGAGACGATCGCGATGCCGGTGACGCGGACCGAGGCGATCGAGAGCGGGCTCGATCGCGTGGTGCGCGAGCGCACGTACGATGCGATCGTGGTCGCCAGCGCGCGTGCCGCGCGAGCGCTCGTCGAGGCCTGGAATGCGCCGCCGCGCTCCAGTGGGCGCGTCGTGGTCTCGAGCTGGTACGAGCAGATGTACGGCGAGCCGCGCGATCCGTTACCCGCGGAGGTCGATCCGGGTGGTCGCGCGATGCTGCCGCCGATCTGGGTGGTCGGCCCGGCGACGGCGCGCGTCCTCGAGGACGCCGGGCTTCGCTGCCTCGCGCCGAAGGATGTCGACGACGGCAAGACGCTCGCGGCCGCGGTGATCGACGGGCTCGGCGGCGATGCCGAGCCGCCGCTGCGCGGACGTCGCGTGCTGGTCCCACGTGCCGCTGATGGTCGACGTGAGCTGCTCGAGGCGATGGTCGACGCAGGTGCGGTGGTCGACGCGATCAGCGTCTACAAGACGTTTCACGCCGAGCCCGCCGACGCGACGATCGCCGACGGCAAGCGCGAGCTCGAAGGCGGCGACGTCGCGTGCTGTTGCGTGTTCGCACCGTCGCAGGCTCAGGCGCTCGCCGAGCTGGTCCCACTCGGCGCGATCGCGCTGTTCATCGCGATCGGCGACACCACCGCGGCGGCACTCCGGGCGGCGGGTGCGAAGCGGGTCGTCATCGCCGACGAGCCGACCCCCGAGGGGTTGGCCAGGGCGGTCTCCGCGGTGTATCCACCGAAGCCATGAACTACCCCGACTACCGGCCGCGCCGGATGCGCCGCACCGAGGGCCTCCGCCGGATGATCCGCGAGACCCGGCTGTCCGTCGACGACTTCGTCTATCCGCTGTTTGTCGTGCCGGGCTCGGGGATCGAGAAGCCGATCAGCTCGCTGCCGGGACAGTTCAATTTGTCGGTCGACAAGGCCGTCGAGATGGCCGGTCGCGCGGCCGACCTCGGCATCCCCAGCGTCCTGTTGTTCGGCATCCCCGAGCACAAGGACGCGGTCGGCAGCGAGGCATGGAAGGACCAGGGCGTGGTCCAGAAGGCGATCCGCGCGATCAAGAAGGCGCATCCGGCGCTGGTCGTCCAGGCCGACACCTGCTTCTGCGAGTACACCGATCACGGCCACTGCGGCGTGCTCGTCGACGGCGAGCTCGACAACGACTCGTCGCTCGAGAACCTCGCGCGCGCGGTGACCTCGTATGCGAAGGCCGGCGTCGACGTGGTCGCTCCGTCGGGCATGCTTGACGGCTTCGTCGGCGCGTGTCGCGATGCGCTCGATCAGGACGGCTTCGATCAGGTCGCGATCATGGCGTACTCGGCGAAGTACGCGTCGGCCTACTACGGGCCGTTCCGCGAGGCCGTCGATTCGACGCCGCAGTCCGGCGATCGCAAGGGTCACCAGATGGACTACGCGAACGTCGCCGAGGCCGTGCGCGAGAGCGCGATGGACGTCGCCGAGGGCGCCGACATCGTGATGGTCAAGCCGGCGCTCGCGTACCTCGACGTCATCCGTGCGGTCTCCGACGAGATCAACATGCCGGTCGCCGCGTACAACGTGTCGGGCGAGTATGCGATGATCGAGGCGGCCGCCGAGCGTGGCTGGATCGATCGCGATCGGATCGTGATGGAGACGCTGACCGGCATCCGCCGCGCCGGCGCCGACATCATCATCAGCTATCACGCCCTCCTCGCGGCGAAGCTCCTCGCCAAGCGATGAAGTACAAGTTCGTCGAGCTCTCGGTGGTCACCGACGAAAGCCTCGAGACCACGGTCAACGAGTGGGTCGGCAAGGGGTGGACGTTCGATACCATCCGCTTTGTCGTCACCGAGCACAGCAAACGACCGGCGATGGCGTTCGTGTCGTTCACACGCGACGTGGAGTAGCTCCGAGGCAGCTTGAGCGCGCCGTTCTCGCCGAGCTCGCGGTCGTTGACCCGGCCCCGATCTGATAGCGTGGGGATATCTAGGCCTTGCCTTCGCGCGCGTACAGCTTGCCGATCGGGCGGTTGTTGAGCCACCGCGAATCGTCGTCGGTGAGCGTCCCCGCGGCCAGCTGCGTGCGGAGCCCCTTCTCGATCGCCGCGAGCTTGCCGACCTCGGCCATGAACCGATCTGCGCACTTCTTGTAGAGCGTCGGCCGCGGCTTCTCGGTGGTCAGGTCCGCGTAATCGACCGGCTTGCCGAACACCGTGATCACCGCGTTGTCGCGCTTCGCGTGCTTGCCGAAGTTCTGCGCCACGTCACGCACCACGTTGTTGCCGAGACCATGGATGAACACCGGGATCACGGTCGGCTTGCCCACGAGCGCGAGCTTGCCGACCCCTGGCTGCGCCGGCAGGAACTTGTACGGGTCGGGACCCTTGCCGCGCGTTCCCTCGGGGTGCATGCCGAGCACGTTGCCCTGGCGCTGGAGCAGCTCGACCATCTTGTCGAGCGCCTCGTCGTTGAGCGCGCGGCGCTCCGCCTGGCGAAAGATCGGCGGGTACATCGCGCCACCTGCGATCACCGCGTTGACCACGACCCCGAGCGGCTGGTCGTAAAAGAAGTTCGAGCGGACGGGGAAGAACAGCCGCTTCGCCCAGTGCACCGGGCCCATGTAGCAGCCGAGCAGCATCGCATACTGATCGAAGAAGCTGCGGTGGTTCGAGACCATCATCACCCCCCCCTCGGGGTGGAGGTGCATCACGTCCTCGAGGCCCTCGACCAGCATCCGGTTGGCGAGGCAGGCGCGCACCCAGGTGTACGAGATGCCGCGGAGAAACTGCGTCTGGAGCCACTTCCCGGAAGAGCTCTCGTTGCTGGTCTTCGCGAACTGAAGGGCGAGACGCTCCACGTGCGATAACGGCAGGTCCTCGTTCATCCGCGACGAATTACCACGCCCCCGCTGAACTTGGGTCCCCGATCTCCACTCGATAGCTGCCGGGGTCGATTGACGTAAGCGCTGTCAGCGCCCTATTTTTCGCCCGCCTGCGCGACTTTGAACGCGCTGGGGATTCAAGGAACGATGTCACTCGAATTCTCCGCCGACGCTCTCAAGAAGATCGCGGTCCTGTGCGAGCGCTACGCCGTGTCGGGTACCAAGCAGCCAGCCGTGATGGCCGCGTTGCATCTCGCGCAGAAGGAGCACGGGCATCTCTCGGATGATGCCTTGAAGCTCGTCGCGCGAACGCTCGACCTCCCGTACGCCCACGTCTACGGCGTCGCGACCTTCTACACGATGTACCGCCGCGAGCCCGGCGGGAAGACGACGATCCGGGTGTGCACGAACATCTCGTGCATGTTGCGGCGCGGCTACGACGTCCTCGACGCGTTCGAGAAGACGCTCGGCATCAAGAAGAACACGGTCACCGCCGACCGCCAGTTCCACCTCGTCGAGGAGGAATGCATCGCCGCCTGCGCGAACGCGCCGTGCGCGATCGTCGGCACCAAGTACTACCTCGACATCACGCCGGACCAGGTCCCGCAGATCATCGAGGAGCTCAAGCGCAACCCGCACCCGGAAGGGGAGATCGTCTAATGCCGGCAGCTCTGGGAACCCGAGTCGTGGCGGGGCGGTTCGGGAACGAGAACGCGAAGACGTTGGTGGGCTACGAGGCCTCCGGTGGCTACGGCTCGTTGCGCAAGGCCCTCGCGATGCGTCCCGAGGACATCACCGTTGAGGTCAAGGCGAGCAACCTCCGCGGCCGCGGAGGTGCCGGCTTCTCGACCGGCGTGAAGTGGGGCTTCGTTCCGGCGGGCAGCAAGCAGGTCCACCTGGTCTGCAACGCCGATGAGAGCGAGCCCGGCACCTGCAAGGATCGCGAGCTGATCTACTGGGATCCGCACCTCCTGATCGAGGGGATGATCGTGTCGGCGCATGCGCTGCGTGCCGTCCACAACTACATCTACATCCGCGGCGAGATGATGCGCGAGTACGTCGTGCTGCAGAAGGCCGTCGACGAGGCGTATCAGCGCGGCTACCTCGGCAAGAACATCCTCGGCACCGGCATCGAGTGTCAGCTCACCGTGCACCGTGGTGCAGGCGCGTACATCTGCGGCGAGGAGACGGCGCTGCTCAACTCGCTCGAGGGCGAGCGTGGGCAGCCACGGCTCAAGCCGCCGTTCCCCGCGGTGAAGGGCCTGTTCGGTAACCCGACGATCGTCAACAACGTCGAGACGTTGATGAACGTGCCCTCGATCATCGAGAAGGGCGGCGCGTGGTTCAACGAGCTCGGGATGGGCCGCTCGGGTGGCACCCGCATGCTGTGCGTGTCGGGCCACGTCGAGAAGCCCGGCGTGTTCGAGCTGCCGATCGGCCTCACGTTCCGCCAGCTGATCGACGAGGTATGTGGTGGCGTGTGGAAGGGCCGCAAGGTCAAGGCCGTGATCCCGGGCGGCGTCTCGATGCCCCCGCTCGACGACACCGAGCTCGATGTGCCGATCGAGTTCGACGCCCTGCAGACCGACGAGCGCATCAAGCCCGTGATGGTGCGGCCCGGTCAGCAGTTCGATCTCGGCGGTGGCAAGATGCTCCGCACGATGGCGGGCTCGGGCGGCATCGTCGTGATGGACGACCAGACCGACATCCCGATGGCGGTGTGGCGGATCATGAAGTTCTTCGCGCACGAGTCGTGCGGTCAGTGCACACCGTGCCGCGAGGGTACAGGCTGGCTCGAGAAGGTGAGCCGTCGCGTCGCGCACGGCACCGGCAAGGCCGACGACATCGAGCTGCTCGCGTCGATCGCGCACGGCATCGCGGGCAACTCGATCTGCGCGCTCGGTGATGCGGCCGCGTGGCCGATGCTCGGCTTCCTCACCAAGTACCGATCAGACTTCGAAGCGAAGCTGAAGAAGAGGGCCGCCTAGTCATGATGAGGTGGGTCTTCATTCTGGTGACCGCGTTCTGCTTGTGGGGCGCGGCCGGCTTCATCGGCTCGGCGGCAGACGCGCAGCCTGCTGCGGGTGGTCGTCCGGCGACCAAGGTCGAGATCAAGGACAGCGCGCGCTCGGCGCCGTATGGCCACGGCGACAAGCTGGAGAACAAGCCGTCGAGCAAGTCGCCCGGCATGGCGCTGCTGTTCTGGAGCTTCGCGGCCGCCACGATCGGCGGCGCGCTGTTCGTGGTCACGCGGCGCAACCTGATCGCCGCAGTGATGGGCATGGTCGGCTGCTTCCTCGGGATCAGCGCCGTGTACATGATGCTGTACGCGCACTTCCTCTCCGTGGTGCAGATGCTGGTCTACGCCGGCGCGATCATGGTGCTGTTCGTGTTCGTCATCATGATCTTGAACCGACCGGAAGATGAGCCGGTCGCACCGTCGGGACGCGCTGGCCAGGCGATCGGTGGCATCGCGATCTCGTATCTCGTGTTCCGGCTGATCATGCTCCTGATCAACGTCAAGCCGCCCACGCCGGGCGCGCTCGAAGCGCCGGCGCAGGTCCAGCTACCGAATATTGGTGCGCAGGTCGGCGAGCGCGTCGACTGGGGCTCGGTGAAGGCGGTCGGCATGGACCTGTTCGGTCCGGGCCTGTTCCCGTTCGAGGCAATCTCGATCCTGCTCCTCGTCGCCGTGGTCGGTGCGATCGCGATCGCAAGACCTCTCAAGGACGACAACGAGCAAGGCGGTGCGGCATGAGCGCCATCCTCTTCAACATCACATACGCGCACTTCCTGGTGCTGGCGGCGGTGTTGTTCCTGATCGGTGTGCTCGGCGTGCTGGTACGCCGCAACGCGCTGATCATCCTGATGAGCGTCGAGTTGATGCTCAACGCCGCGAACATGACGATCCTGACGTTCGCGCGCATGTGGGGTGACCTGTCGGGCCACACGTTCGCGCTGATCGTGATCGCGGTCGCCGCGGCAGAGGCAGCGGTCGGACTCGGGATCGTGGTGGCCGTGTTCCGCGGCAGACGCAACGTCGATGTCGATCGACTCACCACGTTGAGGCACTGAGAGATGGACTTCAACCTCAAGTTCGCTGGTCTCCCGATCCTCGCGTGGATCCCGCTCCTGCCTCTGATCGGCGCGACGATCAACCTCACGCTCGGTCGCAAGCTGTCGCGCAGAACCGTTCAAACGGTGGCGATCGCGTCGGTCGTCGCCGCGTGTGGTCTCTCGCTCTATCTGGTGTTCGGGCCGCTGCTCGCGCAGTACCGCGAGCACAACCCGATCGGCACCGGGCTCGAGCAGAACATCTACACCTGGATCGAGGTCGGGCAGTTCAAGATCCCGCTCGCGCTCCGGCTCGACACGCTGTCCGCCGTGATGATCCTGATCATCACGTTCGTCGGCTCGCTGATCCACATCTACTCGACCGGCTACATGGCTCACGAGCCGCGCTACGCCGCGTACTTCGGGTACCTGAATCTATTTACCGGCGCGATGCTGATCCTCGTCCTCGCCGCGAACATGCCCGTCATGTTCATCGGCTGGGAGGGCGTCGGGCTGTGCTCGTTCCTGCTGATCGGCTTCTGGTACGAGAAAGACGAGTACGCCGCGGCCGGCCGCAAGGCGTTCGTCGTCAACCGCATCGGTGACTTCGCGTTTCTGCTCGGCATGTTCCTGCTGTTCTGGGCGACCAAGGACGTGTCCTCGGAGACGCTGGTCAGCGCGGCCACCAATGTTGTGTGGCCGAAGGACTTCGACCCGGCGAACAAGTCGGCGGCGATCGAGGCGTTCCGCAACGTGTTCGCGGATCGCGGCAGCCTCGACTTCGCGAACCTCAACAACCCGGGGTTCGGCGAGATCTACGGATCCAAATTCTGGGGCGAGCGGCTCGCAGCCGCCGGCGGCATCCTGTTGTTCATTGGCGCCTGCGGAAAGAGCGCGCAGCTTCCGCTCTACGTCTGGCTGCCCGACGCGATGGCGGGTCCGACGCCGGTCTCCGCCCTGATCCACGCGGCCACGATGGTGACCGCCGGTGTCTACATGGTCTGCCGGATGTCGTTCTTGTATTCCGCGTCGACCACCGCGATGATCGTCGTCGCGACGGTGGGCCTGCTCACCGCGCTCGCGGCCGCGTTCATGGCGTTCGCACAGACCGATCTGAAGAAGGTCCTCGCCTACTCCACGGTCAGTCAGCTCGGCTTCATGTTCGTCGCCGCCGGGACGGGCAACTGGGTCGCCGCGATATTCCACCTCGGAACCCACGCGTGCTTCAAGGCGTGTCTGTTCCTTGGCGCCGGCTCGGTCATGCACGGCATGGAGCACGGCGGCTCGCACACGCCCGGTGACATCACCAAGATGGGTGGCCTGCGCAAGCACATGAAGGTGACGCACGCGACGTTCCTCATCTCGTGCCTCGCGATCGCCGGCTTCCCGTTGTTCTCGGGCTTCTTCTCGAAGGACGAGATCCTCGCGGGGGCGTTCAACGTGCATCCGCCGGGGTGGCCGGTCTGGTACGGCAAGATCCTGTGGGGCGGCTTGATCATCGCCGCGCTCGGCACCGCGTTCTACATGTGGCGCCTCTACTTCCTCGTGTTCGCCGGCGACGAGCGCACCGAAGAAGCGAAGCACGCGCACGAGTCGCCGCCGTCGATGACGGGGCCGCTCGCGATCCTCGCCGTGTTCGCGGCGCTGATCGGCTTCATCGGCATGCCTCACTTCTCGTGGGTGCCGAGCTGGGGCCACGCGCTCGAGCACTGGATCTCGCGCTCCGTGGTGCCGAACTTCTACGACCCGGCGACCGGCAACCCCGAGATCATGGGGCACGCGTCGGAGTCCACCACGTGGATCCTGCTGGTCATCGCCTCGGGCATCGGCATCATCGGCATCGGCATCGCGTACGCGCTCTACGGCAAGGGCCCATCGAAGACCGTCGATAACCTGGTCGAAGGCCCGCTGGCGCCGGCGTACGAGGCGTCGAAGCACAAGCTGTGGGTCGACGAGATCTACGACGCCACGATCATCAAGCCGTTCCGCTGGCTCGCCCGGGGGCTGTTCGAGATCGTCGATCGCTTCATCATCGATACGGTCGCCATCAGCGGCGTCGCGTTCGTGGTCAGCCTCGGCTCGCGGATCTCGCGGTGGTTCCAGAACGGCCAGGTCCAGCGCTACCTCACGGGGCTGGTTGTCGGTGCCGCGCTGGTGTTCGTGGTCACCGATTGCAACACCAAGCAGTCGTTCGAGTTCGAGCGCAAAGGCGATCAGCTCGAGCTCCGCGCGACCATGGGCGCCGGCATCGCCGGCAAGGCGTCGAAGCTGACGTGGGACATCACCGGTGATGGCATCGCCGACGCGGACCCGGTGACGGGCAAGCCGCTCGAGGGTGCCACGATCAAGGTCAACGCCGCCGACGTCACGTCGTCGTCGGTCACGCTGATCATCGAGGACGCGGTCACCCGCAAGACCATTCGCGTCAGTCGCGAGGTCGCGGGGCCTGGCGACGAAGTCGCCGAGCCGGGAGAAGGTAAGTAGTCATGCCGGGCGCATTCATTCTTCCGCTGCTCCTCGGGCTGCCAATCCTCGGCGCCATCTTCGTGATGTGCACGCCGAAGACGGAGCACACGCTGCACCGGGGCATCGGCCTGGTGTTCACGGTGATCACGTTCCTCGTGTCGCTGCTCGTGCTGCGCTACTACGATCCGAAGGCCGACGTCGCGTTCCAGCTGGTGTTCGATACCGAGTGGATCCCGGGGCTCGGCGCGCACTTCAAGACCGGCATCGACGGCATCTCGATCTTCCTCGTCCTGCTCACGACGTTCCTCATGCCGCTGACGCTGTTCGGCACGAGCAAGGGCATCGATCGGCACGTCCGCGAGTTCACCGCATCGATGCTGGTGCTCGAGGCCGGCATGATCGGCGCGTTCATCTCGCTCGATCTCTTCCTGTTCTACGTGTCGTGGGAAGTGATGCTGATCCCGATGTACCTGCTGATCGGCATCTGGGGCGGTCAGCGCCGGCTGTACGCGTCGATCAAGTTCGTCATCTACACGATGGTCGGATCGCTGCTGATGCTGGTCGCGATCTTCTACGTCTACACGCAGGCCGCGAGCGTGCTCGGCGAGCACACGACCGACCTCGAGAAGATCCTGCAGGTCGCGTTGCCGTACGACGCGCAGGTCTGGTGCTTCGGTGCGTTCGCGCTGGCGTTCGCGATCAAGGTGCCGCTGTTCCCGTTGCATACCTGGTTGCCAGACGCACACGTCGAGGCACCCACGGCAGGCTCGGTGATCCTGGCCGGCGTGCTCCTCAAGTTCGGCATCTTCGGCTTCCTGCGCTACGCGATGCCGATGTTCCCGCACGGCGCGGAGGTCTGGACACCTGCGCTCGCGCTGCTCAGCGTGATCGGCATCATCTACGGCGCCCTCGTCGCGTTCGCGCAGGACGACGTCAAGAAGCTGGTCGCGTACTCCTCGGTCAGTCACCTCGGCTTCTGCATGCTCGGGATCCTGACGCTGACATCGTACGGAACGTCGGGCTCGCTCTACGCGATGCTCTCGCACGGCCTCACCACGGGCGGGCTGTTCCTCGGCATCGGCGTGCTCTACGAGCGCCGTCATACACGGCGGCTCGCCGAGTACGGCGGCATCTGGAAGCAGATGCCGATCTTCGCGGGGCTCTACCTGATCATCGTGATGGGCTCGGCCGGTCTGCCTGCGTTGTCGGGCTTCGTCGGCGAGTTCCTGACGCTGCTTGGAACGTGGGGCGCGGACCCGCAATCGAACCTGCCGATGCCGAAGGTGCTGGCGGCGCTCGCCACCACCGGCGTCATCCTCGGCGCGATCTATCTGCTCTACATGTTCCACAAGGTATTCTTCGGAAAGCTCGACAAGGCGAAGAACGGCCACCTGCCGGATCTCTCCGGACGCGAGCTCGGCGTGTTCATCCCGCTCGTCCTCTGCATCCTACTGATGGGCCTGTTCCCGCGTCCGTTCCTCGCGATGATGGAGAAGTCGGTCCAGCGCTTCACGGTCACGCAGAAGGCGCGGCTGCTGGAACCCGATGGTCCGCCGCATCGCTATGCCGTGGTGCCGGGCAAGGCCGCTGACATCGACAACAACCTCGACGAGGCGATCAAGGGCGCGGCTGCCGTCGACAAGGCGATGCAAAAGCTGCCGCCGCCGCGTGGTGGCCCCGGTGTGGCTCCGACGGGTGTCGGTGCTCCGCCCGCTGCTGCACCACCGCCGCCTCCTCCCGGGATCCCCGGAGTCAACCCATGAATTTCGATCCCGCACACCTCGGGTACATCGTTCCGTACCTGATCCTCGTCGTCGTCGGCATGCTGCTGGTGCTCGCCGAGGCGTTCTACAAGGGCAAGGACCGCACCGCACTCGTCGGGCTCACCGTCGCCGGTGCGCTCGCGGCCGCGGTCGCGTCGATCATCCTCTATCGCCAGATTCCGTCGGGCGTCCGGATCGAGATGCTCGGTTCGATGCTGATCGCGGACAAGCAGGCGTACGTGCTGTCGGCGCTGTTCAGCGTGATCACCGCACTCGCGGCGCTGATGGCGCCGTCGCACCAGCGCGAGCACGGCTGGGAGGTCGGCGAGTTCTACGGCGTGATGCTGCTGTCGACGTCGGGCATGGTGATGCTCGCGCACGCGTCGAACCTGGTCACGGTGTTCCTCGGCATCGAGACGATGTCGATCGCTGTCTACGTGATGACGGCGATGCGCCGTCGCTCGCGCCGCGGCAACGAGGCCGCGATGAAGTACTTCCTGATCGGCGCGTTCGCGACCGGCTTCCTGGTCTACGGCATGGCACTGCTCTACGGCGCCGGCGGGACGGCGAGCCTGATCAAGATGCAAGCTGCGCTGTCGCAGACCACGAACCCGGGTCTCGTGATCGCGGGCGGCTTCCTGCTGATCGTCGCGTTCGGCTTCAAGGTCGCGGCGGTGCCGTTCCACATGTGGGCGCCCGATGCATACGAAGGCGCACCGACGCCGGTCACCGCGTACATGGCGGCGGCGGTCAAGGCCGCTGCGATCGCCGCGATGCTCCGCGTGTTCGGCATCGCGCTCGGCGGCGACGTGCTGCCGTTCGGCACGCTCGGCTGGGCGAGCCCGCTCGTCGTGATCGCGGCGATCACGATCACGATCGGCAACATCACCGCGGTCCGTCAGGACAACATCAAGCGGATGCTCGCGTACTCGAGTATCTCGCACGCGGGCGTGCTGCTCGTCGGCATCTGTGCCATCGGCCTCGGCTCGTCGACGGCGAACTCGGCCGTCACGTACTACCTGATGGCGTACGCGTTCACGACGATGGGCGCGTTCGCCGTCGTCCAGTACGTCGGCAGCAAGAACCGCGAGCGGCTCCTGATCGACGACTGGTCGGGCTTCGGCAGCCAGCATCCAGCGGCGGCCTTCGCGATGACGATCTGCCTGCTCTCGCTCGGCGGCATGCCGCCTACCGCGGGCTTCTTCGGCAAGTTCTACATCTTCCAGTCCGCGATGGACGTTCCCGATAGCCAGCTCGTGTGGCTGGTGATCGTCGGCATCGTCAACTCGGCGATCAGCATCTACTACTACCTGCGCATCGTCACCGCGATGTACTTTCGCGAGGCACCTCAACATGGGTCGTTCGTCACGACGAAGTCGGCGGGTCTGGTGTTCGTGATCGCGGCATGCCCGATCCTGATCATGGAGATGGGAATCCTGCCGGGCTGGTGGCTGAAGCTCGTAGGCTGACCGTTGCAGGCCACACCTCTGAAAGGCGCGGTTTGGCGTGGCTGACGTCCGCGCACTCGCGAAGGCTGCTGGCATCGATCCGGACTACCTCGCGTGGAACGGTGCACCGACGACCTCCTCGGAGACGTCCCTGCTCGCCGCGATCAAGGCGCTGGCCCCGGATCTCGGCATCCAGGTCACCACCGATGACGATGTGCGCGGCGCCCTCGCCGATCTCGAACGCAATCGCTGGAACGAGCTCGTCCCACCCGTGGTCGTCGGCTGGGATGGCGCGCTCGTGGTGCCGTTCGCGGTGTCCGCGAGCAGCGACGACGAATGGGAGCTCGAGGTCACGACGGAGAGCGGCCGCGTGCATCGCGCGAACGGCCGACTGTTCGCGTTGCCGGCCGATGCTCACGCGTGGCCCGGCGGGAAGGTGCACTGCCTTCGCAAGGCCTCGATCGCGCTCGACGGCGAGCTCGGATATCACCAGGTCGCGTGGCGCTGCGGCATCGAACGCGGCCGGGCGATGGGCATCGCGGCGCCGATGCGTGCGTTCGGTGGACCCGGTGGCGAGCGGCGGTGGGGCGTGTTCGCGCCGGTCTACGGGCTGAGCTCGACGCAGAGCGGCGCCGCGGGTGACCTCGGATCGCTGCGGCTGCTGTTCGAGCAGGTCTCGAAGCGGGGAGGGCGCTACGTCGCGACGCTGCCGATCCTCGCCGCGTTCCTCGACGAGCCGTGTCACGTCTCGCCGTATTCGCCCGCGAGCCGGCACTACTGGAACGAGCTCTATCTCGATCTCGGCGCGATCGCCGCGGAGGTCGGGCTACCTGCGCCGATCGCACCGCCAGTTCCGGCGGGCCTGATCGATTACCGCGCGCAGTATCGGTGGCGTCGCGAGGCGCTGACCCCGCTGATGGCGGCGCTCGGCAAGCTGCATCGCGACGAGATCGATCGCTGGGCACAGGCGACCACGGCCTACGACTACGCCGCGTTCCGCGCGATCACCGAGACCACGCGCACCAGCTGGCGCGAGTGGCCGGCGATGTGGCGTGACGAGCTCCCGCTCGTGCTGACGCGCGCCGATGCGATCGCGAACGGCATCGATGGCGAGCGCTTCGATGTCCATGTCGTCGCGCAGTGGGCGATGCAGCGCCAGCTCGAGGCACTTCGTGATCAGCCACACCTGCGCGCCACCACGCCCCCCAACGAAGCCGTGGCTTGCGAGCGTGTCGCGCTCTATCTCGATCTCCCCGTCGGCGTCAGCCTCGACGCCTACGAGGTCTGGCGCGAGCGCCATCTGTTCCTGACCTCGCTCGCCGCCGGTGCGCCGCCCGATCCGCTGTTCCTCGGCGGTCAGAACTGGGGCCTGCCGCCGCTGTCGCCGATCGCCGCACGTCGCGATCACTATCGCTACGTCATCCGGTGCATCCGCCACCACATGACGGTCGCGGGCATGCTGCGCATCGATCACGTGATGGGCCTGTTCCGGCTCTACGTCGTGCCCGAGGGCCGGCCCGCCACCGATGGTGTCTATCTCCGCTACCAGGCCGAGGACATGCTCGCGATCCTCGCGCTCGAGTCCTCGCGTCACAAGTGCGCGCTTGTCGGCGAGGACCTCGGCACCGTCCCCGATCATGTCCGCCCCGCGATGGCGCGCCACGGGCTGTTCCGTCTCCACGTCGGCCAGTGGTTCCTCCCCGGCAAGCTCGGCGAGGTGCCCGGCCTGTCTCCGCCCGGATCGATCGCCTCGCTCAACACGCACGATACCGCCACCTTCGCGGGCTGGTGGCGAGGCGCCGACATCGACGATCGTCGCGATCTGAAGCTGATCAACGACGAGCAAGAGATCCGCGAACGCCGCGGGCGCGCCGATGCCCGCGCCGCGATGCTCGCATTCTCCGCGGTCGCCGACGATCACCTCACCGAGGTCGAGCGCGCGATGGTCGCCGCCACCGCGGATCTCGCGTCCGGTCCCGCCGAGGTCGTCCTGATCGCGCTCGACGATCTCGCGCTCGATCCCGTTCCGCACAACGTCCCCGGCACCGTGAGCGAGCGCCCGAACTGGCAGCGCCGAGTCGAGGGCTGGTCGACCGCACTCACCGAGCAGGCGTCGCCGGCAGCCGCCGAAGCCGTCGCCGCGGTCGCGGACGCACGTCGCAGCTGACTCGAAACTGATGACGACGCACGTTGTTTGAGCGCATTCGATCGCCAAGGTCGCCGACCAAGTTGCACGACGTGCTGTGAGCTGATTGTCGCTACAGCCGCCCAGCAAATTGGCGCGTACCTCGTACGGACTGTGTGATCAGAGCGGCTCGCTGATCTCGTAGAACGTCGGCGGCTCTGCCTGATTCTTGAACTGGGTCGCGATCCACTGCGGGCTCCGCACGACCCTCGACATCCGCAGCTCGTCGACGTGCCGTCGAACGTCCGGTCCTGCGCACCGCGATTGCCGAGGTGCAGCAGCTGCGCGCCATCGGAGTCCATCGCACCGGTCGGCGTGACGAGCTCGGCGATCGCGGCGAGCGGCTCGCCATCGACGTACATGATCGGATCGTTCGCGCTCGAGCTCTGGTCGTAGACGATCGCGGCGTGGTGCCAGTCATCGAGCGACACCGCATCACTCGGGCCGTTCCACTCGCCGAAGTTGCCCTGATCGGCGCCGTGGACAAAGGCAAGAGTGCGCGTCGCATTGCCGTTGTTGATCGCCATCGACCAGCCGCCGGTGTGGCCCTTGTCGAACAGTCGACCGAAGCCGCCCTCGCCGTAGCCATCCGCGAAGAACCAGCCCTCGGCGGTGCCGCCGGTGGCGAAGATGTCGACGGTGGTTGGCGAGGTCACGATGATGCGATCGTCGACACCATCGAAGGCGCTGCCGCGGTCGATCGGCGTCTCGACGGTGTTCGTGATCTGGCTCTCCAGCCCGGTCGCGTGACCGTTGGCATCGACGGCTCCGTCGAGATGGAGCACGAGCGCGTAGCCGGCACTCCACACGGCGGTCACGGTCTCCTGGGTCGTCGTGATCGAGGTGCTTCCGTAATGCAGATAGATCACGGTCGAGGCGGTGAGCGATGGGACCTTCACCCACGCGAGCAGCGAGCCCTGGCTCGGCTCGTAGCGCTCGACCTCGTGCGCGAGCCGCTGCGTGCCGGCCTGATCTCCGGAGAAGTAGAGGTCGAAGCCATCCGCGCGCGCGACAACCCCGCCGTTCGCGCCATCGCGCAGGTAGTCCTCGACCACCGAGATCAGCAGCGGGAACTCGAGGTGAGGACCGCCGGTGATGTGATCGTCGACGATCTCGATCGCGCGCACCAGGTCGCCGAGCGGGGTCACGTCGGTGGGCGTCATGGTGTCGGTGGTGCTCGCGCCATCATCAGGCGCCGTGCCTGCGGTTGGTGAGTACGAGCACGCGGCGAACATCACGAACGGCCACGCGCGCATCGCCCTCATGGTCACTGATTTCCGGCCCGGAGTTGTGGTGGTGATGTCATTTTGGGCGCGGTAGCGGATCGAGATTGAAAACCAGCTTGTCCTCGGGCTGCTTGCTGTAGATGCGCTTGCTCGTCGGCTGGAACCCGATGCGTTCGATCCGGACGTCGATGCCGGAGAAGCCGTTGATCTGCACCATCGTCGGGCTGGTGCCGGCGCGCCGACCACCGATGAACACCTCGGCACCGGCTGGACTGGTGAGGATCTTGAGGTTGTGCGTCGGGCGGACGAGCGTGACGTCGAGCGTCGCCGCCGTGCCCTCGGCGAGCGCGACGAAGCGCTGCTCCGCCTTGTAGCGCGGGTGCGCGAGATCGACCTTGTGACGGTCGCAGGTGCCCGCGACGGTGAGCGGCGACGGACCGATCGAGCGACCGTCGAGCGCGACCATCGTGCCCGCCGGTGACGTCGTGACCTCGAGCTTGCACGGGCCATCACCGACGACGACCGGCCCTTCGGCGGTGACATCGGGATCCGGCTCCTTGGTCTCCTTCGGTTCGACGATCACCTTGTGCTCGGCGGCCGGCGCGGGGTTCGCGATGATCTGCGTCGGCGTAGGTGGCGTAGGTGCGGTGGGCTTGTCGTCGGACGCCGACGAGCGCGACGCGAGGATCAGCACGACGATCAGGCTCGCCGCAGCGGCACCGCCGGCGATCATCACGCGGCGTGGTAGCGTCGGTACGGTCGCCCCCATCCGCGATGGCGTGATGAACGCTTCGCCCGCCGGCACCGGCGTGTGGACCTCGTGGAAGAACCGGAGAGGCGGCGGGATCGGCTGGCTGTGCTGTGGGAACGGGGGCGGCATCGGCGGCGGCGCGATCGGGTCGATCATCAGCATTCCCGATGCACCATCGACGCGCAGCAACCCCGACTGACCGGAGGCGTGCTCGACGCGCAGCAGGCCCGAGCTCTCGAGCCGGAGCTGACCCGACATGCCCGACTGGGTCTCGATGCGCAGCGGCTCCGATTGTCCGGTCGGAGAATCGACGCGCAGCAGCCCCGATGCCTCGAGCCGGATCGTGGGCGGGATCGTGTTGCCCATGCGCCGCATCACCGGCATCGACATCGACACCGACGGCTCCTCGCGCAGCACGTTCTGATCGAGCCGCAGCATCGGTGGGATCGTCCCGCCGCGCCGGCCCATCGGCGGCGGCATCGTAGTACCAGTACGCGCGACCTGATTATTGTCGGTGCGCGCGACCAGCACCTGCTCGTCACCGGCCATCAGCGGGATCGCCGGGACGATCTGCGGCATCTCCGGCTCGTTCGGAAAGTTCGCCATGTCCTCGTAGAGAGTGCAGTCGACGAAGCCCTGCAGGGACTCGTCGGTCAGGTTGCTGAGCGGGTTCGCGGGAAGGATGAAGTCGGAGCCTGGCGTGCGGTGCTCGTATGGTTGCTCGCGCTGCTCGATCTCGATCGGCAGCGCGGTCGCCTCCGACGGTGAATCGGCGATGATCGGCAAGATCACCTCGAGCACGTTCGCCTCGGGAGGCGTCTTCGGCGGGATCATCGCCGGCTTCATCACCGAGCCGAGCCGGCGCTGCGTGCCGGTGGTCGTGCGCGACATCAGGCCGGGTCGTGGCAACGCAGGGCCCGCACCGGTGCCGCCTGCCGTCGG
>Ga0105049_10004206_pt1 | contig 16908 bp, 17 predicted proteins | sample MAT06_FD_78087 | JGI IMG/M metagenome (GOLD analysis project Ga0105049, IMG submission 78087) | Freshwater microbial communities from Lake Fryxell liftoff mats and glacier meltwater in Antarctica - MAT-06 | ecosystem: Environmental > Aquatic > Freshwater > Ice > Liftoff microbial mat | place... | reverse complement strand
CGCCCCCTGTGCGAAGGGAACGCGATGTGGGAGCGGCACGGCGTTCCGGGCCGGCACCACGACGTACTCGGCCCAGCCGCCGTCGGTGAAGTGCCCGAGCATCATGCCGGTGGCGCAGAACTGCTCGCGGCCGGCGACGCAATCCACGCACGTCCTGCAGGTCACCAGATAATGCAGGCAGACCGCGTCGCCCACGACGTGGTTGAGGACATCATGGCCGACTGCCGCGATTTCGCCGGCGACCTCGTGTCCGAGCGTGAGCGGAAGCGGCTCGACGCGGGAACGGCCGGCTCGGTAATGCGCATCGGAATGACAGATGCCGGCGGCGCGAACGCGCACGAGCACGTCACCGGGACCGCAAAATGGCATCGGGACTTCGGCATCTTCAACGGGGTGACCCGGGGCGGGGAGACGGACAGCGCGCATCAGGAGGCCTGAGCCGGATGTGACCGATCGTTGATGGTGAAGAAACGCTCACTCATCGTGGCAATCTGCGCGTGGTCCGTCTGCCGCGCAGTGCGAATCCGCACTGCGCTTGCATCAACGTGACGGAGCTACTTGTGGCGGAACGTGATACGACCGCGGCTCAGATCGTACGGCGAGACTTCGACCGTGACCTTGTCACCGGCAAGGATGCGGATGCGGAACTTGCGCATCTTTCCTGCCATCGTGGCCAGCAGTGAATGTCCATTCTCGAGATCGACCCGGAACATCGCGCTGGGCAACACGTCCGACACGACTCCCTCGAATTCGATGGCGTCTTCCTTCATAGAACCTCCTTGGTCATGCGCACGTCGTACTAGGTCGTGGAACCGGAGTCGATCGGCGCATCCTGCAGGAGCGCCTCAAGGGCCGTCCGGAGTTGATCGATACAGCGGCTCGCGAGTTCGAGGGACGCATAGCCTTCGCGTTCCAACGACTCTGGATGCCAATGCCACGTTGCTTCGCTGGTGGCGGAAGGAAGGCAGGTTTCTTCCCAGACCGCTTGCGGAGTGGCCGGCACCTGCCGCCATCCACGCCGTTCGGGCGCGTGTTCACCGCGCGGAGCGATGACGCCACGCCACACGATGCACAGCAGTTGTCCGGCCGCCGGGACATCGGTGCCGTTGCGCAACCACGCGACCGTGAGGGCGACGGGGCCGAGCTGGACGATGCAACGATCGGGCGACAAGCGGACCGTAGGCGGTTCGATCGAAGTCTGAACCGCCAGGATCTTCGTGGCGGCGACGAGGCCTTCGGATAAACGAGCAAACTCGCGCGTGCAAACGGCCTGGGCGCGGTGTGAAGACAGGAAAGAAGTGCGTGCAGCCGTATCGCGCGGATCAAACGCGCGTTCGGCGGGTGCGCTGTCAATCATGCGTGGTTCCCGGTAAGAGGGGACAACGCCGAAGCGCCGTGTGGCGGACAGAGGTCCGGGCACACGGCGCTTCGGGACGTCATGCGTGTTTCGTATTACGCGAAGCACTCATGACGAAAGGGCTGAATGCCCGAATTAGCGACCCATCCGCGTAACGTTCTCAGCGGCCGGACCCTTCTGGCCCTGCACGATGTCGAACTCAACGGTCTCGCCTTCGGTCAACGACTTGAAGCCGCCGCCCTGAATGGCAGAATGGTGAACGAAGCAATCCTTCTGTCCGTTCGCCGGGGTGATAAAGCCGAAGCCCTTGGCATCGTTGAACCACTTGACTGTGCCGGTCGTACGCATCGCGATACTCCTGTTTCTGATTTGGTGCTGGTGTCAGTCGGAGCACGCGGACAGACGAGCCGATGCAGAACGGAACCAACCACCTGGTACTCGTGATCAACCTCACGACGGTCGCCACCACTCGGTGACTGCGATGCGTACAAAAAAAGACCCGCTCGATTTGGCAGGCCCGTTTCTATCGGAACTTGTCCCTACGCCGAGGCGCATGCATCGCTTCGAATAAGGTACAAGGTCTCCCCCGAAAACGCAAATGCTGTGATGGCGCTTTTCCGCAACCGCGGTCGGCTAGCTCCATATGGCACTGTCACTTGCCTCCTTCCACGAACGACTTCGGGGGTCCCGCGACGGCCAGCAATGTCCAGCTCGCCTGGTTCCGGGATGCCGTCCGGACGCTACGGCTATACTCCACCATGGCACGAATTCCCCGGGATCGAGACGACGTCCACGTGGCACTGCTGCGTGGAGTCAACGTTGGTGGTGCGAAGAAAGTGCCGATGCTGGAGCTTCGTGAGCTCGCACGCAGCATCGGCTTCGGAAATCCGCGCACGCTGTTGAACAGTGGCAATCTGGTGTACGCCGCGCACGGAACGCCCACCGAGGAAGCGGCCACCGCCCTCGAGCAGGGCATCCTGCAGCGCATGAAGGTGACGACGCGCGTCGTCGTGATCACCGCCGCGGAGCTGGATCGGATCATCGAGGAGAATACGCTCGATGATGACGACGTGGATCCGAGCTGCCTGTTCGTCTCGATCTGGCGTGAGGCGTACGATCGACAGGCGCTGTTGCCGCTGCTTGAGCAAGCATGGGGTGAGGAGACGCTCCACATCGGCTCGCGCGCCGCATATCAGCATGCGCCCGAAGGCGCTTCTGACAGTGAATTGGTGGACGCGGTCGCGAACCTGCTCGATGACCGGGTGACCGCGCGCAACTGGCACACGATGGGTAAGCTGCAGGCACTGGTGGACGACGTCGCCGCCGCCGCGAACGAAGACGCGTAAACCGTGAGCAGCGTCGGTCGCAGCAATCGGTTGTTCTACGTACTGCTGATCGTGCTGGCGCTCGGTGGGTGGTTCACGTTGCGGCCGCAGCCACCACTGCTCAGTGATCGCGACCAGGCGTCAGTGCAGCGCGCGGCGTTGCTGACCTTGTTCGTGTCGCGCGAACACGCGAAGCAACTCGTGTTCTGGAGCGATACAGCGAACCTGTCGCCCACGCTGCAGTTGCTGCGCGACTCCGGGGTGTCGGTCGAGGCGCAGCAGCCGGATACGGCGGCACTCGCACTACGCATGCCGGTGCATCTTGAGTCGCTGGCAACACTCGAACGACAGTTCCGCGCGGCACCCGATGGATGGGAGGCGTGGTTCGCTCGATTCCCCGCGAGCAGCGGACTCATCGCGCTCACCCGTCCAGTCGTGCTTGGAGAGACCGCCGCGGGCATCGCGCGCGTCGCGGTGGTGGTCGCGCGCATCTGCGGCGAGCACTGTCATTCGGCGTGGCGCGTCACGTTGGCCCGCGACGCGTTGTCACGCGACGCGGGACGCTCGTGGAGGACGGTTGCCGTCGAGCCGCTCGCCCTCCCGCGGGATTGACGGGGCTCGTGTCTGTGTTGCCGGTAGCGCCCCAGCGACCCACACGTCAGAATATCACGCAATCAACTCCTTCCCACGGCCGAGAAGCGTATGCTCAAGACAGTCGGCATCATCCTGCTGGTCCTGCTCGGTGCGCTGCTGCTCATGGCCTCGCGTCAGCCGGATACATTTGCCATCGAACGCTCCGTCGTCGTGTCCGCCCTCCCTGAGGCCATCTATCCCCGGATCGCCGACCTCCACCAGTGGTGGACGTGGTCTCCGTACGAGAAGCTCGATCCGCAGATGAAGAAGGTCTTCAACGGCACACCAGGGGCCGCTGGTGCGAGCTACTACTGGAGCGGCAACGCGAAGGCCGGTGAGGGCACAATGACGGTGCGCGAGCTGATGCCGCCATGGAAGATCACGATACAGATGGACATGGTGAGGCCGATCGAAGGGCAAGACGTCGTAGAGTTCAATCTCGAGCCGGCGGACGGCGGCACACGGGTCACGTGGGCCATGCGCGGCGCGAATCCTTTTCTCTCCAGGATTGCGGGGGTGTTCATGAACATGGACACGATGATCGGCAAGGACTTCGAAGATGGGTTGGCGTCGCTCAAGACAGAGGTGGAGACGAAGTGAAATCGTTCGGCTCCGAGCGCACGTTTCTTCCCGGCAGCTACGCCGTGAGCCCGCTGTGGATCGCGGTGTTCTGTTTCTTTCAGTTCGACTCGGGGATGGTGGCGGGTGTGGTCGTGTCGAAGCTGTCGTGTGATCGCAAGGTGCCGCGCCTTCTCGCTGGGATGGCGTTGCTGTTCGGCATGCTCATGGCGCTACCGGCCGTGCAGAGCACCGTGCCGCGTGCGGGATCACTTACCAACATGCAGGCGATGATGCAGGCACAGACGCCGGTGTGGATCCGGCTCATCGCCCCCGCGCTGGCGGCGCTCGGCGTGATGGCCGGTGCCACCCTGATGTCCGCCGTGGGACGCCGCCGCTCGTGACGGGGTCGATGGTACCGTTGTGGATGTCCACTTGCGATCGCCGATGGGACGACGCTCTCGCCGAGTACGACGCCGCAGTCGCTGCGGTACCGTCGGGACGACTGCGCGATCACGACGCGTGGTATCGCACTGTGCTACCGACGCTGATCGCCTCACGCGTGCCGGGATATGTGTTGCACGAGGAGATGGTGCGCATCACCGAGTGGAAGATGGCGCGCGGCGTGTGGCGTGCGCCCAATCTGGTGCTGATGCGCAGCAATACCCCGGAGGAAGTGGTAAACGCCAGTCGGTTGGCGAGCGAGCAGATTCCGCACCCGACGAAACCGGTCACGGCGCTGGTCGCGCTCAAGGGCGTCGGCGCTGCCACGGCCTCTGCGCTGCTCGCCGTGATGGCGCCGGCGACGTACCCGTTTTTCGACGAGGACGTCGCCGCGCAGGTGCCGCAACTCGGACCGGTGGCGTGGACCAACGGCTACTACGCGAAATATGCCTCCGCATTGCGAGAGCGGTCACGGCAGCTCTCGGCGGCGTTCACGCGCGAGTTCACGCCGGTGATGGTAGAGCGCGCGCTGTGGGCTACGCACCGTGCTTCGAAAGTGGGCGTGCCGGGATGACCACTGCGGATGTGGTGATCTGTGGGGCGGGTATCGCCGGCATCGCGACGGCGCACGCGCTCGCCGTGGTGCACGGTGTGCGCCATGTGCTGCTCGTGGATGAACGCGCGCCGCTCACGCTGACCAGCGACAAGAGCACCGAGGCGTATCGCAATTGGTGGCCCGGCCCCGACGATGCGATGGTGCGGCTCATCAATCGCAGCATCGATCTGCTGGAACAGTGGTCCGACGACAGTGATGATCGCTTCGGGCTGAACCGACGCGGCTATCTCTACGCGACGCGCGATACGAGCACGGCCGAGCGATTCGTGGCCGATGCCACGCGGGCGAGTGCGCAGGGGGCCGGTTCGGTGCGTACCTATCGCTCGGTGAGCGAGGCAGCAGCGTATCAGGGCAGCCCGCACCGCGGCTTTCGCGGCGTGCCTGATGGTGCCGACCTGTTCCTCGACCGCGAAGCGATCCGCCAGCATTTCCCGTGGATGCACCCCGACATCGTGGCGGTGCTGCACGCGCGTCGATGTGGATGGTTCAGCGGCCAGCAGCTTGGCATGTATCTGTTGGAAGAGGCAAAGGCCGCCGGTGTGCAGTTGGTGAGCGGGCGCGTATTGCGCGTACGACAGACGTCGGGAGTCGTGGAGGGCGTGGAGATCGCGCATACCGATGGTACAACGATATGCATCTCCACTCCGGTGTTCGTGAATGCGGCAGGCCCCTATGCCGCGCAAGTGGGAGAATTGGCCGGTGCGGCACTGCCGCTCTTTTCGGAAGCGCACTACAAGATCGCGATCGAGGATACCGCCGGCGTGATCGATCGCGACACCGGCCTCGTGATTCTCGACGATGTGCAGCAGCTCGAATGGAGTGACGAGGAGCGCGATGAACTCGCCGCCGACGAGGCGACGCGATGGCTCACCGAGCCGATGCCGGCGGGGATCCATCTGCGCCCCGAGGGCTACGGCGCGAGCCGTACGGTGTTGATGTTGTGGGACTACCACAGCGCGCACCGCTTCAGCGTACCGGAGTTCCCGATGCCGGACGACGCGCTCTATCCGGAGCTGGTGCTGCGTGGCATGACGTCGCTCGCGCCCGGCCTGGCCGCGTATCTCGAGCGATTGCCGCACGCGTACGTGGACGGTGGCTATTACACCAAGACCGCCGAGAACCGGCCGCTGGTGGGCCCCAGCGGCGCTCGCGGCGCGTACGTGTGCGCCGCGTTTTCCGGCTTCGGTCTCATGGCCGCGCCCGCGTGCGCCGAGCTACTCGCCGCCCAGATCGTCGGTGCGGCGCGACCAGACTACGAACACGCGTTTCTGCCCACGCGATACGATGACCCCGCGTATGTCGCGCTGTTGGCGAATTGGGGCAGTACGGGGCAGCTGTAACGTTGGTATTCCGTTACGGTCGTGGCGCGTTGCGCTTCACCTGCGCGTCCATGATGCGCAGCAACTCCTGATTGCTCCACGGCTGCCACCCGTGCGGCTTGAGGGGACGTCCGTAGTCGAACTTGCCGGCGTAGTACGGTCCTTTGTCCGGCTCCTTGGTGCTCTCGAGAAACGTTTCGAAGCGATACACGCCGAGATTGAGGAAGTAGTTGTCCATGTCACCCACGGCCACGTGCAGCTTGCCCACCAAGCGCGGGCCGATGGTGGACCAGTTACGCTCCACGTAGTCGCGCAGGTCGTAGCCGTTGGCCCGCATGGCCTCGGCCACGCTCTTGTCGATCACACCGGTGCGCTTGTCCCAGAGTGGTTTCGGATAGCCATCGGCCCCTACCGGCGCCCACGCGGCCTGCCAACCGTCCCACTGACCGCCCGAACGTCCCTTGGTGGCAATCACCAGTTCGGCGGTGCTTTCTTCGCGCACGGTGAGCTCGGTCATGCCTTCCGGTGAGCGACTCGATGGTACTTCGCGCGGCAGCCACGAGCGTTCGTTCATCCTGAAGGCATTGGCGTCGGCGTACACGTTGCCGAACTGATAGTTGCGGAAGTCGAGCTGGTCGGGATACAGCGACCACGCGCCGCCGAACACGTCGGGGTAGTGCACCTGTAGTGCCAGCACATCCCAGCCGCCGGTCGATCCCCCGGTGAGCGTGCGCGCATATGACGACGGGATGGTGCGATAGCGCTTGTCGACTTCCGGAATCAGTTCCTGCGTGATCGCGTCGCCGTACGGGCCGTTGTTGGCGGAGTTCAGCACATAGCTGTCGTCGTAGAACGGTGTCGGATGCTGAATGAACACGGCGATGAACTCGGGCACCTTTCCGGCGGTCCACGCCTGCTGGAATTCACAGCCGGGTTCGCGGGCGCTGCGAACGAGACGGGCGGCCTGCGCCTGCGCGGTCTCCGGCGTTTCGCATCCCTCGAACGTGAAACCGAACGGTGCGCGCTCGCTGAAGTGCCCCACCGTGTACACCACGGGATAGCGCTTCGTGCTGTTCTGCTCGTAGCCCTTGGGCAGCAGCACCACGGCACCGAGCGGCATATCGTGATTCCAGAAGGCGCTCACCTTCTTCGAGGTCATCTTGAAACGCTTCACCCACGGCGAATCGGCCAGCGTCTCGACGGGTGGCAGCACTTTGGTGAGCGACAGCGAGATGGTGGGATTCACGGCCGGGTCGATGCGCAGCTTCTGTACAGCGCTGACGAGTGCACCCGGGGCATTGTTGAAGCGCTGGCCTTCCCACGAGTCCATGTGCGCCCAGATCGTGTGACCATCGGCGCGCGCGAACTTGGTGTACGGCAGGATCATGCCCTGCACGAAATAGTCGCCGGCGGGCAGGTCTTTCAGTGAGGCCACGGGAAAGCCGAGCGTGGTCGCATCGATGGTCGCGACATCACCGGGACGTAGCGCGTCGACATCGACGCCGAAGAACGGTTCGCTGCTGCCGTTGGAGCCTGCTTGTTGACGGGGCTCACGGCGATCGGTGCGCGCGATGAACACGAAGGCGCGACCGGTGATCGGACCGGAGGCGACCGACGCGTCGAAGCGGAGTTGCACCGTTTGCGCGGCCGCGGGCGCGGCAGCGGGCGCGGCAAGTGAAGCGAGGCTGACCGCGAGCAGTGCGGCGCGACGGGAACAGCGGGAGGCCGTGATCATGAGGATCAGTGCTGATGCAAAGGTGGGGTCGACGTAACGGGGACCTCAGACGCGAGTCCCGGCGCCGTGGATTCGGGTGTGTCCGAGAGATGCTCCTGCACGATGCGCCAGCGGCCGTTCTCACGACGCCAGAGCATGGTCCATGCGCCACTCACGGTATGCGGCGCGCCCTGTGGCGTGGTGTGCGGAATGCTGTACACGAGCGTGAGGACGGCGGCGTCGCGCGTGATCACGTCCACGTAGGTGGAGCCGAGCACGAAGCGCGGGTTCTGCATGTTCCGACCCACGCGTTGCCAGAATCCGGCGATCTCACTGGCGAGCGTATCGCGAGCGGTGGTGACCCGTCCGGCGACCGCAGAAATGACGCGACCGCTGTCGGGATAGAGGCTGAGCAACCGCGCGGCAGGGTCGGGCTTCGAGAAGTCGTAGGCGTTGGTGACGAGGGCGCTCAGGGAATCGGCAATGGCGCGCCGATCGTTGGGCGACACCCGAAGCGGGTCGGTGCAGGCAGTTGTCGCCGACAGCGTCACGACGGCGACGACACGAGCGGCGAGCAAGCGGTGTAAGGGAGGGCGCATCGGTGGCCTGGAGTACGGGGGCCCGATCGGAACAGGGGGACGGCTCTCCGTGAGGATAACGAGCGAGGCCGCCCGCCGCGCTGGGTGCCCTGCGCCGAGTGGATTCACGGCTGAGCTCGTTGAATGCTACCAGTGTTCACGTTCTCTCCTGGAGGACACTGGTTGTCACCGTGAGGGGACGGTTCATCGCAGGGGACGGAACAGTTCCCTCTGAGCGCGCGCATGCTCTGGCTGGCGCGGTCATTGCTTTACATATTTACATGAGGGGTCACTCGGCAGGGGCCGAGTGCATGCCCGAAGGCCATGGCCCGGCGGCCAGGAGGAGCGCATGCGGAAGACTATCAAGACGGCGGCGGTCGTGTCAGGGATGGCCGCGGTATTCGCGCTGGGTGGTTGTGGCGGAGAGCGCGACCCCTCGGCGATGACGGCCGACCTCGAGCGCGACCTCCAACTGGCCACGGCGGCCGAAGGGCCGCGCACGGCGGTGGTATCGGCGCTGGAAGGTGGACCGATTGGCGCGCCCAGCGGTGACCGGATCGGTCGCCGCGATGCGGTACTGACGCCGCGCCGTAACGCGCGACCGTCCTCACGTGCGCCGATCACCGAGACGGTTTCGGAACCGGTGAGCGAGGCGCCGGCGGCGGCTACGGTCACGACGGAGCAGGTGGAGCCCACACCCTCCCCGCGCCCGGAACCGGGCGTAATACAGGGGCCGCCCGACCTTTCGACGGAAGCCGTTTCCACTTCGGGCCCGTCGGCGCGTGGTGATGACAACGACGGTCGAGATCGTGGCACCAATGGCGGGCACGTGGGCGAAGGCGAGAACGGCCGCCGGGGCGGGGGATGGGGTGGCATCATCGGCGTGGTGATCCGCGGAGGCGGGGCCGGCGAAGACCGTTGCGAGGAGCATGACCGCCGCCGCAACGGCGGACGTAATGGCGGCCGCATTGGCACCCGCGTAGGCGGAACCGGCGACATAATCGGCAGCGTGATCGGCGAGGCGATCGAACGAGGGCGCGCACCTGTAGGGACGCCGCAGAGATGGCCGCGGTATTAGTCAGGGGCAAACGGCGCCAGGAATGAGGGGCGCCAGGAATGAGGGGCGCTAGGAATGAGGGGCGCTAGGAATGAGGGGCGCTAGGAATTAGGGGCGCCAGGAATGACCAGCGCCAGGAGTAAACGGCGCTAGGAATAGACCGCGAAACAGCAGACGGCGCCAACGCGCTTCTCGCCGTTTCGCGGTTTCTTCTTGGCGCCTCTTACTCCTGGCGCCCCTTACTCCTAGCGCCCCTCATTCCTAGCGCCGTTGATTCCTGGCGCTGTTAGCTGTTCCTTTCCCCTCCGCGCTTCTCGAGCAGCTCGTGCCGATCACATGCGCAACCAACCCGAGTCGTTCAAAAGACCGTTATGCGCATCGTGGCCGGAAAGTTCGCGGGACGACACCTCACCTCACCCAATGATTTTCGGGTGCGCCCCACAGGGGAGACGGTGCGCGTCGCGCTGATGCGCCTGTTGCGCAACGACCTCGAGGGGGCCCGCATCATCGATCTCTTCGCCGGCACGGGTGCGCTCGGCTTGGAAGCGCTGTCGCGCGGTGGCAAGTATGTCGACTTCGTCGAGTTCCGGCCCTCGAGCTTGCACGCGCTCAAGGCCAACATCGCGTTGCTGGGCGTTCGCGAGAAGACGCGTATCTACAAAAAGGACGCGCTGCCGTTCGCGGGCCAGCTGCCGTCGGGCAAGTTCGACATCGCCTTCGCCGATCCGCCATATGAATCGAAGATGCTGGACCGACTCATCGAGAGCTGGCATCGGCAGAAGTTCTCGACGATCCTCGCGATCGAGCACGCACGCGTGCACGTGCTCCCCACGATCGTGAAGCCGCAGCACACGCAGGTCTTCGACGATAGCGCCATCTCGGTGTACCGCCTGTAGTTCTCACTTGTAGACCACACCAGATCCTCCCATGCGCACCATGCTCCGCTCTGTCATTGCGGCGACACTGCTGCTCGCGCCGGTCCTCACGTCGGCGCAGCCATCGAAGTGGAAGAAGCAGGCCGACCGCGTCACGATCATGCGCGATCAGTGGGGTATCGCCCACGTGTACGGCAAGTCGGATGCGGATGCCGTGTTCGGCATGGTGTACGCGCAAGCCGAAGACGACTTCAATCGCGTGGAGACCAACTACATCACTGCGATGGGACGCACCGGTGAAGTGGAAGGCGAGAGCGCGCTCTGGCGTGATTTGCGTATGAAGCTGTTCATCGACACGCTCGACATGAAGGCGAAGTACGCCGAAAGCCCGACCTGGCTCAAGGCGCTGATGAACAGCTTCGCCGATGGCCTCAACTACTACCTGGCGACGCATCCCCAGGTGAAGCCCAAGCTGCTCACGAAGTTCGAGCCGTGGATGGCGCTCACGTTTACCGAAGGCAGCATCGGCGGCGACATCGCTGGCGTCAACGCCGGGGGTATTCAACAGTTCTACGCAGCGCGCATGGGGATGTCACCCGCGGCGCCGTCGCGCGAAGAAGTAGGTGCGGAGTTCGACGCCGAGTTCGAGCCGCGAGAGCCCACCGGCTCGAACGGCTTCGCGATCGCGCCGAAGAACACGGCCAACGGTCACGCGCTGCTGATGATCAATCCGCACACCGATCACTACTTCCGCCCGGAGATCCACGTGACCAGCGAGGAAGGGCTCAAGGCCTACGGCGCGGTCACGTGGGGACAGTTCTTCATCTATCAGGGCTTCAACGACAAGAACGGCTGGATGCACACCACCGGCGGCGGTGATGTGGCCGACGAGTATCTGCTCACGGTTGCCGAGCGCGACGGCAAGGTGTTTTACCAGTACGCCGGTGGTGAGCGGGAAATGAAGACCAGGCGCATCGTGCTCCCGTACACGACCGCGACGGGCATGCAGCGCAGGACCGTCACGGCCTACTTCAGCCATCAGGGTCCGATCATCCGCGCTGACAACGGCAAGTGGGTGGCCGTGCGTCTCATGCAGGAGCCGATCAAGGCGTTGATGCAATCGTTCGGCCGCACGAAGACCAGCGACTTCGCGAGCTACAAGCAGGTGATGGAACTGCGCACGAACTCGTCGAACAACACGGTGTACGCCGATGCGGCCGGGACGATCGCCTTCGTGAACGGCGATTTCATTCCGAAGCGCAATCCGAAGTACGACTACACGAGCCCGGTCGATGGCGGCACGTCGGATACGGAGTGGCAGGGACTGCACGCGATCGAAGAAACGATCATGGTCACGAATCCGGCGACGGGCTGGTTGATGAACACCAACAACTGGCCGTTCACGGCGGCCGGCCCGAACAGCCCGAAGATCGGCGACTATCCGAAGTACATGTCGCAATATCAGGACGAGAATGCGCGTGGTGTCCACGCGATCCGCGTGTTGAATGGCCGCACCGATTTCACCGTCGACAAGCTCATCGCGGCCGCGTACGACAGCTATCTGCCGGCGTTCGAGCAGAGCATTCCACCGCTCGTGGGCGCGTGGGACGCACTGCCGGGCGCCGACACGTTGCGCGTGGCGCTGGCCGAGCAGATCGCGGTGCTTCGTGCGTGGGACTACCGCTACAGCCTCACGTCGGTGGCGATGTCGCTGGCCAATGCCTACGGTGAAGAGCTCGCGCGGGCTTCTCGCGGCAACAGGACGGCCGCGCGTGAAAATGCCATGCTGCTCGGTGCGCTGGCGCGCGTGTCGGCCAAGCTGACGAGCGACTTCGGCACGTGGAAGACGCCGTGGGGCGAGATCAATCGCTTCCAGCGTCTCGATGGCCGCATTAGTGCGGTGTACGACGACGCCAAGCCCAGCATCCCGGTGCCGTTCACGTCGTCGAACTGGGGGTCGCTGGCGGCCTTTTCGCAGAACGGCGTACGCAGCACCAAGCGCATCTACGGCAACCGCGGCAACAGCTTCATCGCGGCGGTCGAGTTCGGTCCGCGTATCGTGGCCAAGACCTCGCTCGCCGGCGGCGTGAGCGGCGACCCGGCGTCGCCGTACTTCATGAATCAGGCCGAAGACTACGCGAGGGGGCAGTTCAAGACGGTCAACTACTACCGCGACGACGTGGAGAAGAACGCGAAGCGCACGTACCACCCCGGCCAGTGAGCGCCGCTGCCGCGATCGACTTCGGCGCGAGTAACACCGACGTCGTAGTGCGCGACGGCCACGCGACACGCCACTGGACACTGCCCAGCGAAGGGCAGCCCGATGAAGCGCGCGTGCGACGTGTCCTCGAAGCCGGTGGTGTGGCGCCGCACGATTTCGATTGGATCGCGGTGACCGGTGGTAACCGAGCACTGATACCGCACACGATCGATGATGTTGTGCTGCATCGCGTTGATGAAGTGCGGGCGATCGGGCGCGGCGGACTTGAACTGGCCCATCTCGACTCGGCACTCGTGACGAGCGCCGGGTCGGGGACGGCGTGCGTGGCCGCGACCGGGTACGACGCGCACCATGTGACTGGCACCGGTGTCGGTGGCGGCACGCTCGTCGGACTCGGCCGACTGCTGCTCGGCACCGTGAATCCGCGCGAGATCGATGCGCTGGCGCAAGCTGGCTCGGACACGACGCACAATCTCACCATCGCCGAAGTGCTGGGCGGTGCCATCGGCAGCCTGCCGCCGGAAACGACGGCGGTGAACTTCGGACGCGTGGCCCGTCATCCGGTGGAGGCGTCGCGCGAGGACACGGCGGCGGCGCTGGCGAACATGGTGGGGCAGGTGATCGCCGTGATCGCGATCAACGCCGCCCGCGCGCAGCAACTGCCGCATGTCGTGATCGTGGGCCATCTCACAGATCTCAAGAGCATCCGTCGCGTGTTCGGACTCGTGGCCAAGTTCTACGGCGCCACAATTCTCACTCCCGAAGCGGGTGGCTCGGCCACCGCCATGGGAGCGTTGCTCACCACCGAGCACCTGTTGCAAACGGGCGCGTAAACCGCGCCCGTTTGCCACGTGGCCTATCTCGTCTGACAGAGATGGTCGAGCGCCGCCTTCGGCATGGAGCCAGGGAGCGGCGTGGCGTAGCCGGGAATCCCGACTTCCTTGTGCTGCGCCACTTTCGTGCCCTTGGCGTCGCTGTAGTACCAATTCTCCTTCACGGCGACCTCCTGCTTGCGGCAATTCAGCATGAGGATCGTGCGCGAGCTGTACCAGTTTCCGCCCGGCACCTTGGTGGGCTTGTGAAACTGCACGCGCAGCGCGGCGGTGATGATCCCCCCGTCTCGCGTCACCGACTTGGGCTCGAGCAAGACCGTGCCGCCCTTGATCAAACCGATCGGCTTGGGTGACTGCGCGGCGAGCGACGTCGCGCTGGAAATCGTGAGGAGGACGACGCGAATGGCCCAACGACTGTGTGTCATGGAATGCTCGGAGGCATACGGCCCGCGTCCATCTCCGCCGTCTCCGACGGAGCGATCTTCGCGAGCCGATCGTTGAACAGAAAGAGCAACACCAACACGATCGTCCACTGGAGCAGGATCGTGCCGATGTTCTCGATGCCGAAGGGATCGAGTGCGCCTTCGCCACGCACCTGCCACATCCACCAGCCCATCAGCGCGATGGCCTCGAACGGGACGAGGAAACGGATCACGAAGTCCCACCACGCGCCGACGCGAATGTTCGAATACTGATGATTGATCTGCTCGGCGCGAAACTTGGCCGGTCCCATGCGAATGATCGCGATAGCGAAGAAGAGCCCCGAGAGCATGAGGCCCACGCCCCACACCCAGTCCTGGTTGTGCAGTACGTCGAGTGAGAAAGCCGACGGCAACCCAAGCACGAGGCCGAACGCGCCCACCACCCAGACGGCGCGAGCCCGCGTCCAGCCCATGTCGAGCAGCACGCGCGTGCCAAGTTCCACCATCGAGATGAGCGACGTGAAAGCGGCGAAGAAGAGCGCGAGAAAGAAGAACGTCATGAACAGGCCGCCGGCGGGCAGCGTGGAGAAGAGCTTGGGGATCCAGATGAACGTCACGCCTTCGTTGCCGGCGCCGAAGATCGTTTTCTGCACGAGGTCGGCGTCGAGCGGTGCGCCGGCCGCGACGGCTTTGGCGAGATCGGGGAAATCGGCCAGCGCTTGCGGGTTGCTGGCGATCGAGGCCACCAGCTGCGGCACCACCGTGAACACCGTGCAGAACACCATCATGCCGGCGCAGAGTGACACGAGATTGTTCGTGGCGGGGAGCAAGAACGCGTTGAGCGCCGTGTCCTCGTTCTGCCGCATATACGCAGCGTAAGTAAGCACGAGTCCCCAGCCCGCGCCGGTGTCCCAGGCATTCTGCGTGAGGGCCTGCAACCAGATGTTGGCGTTGCCCAGCTTCTCCCAGTCTACGCCGTAGAAGAACTCGAGCCCCGCGCTGGCGCCCGGCAGCATGAGGGCGCGACCGGTGAGCAGCAAAATGATACCGATCAGGATCGGCATGAGGATCGTGGTGGTGCGCTCGATGCCCTTCACGCCTTTGGCGACGATGAACGTCGCGCCCACAATCGAGATCACGTGCGGCAACACCGGTGCGGTGGTGGTGGAGAATGCCCGCCAGAAGCTCACGGAGTTGTCGCCGTTCACCTCGCCCAGTCCGGCGGCGATCGCATAGCGCAGCGTCCACCCACAGATCACCGAGTAATAGGCCATGATGGCAACGGCCACGAAGGCGATGAAGCCACCCATCCACGCCGACTTCTTGCCCGCCGTACGCACGAAGGCGCCGACGGGGCCCAGGCGCGTCATGCGCCCCATGCCGAACTCCACGAGGATGAGCGGGATCGACCAGGCGAAGAGGCAGACGATCCAGGCCACGAGGAACTCACCGCCGCCGTTGGTGGCGGCGATACGAGGGAAACGCCAGATGTTGCCGGTGCCGACGGCCATGCTGAGCATGGCCAGCATCATGGCCCATCGGGACGAGAAGCCTTGCGACTGACTCACGAACGCTCCGAAAGAGTGGTAGTGGCGGCCGGGCAGCGTGGCCGCACCACTGGTACGGGGCGAAACTACAGTGTGGACCGCGGCGGACCTAGGGGTAGATGACGGATCACACGATCAGGCCAGCTTGGCGTGGTGCGTCATGATGGCCGGCGCTAACTTCACGTATCCTCCTCACCGAGCTGCCGCTGCCCTCTACCGCCCTTCACGATCAGCTGCAGCGCACCCTCGGCGACGCGTACGTCGTCGAGCGCGAGCTCGCCGCCGGCGGAATGAGCCGCGTGTTCGTGGCAACGGAGACCGCGCTGCGCCGCGAGGTCGTGATCAAGGTGCTGCCGCACGAGATGACGGGCGCGTTGTCACTCGACCGGTTCCGGCGCGAGATCGGGTTGGCCGCGCGGTTGCAACACGCGCACATCGTGCCGCTGCTGATCGCGGGCGAAAGTGAAGGGCTGCCGTTCTTCACGATGCCGTACATCGCCGGCGAATCGCTACGCGCGCGAATCGCCAAAGGCGGCGAGTTGCCACTGCACGAAGCGATGCGCGTGTTGCGCGAGATCGCCAGTGCGTTGAGTTACGCGCACGCACAGGGCATCGTGCACCGCGACATCAAGCCGGAGAACGTGTTGCTGTCGGGCGGCGCGGCCATGGTCACGGATTTCGGCGTGGCGAAAGCGCTGAGTGAATCGACGTCGGGTGGCAGCGAGGGGCTCACCTCCGTCGGCATCGCGCTCGGCACGCCGACCTACATGGCACCTGAGCAGGCGAGTGCGGACCCGCTGGTGGATCAGCGCGCCGACCTGTACGCGTGGGGTGTGATGGCGTACGAGTTGCTTACGGGGCAAGCGCCCTTCGCCGGGCGATCACCGCAGGCCATGCTGGCGGCGCACGTGAGTGAAGCACCCGAGCTCATCACGCGGCGACGTACGTCAGTGCCGGCGGCGCTCGCGCAGCTGGTCATGCAGTGCCTCGAGAAACGCCCGGCCGATCGCCCGCAGTCGGCGAACGACGTGCTGCGCGTGTTGGACAGCATCACCACGCCGAGTGGTGGGTCGACGCCGGCGGACAGACCGCGGTCAGCCGTTGCATCACCAGCTCGCGGGCGTGTGCCGCGGATCGCGCTCGCACTCGGTGCGGTGGGCGTGGTATTCGGCGCGTTATTCTGGTGGCGCGCCCGTGCGCCGACGTCGGAAAATGGCAGCGCTGCAGTGGGTGCTGACACTGCATCGGTGGCCGTGCTTCCCTTCACCGAACTCAGTCAAGACAAAAGCACCGGTTACTTCGGCGATGGCATCGCCGAGACGCTGATCAGCGCGCTGGCCAACGTGCCGGGGCTCAACGTGACGGCGCGTACATCGGCGTTTTCGTTTCGTGGCAAGAACACCGACGTG
>Ga0105049_10004205_pt1 | contig 16909 bp, 12 predicted proteins | sample MAT06_FD_78087 | JGI IMG/M metagenome (GOLD analysis project Ga0105049, IMG submission 78087) | Freshwater microbial communities from Lake Fryxell liftoff mats and glacier meltwater in Antarctica - MAT-06 | ecosystem: Environmental > Aquatic > Freshwater > Ice > Liftoff microbial mat | place... | reverse complement strand
TGGCGCTATTGTCCCACCGGATCGCCGCAACCGCCGCGTCAAAGATCGCCGGAATGCCGTGCGCCAGCCCCGCCGTCAGGACGTTGAAGCCCAGATCGAGGCACATGCGGTCGAGGTCGAGCCCGCCGTGGGGCGGGACCTCGACGGTGCCATTGGACAGGAGGCGATGCCCGCCGCCCTGCGCGGAGACGCGACGCTGCTCGTAGCCAATGGACCGGATGAGCGCCGCCAGCGTCTGGTCGGATCGCCGAATGTACCGCGTTCCGTGGTCCGCCGTCCATCCGTCGCCGGGGCGCGTGTTCATCCGCCCGCCGGGGCGCCCAAAACGCTCGACCAGGACGCAGGGCACCTGCAGATCCCTGAGGGTGTTGGCCGCCGCCAGCCCGGCAATGCCGGAGCCGATCACGGCGATGGGGTGGCGGGGCTTGTTGATTTTCATGGTGACGGACCGTTGGCGGGGGGATAGTCGCAGGCTGTTATTGGCCCAAGGACAATCGGGTCCCCCGCCGATGTGGCGCCACTGAATTTTGCCGATTCCGCTCCAGTGCTCCATACTGTCGACGGGAGACGGAGGATCATGGGACGGGCAGCTATCAATCATCCAACACGAATTCGGATACGTCGCCGCGGGCTATGGCTCAACGCGCCCGTTGCGACTGCAAGGCAGGCAAGGAAACTCTTGAACGCGATTGAGCCTCCCGGAAATCGCGTGAAGCGAGGCTCGAGTGACGGCACGGCGGTCAACGGGGTTCCCGTGTCGGACGATTTTCTGCCAGGAACCTCGCGGATGGCAAGTTTCGGCCCCGGTGCCAGAGCCTGGTCGGCGGGAAATCCTTTTGACCTGCTTCGCCGGCGGGCCGACATTCATGCCCTCACATGGCAGACGTGTGTCGTCCGCCCCAGCCCACCCGGAAGGGCCCCCGCGTCATGCATTGGTTCCGCAGGCCGACTCCCGAATACATCAACATCACCACGCCGCGCGCGCCGGAACTCAAGGACCGCATCCCCAAGGACCTGTGGCACAAGTGCCCCCAGTGCGGCGCGACGCCCCTGCGGAAGGACTTTCAGGCCATGCTGAGCGTGTGCCCCGCCTGCGGACGCCATGACCGCGTGGGCGCGCGCGAGCGCATCACCCAGCTTGTCGATCCCGGCAGCTTCGAGGAGTTGTTCGGCGGCATCACGCCCGCGGACCCGCTCAAGTTCGAGGGGAAAGCGCGGTACGCGGACCAGATCAAGACCTCCACCGAGAAGACCGGCGAGACGGAATCAGTCATTTGCGGACGCGGCGAGATCGGGGAGGTGCCGATCGCGATCGCGGCCATGGATTTCTTCTTTATCGGCGGCTCGATGGGGGCGGCCACCGGCGAACGCATCGCGCGGACGATGGAGCTCTCCCTGAAGGAACACATCCCCTGCATCACCGTGACCGCCAGTGGAGGAGCCCGCATGCAGGAGGGCATTCTTTCCCTCATGCAGATGGCCAAGACGTCGATCCTCTGCGCGAAGTTGGAGGAGGCGGGAATTCCCTTCATCAGCATCCTGTGCGATCCCTCCACCGGCGGCACGATGGCGAGCTTTGCGTCGCTCGGCGACATCATCATCGCGGAGCCGGGCGCCAACATCGGCTTTGCCGGCAAGCGCGTCATCGAGCAGACGATCAAGCAGCAGCTTCCCGCGAATTTCCAGACAGCGGAATTCCAGCGCGATCACGGCTTTGTGGATATGGTGGTCGATCGCAAGCGAATGCGGCCCACGCTCATCCGCCTGCTGCGCCAGATGACTGGCCTTCCTCCTGCCAAGCTCAGCGAGGAGGACGGCGGAGAATTCAGCGGCAAGGCGGGAGAGGCGAAGCCGAAGGCGGCGAAAATGGAACCATCAGTTCCCGCGGAGCCCGTTCTGGAAGTCGCCGAAGCAGGGAAGTAGCCGCTCTTCAAATCCCGAGCGCCCACGCTACCCCTCTACGCGGCACAGCTCCATGATCTGCGCTGCCCGCTCGCCGCTGCCGCAATTCGCGAGGCCGCACGTGGGTGTGGCGAGCCCCGTCATCGTATGACCAGCGCGGGCCATGGCGTCGTGCCAAGCGGTCGCGGCAGCAAGGCAAGCATCCCCTTCGCCATCTTGGCGAGCGCCGGTCGGGGCCAGACCCCAGGCGATGGTTCCGCCCGCCTTCAGGTGGCGCGCGAAGGTTGCGACGAGCGGTGTCTCCGGTGGATTCAGCATCGCATCGAACGACAGGATGTCGGCGCCTGCGGCAAAGAACGCGCTGTCTTCCTCCAGTCTCGCACAGCAGTGGATCATCGTGATCGCCCCGGCGTCGCGAAGTGTAGACACGGCGCGCGCGAGTCTCGCGCGTTCCGTATGCGTGGCATCCGATAATCCGGGCTCGTCAAGTTGCAGAATCACACGGGCTGACCGCCGCTTCAATTCGGCGATTTGAATAAGTGCGAGGCGCACCACTCGATCCGCGATCTCCTCCTCGATCCCTCGCCCCGCGGCGAGCCATCGCCCTCCCGTGATCGGGCCGACGACTTGGCTCTTGATGGCGGTGGCATGGGGGAAAGCGCCCGCGTCCAGCGCCGCAAGGAACGCGAGCCACGCGGAGAAGGAATGCTGCGGCATCGATGGCTCGGAGATCAGCGTCGCGATTGCGTCGTCGCGCGAGAGGGATGCGACCGCGTCGTTCCCATCGACGAGTTGGGCGAGCATCAGCTCGCCGGTGGAGCGATTCGGGAGCTGTGGGAAGTAGGGAAGTAGCGGGGAAGTTTCCTCGACGAAGCGGATCGCCTCCTCGACGGTTGCGAAGGGGAGGCTGCCGATGCCGGTTACGAGCGGCCTGCCAGCACGTGGGCCGATCATCGCGCCGATCCCGCAGAGTCCATCGAAACGGCCCTATCTATGCGCATTGACGCTGCCACATTCTTTCGCGACGGTCGGAGAATCACCGTTGGAGGGCTGGATTGAGCGAGATTCCCGGATACCCACAGGCGCAAGAACGATCGACGGCTCCACCGGCCCCGTTGATTATCGGGTGTCCGCACTGCCAGGCCCAGATGGCCATCCAGAGTTCGCAGGCAGGCAGCGCTGTCCAGTGTCCATCCTGTGGCGGACACCTTCAGGCGCCTCTGCCAACTGGCCTCGTCGTCTCCGGTGGAAATGCGTCCTTCCGCCCGGAGGTGAAGGCCTTCGCAAGCAAGAAGATCACTGCGGGTGTCATCGGGATCCTCTTCGGGGGATTCGGAATACACAAGTTCATCATCGGCCGGAACACCGCTGGGTTTATCATGCTGGCCACATGGTTTGTATGTCTGGTTACGGGCATGTGTCTCATTGTTCCCATCCTCGGAGTCGTCGCCCTCAATATCATCGGATTCATCGAGGGGATCATCTATCTGACCAAGTCCGACGAGGACTTCTATCAGATCTACGCGGTGCAGGGTAAGGATTGGTTCTGAGGGCACCCGGCGGCGCGATTGCCCGTGAGCCAGTCACGAAACCAGATCGTTCAGGTCCTCCGGAATCATCGGCGGCAGCTCCGTCCTGCCGGTGGCCTCGACCACGCGCAGGTAGGGCTTGCACATACCACAGCCCTCTCCGCACAGCGTCTCCCGCGCGGCCTCTTCAAGGGTCCATCCGTGCTCGTTCTTCGCGCGCAGCCAATCCGCAAACGTCGTATTCTTGCAGACGCATTTGAAGACCTTGTGGATCAGCGGAGTGGCCTCAGAACGGGATGCGGATGCCGTCTTTGCCGTTGCTGGCCTGAACCGCCTCGTAGATGCAGAAAATGATGTAGGCGATGTAAAGTGGGATCATCAGGATGAAAAAGATGAACCCGATCAGGATGATGGAAAGGCATACGCCCAGCACTGCCAGCACGAACATCAGGACGCAGAACGCGCTGGAGACCACCAGCGCCTTACGCGAGTGCATGGCGACGAAGGGAGACTCGTCCTTCTTCATCAGGTAGATGACCAGGGGGGCGATAAAGCTGGTCAGGATCGCCCCCACATGGGCAAACATGGCGAAGTTCTTCTCGTCCTTGGTTGGCGTACCGGAAAAAGTGGCAGCCACAGGGGAAAACGGAGGCAGTTCCGGGGGAGGCGGGGGAGGGATATCCATGAGGGGGCCTCTTTGATTCAGTTGGGTGCACTGTGTCGGCGAGTTGGCAGGAGTGGCAATGGCAACCCGCTCCACGGGCAAGAAATCAGGACTGCAAGTCTCTGTTCCCGATTCCCTCTTCCCCGTTCCCGGGCATTCCCCTACATGCGCTCGTCGATGTCCTTTACGGCGTCGCGGGCGCGGGTCTGCCAGTCGCCGGGGCGGCCCTTTTCCTCGGACTCGGGATAGACGATGGCCTGATCGATGATCTCGCGGGCGCGCTTGAGGAGGTCCTCGTCGCGGCGGCGCTGGCCGCGGAGCTTGTCGATCTCAAGGCGATAGACTCGGGTGCGGTCGCCGCTCTTGAGCCAGAGGAACTCCGCGATCATCACAAGGGCGATCAGGCCAGGGACGGGATGATAGACGAGGGCAAAGATGTCGGCAAGGCTGTAATTATATAGCAGGACCGCCGAAACGCAGACCAGCAGAACAATCACAATGTCGCCGACGCGGACCCGCGAGCGGCGACTGCGACGAGTCGAGCCGCCCGGGGCCGCAGCCATCGTCAGTTACCCGGGCCTTCCGCCAGCATCGCCGACGCCAGGCCAAGGACTTCGTACTCGGTCTCCCGGCCATCGGGGGTGACGGCGACGAAGGTCTCGCCCACGCGGCGCCCCATCAACTGGGAGCCGAAGGGGGTCAGGTAGGAGATGATGTTGTTTTCCAAGTCTGCTTCCCACATGCCCATCAGGGTCATCTCGCGTTCCGCGCTGTTGGAAGTTTCGCGGAGGCGGATGCGCGTGCCGAATCCGCTGGCCTCGGGCTGGGAGCCCTTGAGTTCCACCACACGGGCGCGCGCGATAAGGTCCTCGAGTTCCGCCGCCTGCTGCATGAGCAGCTTCTGGCGGTCCTTGGCGGCATGGTACTCGGCGTTTTCCTTGAGATCGCCTAGCTCGCGGGCCGTCTCGATGACCTTGGCCATCGCGGGAATATCGTGAGAGATGAGCTGGGAAAGGTGGCTGCGCTTCTCGTCCAGCGACGCTGACAGGGCGTAGTGGTGCGAGGGCTTCTTGCGCTCCTCGTCCTCCTCCATGCGCGATGTCTGGCGAAGCTCGATGTGGCGATCGACGAGGATGTCCTCCAGAGAGCGCTTGAGCTGGTGCGAGAGGGCATTGTGCAGGCGGATCGCGTGAAGGGTACGGCGCCCTTCCTCCACGGTGGAGGCGACGACGGCGAGCTTGAAGAGCTTGCTGTTGGACTCGTTCAGGAGCGCGCGGACCTTGGTGGCGGAGTTCTTGGCGGCGACGCCTTCGGCAAGGTTGCGCGACTCGAACTTCTCCTCTAGTTCGGCCAGAACAGAGAGAAGCTCCTCGATGATCATCATCGGTGGCAGGCTCTCGCGCAGGTGGGGCCATGTGCCGTCGAGGACGTTCTTGGCGGCCCAGACAAAAAGCTCCGGATTTTGATCGGGCTTTGCGAAGATGGTCTCGATGGCGGCTAGGCGCTCGCCCTCCAGCTTGCGCCCGATCAGTTCCTTCTCCATCCACGACGCGGTGCGCGAATCGAGGTGGATCGTCGATTGAACGAAGACGTCGGACCAATCGTCGGGGCGGACCTTTTCGACGTGCTCGAGGACAATGCGGCGGGAATCGGGGACTTCGAGGCCGGCGATCAGCTCCACGACATCGGGGCCTGTCAGCAATGTGTCCACGCTGACGGGATTCGCCTTACCCTCGAAGAGGTCGGAGTACTCAAGAAACAGCACACCGAGACGGAACTGGTCATCGCGGGAGGAGAGCTTGGCATCGGACACGGCCTTCTGGAAGAGGAGGTAGAGGGCCTCCACGTCGTCTGGCTTCATCTCGGCGTCGGAGCCGTGGCGGCGCACGTCGCGAAGAACATCGCGGCGCGCGGCGGAGTCCTTGGCCTTGAGGAAATTGGCGAAGATGTCGTCGAAGAAACTGCGGGGGGCGTCGCGAAGGACGAGTTCGGCGTGGATGCCGGTGCCAACCTGCTCGATCCAGGGGTCCAGCTTGATGGCCTTGCGGGCGCGCTCCCAGAAGCTCTTGTACTCGTTTTCGGTCAGGAACCGGGCCGTCAGGACGCGCTTGAGATCGACGGCCTTCATGCGGCCCTTCTCGCCCTTGAGCGCGATACGCAGCACCTCGGCGGGCTTGCCGACGATCATTTCCTTGAGTGCGTCGGCATCCAGGGTCATGCGCGCGATCAGGTGATCCTTGTGGATCGGGCGCAGGAAATTCCTCACACCGTCCAAGGTCATGACTTGGCCCTTCTTGCCGGGAAAGTCGATGGTGACCTTCCCCTCGGCCATGTTCAGGTCGCGGACGACGCCGATTCCCCACATGCTGTGCTTGAAGACTTGGCCTTTGGTGGCGCCAAGGAGGTCGTTGAACCGCTGGTTGATCTTGGCAAGGGGGACGGCGGGATCGCCGAAGCCGGCGCGCTCCATGAAGTCCGGGAGGAGCGCCCCCAACACTTCCGTGTAGGCGACCTTGACCGCCTGCTGGTAATGATGGCGGAGGAAATCGTGAGACTCGTTCTGGGCGAGGATCTCTTCGATGATCGCGATGGCGGGCTCGCCCTTGCCCTTGGCGAGCATCGCATCCAGAAGGCCCTGATAGAGGTCAACAAAGTGCTGCGGCTGCTGCCTGCGGACGAGCTTGTCGATGATCGGCCCGTGGAAATCGAGCGAGAAGGACTCCGTTTCGATGACCTCCAGCCAGATTTCATCAACCGTACTCCATCGCTTGGCTTGAATCGCCTGAAGGATTCTTTCCTGCTGGTCCAGATTCACAGACTCCAAAGACAGTCCCTCCTCGGCGGCTGGGGGGCCCGGGGAAAAGCACCGGGCTCGATTGAGCGCCCAAATGGTGGAGGCGGGCTCCTCCCGGAGACAAGGCGAAAGACGCCGCTCTTCGATATGCGTTCGCGCCGCTGCCTCAGAAGGCTTCACGTAGGCGCGAGGCTTGATTTCGCAACTCGGAAGCTACCCTGAGTCCTCACAAGATGGGGCAGGTTCCAATGCGGGATGTCGCGACCTTGGCTTCAAGGCGGCATCAAGTTCCTCTTCGGAGAACGGGTTGCCGGACTGGGTGGCGGTAATCGTTCCGCCAGATCGGGATCGGAAGAAGCGACTCCATAGAAAGCGATTTATTCGCCGTGTTCCGTCGTTATCCAGCTTGCGTGGCCATCGGCGCTTGCTGTTGAAAAAAGGCTGCTTCTGGAATGAATCGGAAAAGTTCGCGGTAGGGCGAACCCGCTACGCACTTTGTGCCGATCAATCAAGGATTCGGCGGTGGTTCTCTGGTTGATGCTTGCGACGTCCGGAAATCGCATGCATCCACTGTCCCGATTTACTCAATCATTCGGCAATCAATGGCCCGGGACGGAGTGCCTCAAATGGAGAACCGCAGTCAATCGGTTGTGCTTATCGCAGCGGTTTGCGTGGCGATCGGATCGGAGTCGATGCCGCTTCATGCCATGACGCTGGGAGCCGTCGGCGTCGAGGTGTCGGAGGACTTCGATTCGATGGAAACGGCCGATTCCACAGCCGCGATTCCAGGTGGGTTTCGTGTGGGCGCTGGGGCGAGCCCGACCTATGTGGGGGGATTGAGCGAGACGACTCAATACACCGGGACTGTGTTGCCAAATATCATTTCCAGCATGGCGAGCGGCGGCACTTACAACTTTGGGAATGGTAATCGGAATTCCTCGACCGAGCGTGCGCTTGGGTTCGTCAACTCGGGGGCATTTTCGTCTCCGCGATCGATCATGGTCGAGATCGTGAACAATACAGGTTCTGAATTGGCGCAGCTTGATGTGGCTTGGGACTACGAGAAGTACCGCTCGGGAACGCGTCAGTATGACTGGACGTTTTTCGTTTCGACGGACGGAAACGGGTGGGCAGCGAACACCATCGGCGACCAGATCAACACAGTGGATGCAGACATCGCCACGGTCTATCATCCGCCGGAGTCCGCCGCGAAATCCCTGTCGATCACAGGGCTTTCCATCGCCAACGGTGCGAGCTACTTCCTGCGCTGGAATTTGACTGGAGTAGGTGGATCGACGAACGCACAGGCCCGCGCAATCGACAACTTCAGGGTAACTGGAGTCGCAGCGGTACCCCCCGACACGACGCCCCCCACGGTCACGTCCATCGTGCGCCAGTCGCCGGGAAGTTCTCCGACCAACGCGGACGATGTGACATGGCGCGTGTCCTTCGACGAGGCGATCAACGCGGGAACCGTGGCCCCGGACGATTTCACGCTGACGCCGACGGCGGGTGTCTTGGGCGGCGCGGCGATTTCGGGTGTGGGCATTGTGAGCGCGACGACGTTCGATGTGACCGCGAGCACGGGGACCGGGAACAAGACGCTCCGCCTTGACGTGCTTCCCGCGGCAACCATCGCGGACGCGGCGGGGAATGACTACGCCGCGACGTTCAATTCCGGCCAGACCTATCAGATCGACAGGACGGAGCCGACCTCGTCCGCCTCCACGCCAGCTTCGCAGGTCGGCGGCGCCATCACCGTCACCTCCACCCCCAACGGCACGGGCTCCGCCCTTGCGAGCGCGACGCTCTACGCAAGGGAGGCGTCGGGCACCTGGGCCTCCGTGGGGAGCATCGCGGGAGGTACAGCTATCTATACACCCCCGGCGAGCGGGCTTTACTACTTCCAGACCGTTGCGACCGACACGGCGGGGAACTCCGAGCCAATCCCCTCTGGCACGATGGGAACGGGAGACGATTCGACCGTGTACAATTCCAACGCGAACGCGGCCCTGGCGCTCGATGTCCCGGCGGGCGCGCTTCGGTACTTCCCGATGACCTCAACGGCTGGCGTCACGATCGACTTCTCCGCGGCGACCCCATCGACACTCGTGACGGTTTCTCGCGCGACGGGCGATTTGGCGCCTGGGACGCTGGCCGCCGCCAAGCTAATCGACGAATCGATTTCCATCGCGGGGACTTTCTCCGGCACCGCCAACATCGTGTGGACCTTCGACGTGGCAGCCACATCGCCGCTCGACGCGGTGTTCCGCGACAACGCGGGCACAGTCACGGAATTCGCCCCCATAGGCCTTGTTGGAAGTACCATCACGATCAATGGAGTACTGGGCTTTTCGACCTGGTACGCGGGGGACGCGACAGCCGATGTCCCAGTGTCCAGCATCGGGGATTGGATGCTAATGTATTGATCCGTTTCGGATGGCCAGGATGCTGTTCCTGCCGAATGCCCCAATATGCCGACATCTTTCTTGCCTCGCCCCATGACAGCCTGCTCCCATCGACAGACACAGCCGATTGAAGCTCCGGCGAGCGAAATTTCGGTGTCTTTGGCGAGGCCAGATTCACCGACAGGGGTTCGAGAATGTCAGCAGGCGCCATCGAAGAGGAAATCAGCGTTCACGCTGGCGAGGAAGACAGCCGCGGGCGGCGAGTAAGCCCGTGGGCGTGGATGAACACCGTTTATTTTGCGCAGGGCCTTCAATACGCCATCGTCACCCAGCTCTTCGTCATCGTGTTCTTCACGATGGGCATCGGCCAGGGCGACATCCTGTTCTGGATCGGCCTGCTGACGCTGCCTTGGACGATCAAGCCGTTGTGGGGGCCGATCGTCGATCGCTACTGGACTAAGCGCTCGTGGACCTGGTCGATGCAGATCATCGTGGGGCTATGCTTTCTCGGCACCGCTGCCGCGCTGCTGATTCCCGGGACGCAGGCACTGATTCCCAAGATCGCCCTTCAACCTCCGTTTTTCTACGGCTGTCTGATATTCCTTTTCATCCTCGCCATCGCAGGCGCCACGCACGACATCGCGTGCGACGGCTTCTACATGATGGCGCTTAACCAGAAGCAGCAGGCGTTCTTCGTCGGGGTGCGCAGCACTGTCTTCCGCATCGCGCTAATCTTTGCCAACGGCATCCTGATCTGGATGGCGGGGCTCGTGCAGTCGGGAACCGGTCTGCCAGCCGGCCAGGTTGAGATTACCGCGCTTCCCAAGGAGAGCGCCCTTGTCGCTTCCTCCGATCAGATTTTCGCGGGGGAAGTTTGGCAGGCCAGCTCCGAGCAAGCGCTGCTGATTCGCCCCGGGAAACTTGAGATACGCGGCGGAGAAGAAGAGTTCGTGACACTCCGCCTCGCCCAGCCGCCTGAGAATGGCAGCCAGATCGTCGTGCTGCGATTCACCTCGCGCAATTCGAAGGGACTATCGATCCCCAAAAGTTCCGAGCGCCTCGAGTTCACCAGCGCCAATTGGCAGACGGGTATCGATGTCCCCGTTACCGCCGACGCCAAGACCGCTTCCGCGGCATCCGATGTCCTGCGCATTCAGTCGGGAAACATCCCCCTAAGCTGGTCATTCGTCTGCGTCCTTTGCGGCGCGTCGTTCTTCATGCTGGGCGTGTTGCATCGCTTCATTCTGCCCTATCCAATCACAGACAAGTCCGATGCTGTGGGGCGCCCGAACATCCTGATCCCGCTTGGGGCGCTGGCGCTGACCATCGGAATTCCGTGGGCATTGGGCTACAGCATCTTCTATTCGGCGGGACGCTTTCGGGATGCGGCACGCGATGTGACGGTGGGTGTGCTGCCCAAGGACGAGAAAGTCGCGGGGGCGCTTCAGGGCCTGCGCGCCACGGTGGATGCCCAGAACCCCGATGTCCAGCAGGCCTTTGCCGGGCGCCTCTTCGCGCTGCTGGGCAGCTTGGGCACCAATGGGCTGCCGGAGACTCCAACGGAACTGGACCAAACCGTGACGCTTCGCGACACGCTCGCGAGGTATGGCCTCATCGACGATGCTGCCCTTGCCGACCGTCTATACACGGGCATCGAGGCCGAACGCGCCAATCCCGATTTCGCCGCGAGCCACCAGCTTCGGCGGTTACTTGCCCAAGTCAAGAAGCTGAATGGCGACAAGCCGCCCGCGAGTCGCGAGAAGGTGGAGGCTCTCGTGGCGGAACTGCGCCTTCCGGCGCTGGTTGCCATCGAGGCCGACGTGCGGGCCCTCGCCAAGCCGCTCGCCAACGTCCGGGCCGCGTCGGGCGGAAAGCTCCCCGCGGATCAGGCCCGCATCCAGGCCGTGCTGGACAGAGCGCGCACAACGCCTTCGGTGCTCGAAATGAAGGGATTCACTTTCTTCTTCACCGCGTCGCGCCTCATCCTCGTCATCGGAATCGGGCTGCTATTCATCTATACGCCAGTGAGCGTCCCCGCGGGAAAGGCGGTGTGGGCCCTGTCGGACCTGAGCCGAATCGGATTCGCGGAGGTGTTCAGTACCTTCTTCTCCAAGCCGGGCGTCACCGTCGTGATCGGTTTCATCCTAACTTTCCGGCTCGGGGAAATCCAACTTTCCCAAGTGAAGAATATCTTCCTTCTGGATAGCACGTCCAATAGCGGGCTCGCGATGTCGATCAGCCAACTGGCGTTCACCAACACCGCCGTCTATCTTGTGGCGCTCTCTATCGGGGGCATCCTTGGCGGCTGGCTGGTTTCTTCCTACGGCCTCAAGAAGGTGATTTGGCCGATGGTAGCAGCGGTGCATCTTCCGAACCTGCTGTACTACTGGATGGCGGTCGCAAAGCCGGATTCCATTTCCTGGATCAACCTTGTCGTGGGCATCGAATCCTTTGGCTACGGATTCGGCCTCTCGGCCTTCCTTCTCGTGATGATCATCGCGGCGGAGGGCCCGTACAAGACTGCGCACTATGCCCTATGCACCGGATTCATGTCGCTGGGAGCAATGCTCCCCGGCATGTGGTCCGGGTATCTTTCGGAGCTTGTCGGCTACCAGACGTTCTTCCTCCTCGTCATGCTGTTTTGCGTCCCCGGCGTTCTCTTTATTCCGTTCCTGCCGATTCCCGCCGACTTTGGGATGAAGGCCAAGAAGACATGATCACTGCAACCATTCCCCTTCGGAGAGATCGTATGCTGTCAACTGTGTCCAAGTGCCTCGCCGGTGTAGCCGTCTTCTGCATCGGCGGAATCCTTCCCGCGGTGGCCTCGGCCCAGCCTGCGGAAAAACTCCCCGTCGTGCAGCGAGAGTTCCGCGCGGCTTGGGTCGCCACCGTGGCCAACATCGACTGGCCCTCCAAGCCCGGCCTCTCCACCGCCGATCAGCAGGCCGAGGCGATCAAGATCCTCGACACGGCGCGAGAGATCAACATGAACGCCATCGTGTTTCAGGTCCGCCCCCACTGCGACGCGATGTACAAGTCCGACATAGAGCCGTGGTCCTCCTACATCACGGGCATTCAGGGACAGGCCCCCGATCCCTACTACGATCCGCTGGAGTTCTGGGTAAAGGAATCCCACGCGCGCGGCATGGAACTGCACTGCTGGTTCAACCCCTACCGCGCCAATCACTCCAGCAACCGCGGCCCCGAGGGCACCACGCCGGAGGAGCGCCTGGTCGATAGCCACGTCGTGAAGACCCATCCCGACTGGGTCAAGAAGCTCGGCACCAAGGGCTACTACTGGCTCGATCCCGCAAAGAAGGAAGTGCAGGACCTCACCACCGCCGTGGTGATGGACGTGGTGCGTCGCTATGATGTGGACGGCATCCACTTCGACGACTACTTCTATCCCTATCCCGACTACAACGATGGGAAGGACTTTCCCGACGACGACACGTGGGCGGCGTACCAGGCGAGCGGCGGCAAGCTCTCCCGCGGCGACTTCCGCCGCGACGGCGTGAACAAGTTGATGGAGAGCCTCTACGCCGCGATCAAGAAGGAGAAGAAGCACGTCAAGTTTGGCCTGAGCCCCTTCGGCATCGGCAAGCCCGGCGAGCCCGCGAGCATCGCCGGCTTCAACCAGTACGAAACGCTCTATGCCGACGCACAACTCTGGCTCAACGAGGGCTGGGTGGACTACTACACGCCCCAGTTGTATTGGAAGATCGAAAAGATCCCCCAGAGCTATCCGATCCTTCTCGGCTGGTGGATTTCCCAGAACCACCACAACCGCAACATCTGGCCGGGCCTCTATACAAGCCGCTATGGCAACGCCCGCGACGAGCAGGCCGACGCGGAGGAGATCCCGCGCCAGATCCTGGTGACGCGTGGCATGGCGGGCGCGTCTGGCCATGTGCATTTCAGCATGAAGGCGTTGCTGAACAATCGGGAGACGCTGACCGACAAGCTCAAGACTGGGCTCTACGCCGCGCCCGCGCTCATCCCGCCTTCGCCGTGGCTGGACGACAAGGCGCCCGCGACGCCGTCGATCAAATCCACCGGCGCCGAAGGCAACTCGGTGTCGTTGGCCCTTGAGGCAAAGGATGCTGGCGACGTCTTTGTCTGGGTGCTCTATGCTAAGCGCGGTGGCAAGTCGACCACCGAGATCCTCCCCGCTGCCACAACGGCGCATGACTTGAGCATCCGGCTCGAAACCACGACGACGACCGCCACCAATCAGGGCCTGGAAACCAAGGAAACCAAGACCACCGGCGAGCCACTCAGCCTCGTGGCGCTCACCGCTGTTGATCGCGTCGGCAACGAGAGCGAGCCGGTCTATCTGGAGATTGGCGCGAAGTAGCATCAGCTACACCACCACCGAATGCGCCAGCGGCGCGGATCCCAACCGGGTCCGCGCCGCTCGCGTTTTGAGGGCGCCGTCCCATCCCCCTTCGCTGGGTCCACAACTTGCACAGGCATTTGGGATCACACGTCAACGGAGCAAACAAATGCCACAAGTTCTCTCCTACGCGGCGCAGGGGCCCAAGACGCCCCTCGCCCCCTACACTCTGGACCGTCGCGACCCGGGACCAACCGACGTGCAGATCGAAATCCTTCACTGCGGGGTGTGCCATTCCGACCTGCACACCGCGCGGGGCGAGTGGGAAGGCTCGGTCTTCCCCGTTGTGCCGGGGCACGAGATCGTCGGGCGCATTACCAAGGTTGGCTCCTCGGTCAAAAAGTTCAAGGAAGGCCAGATCGCGGCTGTCGGATGCTTGGTGGATTCATGCCGAACCTGTCCCAGTTGCGGGGAGGGGCTGGAGCAGTTCTGCGACAACGGGATGACCTTCACCTACAACAGCCCCGACGCCCACCTCCCCGGCAAGATGACCTACGGCGGATATTCCAAGCAGGTCGTGGTGGACGAGGCATTCGTGCTCCGCGTATCGGAGAAGGGCGACCTCGCAGCGACGGCTCCGCTTCTCTGCGCGGGAATCACCACCTACTCTCCCCTGCGCCATTGGAAGATGGGCAAGGGACACAAGGTGGGCATCGTTGGCCTGGGTGGCCTGGGCCACATGGGCGTGAAGTTCTCCCACGCGTTCGGTGCCCATACGGTTCTGTTCACCACATCTCCGGGAAAGGTCGAGGACGGAAAGCGCCTTGGTGCCGACGAAGTCGTCATCTCCAAGAACCCCGACGAGATGAACGCCCACGCGGGAAGCTTTGACTTCATTCTCAACACCGTTGCCGCTTCCCACAATCTCGACCCGTTCATCAACCTACTGAAGCGCGATGGCACCCTCTGCCTGGTGGGCGCTCCCGAGCATCCGCACCCCTCGCCCTCGATCATGCCGCTGATTTTCCGCCGCCGGTCCATCGCGGGTTCTCTCATCGGCGGCATCGCGGAGACCCAGGAGATGCTGGATTTTTGCGCCGAGCGCGGCATCGTGTCCGATATCGAGCCGATCGCCATGGATCAGATCGAAACCGCCTATGCCCGGATGCTGAAGGGCGACGTAAAGTACCGGTTTGTCATCGATATGGCGACGCTGCAATAGCCCCAAAGGGCCGTGTCGGGTGAAATCCGCCCGACCCGGCCCTTGACACGCCCCCGGCCCTCCGCGACGTTTTCACGCCCTTGCAGGGGCTCCGTCGAAAGGAAGACCGTTGTCCACTCCCGCCTCCTCCAGCGATCTCCGCCTCGCCCTTCCCAAGGGCCGGATGCAGGAACAGGTCTTCAAGCTCCTCGCCGACGCAGGCATTCGGCTGACCACGGGAAGCCGCAGCTATCGCCCGGTGATTTCGCTCCCGGGCTTCGAAACCAAGATTCTCAAGCCCCAGAATATCGTGGAGATGCTGGACCTTGGCTCTCGCGATGTCGGCTTCGCCGGCGCCGACTGGGTGGCCGAGCTGAAGGCCAATGTGATCGAGGTGGTGGACACCGGCCTTGATCCCGTCCGCATCGTCGCGGCCATCCCGACCGAGTATTTGGTGAACGGCGAGCTGCCCAAGCGCCCCCTGATCGTGGCCTCGGAGTACGAGACGCTGGCCCGCGACTGGATCGCCGCGCGCGGCCAGGGCGACAAGTTTGTCCGCAGCTACGGCGCCACGGAGGTCTTCCCGCCGGAGGACGCCGACGTGATCATCGACAACACGGCGACGGGTTCGACCCTGCGCGCCAACGGGCTCGAGATCGTCGCCACGCTGATGACTTCCTCCACGCGGATGTATGTGAATCCGCGCGTGATGGACGACAAGGTTCGGCGCCCCGCGCTGGACCGCCTTGTGCTGCTTCTGAATTCCGTCCTCGAGGCGCGCCGCCGCGTCATGATCGAGGTCAACGTCGGCGCCGACTTTCTGGAGGCCGTCGCCAAGGTGCTCCCCTCCATGCGCGAGCATACGATCTCCCAGCTCCATCACGGCGCGGGCTTTGCGCTCAAGTCTGCGGTACTGCGCAAAGACCTGCCCCATGTGATCCCGCAGCTAAAGGCAGCCGGTGGAACCGATATCGTCGTTACCGATATCGCACAGATCGTCCCCTGACCCGAAAGCAGGTCCAGCCCGTGGAAAACCCAAGTGCCCAGGGAGTCGCCCCCTCGCCCGGCGTGGCGGGCGTTGTTGCCTACAGCGTGCCGAAACATGGCGCGCCGATTGACCTGAAGCTGGACGCCAACGAGGGCGAAGCCCCCGCGGAGGACATCCTTCGCCGCATCATCGAACTCGGCCCCGACGTGATGCGCCGCTATCCCGACGCCAGCGCATTGCAGGCGTTGTTGGCCGCGCGATTCGGCGCCGATCCCGCACGACTGATCGTGACCGCCGGGGCCGACGACGCGCTTGATCGCCTGTGCCGCGCGGTGCTGGCGCCGGGGCGCCGGCTGCTGCTGACGAATCCGTCCTTCGAAATGCTGCCGCGCTATGCACGCATCGCCGGAGCCGAGGTGGACGAGGTCCCGTGGTGGAGCGGCCCGTTCCCCACCGGCGCGTTCATCGCCGCGATCCAGCCAAGCACCACGCTCGTTGCGATGGTGACGCCGAACAATCCGACGGGGACGGTGGCGAAGCTCGCGGACTTGGAGGCGCTTTCCGCCGCGGCGCCGAATGCCATCGTGCTTCTCGATCACGCCTACGTGGAATTTGCCGACGAGGACTTTACAAAGCGCGCGCTCGCGATGCCCAACGTGGTGATCGCGCGGACGCTCAGCAAGGCGTGGGGCCTCGCGGGACTGCGCGTGGGCTATGCCATCGGGCCCGCGCCGGTGATCGGATGGATGCGCGCGTCGGGAGGGCCCTATGCCGTGTCGCGTCCGTCGATCGCGCTGGCCGCGGCGCGTATCGAGGCCGACCGCGGAAGCGAGCGGCGCTTCGTCGCGCAGGTCCGCGCCGACCGCGCGCTGATCCACGCCACGCTGGACGAACTCGGCGTGCCTCACACCGCGTCGGAGGCGAACTTCGCCTTCGTCACGGATCCGCGCGCGCTCTGGATTCGCGATGCGCTGGCGGGCCTTGGCATTGCGATTCGCGCGTATCCCGGTCATCCGGAACTGGGGCAGTCGCTCCGCATCACCTGCCCCGGCAACGCGGAGCAGGCCGCGAGATTGGAGCAGGGCAT
>Ga0105049_10004203_pt1 | contig 16911 bp, 11 predicted proteins | sample MAT06_FD_78087 | JGI IMG/M metagenome (GOLD analysis project Ga0105049, IMG submission 78087) | Freshwater microbial communities from Lake Fryxell liftoff mats and glacier meltwater in Antarctica - MAT-06 | ecosystem: Environmental > Aquatic > Freshwater > Ice > Liftoff microbial mat | place... | reverse complement strand
GGGGTTGGCAATACCTTTGCCCGCGATGTCGGGGGCGGTGCCGTGGACGGCCTCGAAGATACTGATGTGGTTGCCGATGTTGGCCGAGGGCGCAAAGCCAAGCCCGCCCACAAGGCCGGCGCACAGGTCGCTGACGATGTCGCCTTGCAGGTTGGGCAGCACGATCATCTGGTACTGCTGCGGCTTCACGACCAAGTTCATGCACAGGGCATCGACGATGACGTCGCCGGTCTCGATCTCTGGGAAGTCGCGGGCGACCTGCTTGAAGCGGTCGAGGAAGAGGCCGTCGGTCATCTTCATGATGTTGGCTTTGTGGCCGCAGTGCACCTTCTTGACGCCCAATTTGCGTGCCGTCTGAAAAGCGAAGCGGTGCACCTGATCGCAACCGGGGGCCGACACCAGCCGTTTGCACTGGATGACGTCGTTGCTGAGGCGGTGCTCGACGCCACCGTAGGTGTCTTCGATATTCTCGCGCACGACCGACATATCGATGTGGATGCCGGCCTTGCTGTAGACGGTTTCGACGCCGGGGAGGGTCTTAAAGACGCGGAAGTTGGAATGGGCGTTCCAGAGTTTGCGGGCGGTGACGTTGATTGATTTTCCGCCCGTTCCCTTGGGCGTTTCCATCGGGCCTTTGAAGAGGATGCCGCACTCCTCGACTTTGCGGATGGCCTCATCGGTCATGCCGCGGGTGTTGCCCTTAAGGAAGACGGAGGCTCCCATCTCGACGGGCACGAAATCGATTTGGTCGATCGCTCCCGCGTGGCGGAAGAGTTCGAGGGTGGCGTCCATGATTTCGGGACCGATTCCATCACCGTGTGCGAGCGCGATCGAGAGGCGGGCCATGAAGAAGGAAACTCCTGTCGGGTTCAAAGAAACGGGGGGACATCAATTGCGGGAGTAACAACAGTCGCCCGCGGAAGGTGCCCGTGGAAAACTCCGCGGCCCGCCGAAGGCTCCAAGGATAGTCTCCGCACTTTCACTCACCCGGAGACCACGCATCATGTCCACCGCGTCACGATCTGTTGCTCACCTCAATTGGGTTCACGGCGTCACAGTCAAGATGACCGAGAACTGGCCGGCCGACAAGGAGACGTATCAGTCTTCCGCCACCGAGAACCACCTTTTGTGGACGATCGGGCATCTGGCGATCTCCAACGACTGGTTCCGGGGTTTACTCAAGGCCGGGCCTTCGGACGTTCCTGAGGCGTACCAGAAACTCTTTGGCGCTGGGTCAAAGCCCCTGCCGGATCGCGCGGCCTTCCCTCCGATCGCGGAATTGCGTGCGGCGTTTGAGCGGACCTTTGCCGCGTTGGCGGCTGCCGTGGGCTCGCTGACGGAAGAAGACGGGTTGAAGCCGACCCTTAGCGAGACGGGCGGTTTCTGCTCGGATCGGGCGGATGCGGTTGACAAAGCGATCTGGCACGAGGGGTGGCACGCCGGGCAACTGGCCTCACTCCGCAAGGGCCTCGGTTTGCCTTCAGTCATCGGCTGAGGCAGGGGCGACCGGTCAAGGATGTTCCCGGGGGCGGTTCGGCGACGACGGACGCCGACTGGCTCTATCGGGCTCCTAGCGTTCGTGCATGTCGACCGAGCGCGTGATAGGCCCAACCGCCGGGCCGCAGGATGAAGGGGCAAACTGGGCCTTGCGCCCGGCCTCTATCAGCGAGTACATTGGTCAATCGGAACTGATCGAGCGGGTCAGCATCGCCATTAAGGCGGCCCGCCAACGCAAAGACCCGCTAGAGCATGTGTTGCTGCACGGGCCGCCGGGCCTGGGGAAAACGACGCTGGCGCACGTGCTGGCGCAGGAGATGGGGACGAAACTGCATGTCACCAGCGGCCCGGCCCTAGCCAAGGGGACCGATCTGGTGTCGTGCCTTACGCGGCTGCAGGCGTGCGAGCTTTTGTTCATCGACGAGATTCACCGGCTTCCGGTGGCGGTGGAGGAGTTCATCTACCCGGCCATGGAGGACTTCCGCGTTGATGTGACCATCGACAGCGGGTTGTCGGCCCGGACCGTGCAGATCAAATGCAAGCCGTTCACTCTCGTCGGGGCGACGACGCGTGCGGGGCTGATCTCCGCGCCTCTGCGGTCTCGCTTCGGCATTATCCATCACCTGCGCTATTACACCCATGCCGAACTGGTCGCGATTCTCGTGCGGAGCGCGGGGTTGCTGGGCCTTGGGTCGCCGCCGCGTGAGGCGATTGATGCCATCGCCTCGCGTTCCCGCGGCACACCCCGAATCGCCAACCGGCTGCTGCGGCGGGTCCGAGATTTTTCGCAGGTGCGGGCGGCGGGGGAGTTGTCGGCGAAGGTGGTCGCCGATGCGCTGCGGCTGGAAGGTGTCGATGCGCTGGGGCTCGATGAACTTGATCGGGCCTTTATGCGGATCATCGCCACGACGTATCGCTGCGGGCCTGTGGGCTTAGAGGCCATCGCGGCGACCATGAACGAGGATTCGGGAACGCTTGAGGACGTGGTGGAGCCGTTCCTTTTGCAGATCGGGTTCTTGGCACGGACGCGGCGTGGCCGCTCGCTCACGCCGGAAGCGTGCAAGCACCTTGAGTTGCCGTGGCAGGCCCCGGCCGAGAGTGCATCGCTCTTTGGCTAACGGTTGGTGTGCGGCCCCGTCCTCATTTCGGGACGACCTCGCCATAGCCGGCCGGTGCTCCGCCCTTGCGCGGGTCGCTCGCGGCCTGGAGGCCACCCGGCACACGCTTGATCATCTGGACCGCCGCGATCGGGTCTTTGGGCGAGGTCTCGTGTCCGAGGGATTGGAGCGCGGCTTCAAAAGTTCCGCCGCGGAGGGCGTTTTCGAGAACAAGGGTGTTGGGGTGCCATTGGTGGTGGAAGCGCGGCTTCGAGACGGCGTCGGTTGCGCTCATGCCGAAGACCGTTGCGTTGAGCACACCCTCGATGGTGCTGCTGATGATGCGCGGGCCCCCGGAGGCACCGGCGAGCAGCACTGCATCGGGGGCGGGCATGCTGGCGATGGCGCCCGGCATGCGCGGCCCGGGGCCGGCGTGCGGATCGGCGCTGAGCACGATGGTGGGGGTCATCGATGAGAGCGGGCGCTTGCCGGGCTGCGGCTTGTTGAGAACCGCGTGATCGAGCCCGAAGGCGTTGGCCACGCCCGTGCGCGCGAGGAAGTCGTCCATCTCGTCGTTCAGGATGAAGCCATATTCCGGGACAGCGACCAGTGACCCAAACACCAGGTTGATGGTCTCGGTGCAACTGACGGCATTTCCCCAGGCATCGACCACGCACAAGTGGCTCGTGCCATCGTCATCCGCGGGTGGATGCGCCGTGCCGTAGGTGTCGATGGGCTGCGTCTTCGAAAGGTCGATGGCGTTGGCCCGATCGGCGATGTACTGCGGGCTGAGAAGGCCCTTGACGGGAACATCGACAAAGTTGGGGTCGCCCATGAACTTCGCGCGGTCCGCGAAGGCGTGCTTGAAGCACTCGGTCACCAGGTGAGCGTATTCGGGGCTGTTGTGGCCCGGTCCTGCCACGATCCGTGCGAGGTCCTTCTCGCGGGCTTCGAGCATCCCCAGAACCTGCGCCAGCACAATTCCGCCGCTCGAGGGGGGCGGCATGGTGATGACGTATTCACCCCGGAAGCGGGTGACGAGCGGTGCCAGTTCCTCAACTGAATAGGTCTTGAGGTCCTCGAGCGTCATGCCGCCCTTGTCGGCGGTGACGGCCTGCACGATGGCCGCGGCGACGGGCCCTTCATAGAAGCCCGCGAGCCCCTTTTCGGCTACGAGTCGGAGTACTTTGCCCTGTTCCTTGAGGTCGATGCGGTCGCCAATCTTCACTTCGCCGCGTTTCAGCAGCCTTTCCCACAGAAAGCCGAAGCGATCGATCCGAACCGGCTGTTCGGTCAGCCATGCGATGACCTCCTGCGAACTGTTGACAAAGTGGGCGTCGGCGTCATACCCCTCTTCGGCGAGCCGGATCGCGGGTGCGAGCACAGTGGCCCGATCGAGCGTGCCATATTTCTCGAGGGCTGCCAGCAACCCGGCCACATGCCCGGGCACACACACCGCCTTGCCGCCGTGGGTGGCGGAATCTTTGTCTTCATCGCCCTCGAAATAGTCGGGGTGGCAGACGCCGGTGCCGACCTCCCGATAGTTCAGGGCTGTGGTGATGGGCTTGCCGCCGGAAAGGTCGTCGAGTTTTGGATGGGCTTTCAGGTAGATCACCATGAAGCCGCCGCCGCCGATGCCGCACGAATATGGCCGCACCACGGAGAGCGCGAAACTGGTGGCGACGGCGGCGTCGACCGCGTTGCCGCCCTTGCGCAAGATCTCAAGCCCGGCGGCCGAGGCCAGCCGATGATCCGCCGCGACGGCCGCTTGAGTGAAGACCAATCCCGTCTCTCCTTCGTCGAAGGCCGCGGCAGCGGCCGGTTGTGGATGCTCAAACAGAGTGCAAGCCGCGGCGGCGGACGCAAAGAACCATCGCCAAGCACAGGTGTTGAGCATCGGCTTTCCCATTGAAGAGGCCTGCATTTTCCGGACCATAAACTCTTGGGTCGAGGGGACAGGGTATCTCGGCGAGGGCTTCAACTTCGATGAAAGGTTCGATGGGCGGACGGGCGGTGGGTGGGGCGATAGGCACTGCCAAGTTTGCCCAGTGATAACGTTGGTTTCGTGCGCAAGGACCGCAGACGCACACTGTTTTGCGTCGGTCGAAGAAAATTTGCTTGCGTTGGGCCTTCCAGCCCGTATGTTCAGCGAAGAGATGCTGGAGCCGAGCGGTCGGCCACGCTCTTATGTTCACGGAAACCAGAGACGGGAACCTCATGCGAATCACGCTTCTTTCAATCGTTGCGGTTTGTTCATTGGCCGCGGCGGCGCTGGCCCAACCCGTTGCGGTCGTCGCCGATCCTGCTCGACCTTTCGAGGGGCATGTGGTGGTCAAGATCACGCCGCGAACGCCCGCGGAGTTGCTGGCCATCAGCACCGTGGCGGAGAGCGTGTGGTCGTGCAATATCGGTGTCGGGCCGATCGAGGTTCAGGTGTCGCCCGTGCAGCGAGCAGCGATCAATCAGATGGACATCCCGTATGAGGTCTGGATCGCGGATGTGCAGGCTTTGGTTGATCGCGAGCAGGGAGACATCGCTGCGGCACGGGCCCGCGAGTTGGACGCCGCCGGGGCGGGCGGATTCGGCCAGCGCGATGATGCGTGGTTCACATCGTACCACGATTTCGTGGGCATCCAGGCGAAGTTGAACGAGTGGGCGGCGACGTACCCGTCGATGGTGACGACGCTTTCGGCGGGCAACAGCATTCAGGGCCGACCGCTGAGCGGCGTGCGCATCCGTACGGCCGACCAGCCGGGCAACCCGGCGTTAGCCCGACCGATGGTGCTGTTCGCGGGTGGCCAGCACGCTCGCGAGTGGGTCAACCCCGCCACCGTCATGTACATTGCGGACCGCCTGCTGCGCGAGTATGGGACCAACGAACGCTCGACGCGCATCCTCAACACGACCGAGATATTGATCGTGCCGGTTCAGAACCCCGACGGCTATGCCTGGACGTGGGCATCGGCGAGCAACCGGCTGTGGCGCAAGAACCGGCGTGAGAACGCGGGCGGCACCATCGGCGTCGATCTCAACAGGAATTGGGGATACGAGTGGGGCGGCTTGGGCGCGAGCGCGACGCCCGGCAACGACACCTATCGGGGTACATCCGGGTTCTCGGAGCCAGAGACCGCGGCGATGCGCGACTTTATGGCCGCCAACCCGCGGCTCCGGGCCCACATCGATTTTCACTCCTATTCGCAACTCATCTTGTCACCGTGGGCGTACACCGGTGCACTCCCCCCCGATGCAACACTTTTCGACCGCATCAACGCTTCGATGGCAGAGGGCATCTTCTCGGTGTACGGAAAGACCTACGTGGCAGGGCCGATTTTTTCGACGATCTACCCGGCCAGCGGCGGCGCGGTCGATTGGGCCTTCGGCAACTCGGGAATCCTTTCGTTCACTATCGAACTCCGCGATCTGGGTCAGTTCGGGTTTTTGTTGCCCGCCGATCAGATCCTGCCCACCGTCGAAGAAAACTTCGAGGCCGCTGCACGCCTCGCGGAGTTTGTCTCGCTGCCGCTGCTCCTGAGCCAAGATCCCGCACCGCCTTCGCTCATCCCCGCGGAACAATTTACGTCGGTCGGCGTTCGCGTCAAGGCCGGGACAACCCAACTCGGGCTCGCCAACCCCGTCGTCATTTCGCGGGTTGCATCTTCGGAACCGTGGACGGTGATCCCGACAGCGGCTTCGGGCGGCGGGCTTTTCCAGGCGTCGCTGCCGGCAGGCGTGTGCGGGCAGAACGTCGAGTGGTACTTCGAAGCCGTCGCGGCCGATGGCCGGGTGGTGAGACTGCCTGAGGATGCGCCGGTCACGACATTCTCGGTTCCTGTCGTCGGTGAGTATGTGACGTTTGCGGACTCGATGGAAACGGACCTCGGCTGGAGCGTGGGCCAGCCTTCTGATGCCGCGGTCCGCGGCGTGTGGGAGCGTGCCGACCCCGAGGCCACGGCGGCCCAGCCCGGTGATGATGCGACCCCTACTGGAACCCTGTGCTGGGTTACGCAGGCGGCGGCGGGTGCGGGCGTGGGTACCTTCGATATTGATGGCGGCTCGACGACACTGACTTCTCCCATCTTCTCGGCGTTGCCGCCGGTTGCGTTGCGGTCACCGGAAACCTTTGTCCAGTATGCGAGGTGGTTCTCGAACAATCAGGGCGCGAACCCGAATGTTGACACGCTTCGGGTGGAGTACTCCGCCGATGGTGGTGCGGTGTGGAGCCAACTCGAGGTGGTCTCGAACAGTTCGGGCGTGTGGAACACCTTGACTTACCGCATCGACCTGTTGCGGGCGCCCACCTCGACCATGAGGCTGCGGTTCATCGCGAGCGACTTGGAACCAGGCTCGATCGTGGAAGCCGGGCTCGACGATGTACGGATCTTTGTTCGCGGCTGTCCATTCACGGCCGACTTTGATGCCGACGGCGACGTGGACAGCGACGACATCATCCGGTTCTTCGCGGCGTGGGACGGTGGCGAAGGTTCCGCTGACTACGACAACAGCGACAGCACCGATTCCGATGACGTGATCGCGTTCTTCACGTTGTGGGAGGAAGGTCGCTGAGCAAAAGTTGCCGCGCGGGTAGCCGTTCGGACATCCGTATAGTTAGGAGTTCGCACCCCGTGGTTGTGCCGCGGCTTTCTTTCCCATGCTCCAGTCTTCCAAACGCCGTTTCCGTGACTATCTCGTCCTGCGTGCCGCCGACAAGACCTACGCCAAACGCGAGTCCGACTCCAAGGGCACTCGGCCCGACAAGGCCCGGCGCAGTCGGCCCTTCCGCGAACTGATCTCCAGGTTCTGGACGTTCTCGCGTCCGCACCGCGGCCCGCTCGCGTTCTCGTTGTCGATGCTCACGATCGTGTGCCTGACGTCGCTGGCCATGCCCGCGGCCACCAAGATCGTTATCGACAATGTGCTGACCGAAGGCGGCCTCGAGGCGGTGCCTGCATGGCTTGCGAACGTGCTCCCGGCAGACGTCACGCGATCGGGCCTTCTGTGGGGGGTCGGTTTTGCCTTGGTGGGCTTGGCGGTCGTGGGTGTCAGTTTGGGGACCATGGGTCGCTGGCAGATGACGCGGGTGACCAAGCGCATGCAGGTGGAACTGCGCGACCGGACGATTCGTCACGCGATTCAGTTGCCTCTCGTGACGATTCAGCGGTACAAGACAGGCGGCATGGCGAGCCTCCTGCGTGAAGATGCCGGGCTGGCGGGGGACCTTCTGTTCGGCTTGGTCTACAACCCTTGGAAGGCGGTCGTCCAGTTGGTGGGCACGCTCACCATTCTGGCATGGGTCGACTATCGCATGTTGATCGGTGGTCTGCTGCTCCTGCCCGCCGCGTGGATCTCTCAACGGACGTACATCGCCCGTATTCGCCCGCTGTATCGCGACGGCAAGCACGTGCGACAGGACATCGATGCAACGACCACCGAGACCTTCGGCGGCATGCGGATTGTGCGGGGCTTCGGCCGCGAGCGATCAGAGGTCGGCCGCTTCACCGGGGCCCAGCATTACATGACGCGGATCGAGGTCCTCACATGGTGGTGGTCGCGCGTGGTGGAGATCGCATGGTCGATCCTCATTCCGGTCGCCTCCGCCGGCGTGCTCGTCTACGGCGGCCTGCAAGTGCTGAAAGGGTCGCTATCGATCGGCGACCTGATGATGTTTTCGACCTACCTCTTGATGCTTCTGGGGCCGATGGAGACGCTCACCCACACGGCCTCGCAGGTTCAATCGAACCTCGCCGCGTTCGATCGTGTTCTTGACTTGTTGGCCGAGCCCCTTGAGTTTGCCGACACGCCTGGAACCCACACTGTGGCCCGGGCCACGGCCAGAGGCGAGATCGAACTGCGGGATGTGTGGTTCGCGTATCCGAAGTCCAAGCCCAAGCCGTTGGCCGAACCCGCGCCGCTCTCGGAGGCCGAATCGCAGCCCGTGATCCGGGGAGTCTCGCTCAAGGTTCGCGCGGGGGAAACCGTCGCCTTCATCGGCCCCAGCGGGTCGGGCAAAACCACGCTCTGCAACCTTATCTGTCGCTTCTACGACCCCACCTCGGGGACCGTGACCTTCGACGGCGTCGATCTCAAGACTATCGACCCGCGTTCCTATCGCACGCTGCTGGGCATTGTCGAACAGGACGTCTTTCTGTTCGACGGCACCATCCGTGAGAACATCGCGTATGGCAAGCGCAACGCAACCGACGCCGAGGTGTTTGCCGCCGCGACCGCCGCCAATGCCGCTGAGTTTGTCGGGGCCATGGAGCGGAAGTACGACACCATCATCGGTGAGCGTGGGGTTCGGCTCTCGGGCGGGCAGAAGCAACGCATCGCGATTGCGCGGGCCTTGCTCGCGGATCCCCGCATCCTGATTCTTGATGAAGCCACCAGCAACCTCGACACCGAGAGCGAACGGCTGATTCAGCGGAGCCTGGTACGGCTGATGAAGGGCCGAACGTGCTTCGTGATCGCCCATCGCCTCAGCACCGTCCGTCTGGCCGACCGCATTGTGGTGTTGGAGCACGGAAAGATCACGGAGCAGGGGACCCACGATGAACTGCTCGCCAAGGACGGTCGCTACGCCGACCTCCTGAAGATGCAGACCCATCGCCCGGAGTTTGAGGACGCGGTGTGAGCGAGCCGTCGCAGCCCAACCCATCGATGGTGAGCGTTGCCCTCGGCTCAAACCTGGGTGATCGTGCTTCCACGCTCGCCCTCGCGATCGATGCTCTCGCCCGAATCCCCCTAACCTCGCTCGTGGCCGCCTCAATCTCCATCGAAACCGCGCCGGTGGGGCCGGTCGAGCAACCAGCGTTCCTGAACGCGGCCGCCCTGCTCCGTACGTTGCTCACGCCGCACTCGTTGCTCGCGTTCCTCCACGAGATCGAACGGGCTGCGGGGCGGAAGCGATCCGCGGAGACGCGCTGGGGACCGCGAACGCTTGATCTTGACATCATCACCTTCGGCGATCAAACGTCGGCCACGCCCGCCCTCACGATTCCGCATCCGAGGGCCCACGAACGGCTTTTCGTGCTCGAACCGCTCGCATCGATCGCCCCGCAACTCCTGATCCCCGGCCGGGGCACCGTTGGGCAACTTCTCGCTGCGCTGCGCATCCAACCCACTTACTGAATCCGGGCGTCCGTGCGCGGCAACCGCTGCCGCTCCCTCTCCCGTAGACTTGCACGCTCATGCTCCGCCCTTCGCTCGCCTTCATCCTCGCGATTTTCACGCCCCTTTCATGGTGCATGGCTCAGTCCCGCGCCGAACCTGCCGGCGACATCGAAACCCTGCGGGCCGCTTACCGATCTTCCATCGCCGAGAGGTTGATGGTCAAAGTGATGACCCCCGATGCCCAGGCCGCCTCGGCGGGCTTCGAGTGGTCGATCGAGTCGCCAACCTCAACCCCCCCAACTCCGGGAGTCGTCCGCCTCGACCTCGGACGCCTTCAGATCGAGATCGAGGGTGAAACCCTCGTCGCCGTGCATCGTCACAACCCCGGAACGATGTTCCGAGTGATGCTCGACCCCGCTGATCCGATCCGGGCCATGCAGGCCGCGCTGCCGCCGCTCCCGATCCCACAACTTGAATGGGCTTTGAACCCCGCGCCATCGGACCACTTGTTTTCGAGCGGTGCGCTTGTCGCGGGCCTGCCCCCGCTCGCCGCCGCGGCCTTTGTCAGGTTCCCCGATGGGTCATTCCGGGCTGCGCTCGCGGATGGGTGGACGGCCAGCATCACTCGCCGCGCTGATGTCAGCCGCGGCCTGGCTTCACTCACACTCACCGATGCGGATGGCCGAGATCGGCTCGACGTTCGCGCCACGCTTCTCGGTGCGCCTCTGCCCCGGCTCTCCTTGGAAGGCCGTGAAACCGTCCCTTCGATCCGCGACCTCAGGCCCGCACCCGCCGAGATCCCTATTTCGTCACACTTACCCACGCCCGGCCTTATGAACCGCGCATTCGAGCCGTGGAGCCTTTCCGAAGCCCTCACCACCGCCGAGTCTGCGGGGCTTTCACCCATCTTCGTAGTCCTCGTCGTGTTCGATGCCGGGCAACCGGGAATGGTCGCCGATGCCGCTGCGGCCCACCACGCCGCCGCTGCGGCGATTCAATCACTTCGCCGGCGGGCCAAGTTGGGCGAGATCGAATCCGCGGCCTTCATTCTTAAGCCCGTTGCGATGCTCCCGGTCGATGCCTTCGTCGAGGCATCGATCGCCGCAGCGCACGATCGCTGGCTGGCCGCGGCCACAAGCCCGGATGATCCTGTGTGGAGTTCTGCGGGGCCCGCCTTCATCACGCGGCTTGTCCCGGGCTCTGCCGCCGCGATCATCGTGCTCGATGCGGCCCAGACTGTGATGGCCACGATCCCGGTCGATGCGCGCCGTCTCGAGCCCGATTCCATCCGTGCCGAAGTTGAGGCCGCGCTTGCCGTGAAACTCCGCCTGTTGGATGGGCCATAAGAGACACCCTCCGGAAACGGCTCCCGAAGGGTGTGATGGTTTCGCATGGTCCGTCTCCGTCAGCCGGTTCCGCCCATCAACTCTGCCGCGGCATCTGCCTGATTGGGGATTCCCCGCAGGTCTGCGATCAGCCAACCCGCGTAGCCCACAATCGTGAGCGCCACGTCGTATTCGTCGAGTTTCAGTCGGCCGCGGCCGGGGACGCACCGCCCAATCGCCGAAGCGTCGGACAATCGGGCGGAGGCTGGCGGTTCTCTCAACTTCGTTACCACCGACGACGGCTCGCCACCCGCCATCAAGATGGCGGCCGGATCAATCCCCACGCCGATCGGATGTGCCGGAGCGTTGGGCCAGCGATGATCGGCGATTCGAACCCCGAGGTGTTCTGCCGTCAGCGCAAGCCGGTCGATAACCCCCGCAGGCGTCTCGGCAAGCGTCGAGATCGATATTGAGGGCACGCCTTCAATCACGCCCAGCCGCCGGAGGTCCGCGGCAAGTCCGCACGCATCATGCACTGCGTCCACGGCCCGCCCTTGGTTGGCGGCGTCGGCGAAGTGATTCTGCGGAATCCAAAGATCAAGCCCGGAGCACGCAGCCCCGGCCCTGCGGAGAACCGCCGCGAGATCGCGCCGGGCCGATTGATCAAGGTCGCGGGCCCGCAGGCCGTTCATCGTCGCATCGATCTGCACGCCCTTGGCACCGGTCTCCAAAGCCCAATCGAGAGCCCGCCGGGGCGTGCCGCTCCATGGGAGGTCGGCGTTCCTCTCCAGCCCCGCCAACGAGATTGCCCGCCGAAGCCCGATCATTCACGAACGTTGTAGGCGGGTCGGATCGGGAGAGAACGGCGAACGCCGGTCATCCGTACGCTTGTTGAGTGCCCACCTTTCAACGATTGATTCTCACGCTGCACGGCCTTGCGCTGGCGGTGTGGTTAGCCGCCCTGGTGGCGTCGGGCCTCTCCGCCGCGACGCTCTTTCCCACCATGAAGACCCTGAACCCGTCGGTTCCCGCCTTCCGCGAGTACGCCGGTGAACATTGGCGACTGGCCGCGGGTGTGCCCGCGAACAACATCTTCACCCTCGCGGACCGCATCCAGTTTGTGTGCGCCGGCGCTGCACTCATGACGCTGGGCTTCTGGCTCGCGGGCCTCGCCCGGCGGAAGCAGGAAGGCGACTCCGTTTCGCTGCCCGCAGCGGTGCTGCGCATCACGACCCTCACGGGCGCGATGGCCGGCCTCTGCTATCAACTGTTCATTCTTGGGCCGCGCATGGGTGCAGCGCTCAGGAACTGGGTCGTCGCAGCCACAGAAGGCCGAACTTCGGACGCCGAGGCGTTCCGGGCGATCTTCGATGCAGACCACCCCGCAGCGAGCCGCACGTTGGGTTTGACCGCGCTGTGCGTGCTGATGTGCCTCACCGTGCACCTGTGGAACGGCGACACGGTCGGCCCGCGCCGGCCAGGAGTGGGGCTGTAGCGGTGGCGGAACGACCGAAACGCGTCCCTGCTCGCGCCGGGACCTGCGGCGGCGTACGCCTTGCAGCCGCGAAGGCACGCGCTGTGGAACTGTTGGTGCTCCTGCGAAAGCACTACCCCGATGCACACTGCGAGTTGGTGCATTCCAACCCGCATGAACTCCTTATCGCGACCATCCTCTCGGCCCAGACGACCGATGTGAACGTGAACAAGGCCACGCCCGCGCTCTTTGCGCGTTTTCCCACCCCTTCTGACTATGCACAAAGCACCCCGGCCGAGATCGAGCCGTTTGTCAAAACCCTCGGGCTTTTCCGCAACAAGGCCCGGGCCATCCACGAAGCCATGAAGCGCCTGGTGGACGTCTTCGGGAGCGTGGTCCCCCAAACCATGGAAGACCTGCTCTCGCTCCGCGGCGTCGCACGAAAGACCGCCAACGTGGTCTTGGGCAACGCCTTCGGGATCAACGAGGGCGTGGTGGTGGACACCCACGTGCAGCGTTTGAGCCAGCGGTTGGGTTTGGTGCCAAAGGGCTCGACGGTCGCGCGCATCGAGCAGCACCTCATGCAGCAGTTACCGAGCGACACCTGGTGCGACGTCTCCCACCTGCTCATCTTTCACGGCCGGAGAGCATGCAAAGCCCGCGGCAGCACCTGCTGCGCCCACGAGATCTGCCAGAAATTCGGGGATCGGTGCGAATTGCGGCGGAAGCCACCCAAGCAGCCCGCCCCGACAAAACTTCCGAGTCCAAAGCCAACCCGCTGACGGCGGCCTTCCACCAAACGTGCTCGGAGGGAATCGAACCTTCAACCTTTGGCTTCGGAGGCCAACGCTCTATCCAATTGAGCTACGAGCACACAGTTTTCGACGCCCGATGCTACGATCGCCGCCCGCTCCGGGCAACTCTCCACCGCAGCCTCCCCGAAGCCGGGCAAGCCATATCAAATGCCCGACCACGCCACGAAAAGCCCAACCCAGATCGCCGCCGACCGCACCCGCGCCCCCTTGGGCACGGCGTCTGCACCCACGCCAAGCCCGATCGGCCTGGCATCTGATGCAGCGCCGCACGCGTTTACATTCCTCAATAGTTTCTGCACGACGATTCTGACTACCGCGATCTTCTTCCTCACCAAAAGCGCATACGGCTTCACGCAAACCCTGAATCTCGCCCTCGCCGTGCTGCTCGGCGTCACCTACATCGTCGGGGCGAGGTTCGCCGGTGCCATCACGCGCCGCCTGCTCCGCACCTTTCCGGCCCTTTCATCCCGCGGCATCCTCGCTCTGCTCCTGCTGGCGCTCGCCCTGTTGTGCGCCACGCCCTTGGTCATCGTCCGTGTCTGGCCCGACACCGGCTCGTGGCCCATCTGGGTCGTCATCGGTCTCTACAGCCCGCTCACCGGCATCCTGTGGCCGCTCGTCGAAAGTTTCATCGCGGGCGGCAAACGTGGCGATCGCCTCGTCCGGTCGGTCGGCCTGTGGAACGTCAATTGGTCCTCCGCCGGCGCGATCGCCTCTATCGCCGTGGCCCCCCTCATCGCCAATTACCCGCTCGAAAGCATGGTGCTGTTGGGCGGCATCCACTTGCTTTCCGGTCTTTGTCTCCCGTTCTTCCCCGCGCACCCCGCACCCCACGCCGACGGCCCGCACGATCCGCATCCGGCCCACTACACCGCCCTCCTCGTCACGTTCCGAATGTTGCTGCCCGCCGCCTATGTCGCCTCCAGCACGCTCATGCCCTTGCTCCCCAACCTCACGGAAAGTTTCAACGTCGTTCCCGTGCTTTCCACACTCATCACCGCCATCTACCTCGCCACCCGCTCGTTCACGTTCCTTGGCTTCCAGTTCTTCCGCGGCTGGCACGGAAGGTGGTGGCCCGCCATCGTCTGTCCCGCCCTCCTCATCGTCGGGTTCGGCCTGGTGGTCTTCGCGAGCCGCATCGGCGGCAACCTCGGGTCCGGGGCGGGTTGGTTCGCGTTGGTCGGCGGCCTCGTGGGGTTTGGAGTCGGCATGGCGGGCATCTATTCCGGGGCCCTCTATTACGCCCTAGAGGTCGGTAATGCCCAAGTCGATGCCGGCGGGGCTCATGAAACCCTGATCGGGGTGGGCTACACCATCGGACCGGCCATGGGTCTGGGGGTTGCGCTCGCCATCGACCGTGGCCGCCTCAAGCCCACCTCATTTGAGCCTTGGGTGCTCTCGGCCGTGGCGGTCGTCGTTGTGGCCGTGGTGCTTATGGTCGCCGTCCGGGTTCGCCAACAGACCCGTTCGCCCCGCTGACCCAGCCCGCAGATCAGGGCTTTCACGCCCCCGGGCAGATGCCGACCCGACCGAACCGCCGTCCGAAAACAACCGTACCTGTCGGCAGGATCCCTTATGATGGGCGTTGGCGGCGGACTTCGGGCAGAAGCGCATCAGTATGGAGTGCGGCGGATCCGATTGAAAACGGACCGCAGGAGCCAAGACGAGCGACGTTCGGTCAGATAACACCAGAGACAATCGTTTTTCATTCCAAGCGGCACGCGACACCGAGGCCGCCTTGGCGAGGAGATATGCGGATGAGCATGGAAATGCGTTTCGGGGCTCGGCGTGGGGTTCGGCGGGGGGTTTGGCGTGGCTTCGGACGTCAATGGGTGCTGGGTGCCGCGGCTTCACTCACCCTGTGTGCCGGCCTCGCCGCTGCCCAGCAGCAACTCACCAAGCAAGACCCGCCCGCCGCACCCGCCGCGGCGTCGTCCCCCAACCTGTCTCCCGATGCCCACTCGACTGATTGGTCAAGCCGTATCTGGTCCGTCGCCCGCACGGGTGATGAAGCCGCGTTCCTCAAGGCTCTCGAAACGCTCTCGAAGACGCACGGCTCCGAGGCGGATACTTCGGTGGGGGAACTCGCCGTCTCCGGCGACCAACTCCGGTCCCACTTCGCGCAGCGAGAGACCGACCGCGCCGCCCGTGCCCTCGAGTTGCATGCCGAACTCGAGAAGCACCTGGCCGAACCCGAAGCCGACCTCATGCTCGCCAAGTGCCTGCGCTCCGCCATCGAACTCGAGATGATCGCCACGACCAAGGGCGAAGCGCTCGCCGACCCACGCATCATCCCGCTTATCGCCAAGTCCGTTGCCGCGGCCCACGCCGCCGAGGCCCGCGGCGAGATCCTCACGGCCAGTGAATTGTTCGTCCTCCTGAATGCTCTCTACGAAGAGCCCGGCACCTATCTGCCGGACGTTGATCGCCTCAACACCCGCCTCTCCATGCTTCGGCTATACGCCCCTGTCCGGCTCTATGACATGCGCGTCGCGCGATCCAAACTCATGGGCGAAGAGAGCAAGATGGCCCCCTACAACCCGCTCGGTGATGACTACACCGAGAAGTTGAAGGACGTCGATCAGACCATGGTCCTGCGGGCCATCGCCTATTCCATCCGTCACGTCGAGAAGCCGCGGCTCACTGACCTCTTGGTAGGCGGCTTGGCCAACGTACGCACGCTGCTCACGACCTCCGACCTGAGCACCACGTTCCCCACGATCGCCGACGACCGCAAAGTCAACGGCATGCTCGCGTTCCTCGATTCCGAAATCGCCACCCTGAAGGCGGCCCCCGCAGCCCCTGACATCGTCAAGATCGATGCCATGATCGACCGCATGAAGGAAGCCAACGGTGCTTCCGTCAATGTCCCCACGCCAGTGCTCCTGCACGAGTTCGGCAACGGCGTCATGTCCCCGCTCGACGACTATTCCGTCGTCATCTGGCCCGATGAAGTTCGCCGCTTCGAGAAGAACACGCAGGGCAAGTTCGTGGGCGTCGGAATCCAGATCGAGTACGACGAACTTTCGCGCATCCGCGTTGCCACCCCGCTCGAAGGCACCCCCGCACAGCGGGCGGGCGTCCATACGGGCGATGTCCTTACGTCGGTCAATGGCCAGAACGTCTACGGCCTCACGCTCGACCAGGCCGTCGATGTCATCACCGGTCCGGCGGGCACCAGCGTCACGCTCACGATGGAGCGCAAGAACCCCGAAGACGCGGAAGCCAAGCCAGAGTCGATTGACTTCAAACTCACCCGCAGCATCATCAACGTCATCACGGTAAAGGGTTGGAACCGCATCAACGCCCGCGAAGACGGCTGGGAATGGTTCATCGACAAGGACAACGGCATCGGCTATGTCCGCCTGCTCCAGTTCACCGACACCACCGCAGACGAACTCGCCCGCGCCATCTCCGACATGCAGGCGGTCGGCCTCAAGGGCCTCGTCTTCGATCTCCGCTTCAATCCCGGTGGCCTCATGGACCAGGCCGTGAAGGTCTCGCGCAAGTTCATCGCCGCCGAGGGCGACATCGTCATGGCCCGCAACTCGGCGGGCGTCGTCGAGAACCACGAGAAAACGCGCCCCGCGCAGGCC
>Ga0105049_10004200_pt1 | contig 16913 bp, 12 predicted proteins | sample MAT06_FD_78087 | JGI IMG/M metagenome (GOLD analysis project Ga0105049, IMG submission 78087) | Freshwater microbial communities from Lake Fryxell liftoff mats and glacier meltwater in Antarctica - MAT-06 | ecosystem: Environmental > Aquatic > Freshwater > Ice > Liftoff microbial mat | place... | reverse complement strand
CCGATGCAGACGCTGGTTGGGCCGGTGGTGCAAGAGGGCAACGAGTTTTCCCTTTCCGCGGAGAAGGTCGAGGTGGACGAGGGCAAGAGCGTCACGCTCACCGCGAATGCCGGAGGTGCACAGAAGCTGTACTGGCTCGTGAAACGTGATAACCTCGACACCGTTGTCGCGGTGGACCGATTCTCGTTGACCTTGGACGCCGGGCGCGTCGTCGGTGACACACGACTCGCGATACAGGTCAAGGCGGTCTTCCCCGATGGGGTGAAGACGAAGGACATCGCAGTGACGGTCCGGGAAAACATCCCGGAGCCGGCTTTCACGCTGAAAGCACCGGCCTCGTGGGACGGCCGCAAGACCATCGAGATCGTGCCGCAAATCAGCAACAGGGAAGCGATGAAGGCGAAGGGGGCCGACAAGCTGAACTATATCTGGACCGTTTCCGACATCGCGACCATACGGGAAGTCCGGGCCGACCGGCTCGTTCTTAACCGCGCCCAGAACAGCGGCCCGATGACGGTGAAGGCGGCCATCGACAACGGCGGCAAAACCACTACGCAATCGGTGACGATCGCCGTGACTGAACCGACATGGGATTCCTGGATTTACCTGATTCGGAAGGACGAGAAGCCTGTTGAAGGCCAGTTCTATGCTCGCAACAACGTAAATGTGGGGTCACTGCCTTACAGAGGCACGCTGGAAGAAAAGGCGGAGGCTGTCTTTCTCAAACTCTATGCCGATGACAAGCTCACCTACACACTCCGCGACGAGCCAGACGCAAAGAACGACTATTCGTTCATCGCACCGCTGAAGCCGGGGCTCATCAAGTACAAGGTCGAGTTTGGCACTATTATTGAGGGGAAAGAAAAGCTCGTGCACACGGTTGGCAACCTGGTCTGCGGCGATGCGTACATCATTCAGGGCCAGTCGAACGCGGTCGCCACCGACTTCGGCAAGGACGCCCCGGCGTTCCGCAGCGAATGGATTCGCACCTTCGGCAGCACGTCCGGCAACGCGAAGGGGTTCGCCGGCTGGGGTAACGCCGTCCACCGAAACCGCGACGGCGAGAAACTCCAGATCGGCTACTGGGGCATGGAACTCGGCCGACGACTGGTGGAGAACCACAAGATTCCGGTCTGCCTGATCAACGGCGCCGTCGGCGGAACGCGGATCGATCAGCATCAGCGGAACGCGGCCGATCCCGAAGACATGACCACCATCTACGGGCGGCTGCTGTGGCGTGTCCGGCAGGCGAAACTTACGCACGGCATTCGCGGTGTGCTCTGGCACCAGGGCGAAAACGACCAGGGCGCCGATGGCCCCACCGGCGGCTACGGTTGGGAGAGGTACCGCCAGTACTTCATCGATCTGGCCGCAGCGTGGAAGGAGGACTACCCCAACATCCAGCACTACTATGTGTTCCAGATCTGGCCGAAGTCGTGTGCGATGGGCATCAACGGTTCCGACAATCGCCTCCGCGAAGTGCAGCGGACGCTACCGACGGCGTTCTCCAACCTGCACGTCATGTCCACGCTGGGAATCGAGCCTCCCGGCGGGTGCCACTTCCCGGCCGCGGGTTACGCCGAGTTCGCACGGCTCATCTGCCCGCTTGTCGAGCGCGACAACTATGCCAAGAAGTCCACCACTTCCGTCACCCCGCCCAACCTGACACGGGCGTACTTCGCCAGTGCAAAGCGGGACGAGATCGTGCTCGAGTTCGATCAACCGGTGAAGTGGGACAACGCCCTGGCTGGCCAGTTCTCTCTGGACGGGAAGAAGGGCAAGGTTGCCTCGGGTTCCGTGGCAGGAAATGGCCTGACTCTCAAACTCACCACCGATTCTGCTGCGAAGACGATCACGTACCTCGACAGCGCCGCGTGGAGCCAGAAAGCCTTGCTCGTCGGCGAGAACGGTATCGCTGCGCTTTCGTTCTGCGAGGTTCCGATTCTGGTGCGGAAGCCGTAACCACGGTTTCGCGCGGACGCCCCGATCGCACACCGTGATTTATGTTCGGGGCTTTCACAATGAGGCGTAAGAACATCCACCGCTGCGTCACTCGAATGCGGACCACTCAAGGATTCACCGCCGTGTACATATTCAAACAGAAGGAAACTGAGATGCGTCTGATGAAATTTGTGATGGCGTTTCTCGGACTGCTGATTCTCGCGACGACCGCATCGGCTCAAGCGGTTGTTTACGAGGGAACGAGTGGCCCGGGACATGGCAAGCACGTTGTCTTCCTCGCTGGCGATCATGAATACCGCTCGGAGGAAACGCTGCCGGCGCTTGCGAGGATTCTCGCGAAACATTTCGGCTTCAAATGCACGGTGCTATTCAATGTCGACGCGAACACGGGTGAAATTGCGCCGGGCAACTCGAACATGCCGGGGATGGAGGCACTGGATTCTGCGGACCTTGCGGTGGTCTTCCTGCGCTTCCAGAGTTTCCCGAAGGAGCAGATGAAGCATCTCGATGATTATCTCAATCGCGGCGGCCCGGTGATCGGCATGCGCACGGCGACGCATGCGTTCAAAATAAAGGGTACCGATCCCTTCGCGAAATATTCCTTCGACTCCAAGGCCGCGGACTACGAACTCGGCTTTGGTCACCAGGTGCTAGGGCAGACCTGGGTCGGGCACTATGGCAAGAATCACCAGCAGAGCACGCGAATCACGATCATCGACGATCGGAAAACTCATCCGATTCTGCGCGGGGTTAAGGACATCTGGGTGCAAGCGGGCGGCTACGTGGGCAAGCTGACCGATGGCGAAATCCTCACCATGGCCCAGCCGCTTAACGGCATGACATCCGCTTCCCCCGTCGATGCGACAAAGCCGCCGATGCCCTCCGAATGGACGCGCACATATAAGTCCGCGTCGGGTAAGTCGGGGCGCGTTTTCACTTCGCTCTACGGCACGCCGGAAGATCTTTTGAACGACGGCTATCGGCGGATGCTCGTGAACGGCTGCCTCTGGACGCTGGGCCTGGAGGATTCGATCAAGGCCGATGCCAACATCACATTCGTCGGGCCTTTCAAGCCAAATACGTTTGGTAATGGCAGCTACGCTCGAGGTGCCAAGCCCGCGATGTACATGGACATGACGAGCCCCATTCCCGCCAACAACAACACACGAGATACGAATCCGCCGCCCGCGAAGAGAAACGAAAACCCTAAACGTGGGGCCAAAGCCGACAACGTTGAGAAGAACGAACCCAAAAAAGACGCGCCTGTAAAGCAGAATGAGCCGGCGGCATCTCCCTTGATAACGGGCAAGCCTTCGCGTTTCATTCGCATCGAATTGCTGGGCGACAAGCGCATCCTGACGTTGGCGGAAGTGGAAGTGTTCAGCGGCGGAAAGAACATTGCGAAGGGTGGTAAAGCCACGCAATCAAGCACCAACGGCGCCGCCGTCGCCTCGAAGGCAACCGATGGCAACAAGGATTCCGACTACGGCAAGCAAGGGCAGACGCACACGTCGAATGCGGGTGAGGCGAATCCGTGGTGGGAACTCGACCTCGGCCAGGCCGTGGATGTCGAAAAGATCGGCATCTGGAACCGCCGTGGTTTCGAGAGCCGGCTCGAGGGTTTCACGATCACGCTTCTGGATGCGGAGCGCGCCGAAGTCTTTCGCGCGACAGGCGTGACCGCACCGCAGGCAATGGAGTTCGACGTGAAAACCGGCAAGCCGACCTACCTCACGTATGACGGAAAACCGGGTGTGTCGACCGCGGGCGGATCGAAGCTGGCGAAGGACACTGGCAAACCGACGGAGGCCAAAAAGCCCAAGAAGACGAATGAGCCGTCTCAAGAAGCGGCACTTGCGGAGGTACCCGCGACTTATCGCGACCCGCTGCCATTTGCGTTCAAGAAAGGGGATGTAGTCGCCATTCTCGGCAACGGACTTGCTGATCGTATGCAACACGATGGCTGGATGGAAACGTTACTGCAAAACCAACTCGTCGATCAGCAGTTGCGATTCCGCAACATGAGCGCCAGCGGCGATCGCCCGAACAAGTATCCGCGCAGTTCCGGGCAGATGCCGATGACCGCGTATCTGCAAAAGGTGAAGCCCACGGTGGTATTCACGTTCTTTGGCTACAACGAGTCCTTCGACGGCAAGCCCGAAGAGTACAAACAGCAACTGTTGGAGTTCGTCAAGAAGACGCGCGGCGCCAAGCCGAACGGCGAAAACTATCCGCGAATCGTGCTGTTCAGCCCCATTGCGTTCGAGAAGACCCACAACCCCAACTTGCCCGATGGTCGAGCGTACAACGTGCGGCTCGCGGCCTACACGAAGGCGACGGAAGCCGCGGCCAAGGAAGCAGGCGTCGCCTTTGTGGACCTTTTCCATCCGTCGCTGGAACTGTTCAGAAAATCGACCCATCCGCTCACGATCAACGGCGTTCATCTCTCCGAAGACGGCAACCGCCAACTTGCCCAGGTCATCGTCCAGGAGTTGCTCGGCAAGCCGGTCAGCATTTCCTCCTCGTTGGAGTCGTTGCGTCAAGCCGTGCTCGATAAGGATTTGCACTGGTGGAACCGCTACCGTGCCTCGGACGGCAACGATGTTTGGGGCAGCCGTTCAACATTAAAGTTCGTCAACGGCCAGAGTAACGCCGACGTCCTCCAACCTGAACTCGGCATGCTCGACGTGATGACGGCGAATCGTGACGAGCGTGTGTGGGCGAGCGCTGCTGGTAAAGACAAAGCCGTGGACGACAGCAACGTGCCCAAGCCCGTGCCGGTCGTTTCGAATGTGGGAGGTGGCAGCAAAAGCTCCAGCGCGGTGAAGGAAGGCACGCTGAAGTACGCAAGCGGCGAAGAGGGCCTCAAGCACATGGCCGTCGCCAAGGGATTCAAGGTGAGCCTTTTCGCGGATGAGTCGCGCTTTCCGCAACTCGTGAAGCCAGTCCAGATGCAGTTCGATACCAAGGGCCGCCTTTGGGCCGCTGTTTGGCCAAGCTATCCCAAATGGGAGCCGCTCAAGCCGATGAGTGACGCACTTATCATTCTCCATGATGACGACGGTGACGGAGTCGCCGATCGCGTCACAGAATTTGCAAAAGTGCAGAACCCGCTTGGCTTCGAGTTCTGGAATGGCGGCGTGATTGTCACGTGTCAGTCGGAACTGCTGTTTTTGAAAGACACGAATGGGGACGATGTGGCCGATGTACGCACGAGCTTGCTCCAGGGGCTCGACTCGTCCGACACGCATCACGGCGCGAATAACCTGATCTACGGCCCCGATGGCGGCATTTACTGGCAGAGCGGCGTTTTCATGGTGCACAATCATGAGCACCCCTGGGGTCCGTCGTTGCAGTCGTCCGCGTCGGCGATGTATCGTTTCGATCCGCGCCGCTTCACGATCTCGATGCACGCGACAAACTCGCCGAACCCGCACGGCATCTCATTTGACTACTGGGGCTATCACTACGCGACCGACGGCACGGGCGGCCGTGCGTTTCAAGTGCGACCCGATGGCAACGGCTTCAAAATGCACGAGTTGCTGAAGAAAGAAGTCCGCCCCGTGACCGCGAGCGAAGTGGTCAGCAGCACGCACTTCCCCGAATCGATGCAAGGGGACTTCCTGATTTGCAACGTGATTGGCTTTCTCGGCATCAAGCATTATCATCTCGTCCGTAATCCCGAGACCGGAGCGGTGTGGGGCGAACCCGCGGGCGACGAACTCACCGTCGTGAGGGACAACGCCGATGGCACCAAAACCATGGACAAATCCCGCGGCTTCTTGATGAGCGGCGACAAAAACTTCCGTCCGTCGGATGCGATCTTCGCGCCGGATGGCTCGCTGTATTTCAGCGACTGGCAGAACGTCATCATCGGCCACATGCAGCACAACGTCCGCGATCCGAATCGCGACCACGTGCATGGCCGCATCTACCGAGTGACTGCCATCGATCGACCGTTGCAGAAGCCTGTGGCCATCGCCGGCCGGCCCATTCCCGATCTGCTCGAGAACCTGAAATCGCCCGTTGACGGCATTCGCCACCGCACGCGAATTGAACTCAGCGGCCGAGATTCCAAGGCAGTCATCGCTGCCACGAAAGAGTGGATCAAACAGTTTGATCCGAACAAGAAGGAAGATGCGCATCACCTGCTCGAAGTCCTGTGGCTGCATCAGCAGCACAACGTCAAGGATTTTGAGTTGCTTCAGAAGCTTTTGAATTCCCCGGAACCGCACGCACGAATGGCCGCCAAGACCGTGCAGCATTTCTGGGTTAACGTCGAAAAAACTCTTCGCGGCGGCGTGATTGCCGAAGCCGCGGCCGCTGTCACACAAAAGTCCGGCATCCTGAGCGACACACCAGAGCTCACAACGATCCGCATTGCCACCATCCCTGAGCGGATGATGTATGACGTAAAGGAACTCACCGTGAAGCCGGGCAAGAAGGTGAAACTCACTTTCGCCAACATCGATTTCATGCCGCACAACATCATGCTCGTCAAACCGGGCACAGCCGATGATGTCGGGCTCAAGGCGATTGCCCTTGGCGCCAGGGGCTTCGATGTCGGCTTTGTCCCGGAGAGCCCGGACATCCTCTGGCACAGCGGACTCGTCGATTTCGGCCAGGAGCAAGTCATCGAATTCACGGCACCGACGGTCGAGGGGGCTTACCCTTATGTATGCTCATTCCCAGGCCACCACCGCATCATGCGCGGCACGCTCTTCGTCACCGACAACCTCAAGGAGTTCCTCGTCAAGAATCCCCAAAAGGAAATCAAGATCACCGAATGGAAACACAACGACTTCACCGAAGACTTGAAACGCGTGGGGGAGCACCGGAATTTCGCCGAAGGCAAGCAACTATTCACCACGCTCGGCTGTGCCCAGTGCCATCAATTGAGCAAGGATGCCTCTACCGGAACTCTTGGCGCCGATAGCGGCTTGCACCATCCCGTCGGTCCGACCATCGATGACACCGTGAAGAAACATAAGCGTGATGCCAAGGCGGTGCTGCTTGAAATGCTTGAGCCCTCGCGCAACATCGACGAGAAGTTCCGCCAGGTGATTGTTGAACTTGACGACGGAACCTCACGCACCGGCATCGTTGTCGCCGAGGATGCGGCGACCCTAACGATTTTGACCGGGACGCCCGCGAAGGAGCAGAAAATCGGGAAGAAATCGATCGATGCTCGCCGCGCATCCCCAGTTTCACTCATGCCCTCCGGCGTGCTGAACACCCTGGACAAGGAACAGATCCTTGACCTGCTTGCTTACTTGCTCGCCGTAGGAAACGCCGACAATGCGGCGTTTAAACATCATCATTGACAGCCGATTGCTGTAGGTCCGTCTCATGACAATTTGGATCGTTGATCGTGATTTCTCATGACAAGTTTTTAATCCTACTACAACTCTCACCGCCGCTGGATGGATCAGCGGCGGGCCGATATTAAAGGCACCAGCGGATGGCTGCATGGCTGACGCGATTTGAGAACCTAATCCCCCAGGACAACTCCCACCCTGCCGCCGCCGGGGCCGATGCGGTGTTTCTGTTGGAAGATTCATTGTTCTTCAGGCAGTATCCCTTCCACAAACAGAAGCTGATGCTGCACCGGGCGACGATGAAGCGATACACGCGCGAGGCGATCCCCAGGGCCCGCTATTTCGACGCCCACCAGTTGAACGACACGGGCGATATCGCGCAACTCGTCACGGCCGCGAACCGCCAAACGATCCGCGTGGTCGACCCGTGCGACGACTGGCTGCGCTCGAAGCTCCGAGCGGCATGCGCGTCCGGCGGGATAGCGCGTTACGAAGAGCCCGTGGACGACAGGAGCTTTTGACAAGTGAGCCATCCCTCGCTCAGTCGTCGCGGTGGTTCGCGTACGCGGGGCCGCCTGCCGCCACGAAACCTCGGCTGGTGCCCTTAGGCGTTGGACTCACCCAGAACGCGAAGAGACGGCCCTTTTTCAGGTGGAAGCGGAAGCGGACCGGCTTGTTCGCCACCGCCAAGAGATCGTCCACGCCTTTCCACACGACCGCCTTCTTGGTCGAATCGCCCGACGTTGTCACGGAGTTCTCGAGCGTGAAGGGTGCGATCGCCTGACCGCGGGCATCGAGAATCTCCGCACGGAGTTCGCCGTCGTTGGCCTCGAGATTAACGAAGAGATGCAGCCCCGTGAATTGCACCGGCCGCGTGGTGATCGTCGCACTTGCTTCGCCGGCGTCCAGCGAGGCGAAACCATCGCGCCTGAGGATCGCCAGGCCCGTGGAACCCCCCGCTTCGGGGTTCTCGGGCGAGCCGCTGCGACCACTGCAATAGAAGTGCAGCTTGTCGCCCACGATCACGCAGCCACCTCCCGCGGATTGCACGTTGCCCCAGTTCCAGTCTCCCTTTTGCTCCGACATGGCGAGGAATGGGCGCCGGTCCGGCCTGTGGAAGTGGAAGCCATCGCGGCTGAAACCCAGGCAGACGTCGTTCAGTTCCGGCCGTCCACTGCCCGCGGGCGGCGCCCCTCGCCAGAGGGAAAAAAGCCCGAGCATCACGCTTTCGTAGGCCACGCCGTCGAGATTCGTCAGTTGCGGGCGGAACTTCGTGTCCTCGCGGGGAATGTCGAGCGTGTCGGCCCCGATCCACCACGAGCGATCACTCATCTCCCAGCGGGCCTCGGCCACGGCGCCCCCGCATTCGTAGTAGCGTCGGCAGCGGCCCACTTCCCGCGACGAGTCCTTGCGGAGGCTGAACTCCCACAGCTTGCGGAACGGATTCCGGAAGACCGTTGATCGCGGATAAATGGGGCTGCTCTTCGCCACCACGTCGCCCCAGTGAATCCCATCCGCGGACACATGCATCTCGAAGAACCACGACACCTTGCCGTCGTTCATCTCGCGGTGGGCCCGGAAGAGCTTGAAACGTTGCTTCGGATTCGGGTCTTCGTGATCGAGCCAGACGGTGGTGGAATCGCGATCCCGGGTCGAGACGATGTTCGTGCCAGCCTGCACATCGAGCTTCGGCTTCTCCCAGCGAATGCCGTCCTGTGAGATCGCATAACAGGTGCAGGCCCGGTAGCCGCCCATGTACCACATTTTGAAGAGCTTGTCGGCCGGGTCGTACCAGACGCCATCGCTGTACACGGCGGCCATCGGGTAATCGCCTTGCTTTTCCCAGGCGTGCTCGGGGCGGATCAGGGGGCTGGCGGGGTGATATTCGGGCTGGTGAAAGGTGCGTTGGAGAGTCGTCTGTTCGATCAGGAAGTCGTCGACGAAGAGTTGCCGACCCACATCAATGAGCACGACGTCCGGCGGCTTCGTGAGGTAGAACGGCGTACTCGGAACCTGAAGCGTGAGATTGCTTCCCTGGGGCGGCCAGGACGAGGGAAGCGTAATACCGTTGTAAAGCGGTTCACCGCCTCGAGTCGATGCGGCCTTCCTCGGCTCGGCCCCCAGGCTCCAGGGTGAACTCGTGGCCAGCAGGCCGGATGACAGGAAATCCCTGCGATTCATCATGGGGCTTCTCGAAGGGAGAGTGGTGAGCAAAGACTCGAGAAAAGGTCAACGCAAGGGGCCACTCTCGGTTTAGCCTTTTTCCCTCGCGACGACCATTCCCACGTTGTCGCTTCCGCGATCGTGTAAGATACGATGGGACTCGCCCATTTGACACGAGGGCGTGATGACGGACCAAAACCGAACGATCGACCTGACTGAAGACAGGCGTCGTGCCATCTTTCTGTCGCTGGTGAACGCCCAGGACAGCGGCATCCGTGTGCGATTGTCGCGCGATCGGATCGCCAAGGAATTCAAGGTGACAATCCGACAGATTCAGGCGGTCGAGCTCGAGGGAATCGAGCATCTCTGGCCACCGCTCGCGCTGTGAACATCAGGTCGAGGAACAGCGGGACTTTCGCTGTCTGCGGCTCCGCGGATTTCCGGGAGCTTCGCAGCGACGTTGATGCGTTCCCCGATCGGCGGCGAGCCATCCGCGTGAGCAGCGCCACAGCCCGGTAGGGTCGGAGTGTGCCCTCTACCCAACCCAGATGCGGACCTCATAGAATTGAGTGAAGAGAGGCCAAACAGGAGGGCGGATGATCAGCAGTAGTTACAACCTGACCCATCTGAAAGTGCTCGAGGCGGAGAGCATCCACATCATCCGCGAGGTCGCGGCGGAGTTCGAAAATCCGCTACTGCTGTTCTCCGGAGGGAAGGACTCCATGTGCCTGGTTCACCTGGCGCAGAAGGCCTTTGCTCCGTCGCGGGTGCCGTTTCCGCTGCTGCACATCGCCACCACCTGGGATTTCCATGAACTGCTGGAGTTCCGCGACTGGTACTGCCAGAGCCGCAACTTGAAGCTGGAGGTCCACACGAACGAGGAGGCTCTGGCGGCGGGAGTCAATCCGTTTGATTATCCGACTCCCAAGTACAGCGCGGCGATGCAGACGCAGGCGCTGGTCCAGGCGTTGCGGGAGGGGGGATACGATGCGGCGTTCGGCGGGGCGCGGCGCGATGAGGAGAAGGCGCGGGCCAAGGAGCGGGTCTATTCGTTTCGCGATCGGTTGCAGCAGTGGGATCCGAAGAACCAGCGGCCCGAGTTGTGGAATCTCTACAACGGCAAGATCAACAAAGGCGAATCGATCCGGGTCTTCCCTCTAAGCAACTGGACGGAGCTGGATGTCTGGCAATACATCCACAGCGAGACTATTCCGCTGCCGCCGCTTTACTTCGCGAAGCCCCGCCCCGTGGTTAGCCGAAGCGGGCAGTGGATCGTGGTGGACGATGAGCGGATGCGCCTCAACCCCGGGGAGACCCCTGAAACCCGAACCGTGCGTTTCCGTACCCTCGGCTGCTACCCCTTGACCGCCGGACACGAGAGTTCGGCCGCGACCATTCCCGACATCCTCCAGGAAACTCTGGTGGCCACACGCTCCGAACGCCAGGGCCGCCTGATCGACTACGACGAAGCTGGCTCGATGGAGCAGAAGAAGAAAGAAGGGTACTTCTGAAACGCAACCCGTCAATTTGATTCAGGAGGATACCTCGGCGACTTCGGGTTGTGACCGTTCTTAGTGGAGGTCAGTGATGACGACCATCAAGGCGACTGTTGCCGGTAGACGTCTGGAGTTGGACGTACCCGTGGATTGGCCTGACGGCACCGAAGTGGAGATACATCCGCTCTACGGCGTCGCACACGGCGATGAGGACCGGTTGTCAGCGGAAGAGATTGCACAAACCCTGGCTGCGATGGATCAGATTGAGCCGTGGGAAATGACCGATGCCCAATCCGCGGCCTGGGAAGCCCAGCGACAATCCCGCAAGGAAGGTGACATAGCTGAGTTTTTTGTGCGATCCGAGAAACTTCGGAGGATGTGGCCGTGACGCGCTTCTTGCTCGACACGGGTATCGCCAGCGACTACATCAATCGGCGTCATGGCGTTTATGAGCTTGCTCGCGTCGAAGTCACAAAAGGGAATGTCGTCGGTATTGGGCTTCCAGTCCTTGCGGAATTGACGGCTGGCATCGAACACAGTGCCAGCCGCGACCGCAACATGAAAAGCTTGAAGGTGGCTTTAACGGCGCTGAAGCTATGGCTATTCGATCATGTTGCAGCGTTTGACTACGGCGTGATCTACGCAGAGTTAGTGCGCAGCGGCCGACCAATAGGCACCACCGATATGATGATTGCAGCGATTGGACGAACATTGCCCAACTGCATTGTGGTGTCCGCGGATAGTGACCTGAAAGTGGTACCCCGGCTAAGGGTCGACAACTGGCGCATCTAACGTGATTCGACACAGTATGGCGCGATCATGTCCACGGCGGGGAACTGAACGGGTCGAACGAGCAGATTCGAGGGCGGCCGTTGGCACCCCGAGCAACATCGCCGACGGCTAGGCCCACCCCTCTGGCGCCGAATCCCGCCAGCTTCTCGGCATCGCAGAAGGCTCACACGCCGACAACGAAGAATTGAGAACCAGGAACTGAGAACTACCAAGATGCAAGCCGTTGACCTGAGCCAGGAAGACATCCACGCCTATCTCGCGCGACACCAGAGGAAGGAGCTGCTGCGATTCCTCACTTGTGGCAGCGTCGACGACGGCAAGAGTACGCTCATCGGCCGGTTGCTCCACGACACCAAGATGATCTACGAAGACCAACTCGCCGCGGTGAAGCGCGATAGCGAGAAGCTCGGCACTACCGGCGCCGGCGAGATCGATCTCGCGCTGCTCACCGACGGCCTCAAGGCCGAGCGCGAGCAGGGCATCACCATCGACGTCGCCTATCGCTACTTCTCGACCGATCGCCGCAAGTTCATCATCGCCGACACGCCCGGCCACGAGCAGTACACGCGCAACATGGCGACCGGCGCCTCGACGTGCCAGCTCGCCATCATCCTCATCGACGCCCGTTACGGCGTGCAGACTCAGACCCGCCGACACTCGTTCATCGTGTCGCTCCTGGGCATCCGCCATGTCGTCGTCGCCATCAACAAGATGGACCTCGTCGGCTTTTCGCGAGATGTCTTCGAGCGGATCAAGGACGAATACACCGGCTTCGTCGCGAAGCTTGACCTTCGTGATATTACCTTCATCCCGATGTCCGCGCTCAAGGGTGATAACGTCGTGTCCCTCAGCGAGGCGATGCCGTGGTACTCCGGCCCGCCGATGCTGCATCACCTGGAAACAGTGCACATCGCCAGCGACCGCAACCTGACGGACCTTCGCTTCCCGGTGCAGTACGTCATCCGCCCCAACCTCGACTTCCGCGGTTTCGCCGGCACGGTGGCCTCCGGCATCCTTCGCAAGGGCGACGAGGTGATGGTGCTGCCTTCGGGCAAGCGCAGCCGGGTGAAGTCGATCCTGACGTTCGACGGCGAACTCGAAGAAGCGTTCGCGCCGCTGGCGGTGACAGTGACCCTGACCGACGAGGTCGACATCAGCCGCGGCGACATGCTCGTTCATCCGGACAGCCCGCCGCACGTCAGCAGCCAGATCGAGGCGATGGTGGTGTGGATGGCCGAGCAGCCCCTCGTGCCCGGCCGCACTTACACCCTGAAGCACGCCACGCGGCAGGTGACCGCGGAGGTCTCATCGTTCCGCTACGGTGTCGAAGTCAACACTCTGGAACACCGCACCATCGCGAGACTGGCGTTGAACGAGGTCGGCCACGTTCAGTTCAGCCTGACGCAGGCGCTGGCCTGCGACCCTTACCGCACCAACGCCGCGACCGGGGCGTTCATCCTGATCGATCGGCTGACGAACAACACGGTCGGCGCCGGCATGATTCTGGAGGCCGGCAGCGGCCGGCCGGGCGACGTGTGGGCAGCCGAGCCTGCGGTGCGACTCAAGCTTCGCGAGAGCCTGCTCACGCCGGGTGAACGCGAAGAGCGTTACGACCAGGTGCCGGTGACGGTGTTGCTCGTCGGCCTGACCGGCAGCGGCAAGAGCCGGATCGCGTACGCCCTTGAGCGCCACCTGTGGGACGAGGGCCGGGCGGTGACCGTGCTTTACGGCCAGAACATGCGGCAGGGGCTCAACCGCGATCTGGGCTTCACCGCCGACGATCGCTCGGAGAACCTGCGACGCTCGGCCGAGGTGGCGAAGTTGATGAATGACGCGGGCCTCATCACCATCGCCGCGTTCGTGGCACCGCACGAGGCTGTGCGAGAGAAGGCGAAGCAACTGATCGGCCGGGACCGCGTGCTCGAAGTGTACTGCACGGCTCCCATGGAGACGCTGCGGGCTCGCGATCAGAGCGGCGCGTACCGCCTGGCCGACGAGGGCAAGATCGCGCAGATGCCAGGCGTGACCGCAACGTTCGAGGAGCCAAAGTCGCCCGATCTCGTTCTGCAAACCGACCAGATCGGCGTCGAAGAGAGCGTGATCCGCATCGTCGCGTTGATGAAGTCGAGGGGCTATCTCCGCTAACGTCGTGATGGCTCGTTCTGTGATTGAGCCCTGCCGGTGGCAGAGGCTCAACTGTTACCGCAGCCATCTCGTTCGATTGTCGTTGATTGAATCGCTAGAAGCCCCAAGGTCAGTGGACTTTGAGGCTTCTAACCAAGATGGCGACCTGCACGGAGTGACGAATCACTAAGACCCTAGCTTGCGGTTTGTGCGTTGGTACTGGGCTCGCGTTATTACCAGATGCATTGCTATTCGCGGAGCCGCTTTGACTTGATGTCGTGTTTGAATTTCCAGCACTCGCGGCCATCATGCCATTGCTGCTGCTCCCACCTGTCGCCGATGTCAGCGTCACGCTCAGTTCGCCGCCGGACGGGTTTGACTGGCCACGCATGTTGGAGAGTATCTGCCAGGCATCGATCTCGCCCTCGCCCGAAGGTGCGTGCAGCACCATCGCGTTCTTGGGCCCCACGTATGGGCTGTAGGGGCCGTCGCCGCGGCCCAGAGCGCCGCCCGCCCGCCCAGTGCGTGCCGATCCGCGCATCGGCCCTGGCAGGAGTCCCGCCAGACCTTTTTGCACTTCGATTTCCGAGATCTTGAAGATGTCGCACAGCATCTGCAACACGCCGAGGGCGGTCAACAACGACGTGCAAGTCGGGGCGGCGGCAGGCTCCCACCACCTTCCCACTCCGTGGCCCTGGCCGACCCGATGGGCTTGGCCGGGAACGAGTTGCCGCTCGGGGTGGCAGGGGTACAAGCAGGCCGACGCGGTCAGGCGTCCCGACAATTGCTTCGACAACGTGAAGTGGATCTGGGAGATGACGAAGGGTGGGGAACAAAGACGCCCGGCACAGAGGCCGGGCGGGCGGGAGTCTGGTCGCGGCTCACGGTGAATCTGCTGTTCCGTCACCGCCGTTCGTGCGGACCTCATCGTGCCGCTCTTGGTCCGCGACGTCGGACTCCCCGGTGTAGTCCAACCCCCTCGGGACATCACCCCAAACGTCCGAATCCTTCCTGCAAACCAAGCGGAAGATGTCATCCTCGCCCAGGAAGGTACAGGTGGAACACTTCGCGGGGATCTTCCGGCGGGCGCGGGGGTCGGGGACCAAGTGGGTCGGGCCGGGGATGCCACAATAGCCGTAGTCGAGCCGGACGAGACGGTTGGTGATCAACTTGCACCGGCCCTCAAAATTGAACCGACACCCATCACACTTCTCGGGGATTGAGAAGCGCAGCGTCAAGTGGGATGAGGGAACGGGTGTCTGCGGGCCGGTGTAAGGACATTCCGGCCTGTACATCTCCAGGGGGATGATCACGGGTACTGCCCTCCAGCCACAATCCTCGGACTGCCCGAGCGGGAGTAGGTGATCCACCGCCCGTCCGGGCCGATGATCATGCTGTAATCCTGCCGGCCTCGCAACGCAAGAATGTCATCTGGAGACGGACGCAGCTTCATGAACCCCTCCGGGCCGGGGTGGGTGTGGGCGACGATGAAATCGACATCTCTCGGGATGTCCACAGTGAACTCTTTCCCACGCCGGATGTACAACCGCCCGCCCCGCTGGTAGGCGACGAACTCCACTTGTGCGGCACGCTGGAGTTCGGCCAGCCGCGACAGGTCGAAATTCGCCGGCGATTCGATCGGCCACTTCGAGCAGTGCCTTCTGCGGCCTGCCGATCTCCCAGCGAGGCTGACAGGCGTAAATGTTCTCGAAGGTGGAGCGATCCAATACAGGAGGCATCGAGTCGTTCTCCATCGTCTTCCGCTTCCTCGGATCGCCTCGCACAATGAGAAGCGGCCTGTTGTTCGTTCGGCAATTACCTTATGGGAAGGAAGCGAGACGATGCCCCATTCCCTCTGCGAAACCTGCGCTTCGATGCGAGAGGTCGTCACGCCGAAGGGATCACGATTTCTCCTGTGCCTGTTGTCGCAAACGAACCCGGCTTTCTCGAAGTACCCGCCCCAGCCAGTCGTGTGCTGCGACGGCTACAACCCCTGCTCGGACTCGAACCAGAAGAACTCCCCGAGTGTTTGAAGTCGAACGTGCCGCGACTCAGGCGTGAGCAAACTTGAAGACGAACGCACTCCCTTCGTGCTCGGCCACGCCCTGGACATGATGGCCAGCCCGGTTGAAAGTCCCTTGCCCAGCTCGATCAGAATGGACCCGGCCAGTTAGTAGAATTGCATGGAGCGGAAGCAGTTCGGGACAGGGCGGGTGTCTTCGCGGAATGAGGTTAAAATGAAGGATTTGGAAGCAGCGAAAAAGGATTTCTTTGCTGGAATCCCCCACGATTCCGCATTCTTCGAGGTTCCATTCAGGCCAATACTTGATGAACTTATCGCTTGGAGCGAACAGTACAGCAACGTCCTTACCTTCACATGGCATGAGGGCAAACCGGGCGTCGAGCGTCAGAGTTTGGTGAAGTATTGCCTGACGGGAACTGCTTCTCCGTTTTGGGCCGTCTGGCCGAGGCCGAAAGACGGAGCGAAGCTCACTTTGCTGACAGATAAAGACGCTTTTCCAGGAGATTTACGAGACCTGGCGCGGGAGAGGTTGGCAGCAATCGGTGGTCATAAACCGAAGCCTGTTCCCGAGATTTCAATGCAGTCGATGATCCCGCAGAAGACGCGAGCGGAGGTGATCGAGTTGATGACGGGGCTGATGAAGCAGGTCACGGAAAGATGACCGGTTGCGGCGGAGGGTAGCCGGTCCGCAGGTTGGCGACCGACGCCGACTGTCCAATGGCGGACGCTTCGGATTCGTCAGCGATTAGATTAAACATAGTCGCCATTCCGCCATCCAATCGCCTCCTTCGACGAACCCGAAACTATTACCCGATACAACGTGGCATTGGGCATTGTGCATGGCTAGGAGTTCAGAAAGGCCGATAGCCCAACCTATTGCACACCAGCAAGGAATACGTCCTCAACATCGCTTACAACACGCTGTGCCGAGCCTTGCGACCATGCCGGGCTGAATGTCGATGCTGACGACTTCTCCACCGGGCAAGACTCTGCGTGCTGCGGGCATCAATAGTCGCCCGGGTCCTGGCCCGATTT
>Ga0105049_10004195_pt1 | contig 16924 bp, 11 predicted proteins | sample MAT06_FD_78087 | JGI IMG/M metagenome (GOLD analysis project Ga0105049, IMG submission 78087) | Freshwater microbial communities from Lake Fryxell liftoff mats and glacier meltwater in Antarctica - MAT-06 | ecosystem: Environmental > Aquatic > Freshwater > Ice > Liftoff microbial mat | place... | reverse complement strand
GGAATGACGAAATGCCCGATTTGGCGTAGGAGTCCACCTCGTTCCAGCCTTTCTGGGCGCGCCCAAATTGCTAAGCCGAGCGTGGGCACGCCGACGCCGAAAAAGACCAAAAGCGCATTCTGTTTGGGGATGAAGGGAAAGCCTAAGCCGATCACGGCGATGCCCAAAATGAGCAAAGAGGCATAACTGATACGCACTAGAAACAGGCTGAGGATATCCTTCATGCCCGCGACGATGCGCTGCCCTTCGCTAAAGGCGGGGGGCAACGCCTCAAACGAGTCCCCGATCAGGATCATATGTGCCACCGAGCGCGTCGCCGCGCTGCCGCTTTCCATCGCGATGGCGAGGTTCGCTTTCTTGAGCGAGAGGACATCGTTCACGCCGTCGCCGATCATGGCGACGTAATGGTCTTGCGCGCGCAGGGCGGTGACGATCCGTTCTTTTTGTTCGGGGGTGATGCGCCCGAAGATGGTCGTTTCGTGGACGGTCTGCGCGAACTCCGCCGGACTCATGGCGTCAAGTTGTCCGCCGCTGATGGCGCGTAAGTCCCCCGCCAGACCCGCTTGCTTGGCGAGTGCGGTCACGGTTTGGGGGTTGTCGCCACTGATGACCTTGAGGGCGATATTGTTGCGGGTGAAGCCTTCCATCGTTTCTTTGAGACCGACGCGCAGTTCATCGCTGAGGCTGACGATGCCAAGTAGTGTCAACGGCGGCACGGTGATGGCTTCGCCGTGATGCAGCGTAACCACATCGGGATTGTGGGCGAATACCAAGACGCGCAACCCTTGATCGGTCAAGGAGGCGATGCGTCCTTGTGCCCCGTCGTCCAGCGACAGATGCGCGCTCAAGTTTTCGGGTGCGCCCAACACGTAGACGCCGCGCATATCGGGCAGATCGAATACCATGCCGCTCCACTTGAGGGCAGACGTGAACGGCACTTCATCAACGATGATCTGTTTGGTGCCGGGGAGCGCGTTGAGGAGCGCCTCGCTGGTCTTGTTGGTGGACGCGGCGCTGCGGGCGAAAATGCCCAGCAAGCGTTTCAATTCGGATTCGTTCGTCCCGACCGGATGCGCGGTTTCAAAGACGATTTTGTTGGCGGTCAGCGTGCCCGTTTTGTCGGTACACAGCACCGTCACATTCGCCAACGACTCGACGGCGTTGGTTTGCTGCACCAGCGCGCCCCGTTGAATGATGCGCACGGCACCCATCGCATACGACAAGATGACCATGAAGAACAGCCCGTTGGGCACCAGCCCCGCGATCACCGCCGCCATCTGCACTTGGCGCACAAACGGCACCCCCGACAACACCGCACCGAGCAGGATCAAGAAGCCCAGGATGATCGCCAAAAGGAGCAGCAAGCGCAGCAAAAAGTTGATCTCGCGCTGGAGCGGGGTGTAGCTGATGGTGAATTTGCGGGCGTTGGTCGTCAGTTTGTTGGCGAAACTATCGGCACCGACATGCGTCGCCTCGAAGGTGCCGCCGCCACTGACGGCGAAACTGCCGGACAGCAATTGATCGCCAACTTGCTTGAGGATCGGGTCACTTTCGCCCGTGAGTAGCGACTCGTCGGCTTCGACTTTGCCGCCGATCAGTTTGCCATCGACGACGATCTGATCGCCTGGGCGCACCACGATCAAATCCCCGACCACTAATTCTGACGGGTCGATCACTTTTTCGGCACCATCGCGCAGGACGTTGGTTTTGGGGCGGGTGAGCAGGGCGATTTTGTCGAGCTGCTGTTTGGCGCGGATCTCTTGCACGATGCCGATAGCGACATTGAAGAAGATCAAGCCGACGCTGGTCACGGCGTCGCCGACGCGCCCAATCGCCACCATGACCGCGCCGATGGTGACGAGGATGATGTTGATCAGGTTAAAGACATTGGCGCGGATGATATCGCCATAGGTGCGGCTGGTCGCTAATTTGAGGGTGTTGCCCTTGCCTTGCGCGCGCCGGGCACTGGCTTCTACTTCGGTCAAGCCGCGTAGAACCGGAGGCTGTTGAGGGATCACAGTCATAACAGGTCGCTCACTTTGATGGTCGATGAATAAGTTCGCTGATGAGTCTAACCCCAGAGTCGCGATTTTGCATCAGGGGGATGGGAAAGAAAGGGGAAATTGATGATGCATGTCCCCAACGACTCTTTGCCCATTCGTTTTCATTCCGCTGTCGTTTGCTTTGTTCGCGCCATGACAAGTTGAATGAAAATCCATATGTCCTATATCACCGTTTCCCAAAGTCTTATCTATAGCCGAACATTGCCTTCGGTGCCCGTAACTATACACCCCTCACCCAAAGCGAAGCGGCAATCCCTCTCCATAAGCGAAGCGGCGGGGCGAGGGACTTTCTACCGCGTTTCTCCCCTTCTCCAAAAGCGAAGCGGCTGGGAGAAGGGGTCGGGGGACGAGGGGTAGCTGTGTAGCTACGTTTTCAGTCTGAAATATGTCAGCGCAAAGAATACCATAGGTGAAACGATAATCCTATGTTTAAGACAAATGTGTTTATAAATTTATCCTTTTTCTCACACCCCCGGCGCAAGCGCGCGGTTAATCGCCAAGACCGCCAAAATGCCCATCAAGATCAACATGATCACCACTACCACCACATACTTACGCATTGCCCTTGCCTCCTCGTGAAAAAATTCACATTCATCTGGTACTCATGAATGATTACACTTTTACTTAACCTTTCAGCATGATAATGTGAAGAAATTCACAAATAAAACGCCTTCAGGATGACCACTGCCATCCTCTCAACGATAACACAGGATCGAGGAGCGATACCGTTATGAAGCCCGCATTCTCACAAATTGATAAGCACATCACCGACTGGATGGCACGATATGGCATCACCTTATTACGCATCAGCGTGGGCATCGTCTTTTTCTGGTTCGGCGTTCTCAAATTCTTTCCAGACACCAGCCCGGCGCAAGACCTCGCCACCCGCACTATCGACACCTTGACGTTTGGGATCGTGCAAGCGCCTATTTCCCTACCGGTGTTGGCGGCATGGGAAGTGCTGATCGGCGTAGGGTTGATCAGCGGAACCTTCATGCGGGCGACATTGGCATTGTTGGCGTTGCAAATGGCGGGCACGATCACGCCGCTGTTCTTGTTCCCAGAAGAAACATGGACGCGCTTCTTGATCGCCCCCACGCTCGAAGGGCAGTACATCATCAAGAATATCGTGTTGGTGACGGCAGCCATCGTCATCGGCGCGACGGTGCGGGGCGGTGATATCGTGGCGGATGCCGACATCGCAGAAACCTATCGAGAACGAGTCAGCGCGAGGCGGTAATTATGGTAGGGCACAAGGCGCATTGCGCCCCACCAAAAATCGGAACCTATCATTTCACCAAGGGTAGCAACAGCTCGACCATCGCCATACACGTTGTCTCGATGAACTGTGCCGGATCGGGTTGGCGGGCGATATCATCATAATGCGTGACGATGCCCGTCCAGCCGTCGCGGTTCCAGAAGGCGGGTGCGGGTGGCGCGGGATAGGCATAGTCGGCTGGATAGGGATGGGCATAGGCGTACAAATAGGGGCGCTCGTACTGACCGAGGGTGAAGGGCGCAAATCCGATATTGAGGTGTGCGCCCGATTCATCAAGATCACGGTTGCCCTCGCCAAAAATCAGCGTCGAGATATCGAAGTGTTCGGGGAAGATCACGATAGGCGACAAAGTGCCTCGTAGCCGTGCCCGAAAACGGGCGATCCCCGTGAAGGCAGCGTACTGCGCTTGGGCATAGCCCTCCGCCGTCGCAGCATCCAAAATGAGCGCATCGGTGCCTTGCAGTTTATCGGCGTGGCGCACCTCGGTCAGCTTCATCAGGTCGCTAAACATGGCGAATAGCGAAGCTTGGGTGTGTTCGGCAAGTTTAGCGATGGAGAGAAACCCGTTTGGGGCATGATAGCGCATCTCGCCCACCCCAAAATGGAGTTGAAGCTGACCGCCATCGGGAAAATCCACCGAGGACAGCCCATAACTTTGGGGCAACAGGGCGAGATGGAGCGCATTCGGACGCGGCTCGATGGCGCTGGCTTGCAGCCGTCCGATGAGATACGCCACTTGATGGAGCGCCGTGATGCTGGTGTTCCATGTGTGCAAATCAGCGAGTGTGGGCAGTGGCATCGTGTTTCACCTTTTGTTTGTAGGCAAGCGTGCAGGGGGACGCTGTTGGTGGCGCGTCCCTACCTAAATTATAGGCAATGATCTTGCCCAAACCTTATACGGATCGTGTATGCTTCACCCCAAATATGCCCGCCGCACACGGTCATCGTTCACCAGTGCCGACGCCAACCCTTCAAGTGTGATTTGCCCCGCTTCCAACACATAGCCTCGCGCCGAGTTTTTGAGCGCCAGCGTCGCGTTCTGCTCCACCAATAAAATCGTCATGCCCGCTTGACTCAGTTCGCGGATAATGCCGAAAATCTCGCGCACGATAATCGGTGCCAAACCGAGGCTCGGCTCGTCCAGCAGCAGCAAACGGGGGCGGCTCATCAAGGCGCGCGCCAGTGCCAACATTTGCTGTTCGCCCCCGCTTAGCGTGCCCGCCACCTGTTTGCGTCGTTCCAGCAAACGTGGGAAGCGCACAAATTGCGCTTGTAGGTCACGGGCGATGGCGGCATTGTCGCTACGGGTGAAGGCACCGAGCAACAGGTTGTCCTCGACGGTCAAACGGGCAAGGACGCGCCGACCTTCGGGCACATGGGCGATGCCCGCGCGCACGACTTCATCGGGGCGCAGTTTGAGGATATCGTGCCCCTGAAAACGAACGGTGCCACTACGCGGCGTCAGCAAGCTCGAAATCGTGCGCAGGGTGGTGCTTTTGCCCGCGCCGTTGGCACCGATCAGCGTAACGACTTCGCCCTCATTGATGACGAGATGAACCTCTTTCAACGCTTGAATCGCGCCGTAATGGACGGTGAGATTGTTGATCTCTAGGATGGGCTGTTCGCTCATTCGTCATCATCCCCTAGGTAGGCTTCGATCACGGCGGGATTGTTTTGGACTTCGGCAGGGTTGCCCAGCGCGATCAACTGTCCAAAGTTTAAGACGGCGATCCGGTCACACAAGCCCATGACCGTCGGGACGTGATGCTCGATCAGCAAAATCGCGAGGTCAAATTGCTTGTGAATCTGGCGGATGAAGTCGCTCAAGCTGGCTTTTTCGTTTTGATTCATGCCCGCTGCTGGCTCATCCAACAATAGCAGTTCCGGCTGCAACGCCAAGGCGCGGGCGATCTCTAAACGGCGTTGGTCGCCATAGGGAAAATTGCGCGCCTCGGTACTTGCGCGATCCGCCAAGTTGACCATCTCCAAAAGATGAAACGCCTTCTCGCGGACTTGCTTTTGTTCCTTGCGCGCACGGGGCAGACCGAGGACACCGCTGAGGATATTGCTGCGGGTGTGGATGTGTTGGGCGACCATGACATTTTCGAGCGCGGTCAGATTGGCGAATAAACGAATATTTTGGAAGGTGCGCCCCATGCCCAAGCGCGCGATCTGGTGCGGGGGGGTGCCGGTGATTTTGTTGCCTTTGAAGTACAACTCACCGCCTGATGGAGGCGTCAGCCCTGTGATCAGATTAAAGAGGGTGGTTTTGCCCGCGCCGTTGGGACCGATCAGCCCGAAAATTTCGCGCGGATGCACGCTGAACGACACTTTGTTGACGGCGATTAAGCCGCCAAAGGCGCGGGTGAGTCCTTGCACAGCCAGAATTTCTGGGGCGGCATTCGTCATCGTGCTGCCTCCGTGACCGGGGGCGCGCTCGCCGGAGGGGACGGGTTACGTCGCCAGCGTTTGAACAACTGGGGCGTGATCAAGCCTTGCGGGAAGAACAAGGTGCCGAAAGCAATGAGTAAGCCGAAGATGATCAAGCGCCCATCTTTGAGGAACTGTCGCAAAAACGCGGGCAAGCCCTGAATATCCGAGACCCCGCGCAGCACTTCGGGTAACGCCGTCAGCAAGAAAGCCCCGATGATAGGACCCAACCATGTACGCGACCCGCCGATGATCACGTAGGCGAGGATCAAGATGCTGGCGTCGAAGGTGCCTTGTCGGGCATTCCACGTATTTAAGAAATGTGCCCCTAGCGCCCCACATGCTCCGGCGATGATCGCCCCCAACGTGAACGCCATGACTTTGTGAAACGTCGGGTTGATGCCCATCGCCGCTGCCGCTAGTTCATCTTCGCGCAGGGCAATGAAGGCACGCCCCACGCGGGCATGTTCCAGTCGATAGGCGAACCATGCCACGAAGACCAGCAAAGGCACAGCAATCCATGCGAATTCAAATTTAGTCGGGAAGGGTTGGGGGATGCCAAAGATGCCAATCGAGCCGCCCGTGATCGGGAAATTGAGCGACAGCACGCGCACGATCTCCACAAAGGCGATGGTGGCGATGGCGAGATAAATGCCCCGCAACCGCAAGGCGGGCAAGCCCACAATAATCGCCAGCAATCCGCACAAAATACCACCGACCGCCATTTCGACCAAGACAAGGTGGATCGGGTAGGCATCGCCTTGGGCAACTTTGGGGAACACCGTCGCCAGCCACAGCACAAAACCTTGTAACGGTTCTGGGAAGGTAGACCCAGCAACGGGCATAAAATTTTGGGTGGATAGCACCGCCGCGACATAGCCCCCAATGGCGTAAAAACCGGGTGTCGCCAGCGACAATTGCCCCGCCATGAGCGGGAAATACAGGGAGAGCGCCAACGTCGCTTGGATGACGAGACTGACGATCAGAAAGCCATAGGTATTGATAAATTGATCCACGAACTACACCTTCTGAATGAGACGGCGACCGAGCAGCCCCTGCGGACGGATGAGTAAGACGATGAACAAGATCGCAAACGCGACGGCATCACGATAACTGACCAGCGACGACGGCACCAGTGCCTCTGCCAGCCCGATCACCAACCCGCCCACAACCGCGCCGGGGACGCTGCCTAAGCCCCCCAAGACGATCACGGCGAGACCCTTTAAGCCGAAGGCGATCCCTAAATAGGGACCGGTGATGCCCACGTTTAGCCCGACGAGCGTGCCCGCGATGCCGCCCACAAAACCGCTGAGGAAGAAGGTCAGGCGGATGAGGCGGTCGGTGTTGACGCCCATTAAGCTGGAGGTGGTGGCGTCTTCGGCAACGGCGCGCAGGGCGCGTCCGGTTTTGGTATTGTTGATGAACAGCGTGAGCGCGATCAGGATGATGAACGACACCACAATGATGATAATTTGCGACGTGCGGATGATGATCGGCGCTTCGGGGCTGCCAAAATTGACAGCGGCAGGAGCACCGGGCAGGGCGACACCGCTGGGATAACTGTAGGTTTCGGCACCGACCAAATACTGAATAATGTTGACCATAGCGACTGCCAAGCCCAAGCTCGAGACCAGTGTTAAGAGGGGGTCGGCTTTGCGCGCCCGCAAGGGACGAAAAATGATCCGCTCCAAGACGACGCCGACCAACCCCGATAAGATGGCGCTGACGAACATCGCCACCCAAAAGGGCAAGCCAAACGGCAATTTGGTTTGTGCCAGCAAACCGTTAAAGCCAAATTGCTGCCCCATAAGCATGAAGGTGAAATAAGCACCAAGCGTGAAAATAGCACCATGCGCGAAATTGATGATGCCGAGGACGGAAAAAATAAGGGTATAGCCGAGCGCAAAAATGACATAGACACTGCCAATTGCCAACCCATTGGCGAGTTGTTGTGCGAGCATTAAAAATCCTCCACAAGATAATTTTGTTTAAGAATGCAGAGGGGCACCTCTTTGAAGACGTGCCCCTCTGCTTGTTTTGATCGTGGGTGGGTCTAGCGGATGAACGTGAATGCGCCGCTTTGTCCATCGTCCGCCATGTCGATTTGGGCGACATAGTAGGTGCTTTGGATGATCTCGCCTTCGCGGGTGAACGAAATCGTGCCCAGTGGGGTGTCATATAAACCGGTCAAGATGAAGTTGTTCAAGAGCGCCCGTTGTTGCGCCAAATCAAGGTTTTCCAGCGGGATGACGTTGTCCAAGCGGATGAGGGCTTCGACGAACACTTGCACACCGGTGAAGGCTTGCGCGCTGAATTGGGGCGGGTTCTTGGATTGAAGAGCGGTGTATGCCTCCACAAAAGCGCGGTTGATCTCGGTATCGGCATTGTAGCTGTATGCCTGAGCGATGATGATGCCGTCGCACAAGGCTTGGCAGACAGGGAAGACGTTGGCGGTGTTTAGCCCATTGCCGCCGATGATGAGACCCTGATAACCGAGTTCACGCAGTTGCTTGATCAGGTTGCCGCCGTCGGCAGCCAACCCAGAGACGATCACCAGTTGGGGATTGCTGGGCAGGATGTTGGTGATTTGGGCGCTGAAGTCGGTGTCGGTGGTCTGGAAGGTTTGGACGGGCAATAAGGTCAAACCGCGCGCGGTCACAGTTTCTTGGAAGGTGCCGGTTTCGCTGGTGGCGAAGGCGTCGTTTTGCGCATAGAACACGCCGACAGTGGTGATGGCAGGATCGATCTCGAGGGCAGCATCAACGGCATTGGGGGCAACCACCGCGACAGGGGCGCTGACACGCGCGATAAATTCACCAATTTGGGGGATGCCGCGCGCGGTGTTGCTGGGTGCCAAGACGGGCACGCCCGCTTGTTCCGCCAATGGATCTGCCGAGAATGCTTGTTGCGACAAGGTGGGTCCCACGATACCAACGACATTGGCACTGATCAACGTTTGGAAGGCGTTGATCGCGCCGGCTTCATCGCCCGCCGTGTCTTGCAAGATGATCCGAATGGGGCGACCATTGACGCCGCCGCGATCATTGAAGAATTGTTCGGCAAGTTGGGCACCGATGACTTGTTCTTGACCGAGCAGGGCGACATTGCTGGTTTGGGCGACGGCGACGCCGATATCAATCGGGGTGACATCTTGGGCGACCGTCGTTTGGAGACCGAGGACGGTGGCGAGGGAAAGCGCTGCTGCGCTCAACAAAACTTTCCGCAAGGAAATTTTCATGGCTCAAAACCTCTCAAGTGATAGTAAATTATGTGCAATTGAAACGAACATTGGTATTAGGAACCAATCGTTAGAATTTTAACCTGTGGAGCCAAATTGTCAAATTGAAATTGCCCGCGCATTAGGGCAATAGCGCCAAATCGCCTTCAAACCTTCTCTATGGTCTACCGACCGCAGGATTGCGCGCCATTTTGCTGTTTGCGTCATGGTCACGCAGGGCGTTACAATTCGGGGTATCTTGTGACTGTCCGCATTGATGAAGGCGGCGCAGTCCTTCGCCGTGTTGTAAGATGTCTAACAAGGAGTTGTATCTTGTCCTCAACTGGCGCGTTCGCACTCGTTCTCCATGGGCATATCCCCTATGTTCGGATGCGTTATTTTCGTGGTGAAATTTGGCTCCATGAGTCATTGTTGTATAGCTTACTGCCGCTGATCGAGATGTTGTACGGGCTGCGCGATGAACAGATCAGCAGCCCGATCACGTTGTCGCTGTCGCCGGTGTTGTTGGAACAAATCGCCGAGGCAGGCTGTTTTCTGCACTTTGACGAATTCGTTGCCGACAGAGTGCGCGCTGCTGAACTGGATATCGCCCATTATGAGGGGGAAGCCTTCAACGAGCATTTGCGCTTCTTAGCTGTGATGCAGCGCGACGGTTTTGAAGCGACGCGCCAATTTTTGCGCGGGCGTTTGCAAAGTAACGTGATCGCGGCATTGAGCGAACTGCAAGCCGCTGGGGTGATCGAAATTGCCGCCAGCGCCGCCACCTCTGCGTATCTACCGTTATTGCATAGTGAAAGCAGTGTGCGGGCACAGATTCGGGCTGGGATTGCCACCTACAACCGGTTGTTTGGGCAGGCACCACGCAGCTTTTGGTTGCCAGAACATGGCTACCGCCCCGGCTTAGAAGCGATTTTAGCGGAAGAAGGTATCCAAGTCTTTTTTGTCGAGGGGCACGCCATCACGGGTGGGGAAGCGAGCGGCGCGGCGACGGGTGATATTTTCGGCGGGTATGGTGCCGTCAAACGACAATACACGATTGATCAGAAATTCGATGAAGCCGCGCGTGAGTTTTCGACTTTATCCCCCTATACGGTGGGCGAAAGTGGCGTCGCGGTGTTGGGGCGTAACCATAGCGCCAGCTATCAAGTGTGGAGCAATGTGTTGGGGTATCCCGGCGATTTTGATTATCGTGATTATCATCGTAAATCAGGGATGAGCCGTTTGCGCTATTGGCGGGTGACGGGCAAAAATGTCCCCTTGGATCAAAAAGATTATTATTATCCCGATTGGGCGGCGTATAAAATCGAACAACATGCCGAAAATTTTGCCCATTTGATCGGTGACCTGCTGCGCAATCATCAGACCCATACCGGCACCAATGGGTTGGTGATGGTCAGTTTTCCGACCGAGTTGTTTGGTTGGCGTTGGTATGAGGGGATTCAATGGATGGGCATGATGCTGCGTCATTTGCATTACAACGGCAACATCGACCTCAAAACCACGAGTGCTTTGGTGGCACAACTGCCGCCGTCCCAAGCCCTCATCCCTTATGAAAGCTCTTGGGGGGTAGGCGGACGCCATTTTAACTGGAACAATACCGATACTCGTTGGATGTGGGATGTCATCCAAACGTGCAGTGCGCGCATGGAAGCTTTGGCGGATCGTTTTGAGCAACCGACGGAACTGGAAAGCATCGTTTTGGCGCAAACAGCGCGGGAATTACTGTTGTTGCAAAGCGGGGATTGGCAATTGTTGATCTCCACCAACGAAGCGCGAGTGTTCGCCATCCGGCGCTTTACGGAGCATGTTCAACGTTTTGAGTTTTTTGCCGATGGACTCGATGCCGGGACGCCTAATCTCATCGCCGCGCGCGAGTTTTATCAGCTGGATCACGTCTTCGAGGATATTGATTTTCGTTGGTTTCGATCCCGTGCTGCGGACACCGCCGAAAACGGATCGACCTCTTAAAAGCTGACGAAGACGTCGTCTCTCACCCTGAAGGAGAAATACCTATGAATGTTTTGTTCATCAGTACCGAAGCTGATCCGTTTGCGAAAGTGGGCGGTTTGGCGGATGTCGTTGGTTCTTTGCCGAAGGCGCTGAGTCAGTTGGGTGTGGATGCGCGCGTGTTGATGCCCTTTTATGGCTTCATCGATCCGGCACGCTTCAATATTCACTACTTTTTTAGCTTTGAACACACCAATCGACGGGGTACCACCCATATCGACATTTTCATGACCGAACATGACGGCGTGCCCATCTATCTGTTGCGGGCGCTGCCGTTTTTCGGGCAAGAGCAAACCGTGTACAGCGATTGGGACGGCGATATGCCGCGTTTCATCTTCTTCGATCTGGCGGTGCTGGATGCGGTGTATCACTTGCGCGAACGCACTAAATTTATGCCCGATGTCTTGCACGTCCATGACTGGCACGCGGGGGCGATCCCGTTTTTGGTCGATAATCGCCGTTTGTTTGACCCTGATTGGCGCAAAGTGGGCGTCGTCTTGTCGATTCACAATATGCAATATCAGGGTGAATACTCCGGCGGTTGGATGTGGGAATATGGGGTCGCAGGGCGCAATCATCCGCAACTGCAAGCGCGCAATTTGGGCGATAACATGTTGGCGATGGCGATTTCATATAGTGATATCGTGACGACTGTCAGCCCGCGCTATGCACAGGAAATTCAATACCCCTACATGGCATATGGCTTAGATAGCTTGATCGCGACTCGGCTGCCGGACTTGCACGGTATCCTCAATGGCATGGATATTGATCTCTGGGATCCCGCGACCGATCCGCTGCTGGTCGCCAATTTCAGTGCCGACACCTTCCGCGAACAGCGTATCGCCAACAAACGTCAACTTCAAGCGGAGTGTGGCTTGCCGGTGCGCGATGATGTCCCTTTGATCGGCATGGTGTCGCGCTTGGTGGAACAAAAGGGGCTGGATTTAGCGTTCCCGGCGCTCCGGGCATTGTTGGGCGAGGCGGATGTTCAGTTTGTCGGCTTGGGGTCGGGCGAACCCCGCTTTAACGATCAGATGGCGGCATTGGGCAATGACTTTTATGGCAAGGCGCGGACGTTTGTGGGCTATAACGCGGCAGTGGCACAACGCATCTATGGTGGGTCTGACATCTTCTTGATGCCGAGCCATTTTGAGCCGTGCGGCGTGGGACAGATGATCGCGATGCGCTACGGGTCGCTGCCTTTGGTGCGCGAAACGGGGGGCTTGGCGGATACTGTTGCCAATTATGACGATGGCGACGCCGAAGTCGGCACGGGTTTTGTGTTTCAGTGGCAACAACCGGAAGCGGTTTTGGGCACGCTCCGCTGGGCAGCGCGCACCTTCCGTGAGCGCAAAGACGCATGGGAACGGATGCAAGAACGGGCGATGCGCCAAGATTTTTCGTGGGATACCAGCGCCCGCGAATACATCCGTCATTACGAGGAAGCGCGGCGGCGACATCAGGGCGACTAGTCGTCCATTTTCGGTACGTCCGCCGGAAAAATCTTCAACTTCAATGATGTGGAAAATGCCAATCAAGGTTATAGTAAGGGGGCGCTTGAACGTGCCGGGGCGCTAGAGGAATCTGTTGAAAAAAGGTTTGAATCGGCGATCATATTGGGTCGCCCCTACAACAGCGGGTCTCGTAGGGGCAACCCAATGTGGTTGCCCGTGTTTTTCAACAAAATGCCGTTGCGCGTCCCTACAATGGCGTGGTTTGTAGGGACATCCAACGGGGTGTCCGACTTTTTCAACAGAATCCTAGAGCGTGCCCTTACAAGACGTGTTTGTGGTCGATACACATCAAGACAATTCGTGGTACTTATCATAAGGAGATCGATTCATGGCGAAAGTGAAAGCGGTCATTTTGGCTGGCGGCGAAGGCACCCGGTTGCGCACCTTGACAGCAAAGCGCGCGAAGCCGGCGGTACCGTTTGCGGGAAAATATCGCATTATTGACTTTACTTTGAGCAATTGCGTGAATTCCAATATTTTTGATGTCTTGATCTTGACCCAATATCGCCCCCACAGCTTGAATGATCATATCGAGCGTGGGCGTCCGTGGGACTTGGATCGCTCGTTCACGGGGGGCGTGCAAATCCTGCAACCGTATCGCGGGCGTAATGATACCGATTGGTACGTGGGGACGGCGGATGCGGTCGCCCAAAATTTGAATTTTGTCCGGCGCGGACGCCCGGAATATGTGCTGATCCTCAGTGGGGATCACATTTACGAGATGGATTATGAGGTCGTCATCGATTATCACCGCCAGAAAAACGCCGACGCCACCATCTGCACCATCAACGTGCCCTTGGATGAAGCCAGTCGGTATGGCATTGTCGATGTTCATGAAGATTTGAGTGTGCGCTCGTTCATCGAAAAACCGAAGAACCCGCCCGGCACGTTGGCGAACATGGGTGTGTATGTGTTCTCGTATTCGGTCTTGGAACGCTTGCTAGAAGAAGATCGGATGCAGAACGACAGCTCCCATGATTTTGGCAAGAATATCCTTCCGGGTATGGTCGAAGCCGGAATGCGGGTGTTTGCCTTTCCCTATGGTGGGTACTGGATCGATGTCGGTACGGTGGAAGCCTATTGGGAAGCCCACATGGATTTGTTGGCAAGCCCGCCATCGATCAATTTAAATGATCGTACCTGGATCATCCACACCAAAAGCGAAGAGCGCCCGCCGGTACTCGTGCATAAGGGTGCCACTGTTGTGGATAGCTTGTTGTCTGACGGCACTGTTGTCATGCCGGGGGCAGTGGTCGAGCGCTCGATTTTGTCGCCGGGGGTGTTTGTGGGACCCAATGCCGTCATCCGCGAGTCAGTGGTGCTGACGGACGCCTATATCGAAGCCGACGCTGTGGTCGAACGCTGTATCCTCGACAAGATTAGCGTGATCGGGCATCATGCGCATATCGGCAGTATGTCCGACGTGGGCGATTTGGCGATTACCTGTGTGGGTAAGAATTCACATGTTCCGCCGGGTTTCTCGGTGGGTAGCGCTTGTATTTTGGGGACAGATTTGCGCATCGAAGACTTCGTGCAGTTCGCCGACAAGATCGTCCCGAACAATACCCGCGTGGGATATTCGGAAAAGTAACTACACAGCTACTCCTCATCCCCCGACCCCTTCTCCCACAAGAGGCTGAGGGGAGAAACGCGGTAGAAAGTCCCTCGCCCCTTGCGGGAGAGGGATTTAGGGTGAGGGGTGTGTAGTTACTCGGAAAAGAAAGACTAACATCATAACTAGGGTGGCGGGACATGGGTGCTTATGCCCCGCCACTTCCCTAGTGTCACAAGCCCGCGAAGATCAGTTTTGCCCCGTTTGACCGAAATGGGTCGCCAAGAGCGAGAAATCGGTGATATTGACGAGACCGTCGGCATTAAAGTCGGTGCGTCCGTCAAAGCCGACGTCCGTGCTGATCTTGCCGAATGAGGTCGCCAGCAAGGAGAAGTCGGTGATGTTGACGAGGTTGTTGTTGTCGGCGTCACCTTCGCGCAGTAGCCCGAAGTCGATTGTGTTCGTCCCCGCTGTGATTGTGCCCGTCCAAACCACGCTTAAGGTTGAACTGCTCTTCACGCGAATTTTGTAATTGCCCGGTGGCACGCCAACTTGGGTGAAGTTGCCGCTGGTGTCAGTGGTGATGTCGCCACTGATGAGTTGAATGCCACTCGCGCCATCGCTGATTGTGACGGTGACGGTTTCGGCATAGACTGCGTTGGGTGCTGCTACCGCGCGCGATAGGTCAACATGTCCCGTGACGGTGCCCGTCACCCCGATGTAAATCGGCAGACTGGTGGCGTTGTCGGCAGGGGTGGCGTCGGTACCGCTCAGCGTCGCGTTGGCGGCGACGATTTTGATGCCGTTGCTGGTGCCAGTCGCATAGACATTGAGGTCGAAATAATCCCCAAAGCTATAACTGCTGCCAAAAGAGGCGATGCTGCAAGTGACATTGGGCGCGCTATAGCTACAGGAAACGCCGCTAAAAAAGCCATAATAATTCCATCCGAATCCGCCGTAGCTTAGTCCAGCGGGTAAGGCAAAGGTCAGTGTGACGCTGGAACCCGAGACGCCCCCCGCATTTTGTGCCCGCAGGGTGTAGGTGATTTGTTCGTTAAGAGCGGCGCTTGGGGATTTATTCGCCGTCAAATTGAGGAACAGATCCGGCAGCGGTGTGACAATCGGCGTCGTCAGGCTCAGGCGGTTATTCGTACTATTGGTTTCAATCTCATTAGAGACTGCGACCGGGCGCAGGGTGGCGCTGGCGCTGTTGGTCGGACGGAAGTCGAGCATGAACTCCATTTGTTGCCCCGCGCCCAGATTGCCAATGGCACAGGTGGTGCTGTTGATATACGAAACGCGCGTGCAAGCGGATGTGCCTGTGAATTTGTTGAGGTGCAAATTGGAAGGGTTATCAATTGCCAGCAGCGCGTTGGTGACAGGCACCGTACCGGTATTTTGGACGCGCACGGTATAGAGAATTTTGCCGTTGCCGCTCGTCGTGTTTTGCAGCGTAGTGACCAGGTCGGGCGAGTCAGCCAGCAGCCCTTTGGTGATGGTCACATTATAGCCGTTGGTGGTTTGGCTATTCACCTGTACGGCGAAATTTTGGGCGAAATTGCGATAGGTTTCCCCGACGAGAAACACGCCGGGACCATCGCCACTGGTGCCATCGCTGACGGCATTTGATTGCCAGACAGGTTCGCTGCGGGTGAGGTTGACTTCGTAAATGACCACGCCGGAGCTATAAAGCGTCGAATCAAAATTGGTGAAGTCGTTGCGCCGTGCTTCGACCACATAATAGACATTGGGGTTGGTGGTCCTGATGCTGGCGGTATAGTAATTGGGCGAGTTGGGCAAGGACGACCGATCCAAGATGATCGTGTTGGTACTGGTGGTGGTGATGTCGAGATCGCGTTCAGCGGCGATCCAGTTTTGGAAGGCTTTATGAACCGCGTTGAGATGCGGTTGTTGGCACCCATACGCGGCGACATAGATAAGGCACGGGCGTCCACTCATGACATCCACGAGGCTATCGTAAGGATTACTGTCGCCATCGCTGTTGTTGGAATGCGGTAATCCTTGTGCGTGCCCCATCTCGTGGGCATAGGCGTGCAAATCTGTCGAATTATAGTAGGGTAGCCACGTCGCACGCCAACACTTTTGTATCCCTTGCAGGGTGACAAATTGGCAAGACCCGCCCCAATAAGAATTGTCGAGTTGATTGTTGAAGAACATGTTGATGCCGTAAAAATTGTTATACGTCACCGAAGCGGTATGTAAGGCGGTGCAATCGGCGAACAGCGCCGTCAGATAGACGTTGGGACTGCCGAGGGCGATGTATTCGGCGCGCGTCTTGGGCAATGATGCCCAATTGGTCGTCGTCACGCTGGGGACGCTGTATTGATTCATGGATGCTTCTTGCCAATAACGATTGATGAACGGCGCGGTATTGCCGAACAACGCGGTGATCCCCGCTGGCGTAAAAGGTTCGGCAGCATCATTTTTGAACCGACATAACAGGTTGACCCATGTTTGGGCACCCGTGGCTGCTGGCTCCAGCGCGTCGAGTGTCGGCGTCGGCAGTAAGGTCAAAGCGTTCACGACGAGTACTGCTTCGGAGGCGGCGGTGGTGGCGGGTAGCACATCAGCAAAAGTGATGGTCGCCGTTTGCCGCTGGATCGCGACGATGCCGCCCGCTGCGCCCAAGACTTCCGGCGGGATGTATAAAAGATAGCTGGTTCCGTCAGGCGCGTGCAGTTGATAGAGAATCTGCGGCGTTTCGGGATGGTCGCCATACAACACGGAAATGACGCCCGTCAATTGACGACTGGCTTGTGCGCCTTCTTGCGCGTTGATGGGAGTCGAGAGGCTCGTAAAGATGATGATCATGAGAAGGAG
>Ga0105049_10004194_pt1 | contig 16925 bp, 13 predicted proteins | sample MAT06_FD_78087 | JGI IMG/M metagenome (GOLD analysis project Ga0105049, IMG submission 78087) | Freshwater microbial communities from Lake Fryxell liftoff mats and glacier meltwater in Antarctica - MAT-06 | ecosystem: Environmental > Aquatic > Freshwater > Ice > Liftoff microbial mat | place... | reverse complement strand
GGCCGAAGAGAAGTTGCTCCGCCGATGAAACGCCGTACCTTTGTCCAACACTTTGCACATCAAACGCTTGTCGCGCCACTGACCCTGGGGGCGCTTGGGACAGCGGTTGGGGCCGCTGTGGTGGCCCCCAGTGCCGCCACTGCCGCAGCCGCCGGCAACCCAGCCACTGACCCAGCCACACTGCAGCTGATCCGCGCAGGCGGTGTCGTGATCGCCATGCGCCATGCGCTGGCGCCCGGCACCTTCGACCCACCGCAATTCAAGGTCGAAGACTGCGGCACCCAGCGCAACCTCAACGACGCCGGGCGCGACCAGGCACGGCGCATCGGCCAGTGGTTCAAAGAGCAAAAGCTGCAGCCGGCGATGGTCAGGTCCAGCCCTTGGTGCCGCTGCAAAGAAACCGCCCGACTGGCCTTTGGCAAGTTCGAAGCCTGGACAGCACTGGGCTCGCCGCGTGGCTACACCGAGGCCACCAACGCCGAGCACTTGAGCCTGTTGCGCCAGAGGCTGCGCAACGTCGGTGAGCAAAAGCCGGCAGGGTTTGAAGTCTGGGTGACGCACAACTTCGTGCTGTCGGACTTTGCCGGCAGTGGTGCATCGGTCGGCGAGGCGCTGGTGCTGCGCGCCGCTGCCGACGGCAGCGTGCAAGTGCTGGGCCGCATCGCTGCGCCGGCCTTGTAGCAACCAAGTCCCAAGCCAGGGGCACCGCCCTGGAGCGGTCCGACTGGGCCCGCTTCCGAAGGCCCCAGCCGCCCTATGATTCCAGCCATGACATCACAGCGCCTGACCGAACCCACCGCCGACCCGCGCTTGTACATCCGCGAGCACATCCGTACCGTGCCCGACTGGCCAGAACCAGGCGTGATGTTTCGAGACATCACACCGCTGCTGTCCAATCCACGGGTCTTCCGGGTGCTGATCGACCAGTTTGTGCACCGCTACTTCGATGCCAAACCCGATGTGATTGCGGGTCTGGACGCGCGCGGCTTCATCATCGGCAGCGTCGTGGCCTACGAGCTCGGCATCGGCTTCGTGCCGATCCGCAAAAAGGGCAAGCTGCCTTTCACCACCGTGGCCGAGAGCTACGAGCTGGAATACGGCAGCGCCACGGTGGAGCTGCATACCGACGCCGTCAAGCCCGGCGACCGCGTGCTGCTGATCGACGACCTGGTGGCGACCGGCGGCACGATGATGGCCGGCAAGAAGTTGCTGGAGCGATTGGGCGCACAGGTCATCGAAGGCGCAGTGATCGTTGACCTGCCCGAGCTGGGCGGCTCAGCGAAACTGCGCGCTGCTGGGCTGCCGCTGTTCACTCTCGTTGATTTTGCGGGGCATTGAGGGTGGATGGGGGTTGTGTGCAATCGCTGGCTGTGCAAACCTTTGCGGCCGCAGTCGCTACTTGCCGATACAAAAGTTACTGAAGATCTGACCCAACAAGTCTTCGGTGCTGAAAGCACCCGTGATGCTGCACAGCGATTGGTGCGCCAGCCGCAGCTCTTCAGCCAGCAGCTCCAGCGCTTGATCAGACTGCAAAGCGTGCTGCTGGGCCAACAACAGGTGAGCTTGCGCTGAGCGCAACGCTTCAACGTGGCGGGCGCGGGCGGTGAACAGGCCCTCGGGCGCCGCGATCCAGCCGGCGGCATTCAGCAGCGCTTGGCGCAGTGCCTGCAGCCCATCGCCGTTTTTGGCCGACAGCAGCAGGCCGCTGCAGCCTGCGGGCAGCGCTGTGCCTGGCAAGTCGTGTTTGTTGAAGACATGCAAAAGCGGCAACGCGCTGCCGTCCTCTGCACCGTCTGCTGCAAAGTTTCCTGCAACGTCTGCCGCAACTTCTCCTGCAACCTCACCTGCACCAGTGTCAGCGCCGGTGGCGGTGCCCGCGCCCGAACCAGCACCCGACCTGGCCCGCTGGCTCAGCTGATGCTGGATCTGCCGGCTGATCTGGCCTTCTTTTGCTGCGTAGTCTGCATCGCCCCAGCGCCCCAGATCGTGCAGGAAGACCACCACATCGGCGCTGCCGATGGCGTCCCAGCTGCGACCAATGCCGATGCGCTCGACCTCGTCGCTGCTGTCGGTGGCCAGGCGCAGCCCGGCGGTGTCGCTGATGTGGACCGGCACGCCTTCGATCTGGATCGTCTCCGACACCTTGTCGCGGGTGGTGCCGGGGATCGGCGTGACGATCGCCAGTTCAGCCCCGGCCAGTGCGTTGAGCAAGCTGCTCTTGCCGACATTGGGCTGGCCGGCCAGCACCACACGCAGGCCTTCGCGCAGCAGTGCGCCTTGACGTGCTTGGGTCAGGGCTTGAGCCACGGTCGCCAGCAAAGCGTCCAGCCGCGCCTGGGCGCCGGCGCGCTGCAAGAAGTCGATCTCTTCTTCAGGAAAGTCCAGTGTGGCTTCAACCAGCATGCGCAACTGCACCGTACGTTCAGCCAGGGCGTTGATGTGCGCAGAGAAGTCGCCGGAAAGCGAACGTGCCGCCGAGCGGGCTGCGGCTTCGGTGCTGGCGTCGATCAGGTCGGCCACGGCTTCGGCCTGCGCCAGGTCCATCTTGTCGTTCAGGAATGCGCGCTGCGTGAATTCACCCGGCGCAGCCAGACGCAGCCCGGGATGCGCTTGCAGGCAGCGCGCCAGCAAGACCTGCAGCAGCACGGGGCCGCCGTGGGCTTGCAGTTCCAGCACATCTTCGCCGGTGTAAGAGTGCGGCGCGGGGAAGTGAATCGCCAGGCCGCGGTCCAGCATCTGGCCGTCGGCGCCCAGAAAAGGCAGCAAGGTGGCCTGTCGGGGGGTGAGTGGGCGCCCACACAGCGCCTGAATCAACGGGCTCAGGTCTTTGCCTGAAGCGCGGAGGATGCCCACAGCACCCCGCCCAGGCGCGGTGGCCAGGGCGATGATGGGATCTTCAGCGGCGCCCAGCACGCGACTGACTGACACTCATACTGACGCTCGTACGAGGTTGCTCGAACGGAATCAGGCTCTGGCTGTCAGGCAGCGGCCTGACAGCGGGAAGATGGCGCGGGTGGAGAGACAGCAGTTCCGGGCTGGCTTGCTGCCGGGATCTCCTGAGCCGCCTCTTTCGAGTCGGGTCGCCCGCATGGATGGGATGTTGCGCCAAAAGCGCGGGCAGGACAACGTGCCTGCTGATACACCTCTGCGGGCGGTGTGCGGTGTGCACGCTCGGGGCCAAAGTCTGCCCCGGCCCGCCTTCAGCCGTCAACTCACGCCCAGCTTCTTGTTGATGTACCACTGCTGGGCAATCGACAGCATGTTGTTGGTCAGCCAGTACAGCACCAGACCGGCCGGGAAGAAGAAGAACATGATGCCGAAAGCCAGCGGCATGAACCACATCAGCTTGGCCTGCATCGGATCGGGTGGCGTCGGGTTCAGCCAGACCTGGAACAGCGAGCTCAAGGTCATCAGCACCGGCAGGATGAACCAGGGGTCTTTGGCCGCCAGGTCGGTGATCCAGCCAATCCAGGGCGCGTTACGCATTTCGACGCTGGACAACAAGACCCAATACAGGGCGATGAAAAACGGCATCTGCACCAGGATCGGCAAGCAGCTGCCCAGCGGGTTGACTTTCTCCTCCTTGTAGATGCGCATCATCTGCTGCTGCATCTCTTGCGGCTTGTCCTTGTAGCGCTCGCGCAGTTCGGTGACCTTGGGCGCCACTGCCTTCATCTTGGCCATGCTGCGGTAGGCACTGGCATTGAGCCAGTAAAAGGCCAGCTTCAGGATGAAGACCAGCGCCACGATGGCCCAGCCCCAGTTGCCCAGCACGCTGTGCAGTTGATCCAGCAACCAGAACAGTGGTTTGCTCAGCACCGTCAGCCAGCCATAGTCCTTGACCAGCTCCAGGCCCGGGGCCAGCGCGGCCAGCTTATTTTCTTCTTGTGGGCCGGCAAACAGCAAAGACTGGTGGCTTTTGCTGCTGCCGGCGGCCACCTCGCCCATCGGCATCACCATCGCCACGGTGTAGTGGTTGTCGGCCACCTTGTTGGTGCGGAACTCACGCGCGCCTGGCTCGTTGACCAGCCAGGCCGAGGCAAAGTAGTGCTGCACCATCGCCACCCAGCCGTTGTCGGCCGATCTTTCGTGGCTGGTGTTGCCTTTGGTGATGTCCTTGAAATCGATCTTCTGAAACTTCTTCAGGTCGGTGAAGATGGCCGGCCCGGTGAAGGTGAAATAGAAGCTCGACTCGCCATCGGGCGGGTTGCCGTCACGCGCCAGTTGCAAATAGACCTGGGGCGAGACAGCACCTGGGCTCTCGTTAATGAACTCATGTGTCACGGCAATCGGGTACTCACCGCGCTTGAAGCGGTAAGTCTTCAGCAATCGCACTCCGTTCTCGCCAATGGCTTCAAACTGGAGACTGATTTCCTTGGCACTTGATGCAAGTGTGCGCTCACCTGGCAGAGCACGCATCTGGCTCAGGTGGTTGGGCAAGGCAACGCCGGGCTGGCCCGTGATCAGCCCGCTCTGGGCGACATACAGCCGCCTGCCGCTTTGCTCGAGCAGCGTGACCTGGCGCGATGGATCTTGTGCATCGCGGTGCGACAGAAGCTCCAACTGCACCAGCGAGCCGCCGACGGTGTCGAAGGTGGCACGCACCAGATCGGTGGTGACCACGACCTTTTCGCTGCCTGCCACCGCACCTGCTGTGGGCAGGCTGGCGCTGGCTGTGCCGGCGGCCGAAACACCTCCACTCGCTGAAGGCACGGCCGCCGCGACAGGTACGCCTGCTGCGGCCGGCAACGCCGCCGTCCCACTCCCCGTGGCTGCGCCACCGCCGAAGCCGGGCTCTGGCCCAGCACTGGCTGCCGGCTGGCTGGTGCCCCCGAAGATCGACGGTTGCCCGGTGTGTTTGTTCCAGGCGTCCCACAGCAACACCAGGGACATCGTGAAAACCACCCAAAGCAGGGTGCGGCGCATATCGGTCATAGGGGGTCCGAAACTTGAAACAGTGAAAAGAGAGCTGAGCGGCAGTGGCTCAGGCTGAAATGGCAGACCGTGAACTGGGCAGAAGCTGAAGTCAAAGGCAGGTACGGGCAGAGCGCTTGAGCAGAGAGTCGGCTCCTCACCCGGCCCCCCCTTGACGGTCTGAGCCGGGTCGGGCTTCGGCCGCCTGGACGCTGCTGTCGTCAGCCGCGTCAGCTGACAAAGGCAGTCCCAAGCGTGTAAACAAGCCCGCCGCTGGCTGTCGCCAATCATCGGGCACCGGATCACAACCCCCCAAACACCAGGGATTGCAGCGCAAGATGCGCCACCCGGCCAAAGCCGAGCCCTTGACGGCACCATGTTGCTGCAAAGCCTGCATGGTGTACGACGAACAGCTGGGCTCGTAACGGCAGACGTTGCCCAGCCAAGGCTGAAACCAGAACCTGTAGCCCCTGACCAGCCCAACCAGAGCCAGCGCTGGCCAACGGGTCAGGGGCGGCATGTTGATCCGGCTTGGGATCCGGCTTGTGAAATCGCTTGGGATCCCGCTTGCAGACCCACACTCGACGCCACGACCGTGCCCGTCATGGGCCTCCATCGCACGGCAGGTGCAGAACCTGGTGACAAGTTCAGCAGCAGCTGGTGCAATTCCTCACTGGCAGCCCGCCGCAATGCATCAGATGCCGCCGAGCGGAACTGCGTGCTGGCAAACCCGCGGTTCAAGCGCATCAACCAGCGGCCTTCAGGCAGGCCACCAGCCTGACTTTCAAAGACCTGGCGCATTTGTCGCTTGAGCAAGGTGCGTGTCACGGCACGCTTGGCGTGTTTCTTGGGCACCACACAACCCAGCCACCAACGTGCAGCCAGGGATGCCCCCGGCGATGCTGCAGCTGTGTTTTGCGGTGCAGCTTGCTCTCCAGACTGATGCTTCAGTGCAACCGCCGGCCTTGTTTGCACATCGGTTTCGGCCCCCGCTGTGGACAAGTCATCCACAGCCGGTGGGACAAGCTGGGCACCCCCTGTGGATAACTCTGCAGCTTTGGCTCTTCGTGGCGGCTGGGCAGCGGTCGCGGCCGAGCCGTCCAGATGATGGATGACGAAGTGGGCACTCCGTTTTCTGGCCGGCGAGCCCAACAGGGCCTCGAAATCGCTCTTGTGCACAAGTCGGCTGACAGGGGCGCTTTGCACAACCGGGCTGCTGCTCAAGGCAGAGATCGCTTGGGTTGCCGCTGTTGTACCCGTCAGGCCCGCCACTTCTGGAAGCACTTTCGCCACGGTCGTCCTACAGGCGGCCAGTGGCCTCAAAAAACCGCGTGAAAGTGTTCAGACGGCCAGGCGCTTGCGCCCTTTGGCACGCCTGGCGTTGAGTACCGCGCGGCCACCGCGGCTCTTCATGCGGATGAGGAAACCGTGGGTGCGTGCACGACGGATTTTGGAAGGTTGGTAGGTGCGCTTCATGGCTGATTTGACTCTGTGGCGGCTGTGATGGCCAGTTGGAAATGTTCGTGGGCGTTCGTGAATTTGCGTGAATTCGCGTGCAAGCGCGTGCGTCACACAACGCAGCTGTCGCAGCTATCGCGGCTGTCGCAGCTTTTTCTGCATTCTGGACAACCGCGTATTACAGCAAAAAAGCCCTTTGCGGTCAACGACTTGCACCACAAGCCGTGGCACCTGGCAGGGGTTGACGTCGGTCGTGTTTGTGTGGATAACTACGGTCCGCCAGCAGAAAGATGCTGTTTTGAGCGGCTCCATAAAACAACTTCTCCACAATGAGCCAAGAACTCTGGCGCCTGGCAAGTGAGCGTCTGCTTGCCGAATTGCCCCCACAACAATTCAATACATGGATCCGGCCTCTGGCGGTTCAGGTGCACAACCCGGCGCAGCTGCCGCTGGCTGGGCTTGCGCTTGAAGCGCCGGTTGATCCCAAACTTCATTCCAAGCCCGACGACGCCCCCGGATCAGCCCCAGCGCCGGGCGCCGGCGGCAAAGCTGTGCCCGCCCCCGGCCCGAAAGCTTCCTGGCTGGTGCAGATTCGGGTGCCCAACCTGTTCAAGCTGGAGTGGATTCGTGGTCAGTACCAGCAGCGTCTGCAAAGCATCCTGGAAGAGCTTGCCGCTGCGCCCGTCAAGCTCGAACTGCTGCTGCAACCCCACAAGCCCGAACTTGCCGGCAGCATGGCGTTGCGCCGCCAGCTGCCTCAAGCAGCGGCCAGCATCGCGCTGGATGCGCTGGGCCATGGCCAGCACGCATTGGAGGGCCAAAGCAAAACAGACCCTGGCAGCAATCTGCAAAGCCACCTGCTGCAGCATCTGGCGTTGGACCCCCTGGCCCATGATCGTCAAAGTCAGTACCGTGCGCTTGCGCCCGGGTCTGCTTCCAGGGCGGTCGCCAGGCCGAGCACACCCAGTCATAAACTTGACCCACAACTGAGTTTCGACACCTTGGTGGCAGGCCGCGCCAACCAGATGGCCCGTACCGCTGCGCTGCATGTGGCTGGGGCGCCAGGCGTCAGCTACAACCCGTTGTTCATCTATGGGGGCGTGGGCGTGGGCAAGACGCACCTGGTGCATGCTGTGGGCAACGCCTTGCTGCAGGACCGACCACAGGCCCGCGTGCAATATCTGCATGCCGAGCAATTCATCAGCGATGTGGTCAGAAACTATCAGCGCAAGACTTTTGACGAGCTCAAAGCCAAATACCACTCGCTGGACCTGTTGCTGATCGATGATGTGCAATTTTTTGCCGGCAAAGAACGCACGCAAGAAGAGTTCTTCAACGCCTTCGAAGCCTTGTTGAGCAAAAAAGCCCACATCATCATGACCAGCGATACCTATCCCAAGGGCTTGGCTGACATCGATGAACGCCTGAAAAGCCGCTTTGACGCTGGCCTGACCGTGGCCATCGAGCCCCCTGAGCTGGAGATGCGGGTCGCCATCCTGATGCGCAAGTCAGCGATCGAGGCCATCGAGATGCCTGAGGATGTGGCATTTTTCATCGCCAAAAACGTGCGCGCCAACGTGCGTGAGCTTGAAGGCGCCTTGCGCAAGGTGCTGGCGCACAGCCGCTTCAACCACCGCGAGATCTCGGTGCCGCTGGCCAAGGAGGCTCTGAAAGATCTCTTGAGCATCCACAACCGCCAGATCAGCGTCGAGAACATCCAGAAAACGGTGGCCGACTTCTACAAGATCAAGGTGGCTGACATGTACAGCAAGAAGCGCCCCGCCAGCATCGCCAGGCCGCGCCAGATCGCCATGTATGTCGCCAAGGAGATGACGCAGAAGAGCCTACCCGAGATCGGCGATCTCTTTGGCGGACGTGACCACACCACGGTGTTGCATGCCGTGCGCAAGATCGCCGCTGAACGCACCGTCAATGCCGAGTTGAACCAGCAACTGCACGTGCTGGAGCAAACCCTCAAGGGCTGATCAACCGTGATACCTCCCAGCACCTCACTCGCAAAGCGCCCTGATAAAACCGACTCAGCACCGCAACAACACACCCACAACCCCACCACAGGTGGCTCCGCAAAGCCTGTGGAAAAAGCTGGCACAAGCTGCACCTTTTCCACAGACCCCCAGCCTGCAATGATGTTGTCCCCAATCGACTCGTGAGCTCAGGGCCGGGCGCACACAGGGTTGCCCTGCTTCTAAGCTCTTGTCAGATCAGGCGAAAATACAGTTGTCCCCAGAAATGCACACGCCCTATTGCTACTACCAAGTATTTAAAAAGAGAATTGCATGATTGTCTTGAAAGCGGCGCAAGCCCAGGTTCTTGAAGCCCTGCAGTCGGTGGCCGGCATCGTCGAGCGTCGGCACACGCTGCCGATCCTGGCCAACGTGCTGATGCGCAAGGATGGCGAGCGGGTCGAGTTCACGACCAGTGACCTGGAGATTCAGGTCCGCACCAGCGCTGCACTGGGCGGCGAAGATGCGCAGATCAGCACCACCGTCGGGGCCCGCAAGCTGATCGACATCCTGCGCAGCCTGCCGCCTGAGCAAACCGTCAGCCTCAACGCCGACCAGAACAAGCTGATCCTGCAAGCCGGTAGAAGCCGCTTCACGCTGCAGACCTTGCCCGCAGACGACTTCCCGCTCGTCAACGAGAGTGTGGAGTTCGGGCCTGCCTTCAGCATCCCGCAGAACACTTTGCGCAGCCTGATCGGCCAGGTGCACTTTGCCATGGCGGTGCACGACATCCGCTACTACCTCAACGGCATCCTGTTCATTGCCGAAGGCAAGACCCTGACACTGGTGGCCACCGATGGTCATCGACTGGGCCTGGCGCAAGCCACACTCGACACCGAGATGCCGCAAAAACAGGAAGTTATCCTGCCGCGCAAGACGGTGCTGGAGTTGCAGCGGCTGCTGAAAGACGAGAACACCGCGATCGAGATGCGATTTGCCGGCAACCAGGCCAAGTTTGTGTTCAGCGGCATGGAATTCGTCACCAAGTTGGTGGAAGGCAAATTTCCTGACTACAACCGCGTGATCCCCAAGAACCACAAGAACGCGATCGTGCTGGGCCGGGCGCCCTTGCTGGCCAGCCTGCAGCGCGCGGCGATCCTGACCAGTGAGAAGTTCAAGGGTGTGCGCATCAACGTCGAACCCGGCGTGTTGCGTATCGCGTCCAGCAACGCCGAGCAAGAAGAAGCCAAGGAAGAACTGGAAATCGACTACGAGGGTGACGCCATCGAAGTGGGTTTCAACGTCACCTACCTGATCGACGTGCTGGCCAACAGCCAGCAGGAGATGGTCAAACTGGAGTTGCAAGACAGCGCTGCAAGCGCTTTGTTCAGCATCCCTGAGCAACCGGGTTTCAAGTACGTTGTGATGCCGATGCGGATTTGACGCAACCAGGTACGCAAGCCAGTCCCTCACACAGCGCAGCGGGCCTTGGCCCGCTTCAGCATTTTCAGCAGGCAGATTCAGCGCTGCATCCCAGCGCTGACGCCCGTAGAAGGTCATCGATGACAGACCCAAAATCCACCGCCAACGGCTCCAAATCAACCGCTCAATCTGCCGCCGACGCGGCCGGCAAAAGCAGCCCACCGGTGCTGGGCGAAGGGGTCACGCAGCGCGCAGTGCCTTCTGCTGAAGGCCAGACCGCCAGCACCGGCAGCGAAGCGAGCGTGGCCTATGGCGAAGGCAGCATCCAGATCCTCGAAGGCCTGGAAGCCGTGCGCAAGAGGCCCGGCATGTACATCGGTGACCCCAGCGACGGCACAGGCCTGCACCACCTGGTGTTTGAAGTCGTCGACAACTCGATCGATGAAGCACTGGCTGGCCACTGCGACGACATCGTCGTGACGATCCACAGCGACAACAGCATCAGCGTCATCGACAACGGCCGCGGTATCCCTACCGGCGTCAAGATGGACGACAAACACGAACCCAAACGCAGTGCTGCAGAGATTGCACTGACTGAGCTGCATGCCGGTGGCAAGTTCAACCAGAACAGCTACAAGGTGTCAGGCGGCCTGCACGGCGTCGGCGTGAGCTGCGTCAACGCGCTGAGCAAGTGGCTGCGGCTGACAGTCAGGCGCGAGAACCAGGTGCACCAGATCGAGTTTGCACGCGGCTTCGTGCAGGATCGCCAGCTTGAGCAACGCGATGGTGTCGAGGTCAGCCCGATGAAGGTCACCGGCAAGACCGAAGGGCGCGGCACCGAAGTGCACTTCTTGGCGGACGACACGATCTTCTCGTTGGTCGACTTTCACTACGACGTGCTGGCCAAGCGCTTGCGTGAGCTGAGTTTCTTGAACAACGGCGTCAAGATCCAACTGGTGGACGAGCGCACAGGCAAACAGGACAACTTTGCTTTTGCGGGCGGCGTGCAAGGCTTTGTCACTTTCATCAATTCCGGCAAGAAGGTGCTGCACCCCAACATCTTCCACGCCATGGGTGACAAGATGAGTGATCAGCAGACCAACATCGGTGTCGAAGTGGCGATGCAGTGGAACGATGGCTACAACGAAAATGTGCTGTGTTTCACCAACAACATTCCGCAGCGTGACGGTGGCACCCACTTGACCGGTTTGCGCGCAGCGATGACGCGTGTCATCAACAAGTACATCGAAGAAAACGAGATCGCCAAGAAGGCCAAGGTCGAAGTGGCAGGCGACGACATGCGTGAAGGCCTGGCCTGCGTGGTCAGCGTCAAGGTGCCGGAGCCCAAGTTCAGCAGCCAGACCAAGGACAAGCTGGTCAGCAGCGAAGTGCGTGGTCCGGTCGAAGAGATCGTCAGCAAGCTTTTGACCGATTGGTTGCTGGAAAACCCGGTCGACGCCAAGATCATCTGCGGCAAGATCGTTGACGCCGCACGCGCGCGCGAAGCAGCGCGCAAAGCGCGCGAAATGACGCGCCGCAAAGGGGTGCTCGATGGCCTGGGCTTGCCGGGCAAGCTTGCCGATTGTCAGGAAAAGGACCCCAGCCAATGCGAGATCTACATCGTCGAGGGTGACAGCGCGGGCGGCAGTGCCAAACAAGGGCGGGACCGCAAGTTCCAGGCCATCTTGCCGCTGCGCGGCAAGATCCTCAACGTCGAAAAAGCGCGTTATGAGCGGCTCTTGACCAGCGACAGCATCGTCACGCTGATCACGGCCTTGGGCACCAGCATCGGCCCCGATGAGTTCAACATCGACAAGCTGCGTTACCACCGCATCATCATCATGACCGACGCCGACGTGGACGGCGCCCACATCCGCACACTGCTGTTGACCTTCTTCTATCGCCAGATGCCGGTGCTGGTCGAGCGTGGCCACATCTACATCGCGCAACCGCCGCTGTACAAGGTCAAGCAAGGCAAGCACGAGCAGTACATCAAGGACGAAGGCGAGCTTGACGCCTACCTGTTGAAAGTGGCGTTGGACAGTGCCATGGTGCTGCCCGACGGCGCAGACGCCGACGGCCAGCCGACCGGCCGTGCACCGATACAGAACAGCGCACTCGAGAGCCTGGCGCGCAGTTACCTGCTGGCCCAAAGCGTCATCTCGCGCTTGAGCAACTGGATGGATCTGGACGCCTTGCGCGCCATGGCCAACGGCCTGACGCTGAAGCTGGACGATGCAGCGTTGGCCGAGCAAAGCGCGATCACATTGCAAGTTGCGCTGGCCTCGGCCCACAACGACGCACAGGTCAGCGCAGAATTTGACGAGCGCACCGACAAGCACTTGTTGCGCATCAGTCGCCGCCACCACGGCAACGTCAAGAGCAGCGTGATCACGCAGGACTTTTTGAATGGTGCTGACTATGCTGCGCTGTCGGGTGCGGGCAGCAGCTTCCTGGACTTGCTGGGCAAAGAAGCGCTGGTGCGCCGGGGTGAGGGCGAGCGCATGAAGGAGCAACGTGTTGTCGACTTCCGCGCTGCGATGGGTTGGTTGATGTCGCAAGCCGAACATGCCGTGGGCCGCCAGCGCTACAAAGGCCTGGGCGAGATGAACCCAGGGCAACTGTGGGAAACCACGATGGACCCCGCAGTACGCCGCTTGCTGCGTGTGCAGATCGAAGACGGCGTCGAAGCCGACCGCGTGTTCACGATGCTGATGGGGGATGAAGTTGAGCCCCGCCGTGATTTCATCGAAAGCAATGCGATGCGGGCTGCAAACATCGATGCCTGAAGCTGCCTGCCGGTGTCGGTTCGCGCCCCCGGAAACGATGATGGCTGTACCGCCCGGGTCAGTCGCAACGCCGAGCCAGGCGCCAAGACGCCGGATCAAGGCTCAATACGCCGGATGCAATCTTTGGAAACATGGAGGAGAACACCCTGCGCCGGGCCTACGCCGCCGGGGTTCAGGGCGGGGTGATACTGAGGCAAGGCAGCAGGGAATGAGCAGGAAGAGAAGCCAGAACCTGATTCTCTCCACGTGGTCGAAGGCAGTAGCCTCGAATCCAGCCAGATTCTTCGACGCTCAGAGTTTGAAGTCGTAGTCGATGATGAGCGGCGCATGGTCGCTGAAGCGCTGCTCGAGGTATATCTGTTCGCGCCGGGCCGTGGCTGCGACCCCTGACGTGGCCAACTGGTAATCCAGCCGCCAACCCACGTTGTTGGCCCGGGCCTGGCCGCGGTTGCTCCACCAGGTGTATTGCTCGGGGTGCGGATTGAGCGTGCGGAACACGTCGACGAGGCCGCCGTCTTTCAGCAGCCGGGTCATCCAGTCGCGCTCTTCGGGCAAAAAACCGCTGTTCTTCTGGTTGCTGCGCCAGTTCTTCAGGTCGATGGGTTGATGCGCGATGTTGATGTCGCCCACCAGGATGAACTCTCGCTCGGACTTGAGCTGCAGCAGCCGTGGGTACAGGTGGGCCAGAAAGCGGAACTTGACGGCCTGGCGCTCTTCGCTGCTGGAGCCGCTGGGGAAGTAGCAGCTGATGATGCTGAACTTGTTGAAGCCGCGGCGGGGCGACAAAGTATCAAAGCGCAACTCGACCCAGCGCCCTTCGGCGTCGAATTCGTCGCTGGCGCAGCCTTTGATCACATCGCTGGGCTCTTTCTTGCTGTACAGGCCGACACCGGCGTAGCCCTTCTTCTGGGCAAAGTGGAAGTGCCCGCGCAGACCGCCCACCCGGTCGAACCGGCCTTGCACATCGTCGGCCTGGGCTCTGACTTCCTGCACCCCCATACAATCGGCCTTGGCCGCGTCGGCCCATTCGACGAAGCCCTTGTTGGCCGCCGAGCGGATGCCATTGAGGTTCACTGAGACCAGTCGGAATGCCACGATTCTTCATCCTTTGTTGTCTGCCGGATCGGCTACGGTTGCGCTCAGGCTGCAGTTGATCTGCATGCAGGCGCGGGCCACCTCACCAGGAGTACTTGCCATCGACCCGCACCGCCCGCCCGCCTTGTCGCAGGCGCCACCTGGCCAGCCGACCATCGCTGAGCCAGCGGCCGCTGCGGCAGCATCGGCATTGGCTCAGCAATTCGTGGCCTTTGCGTTGCAGGCCGGCGTGCTGCGCTTCGGCGAGTTCAAGACCAAGGCAGGTCGCCAGTCGCCCTATTTCTTCAACGCCGGACTGTTCAACGACGGCGCGACGTTGGCCAAGGTGGCTGAATTTTATGCCCGTCGCCTGCTGGCCGGGCCCATGGACTTTGACATGCTGTTCGGGCCGGCCTACAAAGGCATCACGCTGGCCAGCGCGGTGGCCATGGAGTTGGCACGACGCGGCCACAATGTGCCTTTTGCCTTCAACCGCAAAGAAGCCAAAGACCATGGTGAAGGCGGTGTGCTGATCGGCGCGCCGGTACGCGGGCGGGTGCTGATCATCGATGATGTGATCTCTGCAGGCACATCGGTGCGAGAGTCGATCGAGCTCATCCGCGCTGCCGGCGCCACCCCTTGCGGCGTGGCGATTGCGCTGGACCGTCAGGAGCGCGCCACACACGAAGGTGCCGATGCGCCCTTCAGCGCGGTGCAGTACGTCACGCAGCAGTTGCATCTGCCGGTGCAAGCCATTGCGACGCTGCAAGACCTGCTGCACTATCTGCAAGGTGTGCAGGACGCCCGTTTGAACGCTTACGCTGCGCCTGTGATTGCCTACCGTGAGAAGTACGGAGTCTGAATGTCTTGCTTGTTCCGCAGCTCTTCGGCCCTGCGCCGCTGGGGTGTGACAAGAGCCCTGGCCGTCACAGGGCAGTTTGTGCCGGGCATGCCAGCATCCAAAGAGGGGCTGCCAAGCTCGCCGATGCAGTCTGCATCACTGCGTGCTGCGCGCCACGTGTCGGCCCCATTGGCGCTGCTGGCCTTGTTGGCTGCGGCGCATGTGATGGCAGCTTCGACCATCTACACCTGTACGGATGCCAACGGTCGACGCCTGACTGCCGACCGCCCGATCGCGGAGTGCACCGACAAGGAGCAGCAGATGCTGAACCGCGACGGCTCGCTGCGCGGCGTGCTGCCGCCCACCCCGACACACGAAGAGCGAGCCACCAAAGAACGCCAGGAGCGCGCGGCCCGCGAAGCCCGCGCCGCCCAGGCCGAGGCTGTGCGCCGCGACCGCCACCTGCTGGCCCGCCATGCCGACGAAGCCGCCCATCAACGGGCCCGCGAATCAGCGCTCGACACCGTTCGGCTGGCCATGAAAGCCACCGAAATCCGCCTGCGCGAACTGGCCCTGGCCCGCAAGCCTCTGACGGAAGAAACCGAGTTCTACAAGGGTCGCACCCTGCCACCCAGGCTGAAGGCCGCCATCGACGCCAACGACGCCGCTCAGGAAGCGCAGCGCGCTTCTGGCAGCACGCAAGAGCTTGAAACGGCGCGCATCAACAGGGGCTACGACGTCGAACTCGAGCGCCTGCGCCGCCTGTGGTCAGGCGCCGCGCCGGGATCCCTGGGGGCGCTGCAGTCCGGGTCGCCCATGGCGGCAGACGGCAAGCCCTGACGGGGTACCTGCAGGGCAGACCGGCATCTGCACGCAGCCACCCAGATCACGGCACTCGCACACCAAGATGACAAAACTCACATGGGTATCGGTCGGCGACCGTGGCACAGTGCGGGGAATGAATCCGCTGCATCCCAAGAAGCTGCTGCTCAGCAAGTGGACGGCCGTGTCGCCAGTGGCCCGGCAAAAGCACTTCCTGGTGTCCCGGGTGCTGCTGCCGGAGGTGCCCGAGCTGCCGGATGCGCCTGTCGAATGGGTTGAGATCGAGGCCGTTCACAGCGGTCAGGTACGTCGCATCAAGTGGCGCGAGTTGCGCGACAGCGCGGTGTGGCGACAGGGCTGGGTCTGAGCGATGGACGGCGCCAGCAACGCTCACCCTCGCCCGTCGATGCAGTCGCTGCCCGCCGGCTACCGCGCGCTGGTGATCGGTGCCCGCGGCGCCATCGGAGCAGCTTTGGTCGAACACCTGCGGGCCGATCCCCGCTGCGGGGGCGTGACGGCCTTGCACCGGGGCTCCACGCCTGCCATCGATTACGCACACGAGTCCGGCATTGCCGAGGCGGCTGCTGCGCTTTCGGCGCAAGCCCCGTTGCATTTGGTGATGGTGGCCACCGGCGTGCTGCACACCGCCGGGGCGCACCCCGAGAAGCGACTCGCCGACCTGGCCTACCCTTCGCTGGAAGCGGTGTTTCGCATCAACACCTTCGGGCCGGCACTGGTGCTGCGCCACTTCGCCCCGCTGATGGACCGCCAGCGCAGCCTGATGGGACTGCTGTCGGCCCGGGTCGGCAGCATTGGCGACAACCGGCTGGGCGGCTGGTACGGCTACCGGGCCTCCAAGGCCGCGCTGAACATGATCGTCAAGACCGCCGCCATCGAGCAGCGCCGCACCCATCCTGGCGCGGTGCTGGCTGCGCTTCATCCGGGTACCGTGGCTTCGGCGCTGTCGCGGCCTTTTCGTGGCGATGAGATTGGCCGGCCACCCGCACAGGCTGCTGCCGAGTTACTGGCCACGCTGGATGCGTTGACGCCCGATGCGTCTGGCTGCCTGCTGGCCTGCGGCGGACAGGCCTTGCCTTGGTAGCGGTGCTGTCAACGGCCGATCGAGGCTGCTGATCGATACGACAGGTTCCCAGGTCTTGGCGGCTGCGGACACGGCCATCCCTACAATTCAATCGCTCATCGATACACAGATGACGATGCCCACAACCCCATGCACCCACAACGTCAATCCAACACCCATTCAAAGAGCGCAGCCCTGTTGGCCGCCGAGGCCGCGTTTGCCCCACCGAGGCATACCACCGAACAACTGCCCGCGCGAGACGCCCCGGTGGTCACTGTCGCACGTGCAAAGCGCACGGCAGCGCCGGCGGACCTCCAGGCGGTGGCGGCCAAGCCAGTGGAAGCGACAGCGCCATCCGACGCGACCCCCTCAAACCACCCGCAACTCTCAGCGCCAAGGGCTCGCAAGGTTTTTTTGTTGAAGCCTGCCAACCCGGGTCTGGACGCGCTCGCTTCTGAACTCAGCCCGTTGCGCGACATGCGCGTCGGAGCATTCAGTGCCTCGCAGGGTACGGATGGGTCGGGCGGCAGGCCTCTGGATCTGGCCAAAGGTACGCCCGG
>Ga0105049_10004193_pt1 | contig 16929 bp, 10 predicted proteins | sample MAT06_FD_78087 | JGI IMG/M metagenome (GOLD analysis project Ga0105049, IMG submission 78087) | Freshwater microbial communities from Lake Fryxell liftoff mats and glacier meltwater in Antarctica - MAT-06 | ecosystem: Environmental > Aquatic > Freshwater > Ice > Liftoff microbial mat | place... | reverse complement strand
TCGTGCGAGTAAGACCGCCCATCATGCCGATGGTGGCGTTCGCGTGGTGCCGATCTTCGCGGAACTTCGGCCGTTTCTCGAAGCGGTCTGGGACGAAGCGAAAGAAGGGGAGGTGAGAATCTTCAGCCGGTACACCGACGTTCGCATGAATCTTCGGACTCAGTTCAACCGTTGGATTCTTCAAGCCGGGTTAGAACCCTGGATGAAACCGTTCCAAAACATGCGAGCCACCCGTGCGACGGAACTGGCAGACGCCTTCCCCTCGCATACCTGCGCGAAGTGGTTAGGCCACACGGAGCGAATCGCGGATGAATTCTATCGCTCGGTAACCGATGAACACTACGCCCGCGCGACAGGTGTTCCTCTAGGCGGCGCAAAAAGCGGCGCACGGGTGACGCAAAAAGAGGCGCAGCACGTTGCGGCAGAATCTCGCACTGAGCAGCAGCATTCGACGGAAAACCTTGCCAGTGAAGGATTTATGCGAGATTCTGCGACTCATTGCGACATACTAACAAACATAAAAGTGGGCGATACTGGATTTGAACCAGTGACTTCGTCCGTGTGAAGAACGCACTCTACCGCTGAGTTAATCGCCCATTGTAGAGTAAAGATAGCGATCTGTTCGTAAACGGTCAAGGTGGTCCGATGCGAGACATTACTGAACTTCATTCGGTTTTGCCGCGCGGAACATCCAGTAGAGCACGGTTTTGATCTCGAACGGTTTGAGGTCGGGCTTCAGGGAGAGCAAACGCGCGGTGATGCCGGCGAGGTGCGGCGTGGCCCAACTGGTGGCGGGTTCGCGGGCGAACGGGCCGAGATAGCCGCGACCGTGCGCCTGAAATTCGATGTGGTCGCGGAGTTGATACGCGAAGTGCAGCGGGTCGTCGAAGATCGCTTTGTCAACGGAAATTAACGGTGGTGAAAATGCGGCGGGGTAACTGCGGGTGACGGGATGTTCGTTGTGCGCGGCCGCGAAAACGAGCACGTCGCGGAAGTACGCCTCTTCGATCGCCTTCAACAATTGTTGCCGTTTCGGGTACTGTTGCAATTTGTGTTCGGGCACCCCAAGCGACAGGTTCACGACTTTCACTTTCCACACATCAATCGCGTGTCGCAGTGCGGCAATCACCGTTTCGACTTCGCAATTTCCTTGTGGCCCGAAGACGTCGGCGGTGTACAGATTCACCTGCGGCGCGAGCGTGAGAATGATGTCTGCCACCGTCGTACCGTGCGGGGACGACTGGTGACCATCGTATGGCAGTGGTGTCGGGTTCGCACCGTGGAAGATGGCCCCTTCGATGCGGCGGATCGGCGTGCCGAGCTTGGAGAATTTATCTTCGAGCAACGAGCGCTCGATGCCGGAATCGATGACGGCCACCGTCACGCCTTCGCCGGTGGCACGCGGATCGTGCAGCAATCGGTCGGGCGTTAACAGGCCGAAAATCTCGTCGAAAACGGTCGGGTTCGTCACGGGTTAGTCGGCCCCCGTCATGCCGTCGAGCAGTTCGCGAAGGCTTTGTACCATGCGAACACAGTGGTGGACGGCTTCGGGGCCATGCCGCACGGCCAGCACGCGAACCGCCTCGACGAGCTTCAATCCCGTGTCCGAATCGATGACCGCGTTCGAGTTCGCATCCATCCCGCGCTTGAGCGATTCCAGCACCGATTCGGAAGGCACGCCGCGATCCGCCGTCGGATCGACGAGCAACGACGATACTTCTTGGCTCGCCTTCAGTGCGGCTTCGACGGCGTCGAACAACATGCGGTGCGTTTGGCGTTCGGCCAGCGCGTGCCGCAGAAGTTCCGCGCCGAGTTCGGCCGCGATGGCGGTCTTGCGGCGGTCGACATCGGTAAATTCGGGCTTGTCAAAAAGCTCCAAAATGACGTGAACCCCCGGTCCGACGCGTAAAGGGGCGGCGAGGATCGAACGGCGGTTTTTCTCGAACGGCATCAGTTCGATCGAGCTGGAACTGCTCGCGACGATGTCGTTCATGATGCACGGTTCCTGAAAGCTGACGACGCTGGCCGCGAGCGATTTGTGGAATGGCACTTCGGGAACGGGGATCGATTTGCCTGCCGGGTCGTACGCGGTAGTCGTCTGTGTGCCATCGCTGGCGGCATGTCGAACGAGCAACACGCCATCGGGGGCTTCGGTTTCCCGCAACAGAAACCGGAACAACGTGCGGACGGCTTCTGGCAGTGGCACGGGGTCGTTGAGTGCCGCCGATCCGCGCACCAGTGGCAAGATCGTGCCGATCGATTCGCGGAACGCCGACAGGCTCTTATCGAGTTCGCGTTGCCGTTTCGCCGGAATAATTTTTTGCAGTTGTTTGCGTATCGAGGCGAGGAACGTCTCGCGGTTTAAGTCTTGGTTTTTATCGAGGTAATCGCGAACGCCCATCCGAAGCGCGTCGAGCGGTGTCGCCTGTTGTGCGAAGCCCGTAACGAGGATGGCAACGAGGTCGGGGTGGAATTCGACGAGGTCTTCGAGCAATCGCAAACCGTCGCTGCCGGAGCCGAGATTCCAGTCGAGAATGGCGAGGTCGATCGTGCGTTCGTTGGCAGCGAGGAGCGCCGATTCCGCATCGCTGACGCCGACGACGATCACATCGAGCGAACTGCCGCGAAGCCATTCCTCGAATGTCCGCCGTACGGAATCTTCGTCGTCGACGATGAGGACGGTTTCGCTCATGATGCGTCTCGACGGAGCCGTTTGTGGGTGGCGAATGCGGCGGTAAAGTTGCGGGCGAGCAACTGCTGGACGGCCCGCAACTGCACGATATCGTCGCCGGGGCGCAGTTGGGCCGCGGCGTCTAAACGAGTGAGCGCATCGGTGGGCGCATCTTGCGCGAGGTGCGAACGCGCCGCCGACAGATGCCCGGCGCGTTCGGTTTCGAGTTGGAAAAGCAGCCCGAGATCGGCCTTGCAACGCCGGCAGTTCGGGCCGGTGTCGTTGCTGGCCTTACAGCACGGGCAGGGTATCGATGCGATCATAACTCAACTCACGCATCTTCGAGGTAGAACAGGACATCGGTCAGCGCGTTACTTGCGGTCGTCAGTTCTTCCCAACGTCGATCTTCGAGCGACGTGCGAACATCGCTAACCAACCGTTCGAGTTCGACGCGGTCGTCGGGTGCGGCCTTGGTCAGCAAGCGTTCGGCTTTCTCAAGTAACGCCCTTGCTTGCACCGACTCACGTTGGCCTTCTTGTGGGCCGGGTGCGAGCATCGGGGAATCGAACGATGACAATTCGCCGTCACCGTCGATTTCCTCACCGTCTTCGTTCCGCGTCCAGAGTTGATCCATCCGGTCGCGGGCGGCATCGCGTTCTTCGACGGCAAAGCGAGCCATCGCGTTGTCGATGGTGATATTCTTCGTGAGGCCGGTCGATTTCTCGCGGGCGGCCACTTTCAACACGCCATCGAGCGTGAGGTCCAATTGCACGACGATCTGGTTTCCGGCGGGGACGCGAGAAAGTCCATCGATCAAGAACTTACCGATGCGGTGGTTGCGTCGCACGTCGTCGCTTTCGCCCTGATACACCTCGACATCCACCGCCTGCTGGTTGTCGCTGTGCGTGCAAAACACTTCACTGCGGCTCGCAGGTAACGGCGTGTTTCGGCGAATGATCGTCGCGAACTTGAACTCGTTCGGTCGCATCGAGTAATCCGAAGAAACATCGAGGCACTTGATGCCCATCGAGTGCGGCGTAATGTCGACGAGGACCGCGCCGACGCTCTCGCCTGCGATGATGGCGGCCTGAACGGCGGCCCCCATTGCCACGCACAAGTCGGGGTTGATCTCGGTGTGCGGCGACTGCCCGAGGCGATCTTGGAGCAACTGCGAGATCATCGGCGTTCGCGTGCTACCGCCGACGAGGACGACGCGACCAATTTGCGAAGCGGTCAGGCGGGCATCGTCGAGCGCACGTTGCACGCAGTCCATCGTTCGCGAGATCAGCGGTTGGATGAGGCTTTCGTATTTATGACGCTCGATTTCCGTGTTCAAGTGAACCGGCACGCCGTCTTTCTCGGCGATGAATTCTTCTTCGATGCGAACGAATGGGTGATCGGAGAGCTTGCGTTTCGCGCCTTCAACGGCGTTCAGAAGCCGCGCGTGGCTGACTTTGTTCTCGCGCAGATTGATGCCGTACATCGTCGCGAATTCATCGGCCACGTGGTTCATCAGCAGGTCGTCGAAGTCGTCGCCGCCGAGTTGCGTATCGCCGTGGCTGGCGAGCACCTCGAACACCCCGGCTTCGGCTTGAACGATCGACACATCGAACGTACCGCCACCGAGGTCATAAACGAGGAATCGCTCTTTCGCAGTCTGACCTGGGTCGTAAACGAGTGCCGCCGCAGTTGGCTCGTTGATGATGCGCACGACATCCAACCCGGCCAGCGCACCGGCTTCGCGCGTCGCCTGGCGTTGGCTGTCGTTGAAGTACGCGGGAACCGTAATCACTGCCTTGGAGACCGGCTTGCCGAGTTCCTTTTCCGCACGCTCTTTCAAGGTGCGCAAGATCATTGCCGAGATTTCTTGCGGGCGAAACTCTTGTTTGCCGAGCGAGACTTTGACGTCTTGGCCCATCTTCCGCTTGATCGATTTCACCGTGCGTTCCGGGGCCAGCACCCACTGATTGCGAGCGGTTTTGCCGACGAGGATTTTGCCGTCTTCCGACAGTCCCACAATCGATGGCAGAATCGGGTCGCCGTCTTCGACGAGGACTTTCGGCACCCCATCAATCAGCACGGCAACTTCGCTGTTCGTCGTCCCGAGGTCGATACCAATGATCGTTTCCGCCATGACTTAAACGTCCTTGAAGGCTAGGATTTCGAAACTTTGACTTGTGCGAAACGAAACAACTTCCGGTTCCAGAGGTAACCGCGGCGGACTTCTTCCACGACGGTTCCGTCGGGTCGGTCCGTATCGGCGACGGTGTCGACGACTTCCATTTTTTCCGGGTCGAACGGCTCGCCGAGGCAGGCGATCGGCTCCAGCCCGAGTTGGGGGAGCGCCCGTTCGATTCGGCGTTGGCTCATCGAATAGCCATCGGCCGCCGATGCGAGTTGTTCGCCGCGTTTCTGATCGATGATCGTGCTCGATTCGACCCACGCCGTGAACGCCTCGGTGATGTACGCCTCGTTGGCGGGGCGACCGAATTTGCGTTGGAACCAACCGACCGGGGGTTGTTCGACATATTCGAGCGGGTCGGGCATGTCGTCGAAAATCTCGACGGACTCCGCGGTCTTTTCGACTTGTCGCCGCGCCACCGATAGCGAGTCGTGAATGTCGAGGAGCGTCTTGATGATCGGCCGCATGTGCTCGCGATCCGGCTCACCCGGTGGGGGCGGCGTGATCGTTTCGAGGATTTTCGCAGTCTGATCGGTGGCAACGCGGGTGGCCTTCGTTTGCAAATTCACTTCGTGGCGAAGCGCCGTGAACTGAGCAATGATGCTTTGTGCATCGATCGGCGCAACCGGGGCATCGGGCGGGGTGAGATCCGCAGTCGAGGCGGCTTCGAGCCATTCGCGAAAGTCGTTGAGGATCCATTCGATCTGCACGGAGGTTAGCGCGGCGCTGTGGCCGCGCTCACGAGTGTATTCAGCCCGATCCGCCGTCTCGACGTCCGACATGCCGCCTCCTCAATTATGCTTTCGATCGTCTCATTTTTGCCGTAGTAAAACAGCCGGTGCGTCGTCCGCGCGTCGAGATCTTTCAGCGAATCGTACGCTTCGCGAACTTTCGCGAACATCTCGGGTTGCTGCTCCGGCGGGTACTGTTTTACGAGTTCGAGGTAGCGTTTGCGAATCGCGTCGTCGGTGGCTTCGAGAGGCACGCCGAGGACTGTGTAAGCGTCGGGCATTGGCGTTATCTACCGAAGAAGGATCCGAACGGGTTGTAATACTCGGGAATCGCACGAAGTCCCTCTTCGACATCGTCGAGGAGCAGTTGATGATCCGGGTTTTTGGAAGCCCGGATGAGATCCTTCGTGAGGTTGAGCAATGTTCGAATTTGATGCTCACTGCGGTAAGTCCCTTTACTATCCGCAACCAGGAGTTTGGCTGCCACCAACGTGAACACGGGGTTCGAGCGAAAAACGCTCATGAGTTTGGCGATGAGTATTTTCGTGACCTTGTAAGCTTTCATTTGGACCAGCGTGTTACTCAGATGCTCGAAATCGGCTTCTTCACTGGTCGTTGGCGTTAGTTTTTGAATGAGGGCGAGGAGTTTCGTCCCGTGAGTTTTTTGTCCGCGGTATTCAAATTTCCGCTCGAGGAGACTCGCCCAGATTGTGTAGGTCAGCGAGAGATCCTTCGCCGTGAGTGGCTTGGCGGCCAGCGCCTCGGCGAGTCCTGCGTCGGCGATTTTTTTGTCGGCGGGCTTCAGTTTGGCAAACGTGGCATCGACCGACAAGATGTATGCCGATGCCAGCTTTAACGGCGTCAGGTCTGCGATCGTTTTCAGTAACTCGTCGGCTAGTGCCACTCGCTTGGTCTTGCGCGCAATCGTCGACTCGATCGACAATTGATGGATTCTCAGAAACGCATTCAAGTGAATGGCCGATTGCCCGTCAGTCAGAAAACCTTCTGCGGACGGATAATCTTCGGCAATCATCGCCGCTCGGGCGCAAACGATGGTGTCGTCGCCGAGCTGCATTTGCAGATGGGAATCGAGTGGGTTGATTGCGAGCATTCGCTTCGAAACGCTGAGTGCTTGGGCGAATTGTAACTGTTCGGCGTGCAGCTCGTGCATCATTTCGAGCAGAGGCAACGTGTCGGGGTGCCGCTCGAGGAACTTCTCCGCAACTGTCTTGGCTTTGTCGTAGTTTTCAACTTCGAGGAGTTTATCGACCCACGTAATCGTCGGTTCGGCCCAATCGGGTGCGAGTGCCGCACTGCGAGCGAACAGATCCTCGATTGTCTTCTCGGACAAACCGCTCTTCTTTTTCGCTTTCAGAAGACGCTCAGCTTTTTCATAAGCCGTTTCGTACATTTCCTCGTGGTCTTCGTCGTACCCATCCTCGTAGTCATTTTCATTGTCTTCCGCGATCTCTTGGGATCGCTTGCCCATTTTAAGCAAGATCATCGCTCGGGCTCGCTTCGCGACATCGGCGGGCCACGTCTTCGGCGGGCCGGCTAACCAGCTTTCGTACATCAGCCAGAATTCGTTCGCTTGAACGTCGAGTTGCCGCATATCGCACGCAATCGCATCGAGCCGATGCATATACGGATCGTCGGCGTACGTGCCAAAGATCGAAACTAACGTCTGGGAGTCTTTCGGTTGACCTTGGTTGAGCACGGCCACATACATACACGCCGCGAGCCGGGTTACGAGGTCCGGGTACGTCGTTTTCAGCATCGGATACACTTGCCGAACGACTCGCCAGACGCTCGTCATCGGCATGTCGCGGCCAAGGCACGACTGGAGTTCTTTGAGCAGTTTGATGAGCGGATTATTCGACAACTGTTCGGACGCCTTCGCCAACCGCTTTTGGTCGTCGGCGGTCTGACCGGTGCGCTGCGATGGGTCGATCGACGAATGCAGCGACATCACGAATTTCGCTGGCATCCGGGTCGGCGAAAGTCGCTGCCAGTTTTCGATGGCGCGGGCGTCGTCGTTCGCGGTGTACGCCATCAACCCGCGTAACGTCAGTTTCCATTCGAGGAAAGGCGACTGTAGCCCAATCACTTGCAGCGTCGCTTTCGCGGCTTCCTCTTGTCCGGCTTCGTATTGTTTGAAAGCATTCAAAATGGCATGCAAACCGACGCGGTAATCTTCCGGCACCGGTTCGGGCCGATTCCGCCGCACGAGCAAGTCCGCGATGTACCCGCCGACTTTCGCTGCCGTCGTCGGCAATGTCGAGAGCGCCGCGAACTGCTTCGCTTTGGCAAACTCGCCGATTTTCCCGTACAGAACCGCGACTTCCTCCGCCCATTCCGGACTATTCGCCGCGAAATTTTCGACTCCACGAATCGCCTCCGTCACCGCTTTCACTTTGCCGGTCGCCATAAAACCATCGACGACGGTCGATACGGTTCGGCGGTAAAGTGCGTGGTTTTCCACGCTGGGGTTGAGTTCGACCAGCTTTCCGGCGTCGACGTTCGCCTCGACGTAGTCTTTGCGGGTTAGCGCGGCGGCGATCCGGCTGGCGGTCGGAAGGTGGTAACTCGGCTCGATGATCTTGGCCACAACTGCAACTCCTGGATTCGTGTATGTAATATAACCGGAACCCGCTTGCGACTACACATGCTACCCGAACGCGAAACGCCATGACCGCACGACAGATTTTCCTACTCTCGCCGTATCGCCCGCCAACCTCGTACCCCGTAACGTTGAACGCGGACGAAACCGCCGCGTGGCTAAACGGCCATGCCGCACTCTGGCACCCGGCTGTCCTCCATAACGCGATTCGCCCTCCGCTTCCCGCATCGTCGTACGATCACGATCTGCCTGCGGAAAACTTCGTTTACGCGGTGGCGGAAGGGCCAACACTGTACCAGCCCGACGACTGGCTGGCACGAGCCGCAAGTGCCAACGCCATTGCGTTCCGTTCGACCGCGTGCCGTACGGAAACCTTCGCGAATTTACGCACCGCATTGCGCGAATGCGGCACGCCCGAATCGCAACTGGCGATTTCCGATTCGCTCGTCGGATCGTTCGCTGGGTTGGGCTACGGCTACCTTATGGTCGACACGCTGTTCGACGCGATGAGCCACGATAAACTACTCGACGCCGATGCGTTTTGGGCGGATGTCTCCGCCGCCGTCGAAGCCGCGTTGCGACCCGATGGCGAAAGCGAATCGCGCGAGAAACTGCGCGATGCCGCGAAGCGGTTGCAGGTGGCACGCGAAGGTGCAAGCTCCGGCACGATCCACCTCATGGAATGGATCATGCGCGATCCGGCGCACCCCGATCAAGAATGGCCCGCGGCCCTTGCGGCGAACGTTCCCGTTTCGATTATTATGTCCGCCAACGATCTCGAAAAAATGTCCGTCGAACACCCCGAACGATTCGCGGAACTGAAATCCCGCGTCCCGGCAGACCTGCCCGCATCGGCGGACCTCTGCGTCGGATCGTTCCGCGACCGCGACGATGCACTTCTGCCAATCGAATCGCAACTTTGGAACCTACGCACCGCACGGGAAACCGTCCGCAAGCTGTTCGGCTCGGAACCGACGGTGTTCGCCCGCCGACGATCGGCGTATCACCCGCAACTGCCATCGTGGTTGCAACTCGCCGGGTATCGCCACGCGGTGGCGGTCAGCTTCGATGGCGCGCTCGTTCCGAGTCGCTATTCCGCCGTCGTCACGTGGTCCGGCCCTGATGGCAAATCGATCGAGGCATTCACCCGCGATCCACACCCCGCGAACGACGGGCAGACGTTCTTCAACCTCGCGTACCTTATCCATCAGGGCATCACGCACGACTCGACACCAACGGTGGCACTTTTGCACAAGGGCGGCACTGGCGGCGCGGGTTACATCGACTACCTCGCGCTAGGCGAACTCGCACCGGTACTCGGCACCCCCACGAACCTGAGCCGGTACTTTGCCGAGATTCACGCGGGGGATTACGCCGGGGCCGCGAACCCCGATGAATTCTTCGCCGACTACCTCGACGAACGCACGACGAACCGCCACCGGCCCGACCCCGTCAGCGGGTTCGCGGCCCATCTTCGCGCCCGTCGCCGCGTCGATGGCGTCCTCGCGATTGCGGCACTGTATCGCTCTTTAACAAACGAAACCGAAGCCGAAGCGACGGAACTGAAGCAGTTGCACGCACTCGAAGACGCGATTGAAACGCGCGGGCCGGAACTCGGTGAGGCGACGCAAGCCGATGAATTGTTGCCGAAGGTGATCGCACAAGAATCGTCGTGGGCGAAGAAGCTTGCGGAGCGGATTCAGGTTCGTTCGGTCGATGCGAAGCCGGGGTTCCTCGCGTTCAATCCATGTAGTTTCACGAGACGGATTACGCTCGAACTCGCCGATCAACCGGGGCCGATCGCCCTCGAAGGCCCCGTGAAAGCGAGCGAGTGGGACGCGAGCAAAGCAAGCGTCGTCGTGGAAGTGCCAGGCCTCGGCTTCGCGTGGTTCCCGAGGGGTGACGCCCGGCTGTCACCGCCGAAGCCACGCATCAAGACCGCCGATGGAACGACCGTCCGCAACGAGTTTTTCGAGGCGACGCTCGACCCGATCTCCGGCGGCCTGCGGGCGTTCCGCGACGTTCGCACCCGCATCAATCGCCTCGGGCAGATGCTGGTGTTCAACCCCGGCAGTCAAATGAAAGCCACCGCCGTGACCGTCACGCACGCCGGGGCCGCTTACGGCGAAGTGACGAGCGAAGGGCAGATCGTCGACGAACACGATGCCGTGCTCGCGAACTTCCGCCAGCGGATTCGCGCCTGGGTAGGTAGGCCCGTTCTCGAATTGCGCATCGAAATTCAGCCTATCCACAATCCGACAGGCTACCCGTGGCACGCTTTTTACGGTGCCCGCTTCGGTTGTCGCGACGACCGCATGGCCACCTTCCGCGGCGTCAACGGCACGAACTCGCTGAGCGCATACCCTCGCCCCGTATCGCCCGATTACATCGAGTTTCGCCTCGCGTCCGAACGCACGTTCCTGTTCACCGGCGGGTTGCCATTCGTGCAACGCCACGACAAACGCACGATGGATCTTGTGCTGATTCCCGAGGGCGAAACGGCGACGACGTTCGATCTGCTGATCGCCGCCGACCGCGAACACCCGATGCAAACCGCGAGCGGCTGGGTCGCACCGGCCCCCATTATTGAAACGACGAAAGGCCCGCCGCACATCGGAGCCACCGGCTGGCTCGCCGCCGTCGACATGCCGAGCTTGTTGATCACATCGCTCCGCCCGACGACGCCCAGCGAAGGAAATTCCCGCGCCGTGGCCGCCCGCTTCGTCGAGACATCGGGTTACGCCGGTGCCGCCGAACTCCGCTTCGCCCGCGACCCAAGCGCCGCCACCCTCATCGACATCACTGGCCAGAAACTAAGCGACATCGCCATCAACGAAGCCGCAATCCCGCTCGAATTTTCCGCCAGCGAACTGCTCACAGTGCAAGCGGAGTGGCAATAAATTGAAAATCGTTGACGGTAGTGCACGAATAGAAGATGATCCCGTTCATGACGGGTTGGCCCAACGCAACCATACGGATAGCTCTTCGATTGTGGCTGGCCGGTCGTCCAAATAGCCTTTGAATCGGTACTACTCCTCGTTGGCCTTGAGTGTGCGGCCAGACGTGTCTTTCCACTCGACCCAACCGTTGGCCGACCGCCCGAGGACAGCACAGACCGCGGCCGAAGGACTCGAGAACAGATGGTCACGAGCGAAGGCTTTGCACACCGAATCGAAGTTGCACACGGATTTGCGATGACCGCCAAACTCTGATTTTCAGCTTGAACGGGTTTTAGAGGCCCCCAAAATGTCACTTTTTGATCGCGAACAACCGAGCCGAAATACACCCGAATTTCGGAATCAACTTAACTCACCAACGACTTACGTTCGACTTTGACTGTCTGGAATCACGCGGGAACCAGAGTTTAGATGGTCCTTTTCGGCAAAACTGTAACCTCGCTTTTAACCTTACCCAAACTTCAGATGATGGATTCGACTCATAGACGAATCGATTGGTCGTACGATACGCAATCCCTACGCGGCCTCGCCAAACGTCGATTTCGCGGGTAATCCAGCCAAACCCGATTATCCGGAACAACCGATCCGTTGGAAACGCATTCTGGCCTCAAGTGGGGTATCGCACGTCGAGTAGTGCACGAACTTTAGCCGATGTTTTGGGGTACACACGCACTCGGGCGGATGGATCCGCCGGGGCGAGTGCGGTTACTCAATTGTAGCCGTTAGGGAGTGCGGACTCATGATGTCACGAATTCGTCATCGTCGCCAATACTCGATCGCGGCTTTGGCAGCGAATTGTTTGTGTGCGTGGTTGGCTTCCGGTATGCTGACACTCCAGGCCGCCGATGCGGACAAGAAAGCGGAAAACTCGCCGCTCAAGCCTGTCTTCAGTGATGTTGCGACACTTTCTTTGAAGGAATGTTTGGATATTGCTCGCGATCGTCAGCCGAACATTCGAGCGGCACGGGCGAGCCATGCGGCGAGTGAAGCGGGCTATCGCGGCATTATGAATCTGAGTCCGTTGGCGGCGAGGTTGTCGCCGGATGTACCCGTTCGCCGCGAACAGGCAGCAAAGGGATTGCTCGTTTCACAGGCGGAGATTCAGAAGGTCGAAGCCGAGAATGTTTACGATGTCACACGGATGTACTTCACGTACGTTTACGCACGGCAACAGGAACTGACGGCCACCGAGTTTATCGATCAAATGGAAGTCTTTTACAAGATTGCCGAAGATCTTGTCAAAGACGGTGCACAACAAGATTTGAACAGGTTCTCGCTGTTCCGGATGGAAGACGGTATCGCGAAGGTGAAGCGGCCACGGATTACCGCCCAAACCGGACAATTGCTTTCGCTCGCGGCACTCAAGGAAGCAATGGGCGTCGATCAGTCGTTTGCCTTCATCCCTCGCGATACGGAACTGCCAGTGATGGCCGGTAGCCTCACACAGCAAGATGTGGTGACTTTGGCGTTGGCTCGGCGGCCAGAACTCGTTCAGGCGTCGGCGGGTGTCGATGCGTTTCGGTTGGAGATTGCGGCCCAGTGCAAGATCAAGTACCGTCAGGCCGTGCCGACACTGGCAGCCGGTAGCGATTTGCACAGCCGCACGGTACCCGCGGCACTTCGCAACGGCGATTACCGTCCGGGTGCACTCGCCCCGGAGATGCCAACAACGCTAGCGGGCAAGCGAGAAGATCGTGTCGCCCGTGCTACTGAACTGAGTGCGCGGCAAGATGTTTTACTCGAAAAGACCCGCGATCTCGTGCAACTCGAAGCGGTGAATGCGTTTCTGAACTGGCACGCGGCTAGTAAGAAAGTAGAACTCGCGAAAACGCGATTCGAGTCCGGCAAAGATATGGTTAAGCTGTCGCGGGAAAACGCGCAGAACATCAAAAAATACGACGTACTGATTCTGAATGAAGCGCTCGCGGCCGAGTCTCAGGCGGAATATCTCGAAACCGTTTTCGAGCAACTCAAGGCGCTGACATCGCTCGAGCGAGTGACCGCAGGGGGCGTCAAACCGGCGTTCCCAAGCTTAGATGTTGCCCGTTAATTCCCGATCCGTTCTTGGTTGGTTCCGCGTGAGCGGCATCGTGAGGGGGTGGCCTGTGGCTCGTAGGTTTCCGTCGATATGCGTCGTTCTGCTCGCGATTCTGTACGCGGCACCCTTATCGACTGCGGCCGAGCCGGGCCTGAAAATCGGCATGATCCAGAGCATGTTCCGCGACGTACAACCGAGCCTCGTTCAAGCGTTGTCGCGGCCGTTCCGAACGCTCATCGAGAAACAAACGGGCCTCACCGGGGATGTGGAAATTCACGCGGATGCGTTCTCGCTCGCCAAGAACATCCACGATGAAAAGCTGCATATTGGCGTGTTTCATGGCTACGAATACGCCTGGGTTCACAAGCAAAACCCCGAGTTCATCCCGCTTGCGCTGGCCATGCCGCAAGGCCGTACGCTGCAAGCATTCGTGGTCGTTCACAAGGACTGCACCGCGAAAGGCCTCCGCGAACTCGAAGGCGAATGCTTGACGATTCCGCGCGGAACGAAAGGGCACTGCATCGCGTACATCGACAAAGCCCGTGTGGGTTTACCTGCAACCAGTGCGAGAACATCTTCGAAAAAAGGTCTCACATGTGAGGAATCGCTGAATTCGGTAGCAAACGGCGAAAGCGAAGCCGCTCTCGTGGATGCAGCGGCGTATGCTGGATACCTCAACTTGCAGCCGGGTGGTGCGAAACAGCTTCGCGTCATCTGCAAATCGGAACTGTTTCCTGCTACGGTCGTGGTTTATCGTAAAGGCTCGATCGACGAACGCACGATCGAACAACTCCGCACCGGACTGACGACCGCACACAAAACCGCACAGTATCGACCGTTGATGATGATCTGGAACCTCAAGGGCTTCGAAGACGTGCCCGCCGATTATTCCGAAGACCTCGACACGATATTGTCTTATTACCCGATACCGAAAACCATCGCAACGATCGGTACTGCAAAGGTGGAAAAGTAGGTCGATGCTGGAATTGATGCCGGAGCGCATATTGTGTACCCTGCCCGCAGATTGCTCGGGCAGGGTTTTTTCGTTTGCTACCTGCCTTCCCAGATCGGGAACGTGCGGTATAGTGTTTGAACTTACGTACAGTATCACTGAGGTTCTCACGCGATGGCGGAATTGATCGAAACCGTGTCGATTGCGACCGAAGTCCGTTCCCGTTTTTTACGGTACGCGATGTCGGTCGTGACGGGCCGCGCGCTTCCCGATGTCCGCGATGGCCTGAAGCCGGTACAGCGACGCATCCTGTTCTCGATGTACAACGACTCGAATCTGACGTTCGACAAAAAAGCTCTGAAGTGCGCGAAGATCGTCGGCGACGTGATGGGAAACTACCACCCGCACGGCGACGGCGCGATTTACGAAGCGCTCGTGCGGATGTCGCAAGAATGGGTGATGCGCGTGCCGCTCATCCACGGCGAAGGCAACTTCGGCTCGGTCGATGGCGACCCACCGGCGGCGTACCGTTACACCGAAGCCAAACTCGCGCGGGCCGCATCGCCGTTACTCACGGAACTCGATCAGGAAACGATCGACTATCGCGATAACTACGCGGGGAACAAACGCGAGCCGATCGTGCTGCCAGCGCAGTTCCCGAACCTGCTCGTCAACGGCACCGCCGGCATCGCGGTCGGCATGGCAACGAACATTCCGCCGCACAATATGGCCGAGGTTTTGAAGGCGTGCATCTTCCTGATCGAGAATCCCGAATCGACCGTGGCACACCTTCTCGAGAAAGTGAAGGGGCCGGATTTCCCGCTCGGTGGCAAAATCGTCAGCGATAAGGCCACGCTTCGCCGCATCTACGAGACCGGCACCGGCAGCATCAAGGTGCAGGGCGAGTGGAAACTCGAAGACCTCGGCAAAGGCAAGACGCAGATCGTCGTGACTTCGATCCCGTACGGCGTCGATAAGGGCCTGCTCGAAAACACGATCGGCGGGCTGATCGAGACGAAGAAACTGCCTCAGTTACTCAGCATTTCCAACGAGACGAACGACAAAGAAGGAATGCGAATCGCGCTCGAACTCAAGGCCAACACCGACCCGAACCTCGTGATGGCGTACCTGTATAAACACACCGATTTGCAGAAGAACTTCGCGTATAACATGACGGCACTCGTGCCGGGCGAAGACCGCACGAGCCTCGTGCCGCGCGATGGCCTAAACCTCAAGGACATCCTCCAGCATTTCCTCGATTTCCGCTTCGAGACGATCAAGCGCCGCTTCGAATTCGAGCTAAGGCAACTACTCAGACGCATCCATTTGCTCGAAGGGTTCCGGATCATTTTCAACGGCCTCGACAAGGCGATCCAATTGATCCGCGACAGTTCCGGCAAGCCCGATGCAGCCGAGAAACTCATCGCCGAGTTCAAACTCGATGCGGTGCAGGTCGATGCGGTTCTGGATTCGCAACTATACAAGATCGCCAAACTCGAGATCAACAAGATCCTCGACGAGTTGAAAGAGAAGCGAAAGAAAGCGGAAGAGATCGAGGCGATTATCGCCTCTCCGAAGCGAATGTGGAACGTGACGAAAAGCGAGTTGGAGAAGCTGATCGAGGTCTTCCCCGAACGACGCAAGACGCGAATGGCGGCCGAGGGCGACATCCTCGAATTCGACGAGGAAGCGTATATCATTCGCGAAAATACCAACGTCGTTCTCACGAAAGATGGTTGGGTGAAGCGCGTCGGGCGGCTATCGTCGATCGAAAGCACGCGCGTTCGCGAAGGCGACGAAGTGCTTGCGGTGGTACCGGGCAGCACGCTCGACAGTGTGATCTTTTTCGCCGACGATGGTATCGCGTACACGATGCGAATGAACGAAATTCCCGCAAGTTCCGGCTATGGCGAACCCGTCACGAAGTTCTTCAAGATCAACGACGGCGTCAAGATTATCGCGCTCATGACCACCGATCCACGCTTCACCCCGGTCGATGTTCCTTCGGTCGGAGATACCCCCGCGAAGCCGCACCTGATCGTCGCGACCACGGCGGGGTACGTGCTGCGGCTGCCTTTCACGAATTACCGTGCGGAATCGAGCAAAGCGGGCCGCAAGTACGCGAAGCCGGAAGAGCAAGACAAAGTCTGCATGGTGAAGCGGATCGCCGAAGAGACGGGCGTGATTCTGGCTACCGCCGAAGGGCGACTGATTCACTTCCCGCTCGACGAAGTCAATGCGCTCGCCGGTGTCGGCAAAGGCGTGATCGGCATGAAGATCGATGAAGGGGACTCGTGCATCGGCGGCGCGCTCGTGACCGAAGGCAAAGTCAACGACGCGAACCGGATCGTCGTCGAAACCGAATCGGGCAAGACGCAGGAGTTTACGCCGAAAGGCACGAAGTCCCAGGCGCGCGGCGGCAAGGGCGACAAGCCCGGCCAACGGACGCGATTCACTCGCGTCGTGCCCGCGCCGATCGAACTCGCGAACTGGGACGAAGTCGAAGGCCGCGCCCCGACAAAACCGAGAGACGCCGACAAACCCAACGGTACGTTGTTCGAGTAAAAGCCCCGTTTTCCATACGCAGTTGCCTTGAATAGCCATGACCACACCCGCAACGAAATCGAACTACACGACCAGCGACGACATCCAGGTCCTCGAAGGGCTGGAACCGGTCCGCGTGCGACCGTCGATGTACATCGGCAGCACCGACACGAAGGGGCTGCACCACCTCGTTTGGGAGATCGTCGATAACTGCGTCGACGAGTACATCAACGG
>Ga0105049_10004191_pt1 | contig 16937 bp, 14 predicted proteins | sample MAT06_FD_78087 | JGI IMG/M metagenome (GOLD analysis project Ga0105049, IMG submission 78087) | Freshwater microbial communities from Lake Fryxell liftoff mats and glacier meltwater in Antarctica - MAT-06 | ecosystem: Environmental > Aquatic > Freshwater > Ice > Liftoff microbial mat | place... | reverse complement strand
GCTTCCAGCGGAGTTTTTCCAGGCGCTCGTCGATCCCGCGCACGAGCCAGACTTCGCCGGTCATCGTGGCCACGGCCGCCGTCCCATCGCGGAAGAAATCGTGCGTGGTAACGAAGAAGAGGGTGCCGTGGGGATTCTCGAAAGGGATGGTGAGCGTGTCGGTGGCGAAGGGTTTTTGCGTGCCGAGCACCCCGCGCGTCTCGATCCACTGAGGCCACTGGGCGGGGCCGCCTTTGGTGAGCGGGGCGAGATCCGCGTCGCCGCCGCGGGCGGTCACGAGGCGCTGCTGGCCGGCCTGCGAGTAGGCGAAGATCACTTCCTTTCCGTGGCGGTAGAAGCCGTGGTATTCGCCGGCATTTTTCGCCGGACTCCGGGAGACCACTTCGCCCTCCATCTGCGCGCCATTCATAAAGCCATGGCGCGCGTCGCTCAACTGGATGAAGCCGCCGCGCCAGACGATCGGAAAGGAGAGCGTCGCCGGATCGAAGCACGTGGCCTGGTCATCGGAGCGCACGCAGACGCCTTTCGGCATGGTGAGGCCGCCGCCTCTGAAGACTGCGCTGAAGACGCTGCCGTGATCCGCCGCCGCCCAGCGCCCGTCTTTCCAGGTCACCTTGTCGTTCTGATTTCCCCAGTGCCCCTGTTGGCCGCCATCGAGGCCGGGAAAGGCGGGGAGCAGTGCCGGCAGCGGTTGGCTCTTCATGAAAGCGAGCGCCTGCTTGGCGTAGTAGTCGAAGACGCGGTCGCGATTCACGAAAGCCTCCCAGTGCCGATGGTCTCCCGGTCGCAGCGGTTTGCGGTCGGGAGAAAAGGCCGCGGGCTCCGGCGCCTGCACCACGGGCTTGCCGGCGCCGAGGTCGTCGAAGCTCCAAAGTCCGAGGGTATTGTCCATCCGCAGGCGCGGGGCTCCGCCCTTGCGCGGCTTCATCGCTCCGCGCGAAAGGCGCACGTCGTCGAGCAGGCCAGCGCAACCCAGCCCGCCTTCGACGAGCCGGCCAAAGGCGAGCGCCTCGACCGCCGCCGGACGCACCGGCCCGGGCGCGGGCGGCACTTTTTCCAGCACGAGCTTTCCATCCACCCAGAGCGAGATCATCGCGTCGTCGATGCTCGCGAGCAGGTCGTGCCACTGGCCGTCGCAGATCGCGACGCCGGAATCGTAGTCGCCGCCGCGGCCCGGCAGATAGAGCGCCAGCGTGCCGCGCTGGGCGTGGGTGTAGAGTTCCCAGTGCGCGCTGGCGGACTTTGGAAGGCAGGCGACGAGGATGTTGAAGCGGTCCTTGCCGTTCAGCCGGGCGCGGCACTCGATGGTGAGCGGCAGCGTGTGGTAGGCGGCCCGGCCTTCGACGACGAGGCCGCCGGCCAGCGCGAGGCCGAAGCGCTCATCGAGGGAAGGGACGCCACGCGCTTCGGCAGAAGGGTTCGCGGGAATGGCCGGCGCCTTCGGAGTCGCTTCGCTCCAGGTGCGATACTTGGGCTTCGCTCCCGGCGGTGCATCGTCGAGCTGTGGCCGGAGCCAGGCGAGGCCGTCGAGATTGTCGAGCAGGCGCCCTTCGGCGTCTTCGCCGGTGTGATTGAGAATGCCGACCGGTCCCGTGTAACCGCTCGCGCGCAGGATGCGCAGCACTCGCAGATCCTCCGTGCCGGCGCCGAGCGGGAGGATCTTGCGACCCTTGGCGTCGCCGTCGAGGTCCATGCCGTTGAGATTGAAGCAGAGCAGATGCGGCAACATCCGCGGCAGCAGCGTGTCGAGCCGGGCGAGATGCCCGTGGCCGTGGTGCAGGTTGTACACGAGGCCGACATTGGCGAGGCCCTGCGCCTGCATCGCCTCGACGATGGCGAGGGCGTTCTCCGGTTCGCCAAACCACGCGCCGTGATTGTAGAGCGCGACCTTGCACCCGATCTCCGCCGCGGCGAGCGCGATCGGGCGCAGACGCGCCACCTCCTTCACGATCCGCGCGGCGCGATCCGCGTCGTCCTGCACGGCGATGGCCCCGCCATTGCCGCTCACCCAGAGCTGGGGCTGCACGCCGTGGCGTTGGAAAAGCGCGAGCGTTTGCTTCGCTTCAGCGTTGAGCGAAGTGGGAAACCACCAGCCGAGCAGCTCGATCCCGTGCTTCTTCAGCGCCGTCAGTTCCTCGTCCCACTGCGGGATGTGCTCCTTGCGATAGTCATAGACAAACTTCCGCACCCCCATCTTCTCGAGCATCGCCGCGCGCTCCTCCGGTCCGCGCTGCTTGGCGTCAAAAGGGACGATGCACCACGCGGCGAGATTGGCTTTGTCGAAGATCGAATCCGCGGCGGCGAGGTGGCCGGCGAAGACGGCGAACAGGGAGAAGAGTGCGAGGCGAGGGAGAGAGTGCATGAGTGGGCGGGGGAGCAAACCAGGAGGCGGGCCATTTATTGACCCCGCCTCGCAGAAAATGAGACCGGAGAACCGGGCGCGCGTCGCGGCACCATCGCCGCACTTTTGGCGAGCGGTGGAACGCGAGGACTCCTCGACCGATTGCCGCGCAGGCCATTTGGCCAACGGGCCGGATCAATCCGCAGGAGCGCTTCTCTTTCGCCGGTCCAGCCGCTCAGTGCGCGCAGATGCAGGCGTACTCGGCGTATTTGCAGGTCGGGCACACTTCGAGGTTCAGGTTGAATTTCTCATACACGGCCTTGCCACTCGCGTTGGGCTTGATGCTCACGGACACGGGGAAGTCGTTGCCTTTGGGGAGTGCATTACTGGAGACGAGCCTGCCGCCGTCTTCCTTGAATTCGAGCTTCGTCGGCTGGCTGCGTTCCCCGGCGAAGACCGCGATGACCTGGCCGCTGAGCTTGCCGGCTTTGAGGTCTCCGGTCAGGGCAGTGATTTCGACTTTGCGCTCCTTGGTGACAAGGAACTCAAGGTGCGGTTCGACGGCGGTGAGGACCCGGCCGCCATTCGGGCCGGCGACTTTCTTTTCGTGTTTGGGTTCGCCGGCGGCGAAGGCCGGGATCGTGAGCGCGAGGGCGGTGAGGAGTTTCAGGGCGATGGATTTCATGGGGTTTGTTTTTCGGGTTTTGCTTTTTGTTCGGGATGAAGGGAACGCCGCCGCGGTGTCCGGACCGGCACCGCGGCAGTGGAGGGTTTCAATGGGCGGCGGCGGCTTCGCGTTCCACGGATTGGTGCGCGGCCTTGCGGCCGAAGGCGAAAAAGATGGCGGGCGTCACGCCGAGGCCGAGCAGGGTGCTGGTGAGGAGTCCGCCGACGATGACGACGGCGACGGGATGGAGGATTTCTTTTCCGGGCTGATCGCCCGCGAGCACGAGCGGGACGAGGCCGATGCCGGCGGCGAGCGCGGTCATGAGCACGGGGACGAGACGTTCTTTCGTCCCGCGGATGACCATCTGCCGGGTGAAGCCCTCGCCTTCCACCGCCATGAGGTGCAGGTAGTGGCTGAGCAGCATGATCGAATTCCGCGCGGCGACGCCGGCCACGGCGATGAAGCCGACGAGGGTGGCGATGCTGATGTTGCCGAGCTTCAGGTAGGTGAAGACGAGCCCGCCGACGAGCGCGAGCGGGATGTCGCACAGCACCTGGAGGGCGAAGAACGGCGTCTGGAAATAGCCGGAAAGCAGGAAAGCAATGACGACGAGGATCAGCGCGGAAAAGAGGACGATGCGCTGGGTGGCTTCCTGCTGCGCCTGAAACTCGCCTTCGTAGGTGATGAAGTAACCCTCGGGCAGCGCGACTTTTTCGGTCACTTCCTTTTGCAATCGCTGCACCACGGCCCCGGCGTCGCGCACGGTCGGTTTGATCGCGATGGTGAAACGCCGCTGGCTGTTTTCGCGGAAGATGACGTTGGGCCCCTTGGCCTCGCGCACGTCGGCGACGAGGGCGAGCGGGACGCGCTGGCCGGTGGTCGTCTCGACGGGCAGCCGGGCGATTTTTTCCGGCGCATCGCGCCACTCGACGGGCAGCCGCAGGACGAGGTTCACGGTGCGCTGACCTTCACGCAACTCGGCGACCTTCCGCCCGCCGAGGAGCGTGGAGAGTTGTTCGTTCAAGTGGCCGGGCGCGATGCCGTAGGCGGCCGCGCGGTCGCGGTCGGCCTCGATGCGGAGCTGTGGGATGCTGGCCTGCTGGTCGAGCTTGGCGTCCTCCAGGCCGGGGATGCTTTTCGCGATCTGCTGCACCTCGATCCCGAGCTGCCGCAGCGTATCCAGGTCCGGTCCGAAGATCTTGATCGCCACGGGCGCGCTCACGCCGCTGAGCATATGGCCGATGCGGTCGGCCAGCGGGCCGCCGACCACGGCAAAGACGCCGGGCACGCTGCGGACGCGCCGGGTGAGCTCGTCGAGGATTTCCTGCCGGCTCCGGCCCGGGCCTTCGTGGGACTCGCGGGCTTCGCGAAAATCCACGTCGAACTCCGCGGTGGAGACGGGCACGACGTGATCGCCGCGCTCCGCGCGACCGAGCCGCCGGCCGACTTTGCGCACCTCGGGCACGGAGAGGATTTGCTGTTCGAGGACGTCGGAGATCTTGTTCATCTCCTCCAGCGAAGTGCCGGGCGCGGAGGTGGCGGCGATGAGCGCCGTCTCCTCCTTGAACGCGGGCAGGAAATCCTTGCCCATCCGCGGGTAGAGCGAAAACGCGGCCACCACGAGCACGGCGACGAGTGCGAGCAGGAGGAATGGCTGGCTGAGGCCAAAGCGCAGGAGCGTGTGTTCGAGCAGCCATTTCATGCCGCGCACGAGGCGCCCGTCCCGGTGTTCGCCGCCGTGCCGGGGATTGAGGAGCAGGGAGCAGAGCACCGGGATCGCGGTGAGCGAGACGATGAACGACGCCACCATCGAGACGATTGTGGCGACGGCGATGGGCGCGAAGAGTTTGCCTTCCACGCCGCTCAGGCCGAGCAGCGGCAGGAAGACGAGGATGATGAGGATCGTGGCGTAGAGGATGGAGTGCCGCACTTCGCCGGAAGCCTGCGCGATGACGTGCAGCTTCGACCGCGGATGGGCCGAGGAGGCGTTCTCGCGCAGGCGCCGGAAGACGTTTTCCACATCGACGATGGCATCATCGACGACCATGCCGATGGCCACGGCGAGGCCGCCGAGGGTCATCGAGTTCACCGAGATGCCAAACCATTGGAAGACGAGCATGGTGAGGCCAAAGGAGAGCGGCATCGCCAGGAGCGTGATGAAGGTCGTGCGGAAATTCAGCAGGAAGATAAAGAGGACGAGCGTGACCATGATCGCGCCATCGCGGATGGCCTCCGCGAGGTTGCCGATGGCGTGGTCGATGAAGTCCTTTTGCTGAAAGAGCAGCGTCGTCTCGACGCCCTTGGGGTAGGTGCCCTGCAGTTCTTCGAGCGCCGCCGCGATCTGCGCGGTGAGCGCGCGGGTGTCGAAACCCGGAGCCTTGGTGATGGACATGATGACGCCATAGGTCGGTGATTTCTCGGGGTACTGGCTGACCGTCGCATCGCCCCGCATCGGCTCGATGCCCCACACCACTTTGGCCACATCGGAGATGAGGATGGGGCGGTCGTTGATCTTCTTGATGACGGTGCGCGCGAGGTCCGCGAGCTGGGTGGTCATGGCGAGATTGCGGACCATGATTTCCGTCGGGCCGGTCTGGATGAACCCGCCGGTGCTCGTGCTCGCCGCTTCCCCGGCGGCGTGCTCGAGTTCGGCGAGGCTCACGTCGTTGGCCTGCATCCGGAAGGGATCGGGCTGAATCTCGATCTGCTTCACGCCGCCGCCCATGTTCAGGATTTCCGCGATGCCGGAGATGCTTTGCAGGCGGCGCTTGATCGTCCAGTCGGCGAGCGCACGCACGTCGCGCGGATGGAGGTAGCCGGGCTCCCCTTCCTTGATCGTGGAGCGCACGCCGACGAGGAGGATTTCGCCCATCAGCGAAGCGACCGGCGTCATGAAAGGCTGCACGCCTGCGGGCAGTTGCGCGCGCACGCCTTGCACGCGCTCCTGCACCCACTGCCGCGCCTGGTAAACGTCGGTGTCCCAGCCAAACTCGGCATAGACGAGGGAGAGCGCGACGTCGGAATTGGACCGCAACCGGGTGAGTCCCGCGACCCCCAGGAGCGCGCTTTCGAGGGGCTGGGTCACGCGCGATTCGACTTCTTCCGGGGCGAGGCCCGGAGCTTCGGTGAGGACGATGACGGTCGGCTTCGTCAGATCGGGCAGCACCTCGACGGGCAGCCGAAACGCCGTCCGCCAGCCGGCGAGCATGAGGAGGAGCGCGAGGCCGAGGACGATCGCCCGATGCGCGAGCGACCAATGAATCATCTTGTTGAGCACTACCGCGTCTCCTCATAGCTTCCCGCGATGACCAAGCGCGAACTAGTGGCCAAACATCGCGAGGCCATCCTCGTCCTCGCCACGGAGCACGGCGCGAAGGAGGTGCGTCTCTTTGGGTCGGTGGCCCGTGGCGATGACACTCCGGAAAGCGACGTGGATGTGCTGGCGCGCTTCCCGGATGCCGTCGGCTGGGAGGTGTTTGCAAAACAGCTTGATTTCGAAGAAGCGATCTCGCGCTTGCTGGGCTGCAAGGCGCATGTCTTGCGGGAGTATGCCTCCATGCGACCGCGCCTGCGCGCGCACATCGACCGGGATCTCGTTCCGTTATGAAGAAGGCCAGGCGCGACGTGGAGCGGAGGAGCGACATCCTCGAAGCGATCGCCAGCGTGCGGCGTCACCAGCCGGCAGATTTCCCGACCTTCATCGCGGATGAGGTGATCCGTTTTTTCACCCTCAAGCAGGTCGAAATCATCGGTGAGGCGGCCTTCAAGACGAGCGCCGGCCTCAAAGCCGGGCATCCCGAAGTGCCGTGGAGTGCGATTGAAAAAACGCGGCACATTTTTGTTCACGATTACTTTGAGATCGAATGGCAGAAACTGTGGGATGTCGTGACGGATCACCTCGAGCCCTTGCGGGAGCAGGTGCAGCGAATCGTGGCCGAAATCGAGCACCCAGAAACGGAGGGTCGTGATCTTCCGGGTCACGACTGAACCTCCTTTGTTTTCGGCCCACGCAGCGCCGAGACGAGGAGCAGGACGAACAGCACGGCGCTGACGATCTTCCAGAAGGGGCTCGCGGGGCCGGCGTGGTCGTGATCGTCGTGATCGGCGTGATCGTCGTGGTGCGCGGCGTCGCCGGCGGGTTCCAGTTCGGAGCCATCGGCGGCGTGTTCGTGGCCGTGCGCGGCGTCGAGGGCTTCCTTGAGGGAGACGCTGCCGCCGCCGGCAAAGGCCAGCGAGTAGGCGCCCTGGCACACGACCTTGTCGCCGGGTAGCAGGCCGCGGGTGATCTCTGCGAAGCGGTCGTTGATCTGCCCCACCTCGACCGGGGATTTCACAAAGGCGTTCTTCAACTCGAAGTCTTCGACATAGACGAAGCGGTTGGCGGCCTCGCCCTGCAAGGCACTCCGCGGCACACTCATCACCCCGGAGCGTTGGCTGAGCACGATGGAGAATTCCGCACGCATGCCGGAGCGCAGCTTTCCGCCCCGGTTGGGCAGCCGGAAGATGGCGTCCAGGGTGCCGCCTTGCGGATCCGCCGAAGTGCCGAAACGGAGCAACTCACCGTCGAACTTTTCGTCCGGCAGAGCGGCCACCCGGATGTGCGCGACGGTGCCCGGTCGCATGCGTCCGGCCTGGTGTTCCGGCACGCAGGCCACGGCGTACACTTCGCGCAGGTCGGTGATTTCCATGAGCGCCTTGTCCGGTTCCAGAGGATCGCCGAGCCGCGCCTCGACCCTGGTCACCAATCCGGCGATGGGTGCCTTGAGCAGGATGCTCGGCGGCGGATCGCCGGGCTGGCGGCTTTCCAGCCGCGCCACGTCCTGGCCGAGGGCCACGTCGTCGCCGGGGATCGCCTTCAGTTCAGTGATCCGGCCCGGCACGCGGCTACTCACCGCCGCCACCCGGCCGGGAATCGCCTCGACGCGCCCGAGCGCAAAGATGATTTCCTCGAAGTCGGTTTCTTCGACTTCGACCGTTTCGATGCGGAGGTTTTTCACCCCGGTCTCGTCGAGCACCACGGTGTTGGTCGCGCGTTTGGAGTCCGTCTTGTCGGAGGTCCAGGCGCCGCCCGCCGCGCCGAGGAGGGTCAGGAGAAAGAGGAGGCGTTTCATGGGGGGAGGCAGTCGCGGGTCAGAGATTCACACCCGCGGCGCGGAGCAGCCGGGCGGTGAGGAAGTAGAGGGCCACGGTGAGCAGCACGCCTGCGCCGAGCGCCGGCCAGAAGGCCCAATCGCGCCGCAGCAGCCACGGCACCACGAGGAAGAGGGGCAGGGTGGGCAGCACGAAAAAGAAGGTGCCGGTGAGGTGCCGGGCGATGAGCGCGGAATCGCGGGTCTCGGCGAAGAGCCAGATGACCGCGAGCAGCGAGAGCAGCGGGAGCGAATGGACGAGGCTCGCGACGGCGTTGTTGCGCCTGGCCAGCTCGCCGATGGCGACGATGAGCGCACCGCTCAGGGCGGCTTTGGTGAGGAGGTAGATCATGGTTGGGGTCCGAGGGCGGCGGTGTGGCGGATGTGGGCGAGGTGGTAATCGCGGAGCGCATCGAGGCGCTGGCGTTCGAGGGTGAGGCGCCGGCTGCGGGCGCGGAGCACGTCGGTGAGCGGAGTCTGGCCGGTGGCGTAGCTCTGGCGGAGCTGCTCCTCGATGCGCAGCGCGGCGGGCAGCACCTGGTCGTCGAGGGTCGCGATGAGCCTCGCGTAGGCGTGCTGCGCGTCGCGGGCGGCGGCGACTTCCGCCTGCGCGGTGACCTGCGTGGCCTGGAGCTCTTGCTCGGTCCGGGCCGAGGCGGCCTCGGCTTCGCGGATGCGCCCGGAATTGTCGTTCCAGAGGGGCAGCGGAAAGCTGAAGCGAAAGCCGACGATCTGATCGGTGGCGACCGGGTCGGGCAGGTCCAGAAAGCGATCGCGGGTGTAGGAGACGCCGAGGCCGAAGTCGCCCCAGCGGCGGGCGCGCTGCTCGAGCACGAACGAGCGCGCCGCTTCCGCCCGGGATTGCGCGGCGAGGATATCGGGCCGCCCGGCCACGGCCTGCGACGTGGGCAGCGGCTCCGGCGCGGGCAGGGCGCCGGTGATGACGATGGGATCGGCGCCGGCCAGGCCGAGCAGGGGACGCAGCGTGCCGAGCAGGTCCGCGGTGTCCGCTTCGAGCTGGAGATTCTCGAGTTCGATCTGCCGGGATTCGAGTTCCACCTGCGAGGCATCGACCGGGGAGGCTTCGCCGGTCTGCACGCGCTTGAGCAGGAAGGAAAAGAGCTCCCGCGTGTTGCCGAGTTGCGTGGCGCGGAGGGTGCGCTGTCCGCCAAGCGCGAGCAGCCGGACGGCCGCCGAACGGACGTCGGCGGCGAGGCGGCGCTGCGCATCGCGGACTTCCGCTTCGGCGGCGGCGAGTTCGGCGCGGGAGACGGCCTTTTCGTGCCGGAGCCGCGCGGTGAGCGGGAAGCGCTGCTGGAGCGCGATGGCCGCGAAGCCCTCCGGGCCGCGGGTGTTGCGGGCGAGGTTCAGCTCGAGCTCGGGATTGCTCAGCCGGCCGCTCTGCTGGAGCCGGCCGCGCGCCTCCTCGATGCGGAGCCGCGCGGCGGCGAGCGTGGGATTGTGGGTCAGGGCGTATCCGGCGGTGCCATCGACGGAGAAGGCGACGCGGCCCGCCCACGCGGAAGTCGCGAAGGCGAGAATGGAAAGGAGAGAGAGGAAGCGGAAAGACATGGAAGCATGAGTCGGGAGCGGAAGGATCCACGCGGACGCGGCAAGGCGCGCGTGCGAGACGAACGAGGACGCCGGCGAGGGCCGTCGTCTTTCCAGGCTTCAGATCCGGAGCACGATCGTCCGGGCGACCGCGACTCCGAACGGCGGCGGACCTTCCCCGACAGCCCACGCCCGCGCCGCAGCCTCCACTTCCGGCGCCGCGAGCAGCGTCTCGAGCAGCGGCAGGATCGCGATCAAGATCGTCGGAGCGACCAGCGTGGGCACCGTCTCGGCGGCCCGCCACGCGAGGGTGCCATTCACCGCCAGGTGATTTTCGCAACTGCCCTGGCCGGCCTCCGGATGCGCCTCCGCGGCCTCCTGCCCGGGCGCGTGGCAATGCGCCCCATGCGGGCCATGGCAATGCCTCGCCTGCGTCAGCACCGGCTGCCCCGCGCATTGGCAAAGATAGAGTCGCACGCCCACGGTCTGCGCGGCCAGCAAGGCGAGGACGCACAACGCGACGGCCAGGATGCGCAGGGGAGAGCGAAGCTTCACAGACTCGTTAGATGCACTCGGATGGGCGATCTTCAAGCAATCTCTGGTCTGGGAGACGAATGACGAATGACCGAGGAAGCGGGAGATCGGGCGTTGGGGTTTCTTTGGACATTAGTCCTTGGTCCTTGGTCATTCCCCGCCTGCGTCAAGGGGCGCGCTCGGCGAGGAACTGCGCGACCTGGGCGGCGAGCTTTTTTCCGATGCCTTCGACGTCCGCGATTTCCTCCACGCTGGCCCGGCGGAGCCGCGCGACGCTGCCAAATTTTTGCAGGAGCAAGGCTTTGCGGTGCTGGCTCACGCCGGGGCAGTCGTCGAGCGTGCTCTCGGCGATGCGGCGTTTCATGAGCAGCTGGTGGTAGCCATTGGCAAAACGATGGGCTTCGTCGCGGATGCGCTGGAGGAGCTTGAGCGCGCCGCTGTCGCGCGGCAGGAGCAGCGGCTGCGGCCGGCCGGGGCGATGGATTTCCTCAAACTCCTTGGCGAGGCCGATGATCGGCACGTCGTGGAGGCGCAGACGCTGCAACTCGCGGCAGGCCGAGGAGAGCTGGCCCTTGCCGCCATCGACGATGATGAGATCGGGCAGGCGGGGGGAGGGGATTGAGGATTGAGGATTGAGGATTGAAAATTGGTCCCGAGCGCGCGCCAGCCGCTCGAACTGCTCCGGTGTGGACTCCTGGGAATACTCGTCCGGCAGCACCGCAGAACCCGCGTCCGACCCGGTCAAATTTTCAATTTTCAATCTCCAATCCTCAATCTCCCCCTTCGTCGCCGCCCCTTCCCGCAGCACCCGCGCATAACGCCGCCGCACCACCTCGGCCATGCTTCCGAAGTCGTTCTGCCCCTCCACCGTCTTGATCCGGTAGCGGCGGTACTCGGCGTTCGCGGGGCGGCCATCGAGAAAGCAGACCATGCTCGCGACGATGTGGGTCGTGGAGATGTTCGAGATGTCGAAGCATTCCATCCGGCGCGGTGGAGCGCCGAGCCCGAGCGCTTCGGCGAGCCCGGCGAGATCGGCGGTGGGGTCGATATTGCTCCCGATGCTCAGGCGGCCGCGGACGCCGTGGGTGTAGCGGGCCATGGGCTTGGTCGTCTTGCGCAGATCGTCGAGCATGTTGCGCAGTTCGGCGGCGCGCTCGAAGTCGAGGGCGGTGGCCGCCTTGCGCATCTCGGCCTCGAGGCCGGCGAGCAGTTCCTTGGATTGTCCGGCGAGGAATTCGCACGCAAGCTCCACGCGCTCGCGATACTGCTCCGTGGTGGTGTCGGAGAGCTTGAAGGGAACCTGGTAGGTGGAGCTTTTGAGTTCGCGCGGGGTCGGCGAGCCGCGCCCGAAAGTGAGCACGCCGAATTTTTTCCGCATGAAGGTGAGGGTCTGCCGGAGCGCGCCGGAGTGCGCAAACGGGCCGAAGTAACGATTGCCGTCGTCGGGATTTTTCAGCCGCGTGAGGCGGAAGCGCGGCCACTCTTCGCGCAGTTCGACCTTCACGAGGAGGAAGCGTTTGTCGTCGCGAAAGCTGACGTTGTAGCGCGGGCGATACTCCTTGATGAGCCGGCCTTCGAGGAGCAGCGCCTCGGGTTCGCTGCCCACGAGGTGCCACTCGAAGTCGTGGATCGCGTCGAGCAGCGCCGTGGTCTTGAGGTCGGCCCGCATGGCGCGCGACGGGGTGAAGTACTGCCCGAGCCGCTTGCGGAGATTGCGCGCCTTGCCGACGTAGATCACGCGCTGAAAGCGATCGCGCATGAGATACACGCCGGGCTGGTGCGGCACGTCGCGGAGCTTTGCCTTGAAGTCGGTCTTGCCGGTCGGGGACATGCGGTGGTGGAAGGTGGAAGGTGAAATAGATCGAGACCCTGCGCACCGCGAGGCCACTTTCCACCCTCAGCTTCCACTGGCGAGCGCGCGCCGCAGGAGATCGAGCGCGGTCTGGATGGTGAGTTGTTTGAAGGTCTCGCGATCGGTGGGGAATTTGTGCGACTGCACGAGGGTCGGGCCGTTTTTCGTGGCGAGGGCGATGAAGACGGTGCCGACCGGCTTTTCCGGACTGCCCCCGCCGGGGCCGGCGATGCCGGTGGTCGCGAGGGCGTGATCGACGCCGGCGACTCTGCGCGCGCCTTCGGCCAGGGCCTGGGCGACTTCGCGGCTCACGGCGCCGTGCGCGGCGAGGAGCTCGGGAGCGACGCCGAGCGTGCGGGTCTTCGCCTCGTTGGCGTAGGGGACGAAGCCTTCCCGGAAGACGGCGGAGGCGCCGGGGACGTTGGTCAGGCGCTGGGCGAGGCCGCCGCCGGTGCAGGATTCCGCCGTGGCGAGCGTCTCGCCGAGCGCGGTGAGGCGCTGGATCACCACGGCTTCGAGTTCCCGCGCGTCGTCGGAAAAAAGTTCCGTGGGGAATTCCGCGCGCACGATTTCCTCGGCCCGGGCCACGGTGCCCGGCGCGCCGATGAGGCGCACATCGACTTCGCCGGGCCGGGCGCAGTAGCCGAGTTCGATCCCGAGCGCGAGCAGGCGCTCGCCGACACGCTCTTCCACCAGGGACTCGCCGACCCCGCCGACGCGCAGCACCCGCATGACGACCTCGGGCTGAGGGGGAATGATTTTCCGCAGCATCGGGATGACGGCATCGGCGACCATCGGCCGCAGCTCGCGCGGCGGACCGGGGAGGATGAAGAGGTGCGGAGTGGTCAGCGGACCTTGTTCAGAAGTCAGTGGCGGGTTCTGCCTGACTACTGACTTCTGAATACTGAACACTGCCTTCGTCGGCATCGGCGGCAGGTACAAGCCCGGCGCCGTGCCAAAGGGATTGGGGAGCACCGTGGCCTCCGGCGGGCGTTCGGCCTGGCGGGCATTGCGGGCGCTCATGGTCAGGCCGCGCCGGGCAAAGCGCGCCTCGATCGCGGCCATCACTTCGGGATCGTGGATCATTTTCAGACCGAATAAATCCGCGACCGCTTCCCGCGTCACATCGTCGGTCGTCGGGCCGAGCCCGCCGGTGACGAGGACGATGTCGGAGCGCGGGCAGATCTCGGCGAGCGCGGTGCGGATGGGCTCGCCGTCGCCGACGGTGGTCTGCCGGGCGATGCGCAGGCCGAGCGGAAAGAGGGCTTCGGCAAAGAGGCGGACGTGCGTATTGAGGACGCTGCCGAGGAGCAGCTCGGAGCCGGTGGTGAGGATTTCGAGGCGCATCAAAGGCCGAGCCGAGCCGGGAATTCCGCGGTGATCACGTCGATGCTTTCGACGTGTTCGCGATACCACATGCGGTGCGGCGACCAGACGATGCACGTCGGGCACTGGGTCTCCTCCCAAGCCTGGCCGCATTTCGGGCACCCGCCGCCGGTGTCGAAGGTATTCCAGGAACAGCCGCAGGTGCAGGCCCAGCGGGAGGATGGCCGCGGCTTCCAATGGCACTCGGGGCAGAGGATCTTGATCTCGCGTTTGCGCATGGCGCTATGGGACACGCGCCGTCGCGCTGAAGCAAAGAGGATGTTGCGCGGGATTCGCCAGTCCGGCGGCCGGGGGTTCACTTTTCTCCGCCGAGCGGGAGGCGCGGGGCGTCGCTCCAGAGATCCTCGAGGCCGTAGTACAGGCGCTTGTCCTTGCTGAAGAGATGCACCACCACGCCCCGGAAATCCGCGACGATCCACTGGCTCGTCGGAAAGCCATCCACGGCCAGCGCGGTCACGTCGTGCTCGCTCTGGAGCCGGCCTTCGAGTTCGCCGGCGAGCGCCCGCAGATGCGGCTCGGAAGTGCCCGAGGCGATGACGAAGAAATCGGTAAACGAGGAGATGCCGCGCAGGTCGAGGGCGATCACGTCGTCCGCTTTTTTGTCGTCGAGGATGCCGGCGCAGAGCCGGACGAGGTCTTCAGAATTCAGGGGAGTGGTCCTTGGTAAAGTTGGTCGCGCACGATGATGGCGCGCACGCTTTCGGGAACGAGATAGCGGATCGAGCTGCCGCGCGCAACCCGCGCCCGCACTTCCGTGGCCGAGATGTCCACCTGCCGGGTGACGTGGAGAAAGTCGTGCCGCAGATCGGAGCCCGCGCGGTCGAAGACGACAAACCGGGCCAGCCGCCGGAGATCGTCGATGCGCCGCCAGGTGGAGAGTTCGCGGACGTTGTCGTGACCGAGGAAGTAATAGAGCTGCGCGGCGGGGTGCGCGGCGGCGTAGCGCTCCACGGTGTCGATGGTGAAGCTCGGCCCGGGGCGGCCGACTTCGGCGTCGTCGCAGGCAAAGCGGGGTTCGTCGGCGATCGCCGCCCGGACCATCTCCAGCCGCACCCGCGGATCGGTGGGCGTGCGGTGGAGTTTGTGCGGCGACTGGGCCGCGGGCACGAAGACGACGCGATCCAGACCCAGCCGTTCCAGAGCCTCGCGGGCGAGGATCAGGTGGCCGTGGTGGATGGGATCGAAGGTGCCGCCGTAGAGCGCGAGTTGCATCTGGAAAACGCGGAGGGCATCTGGTAGCGGGCGGTCGCAGCGATGGAAAGCGGGACCTGCGGGAATCGCCGGCGCTTGAGAAAGCGCCATTTTGTGGGAAATATGCCGGACATGCGTTTCCCGCCCAAAGTCTTCACGGCATTGCTTTTCTGCGCCGCGATGCTCGGGCTCGGGGGCTGGTGGCTGGCGCGCGAAGACCGCGCGCCGGAAAGCCGCGGGGCTGGGTCGGAAGCGCCTGCACCCGAGGCCGCAGCCCGCCCGCTCGCCGATCCCGGGGCGCCGGGTGCGTCGGTGACCGGAGGGACGAATACGCCGGCGGTCCCAGCGAGCGCCGCGACCGCGGCGGCCGCGCTGGGGTCGGGCCTGGCTCCTTTCCCGCGGATCGCCGTGCGGCCCGCTGCCGGGCAGACCGCGGGGGCGGCTCCGGCGCTCCGGCCGCGCACCCCGTTGGCCAAGGAGCCGCTCGTGCTGCCGCCGGGTCGCGTGCATCAGCTCACAGTGAAGCTCGCCGATCCGCTCCAGGCCCGGGCGGGAGCGCAGGGCGAGCTGCTCGTCACCGCGGAGAATGCGGCTGCCGTGGCCGAACTCGCGCGGGTCGCGGAAGAGTGGGATCTCCGTTTTCGCCCGATGCAGACGGCGAGTGAGGCCGCGCTGCAGCGGCTCCAGGAACGCGCGGCCCGCCGGACCGGCCAGGCGCAACCGGACCTCGGCGGGATGCTCGAAGCGGTGCTGCCGCAGGCTTCGCCGCAGCGGGTGCTGGCCGCCGCGAATGCGCTGCAAGCGCTGGCCGAGGTCGAGTTTGCCACCATCCGTTCGCTCGACGCGCCGCCGCCGCCGCCGGTCGATCTCTCTCCGCCCACGCCTTCGCTCGTCGGCCAGCAGACCTATCGGCAGGCTGCGAGCGGCATCGACGTGGACTACGTGTGGACGACCTACGGTCTCCGCGGGGCGCCTGGCCTCCGGGTCACGGATTGCGAGTACGAGTTTCGCCGCACGCACGAGGACCTCGCGGGGCTGGTGACGGTGCAGGCGATCAATTCAACCATGTACACGGGCTTCGGCGACGATCACGGCACGGCGGTGCTGGGCATCCTCGCCGCGGGGGACAACGGCTACGGCATGGATGGGTCGCTGCCGAGGTGCGACACCTGGTTTTACCCGGAGTATTCCAACACGATCGGTGGCGGATTTCAGAGCCGGCCGGCGACGGTGGTGGCGGCGATCGCCGATTCCGAAGAGGGCGATATCGTGGTGCTGGAAATGCAGGATACCGGGGCGAACGGCGGCTTCGGCCCGGCGGAGTACGACCTGGCGCTATGGACCGCGGTGAAGGCGGGGACGGATGCCGGGGTGAGCGTCGTCGCGGCGGCGGGCAATGGTGCGGAGGATCTCAATAGCGCCGCCTACCTCGCCTATCGCAACCGGGGCGACAGCGGCGCGATCCTGGTCGGGGCGGGGAGCAGCGCGCGGGCGCGGCTTTCCTTCAGCACCTCGGGGACGCGGGTGAATTTGCAGGGTTGGGGCGGCGGGGTGGCGAGCACCGGCTACGGCAGCCTCGCGACCTACGGCGGCGATCTGAATCAGAAGTACACCGCGTCCTTTAGCGGCACGAGTGCGGCCACGCCGATCGTCGCCTCCGCGGTCGGTCTCCTCCAAACCGTGGCCATCGAGATCCTGGAGCGCCGGCTGAGTCCCGCGGAGATTCGGAATCTGCTGGTCTCCACCGGACGCCCGCAGACCGGCGATCTGGCGCGACGGATCGGACCGCTGCCGAACCTCGCGGCCGCCGTGCAACAGCTCCTTGCCGCGTCGCCGCCGGTGCTGACCACTCTGCGCAGTTGGGGCTTCTACGAATTCGCCACCGCGACGCCGGCGCTGCTCGCGGACGACGATCGCAATGGGCTCGAGAACCTCCTCGAGTACGTGCTCGGCAGCGACCCGAATGCCGAGCCGCCGAGCGATCGCACCCTGCTGCCGCGGCTCACGGTGACGCCCGGCCCAGGCGCGAATCGTACGGTGCGCTACGAATTCAACAACCCGCCCGGGCGCTCCGGCGCCGGCTGGCAGGTCGAGTCGTCGCCGACGATGCAGCCCGGGAGGTGGCAAACGCTCGTGACCGGTCTGGGCGGCGTGAGCATCACCCGGATGGGCTCGACGGTGCGGGTCGAGATCGTCGAGAGCCTGCGCAGCCGTCGGCGTTTTCTGCGGCTGCGCGTCAGCGTGCCGTAGCGGAGGGCGTGGCGGGCTCTTGACCTCGACGAAGGC
>Ga0105049_10004190_pt1 | contig 16941 bp, 16 predicted proteins | sample MAT06_FD_78087 | JGI IMG/M metagenome (GOLD analysis project Ga0105049, IMG submission 78087) | Freshwater microbial communities from Lake Fryxell liftoff mats and glacier meltwater in Antarctica - MAT-06 | ecosystem: Environmental > Aquatic > Freshwater > Ice > Liftoff microbial mat | place... | reverse complement strand
CCCTACAGGACGGCAATGAGCAGGAGCGACTAACTCGCGGCCTGTTCCTGTTTCACATGCCCATTCGCCGTGGTACGGGTCAACACCGGACTGTCCGAGCCGACCTTGTCCATAGGAATGTCTTTACGCCAGCGCGAATCGGTGATAATTTTGTCTAGGTTACAGCGATCTTTGTAGCGGGTTGCTACTTCGATCACTTCTGTCAATAACCCTTCGCCCAACTTGATAGGGTTGAGCCCCAGCGCCATAAAGTTGTCATTGCGCACGACAAGTTCGTTTTCCAGCGCTTCGGTGCGCGGATTCACATAGTAGCGAATCTCGGCGCCGGTCAGCCCGGAAACCAAATCTGCCAACTGATGCACTTTGTGCGTCTCGGTCATCTGGTTAAAGATTTTGACCTTTTCGCCCGGCTCTGGCGCATTGCTGATTGCCAAGGAAACACATTGCACCGTGTTGCGGATGTGGATGAACGCGCGCGTCTGCCCGCCGCTACCGTAGATCGTCAGCGGATGGCCAATCGCGGCTTGCACCAGGAAGCGATTGAGTACCGTGCCATAGTCGCCTTCATAATCAAAGCGATTGACCAATGCCGGATGCATGAGCGTCTCGTCGGTGTTCGTCCCCCAGACCACGCCTTGGTGCAGGTCGGTAATGCGCACGCCATCATTGCGATTGTAGTAATAGAACAACAGCGCATCCAACGTTTTGGTCATGTGGTAGATGCTGCCGGGATGGGGCGGGTAGGGAATTTCGATGTCGTGGTCGTTGCCTTTAATATCCACCTTGACCGTCAGATAGCCTTCGGGAATGGCCATGCCAGCCGTGCCGTAGCCATAAACGCCCATAGTGCCCAGATGCACCAGATGCACATCCACGCCAGCATCGACCAAGGCGCAGAGCACATTATGCGTGCCATTGATATTGTTGTCCACGGTGTAGCGCTTGTGCTTGGGCGACTTCATCGAATAGGGCGCGGCCCGTTGTTCGGCAAAATGGACCATGGCCTTTGGCTTGACAGTGGCGATCAGGTCGCGCAGTTCGTTGTAATCTTCGGCCACATTCAAATTGACAAAATTAATTGTCTTGCCCGAGACCGCTTTCCAGGCAGTCAAGCGATTTTCAATCGTCTCAATTGGCGTCAACGACTGACAGCCAAGTTCCACGTCAATCTTGCGGCGCGATAGATTATCGACAATGGTGACATCATAGCCTTCGTTGGATAGGCGCAAACTGGTCGGCCATCCACAAAAACCATCGCCCCCTAATACAATCACTTTGCCCTTTGTTGTCATAATGCGCTTCTTCTCCCCCTTGAGGCAACCTTCACGAATTGCTTGAATAACATTTTTCTTATAACGACATTGTTTGATCTTGAACAGTACACAGACAGAGTATTGTGTAAAATATATGGCGTGAATATGGTAAGAATAAACGACGAACAACTTTTTAACAAAATGATAACATTATCTATCTCCGTAGAATTGCGTCCAGCTCACACTATGACGTACCATGTACAGGAGCATTTTATAGTGCTGCAACGAAATGAACGTAGTGAAACGACGTAACAAAAAACAAACGCAAATTGTAGTCTAAGGACATGGCCATGCTTACTTCTGTGTTGAATGAAAGACCGCTCAAGATTGCTATTTTTACCGAAACATTTCTGCCCAAAATTGATGGCATTGTGAGCATCTTGTGTCTCACCTTGCAACGCCTGCAAGAACAGGGCCACGAAGTGATTCTCTTTGGGCCCAAGGGCGGCCCCAGCGAATATGCCGGTGCCGAAATTGTGGGCGTGGAAGGCATTCCGCTGCCCTTTTATCCCGAGCTGCGTGTCAACATTCCGCGCCAATTTGTTTGGGAACGCATCAATGAATTTCAGCCGGATCTGATCCATATGGTAAATCCGGTGGTGCTTGGGCCCTTTGGCCTCTCCTATGCCCGCAAACTGGCCGTGCCTACCGTCGCCTCGTTTCATACCGATCTGCCGCGCTATGCGCACCATTATGGCGTGGGGTTTGCGGCACCGGCTGTCTGGAGCTACTTGCGCACAATTCATAATCAGGCCGATGTCAACCTCTGCCCCTCTAGCGCCGTTCGCGATGATTTGCGCAGCCATGGCTTTCGCCGCGTGCGCTGGTGGAAGCGTGGCATCGACACCGAACTGTTCCGCCCCGGCCCGCGCGACGAAGCCATGCGCGACCGCCTCACCGATGGACACCCCAACGATTTCCTGGTGCTCAATGTCGGTCGTCAATCGCCCGAGAAGGGGTTAAAAGAGATTCGCGATCATGTTTTTGCCGAGCCGGGAGTGCGCATGGCCTTTATCGGCGGTGGCCCCAGCCACGAGCAGATGCGCGAACATTATCGCGGCACCGCCACTGTTTTCCCTGGCTATCTGCGCGGTGCCGATCTGGTGGCCGCCTATCGCTCGGCAGATGCCTTTATCTTTCCCTCGACGACCGAAACCTTTGGCTTGGTCGCGCTCGAAGCCATGGCCTGTCGGCTACCGGTCATTGCGGCCAAAGCGGGTGGCGTCATCGATACAGTGGTTGACGGCGAGAATGGCTTTTTCTACGAACCATCGCGCCTGGAACAGATCACAGGCTTGATCGGCAAGTTACGCGCCAATCCGCAACTGCGCGACCAAATGGCCGAGAATGGCGTGAAACATGCGCAAGGTCGTTCCTGGCGCGCCACGATTGATCAATTGGTAGATTACTATCGGATTGCTGGCCGCGTCTTTCGGCGTGGTCGCCAGCGTTTGCAGGCAAACCCAATCTAAGCGTATGCGTCCATCCACATTCAGTTCATTTTGGCTCGGCGCGGTCTTGCTCATAAGCGGCTGTATGCCAATTGTCGCACCGCCGACCCCATCGGTTGTTACACCCGCGGCAACGCCAACCAGTGTAGGCACCATACCAGCGGCGGCGGTAGAGGAAGCGTTTGGCAAAAAAATTGACGTGGGCGGACGCGCCCTTTTGCTCCATTGTACCGGCGCGCAAAAGCCCACAGTCATTCTGGAAGCCAGCTTGGGCGCAGCTCATACGGGGTGGGCGACCGTGCAAACCGCGGTTGCGCCGTTTGCGCGCGTGTGCAGCTATGATCGGGCGGGATTGGGGCACAGCGATCCCGCGCCGACCCCGCGCACAAGTGCGGACATTGTCCAGGATTTACATACGCTGCTGCAAAGCGCGGGCGAGACAGGTCCCTACATTCTGGTCGGGCACTCGTTCGGCGGATTACACGCGCGCCTCTTTGCGCATACCTATCCCGATCAATTGATCGGGCTGGTGCTGATCGATGCCGTACATGAAGCGTGGTGGAACCGTGCCGCCGCTCTGTTGCCGCCTGCGACGGCAGCCGATAACACCCAATTACAAAGTCTGCGTCAATTTGTCACAACTGACTACGCGGATCCGGCCCAGACCGCCGAGGGCATCGACATTCCAGCCACCGTTGCGCAACTGCAAGCGATCGAGACTTTCGGGAACACACCGCTGATCGTGCTGGTGGCGGGCGTGCCCATGCTTTCGGTCGCTGGTCTGCCAGAGGATACACAGAGACAACTGAATGAACTGTTGCAGGAAACGCTGCCCACCGAATTGACCCAACTCTCCACACAAAGTGTGCGCATCTCGGTGGACAACAGCGGCCATAATATTCCCCAAGAACAACCCAACGCCGTAGTCGCCGCCATCCGCGCACTGATCGATGTTGTCTGTGCAGAAGGTTGTTAAAGCAATTTGTCACAAACTGTGCTAGTCGCTCGTCTAATAATAGATAAAACCCTTAAAAGTCATACCTACGCTCTCGTGTATTAGGCGGCTTATTTGTATGACTTTTACATGGTTCGTCTATCAGTAGACAATCGTAGAGAAGTTAGATACAAGCGATCAATAACAGGAAGTGACAAATGCGACAACCGACAAAACGCACCAAAGTTGTGATCCTCGGTGGCGGCTACGCAGGGACGCTGGCCGCGCTGCGCCTAGCCGGTAAGACCAAAGGCCAGCCCGTCGAGCTCTATCTCGTCAATGGTCAAGATCATTTTGTGGAACGTATCCGCCACCATGAATTGGCGGCGGGCAAACCGCCTGTCCAAGTGCCATTCACCAAGTTGCTGGGCAAGCGGGGAATTCGCTTTGTCCACGGCTGGTGTACGGCCATCGCCCCAGCAGCCAAGCAACTCAGTATCCAGACAACCAGCGGCACCGAAACGCTATCCTACGACTGTTTGATTTATGCCTTGGGCAGCACCATCACGACCGAGCACGTTCCTGGCCTAACCGAGCATGCTTATACCTTGGCCGATGAAACCGTAGCAGGCAAGCTCCAAGCCCAAGCGCGTACCCTGGCTGCCCAAAAGGGTCAGTTGCTGATTATCGGCGGCGGGCTCACAGGCATCGAAGCTGCCACCGAGTTGGCAGAAATCTATCCCGATCTGCGCGTGACAATGGCGACGCGCGGCACCTTGGGCGCGGCACTTTCCGCGGCAGGCACGGCCCATATCCAAAAGGTCTTTACCCGGCTGGGTATTGAAGTCATCGAAAACATCAGCATCGATCATCTCACCGCCAACGCAGCCCACACCAGCGCTGGCCGCGTGCTGAATTTTGATAGCTGCTTATGGACGGGGACGTTTTCTGTGCCCAAGCTGGCGGGTGCATCTGGTCTGCCGGTTGATCAGGGTGGTCGGCTAATGGTGGATGAAACGTTGCGTGTGGTCAATCATCCAGAGATTTATGCCGCGGGTGATGCGGCGGCGAGTCGGTTGCGTATGGCCTGTGCGACGGCCCTGCCCATGGGTGCCTATGTCGCCGATCATCTCGCCGCGCAGTTGACCGGCAAACCAGCGCCCGCGGCCTTCCGCTTTGCCTATATGGTGCAATGTATCAGCCTGGGACGGCGCAATGGCTTGGTGCAGTTGGTGCAGCCCGACGATACCGCCAAGCCACAGGTGATCACGGGGTGGTTGGCGGCGCGCATCAAGGAGCTGATCTGTCGCTACACGCTATGGAGCATCCACCAAGAACGGCGCTGGCCGGGCTTTCATGCCTGGCCCCAGTCGGCCCAACCCATCGGCAATCCGGCCCTACAGAGATCACAACAGGTGCGCTATGGACAATCAACTACAAATCTTTGAGCAACACCGCCCGCTGCTCTTCTCGATTGCCTATCGCATGTTGGGCAGCGTTATGGAGGCAGAAGATGCCGTGCAGGAAACCTATCTGCGCTATATTGCAACCGATGCCGAGGCGATCCAGTCGCCTAAAGCCTTTCTGAGTACGATCACGACGCGGCTTTGCCTGGATCAGCTCAAATCGGCGCGGGTAACGCGCGAGGAATATTTTGGCCCCTGGCTGCCCGAACCGCTCTTGACCGCAGACGCGCCCGATGAATTGCTGGCGCGCCACGAGTCGATTGCCATGGCCTTTCTCTTGCTGCTGGAAACCCTATCGCCAATAGAGCGTGCCGTTTTTCTCTTGCGCGAGGTTTTTGACTACGACTATGGGATGATTGCCACTATCGTGGACAAGAGCGAAGCCAACTGTCGCCAACTGCACAGCCGCGCGAAAAAGCATGTACACAGTGGACGGCCACGCTTTGTGCCTTCGCCGCAAGAGCAGCAACAACTGGTGACCAAGCTTGTCACAGCTATGCAACAGGGCGACAGCGATGCCTTTGCCGCACTGTTGGCGCAAGATGTCGAGTTACGCTCCGATGGCGGGGGCAAAGCTTCGGCAGCCACAAAGCCTTTGCATGGCCGGGAAATAGTAGCACGCTTCCTCTTTGGGCTCTTTACGAAGCGCCCACCGCATACAACCATCGACATCATCGAGGCCAATGGCGCACCAGCCTTTGTCGTGCGGATAGGGGGCCAGGTGGATCATGTGACCACGTTCGCCATGGCAGATGGGCAAATTAACGCAATTCACATTGTACGCAACCCCGAGAAATTGCGACATTGGCAATAGGGAAGCTATCTCATAGAAGGAGCAACGCAATCTGCTACGATGATAGCAGATTGCGTCCGTTTCCGAAGGAGAAAGTGGCACTGGATGAAGACAAGCACATCATCTGATACACCCAGTATCGACCCGGCCAAGCCGCCGACCGAAACTCAGATATCGGCCGGCGGCGTTGTGGTACGCCGACCAACTGGGCAACCCGCCGAGTTGGCGCTGATCGCCGTGGGGCCACAAAACCGCTGGCAATTGCCCAAAGGGTTGATCGATGCCGATGAAACGCCGGAAGTCGCCGCGACACGCGAGGTACGCGAGGAAACCGGCATTGCTGGCAAAGTGGTTGCGCCGCTAGAAAAAGTCGAATATTGGTATGTGGCAACGCGCCGTGGAACACGGATTCGCTATCACAAATTTGTCCACTTTTTTCTCTTGGACTATATCAGCGGCGATGTCGCCGACCATGACCATGAAGTAAACGAAGCGCGCTGGGTGACTTTTGAAGAGGCGTTAGCTCTATTGACTTTCCCAGCAGAACGAAAAGTGGTTGCACAGGCACAAACGATGCTACATACGGCCTAGTGCTTCATCCAGCCGCCGATACTCGGCCTGTTCGCGCGGCGATAGGGCACGCTTGACGCTAGCACGCAGCGCACGCGCTTGATCAGCCAGCGCTGTGGCTTGCTGTCGATTGTCCGGTCCCGCGGCCAAGGTGTCAGCCAGGCTTGCAATTGCAAGGCGTTGGCAATGCCGTGGGTGTCATCCAGCGCACGATAGGCCGTCAGCACTTGATCGCCCGTGCCCGTTGCGTTTGCTGAAGTAGGGTCATCTCGGCAGATTGACGCGGACAGTGTAGTGCCGCCGCCAACCATAGACTGCCCTCGGTCAATAACCCCTGACGATTCCAGAACCACCATAGGCCACCGGCAATCGCAACTTCGCCTGGGTGATTGGCATCTGAGAAGGAAACGCGACTCTAGCGCACAGCCATCTTTTGGAAAATCGCGCAGACTATGGGGGCGGTCTTACACTCAATGATCGACCCAATTTCACTGTACCAGCGACAGTCAACTTGTACAGCACGTTAGTACAAAGCAACACCGCAACGGTGGGCGGTGGTCTGTTCAACTATGGCGGCTATTTGTATCTGCATAATGCCTGGGTGGCGCAGAATCGCGCGGGGAGCGGCGGCGGGATTTCCAGCTTGCACATCATTAATGAGGCTGGCGACGCCTACCAGACATCGACGCTCTATAGTTACAGCACCATTTTTTACAATAACGAAGCACTCTCCAGCCATGGTGGGGCGGTCTATAGCACCGGCTATCTGGCCGTTGAGAATTCATTCTTTCAAGGCAATCAAGCAGCCCAACGGGGCAGTGCCGTGCTGGTCACGGTGCTGCGTCCACCGTCACTGTGCCCAGCACGGCACCGCCCACTGTCTGCCCGTCTGCCTGGGTGACGGGCAGTGGGGTTTGTTGACCATTAGCGGCATCAACAGCATAGAGCGTGACAAAGAGTGAATAGTCGCCGGGGCGGGCCACAGGATCAATTGGTACATGATAGCGATCATAGATGCGATCGCCTGGCACCCAGGTAGTGGTCGGGAAACGGTTACAGCCCGGTTCGCCATCGCGCTGGCCGACCTTGTGGGCGTCGCGCAGGTCGATCACCTGGAGCGAGACAAAGTAATTCGTAGCCAGCGCTTGATTTGTATTCCAATAGAGGACAACTTCCAACTCGCCATTGGGCGCAACCAGCGTTTTGTCGATACTGTAGCCGAGCAACGCAATGTGCGCGCCAAACCGATAGCCGGTGGGGTTGGGAATGGGTTGTGCCCCCAACGGCCCATTGCGCGTAAAGGGGGTCAACAACTGCGTGTTGAAAAGCGCAGTATAGTCCTCTTCGCGGATCGTGCGCGGCGACGCGGCTTGCTCTGCTGCCAAGGTATCTTTGCGCGCATAAATTTCCATGTGGGGCTGTGCGTGGGCAGTGACAGTGCCCCACAAATAATAATTATCGGCTAATTGCCGGCGCTTCTCGTCCACAATAGGTCGATCCACCGGCAACGGGTAGGGCACCAGCAGATAGTAATTGGCCGCATCGCGCGGACAATATTCTGCGCCACGCGCATACCAATCGGGCACCATGCTAAAGCGATCATTCGTATCAAAGCGACCGCGCAGGGTGCCCTGGGCATAGAGCGCGGCTACACTCTTCCAGCCATTACGGATGGGAAAACCAAAGATCGACTCAAAGGCTGGTGTCGTATAGCTGGTCCAATAGCCGGTCGGATGGGTTTCGTCCCAGGTGCGCAATACCTCTGGTTGGTTGACCACAAAGAGCCAGCGCACATAGTTGCCAAAGAGCAAGGCCAACAGCACCATCGCCGGAGCCAGTAACCAGCCCGCTGATCGCGCACCCCAGCGCCGCGCCAGCGCATCCCAGCTCTGCCCCACGACCATACCTGCCACCAATGCCCAGGGAATAAAGAAGACATAGACATGGGTGCCCGGTTTGCTGACCAAAAAGATCACACCCAGCAACGGCACACCAAACCAGAGCCACGCGCTACGTTCCGCCGATGATAGGCGCGGCGCAAACCAGACGGGGGCAAACAGCAGCAAGCAGAGTAACAAAGCCAACCGCCCGGGCAGCCCCATAAAGGCCACCGAATCGATCAACAGTGCGGCCAGCACCGCGGCCAGCAAAAGGGTTAGCCCCAGCGCCAACCAGCGTGGTGTAAAGCGAACGTAGGCGCGTATCAATCCGACAACCGTCAACCCGACCAAGCACCAGAAATAGTAACTGCTGCTATAAAGCGTCGAACGCCCCACCACAATCGCCAGCCCTTCCGGTAGACTACGCCCAGCCAGGCGATGGCCGAAGATGTAGGCAAAGGTATCGCGAAAAAACTCGGGGTCGCGCACAAAGGGCACGTAAAAGACGACCAGGATGATCGTACCCACCACCAGAGGGATTGCCAGTTGGCGCGCCACAGCCCAACTTCTGGCACGCCAATCGCCAGCCTGCGCACGCCAAAAACCGATCAGCAACCAAGCCACCGGGATGGTTGCGATGATCGCTTCATAATGAAACAGCAAGCCAGTTGCGAGAAACAACGCCGCCAGTAGCAGATAGGCTTTGCTTGCGCCACGACGATCCAGCGCATGTTGCAACGCCAGCACCGTCAGCACCACCAACAAAAAGATTACGCTCTGATATTGCAACATGCGACCAAAGACCATCAGGTAGCCATCGGTTGCCACCATGGCCGCGGCCCACCAACCGGCCACTGGGCCAAACCAGCGTCGCCCCAGCAGATAGGTGGCAAGCACACCGGCCCAACTCGCCAGCGCAAACGGAAGATGGGCCGCAAATTCAGTCAGCCGGCCCGTCAGTACATACATGGCGGTGCCCAGCAGAATCTCGCCTGGCCCCTTCTTGTGGATAAAGAGGGCGCGCTCCCAGCCCTGAATCACATCAACGGCGCGCAACGCAACCAGAGCTTCGTCGCCATGTAATTCGGAATAATTGAGATTGGCAAAACGTAAATAGGCTGCGCCAAGCAACAAGGCCAGCAGCGCGACCATGTTCCCATTGAGGGTCAAGGTGGGTAAGGGTAGGGGCACAGCGCCAGCGCGTCTGGCACGTACCCAGTTGATTACGGCCAACCCAAGGATCAGGCCATGCAAAGTTAACGCGACCTGAAGAAAGGTCAACCCGCCGGGTAAATAGCTCAAGCCCAACAGCGTCAACACAGCCAATCCACAGCCCAGTCCCACACTATAGACCACGCGTGTGCCCCACTCTGGCGGATTGGCAGCATAGCCGATCAGTGCCTGCATGAGCAACGCACCGGGGAGCAACGCCGCTAATCCCAATGCGGCCCAACTTTGTAGCACATCGGGGGTTGGCGTCAACAAGAGGAAATCGCAGAGGAGCAGCGCACCCAAACTTATGATAGGGAACAGCCAACCGTGCCATTGTTTGGTTGGCGCAATTGCCACGGAACTACTCACAACAGACCTTTCTGCTTAACTTTTTTCTTGCTTGCGCGCAACGTTGGCTAGCGCAACCGGCGCATCAACCGCCAGCAGAGGGTGAGCACCAACAACCCTACCAGACCGACCACCCCATAGGCAAGGCGAAACATCCACTGGAAGGTCTGGCTAGCATTGAGATAGGGAAAAGGAATTCCTTGTGGCACGGGCACTTCTAGGAAGCGACAGAGCGGTTCCCAGCCTTCTTTAACCTGGTAGATGAGCAAACGTTCGGGTGGCACATGCGCGATGACAGCCGCGTTGTGTTGATTGAAAACGGCAATCGCGTGGGCCCGATCAGCAAAACGCCCAGCAAAGTCACCTTGCCAAATCAACGTATCGTTCAAATCCATAAAACGATACAGCGGAGGTAAAAGCCGCCGAAGCAGACGCATGACTGGTTTCTGGGACATGGCATAGATCGTGTTGCGGCAGCTCTCATACCACGCATCTGGATCGCGCACCGTGAGCAAGACCTTGGCATCGGGATATTGCACCATGAGCTGCTGATAGAAATTACAAGCTGGCCAATCAACCGTAGCTTGATAACCCGCAAAGATCTGAGCCCAATCGACCACTTTGCCAGTCATCGCCGCGCGCCAGAATTGGACATGGGCAGGGTGCTTGATCACTTCTTGCATATGGTAGCATTGGTCAAAGCCCAATTGCTCCAAGGCAACTTTGATAGAGGCGGTGCCCGTGCGCCCAAAGCCGGCACCAATTACGCGAAGGGGCATGATGACTTGGCTCCTACTGGGGTTGACTCAGTTTGTCAATTGATCGCGCGCCACATCCAAGATCACCTTGGCGACGGTGGGGGGGTGCAAGAGCATGTTGGCATAGTTGGCATTGGCCATGGGGCAAGCACACTCTTTGCGCTTAATGCTGCCGCGCAGTTGTTCCATGGCCTGACCGCGCCAGATCGGGGTAATGTCATAGTTGTGCTCGCGCAAATTGCCCACCGACTCGGCACGGATACAACAGCTCCACAAGTCCCCATTGGGCGCAATGTGGGCGCTGGCCCACCCAGCATAACAAGGGATTACCTGATCATGTTCATGCAGAACACGTTTCGCCAGTTGATAATACTGGGCGCGAAAAGCTTGTGTGAAGCGGGCGATGCCTTTTTTGGGCGTCTGTTTCGCCTGTTGGCTCAGAAAATCGGCAATTGGATCGTAATCTGCCGGTTGCGGCGTAATGCCCCAGCCCACGGTATCCAATTCCACCCGTTCCTCGGCCACCTCGGTGATGTAGCTGTCTGGTTCGAGAAATTTGAGACCAGCCTGAATCTCTTTGAAGCGATGCACGTTGAAGCGGCTGATCACCGTGTGCACCGTAAGTACCAAATTCTTGTACGTTTTTTGCAATTCCTTCAGCCGCTGCCAGGTTACCATGGAGAGCTTCCAGTTGCCTTCCACGCCGCGGATGTCATCGTGTTCATCGCCAATGCCATCCAGGCTCAGGTTGATGCCAATGCTGCTGGTAGGACATTCGCGGCACATGCGCTCGGTCATGGCCAGCACCCGTTCGGTCAACATGCCATTGGTGGGGATGGTAATCACTTCTGGCTTACAGTGCTTGTACGCGCTGATCACCAACTCGTCCAGATCATTGCGCAGAAATGGCTCGCCACCAGTAAAGGTCATGTAGAATGGCGAATCGCCCAAGTTGGCAAACACCTTATCCCACTCGGCAACCGTCAGGTCGTCATTCGGTTTGCGCCAGACATCGCAGGTGCGACATTTGCTGTTGCAGCGATAGCTGATACTAATCACAATCGAAAAGGGGTTAATCGCCGGCCAACCAAAGGTGCGGAAGGCCCAGTATAGTGGTAATTTGGGAATGAGTCCAAGCATAATTTTTTGCGCTTACATAAAACAAGTTATATTCAACTGTAGAAATTATCTATTACAGACAAAGATAGCCCGCCCCACAAGCGTGGTGACGGGCTGTTCAGCAACAGAATCAAGGTCAAGACGCGATGGCTAGGCCACAGCTTTGGCCGTCTCTACAGGTTGGGTAGCCGGTTTAGCCGCCTGTTGATCTTGTGCGCCCACAAAGAAGCGCTTGAATTGACCCACCGTCTTGTGCAGGTTAAGCCAATTATCTTTCATCAGCGCTTTTTCTAGCACGCGCTCGGGGCGGTAGAGATAGAAACGGCGATAGGCGTCGCGCCATTTGCGCAGCACAAGTTCTTGGTCGTATTTACCGTCGTGCATAGTAAAACGGGACTTTTGCTCGTGGATAGCGAACTCGCTCCACTTATCGGCAAAGACCTGACCGCCTTCGACAATTTGCTCGTACATCACCGTGCCGGGGAAAGGTGCGGCAAGCATAAAGTTTGCCAGCTTGGGATCCAGTTCCAGCGCCAGTTGAATGGTCTTTTCCATGGTCTCTTCGGTGTCGCCCGGCATACCAAAGATAAAGAAACCCATGGTCTGTAGACCGGCAGCCTTGGCATTTTTAAAGGCCATGCGCACCTGATCCAGCGTCTGGCCTTTGCGGATCACATTGCGCAACATTTGCTCGTCGCCATTTTCCACGCCAAAGCCCACGCGCTTGCAGCCCGCGGCCTTCATCAGTTGGAAAAGTTCGAGGTCGGTATGATTGACCTTCATGCCATGTACGGTCGTCCATGGCACATGACTCAGGCCCTCTTCGACTAGGCGGCGGCAAAGCCCTTTGGCGCGCGGCAGCTTCAAATTCCAAATATCGTCGGTGACGCCAATTTCGGTGGCGCCCAAGCCATTGACCAACCACTTCCACTCGGCGACAACGCTTTCGACCGAGCGTGCTCGCCACGTATCACCGGTGACGGGCTTGGAACAGAAGGTGCATTTGTAGGGGCAACCACGGCTGGTCAAGATGGTAAAGCTACGCGCGTCCCGATCTAGGCCATCAGTCAAGGGTTGTAGATTGGTATAGCGGTCAATCTTAAACAGGTCGTGGGCCGGGAAAGGCAACGCATCCAAATCGGGAATCATCGGGCTTTCCGGGCTGGAAACAATTTCGTCACCATTGCGGAAATGAATCCCCGGCAACAACCCCGGTTTGCGCCCCGCCTCTAACGTGTTGACCAATTCCAGCAGAGAATATTCAGCTTCGCCTTTAAAGACATAGTCCACATATTGATCGTGGGGCGGCTGCATAGATTCCAACGGCATAATCGTCAGATGAGGCCCACCCAACACCGTGATCAAACCACGTTTCTTGGCTAGTTGGGCCATTTCCCAGGCATCATTGATCAGTGGCGTCGTTGCAGTGACACCAATCATGCCGTAGGGCTTGCCTTGTGCCTCGGCTAGGTCCAGATAATAATCGACGCCCACATCTTCAATGGCCGCGTCGTAGATCATGCACTCGTGGCCGCCTTCGCGTAGCACGGCAGCAAGATAGCCCAACCCCAGCGGAATGTGCTTGCGCTCGCTCCACACTTTGGCTTCTGGACTAGCAAGAATAATACGCATAGAATTTCCTCAAATAAACACAGAAGGTTACATGCCAACCAAGTTTGCAGTTGCCATAGCAGGTAACGCAGCTAGTTTTTCAGCAATTGCCACTAATGGCTCGATAGCTAAGTCTTCATCAATGAGCGACCAATGTAGTCCATAACCGGATGGTGAGACCCGAATCAAAGAACGTTCATCCAAGTTTGCGCGGCTTAATTTCGGCGAACACTGCTGCCAGAGAATACGATACAATTGGGTATCGACTTTGACATACAGGTGGGATTCATCCGCACGGATGATCTCGACCTCATGGATTTTCATCATCTTCACCGTGAAATTTTTGATATTCCTCAACCAGATAGTCAAAGTTCTCAAAGAGAATCCTGCGAAGCTGACGCCGGTTGCCTGCATTCAGATTGTAAGTGTAAGCGTCTTCAATATCAAACGTCTCAACCTTCAACCAGAACTTACAATCAATATCGCCCTTTTGCACATGAATATGTGGCGGCTCATTGCGTTCATTCATGTAAAAGAAAAGCCGCCACCCACGGATAAAAAGGACGGTTGGCATAGACGGATCAGATCGCCCCTTCGGCTTCCACTGATTTGCGCAGGCCGGTCTTTTCTTTTTTAGGGAGGAAGGTGCGTAACGCAATTCGCACATTGCGCGGCAGCTCCTGCCAAAAATCTTTGGTTTTCATACGGCGGATAATGGGCGAAGGGCGCAAGTAAAATTGGCGATACGCCTTGCGGTACATCTCCTCGACCAATTCGGCGGTCATCTCGCCCATTTCATAGCGGGCCTGCTGTTCAAAGAAGACATAATCTTCCCAGTCATTAATTAAGAAGCGTCCCTGGCGTTTCACAATTTCATAGACCTTGGTGCCGGGATAGGGGGTCATCATCGAGAAGTTGGCGATCATCGGGTCCAGTTCAATCGCAAAGTCGATGGTGCGCTGCATGGTTTCGCGCGTATCGCCGGGCAAGCCGATGATGAAAAAGCCAATCGTCTCTAACCCAATTTCCTTGGAGTTCTGGAACGCCCGGCGGATCGTCTCCAGGTCGATCTTCTTATCAATACTCTTTAGAATTTCGAGATCGCCCGTCTCCACACCAAAGGCGGTGCGCTTGAGCCCTGCCATCTGCAAAAGCGACAACAATTCCTTGGTCGCTAGGTTGGCACGAATACCATTGACAAAGATCCAGGGCACATGATTCAGCTTGTTTTCGATCAACAAGTTTGCCAGCTCTTCCAAGCGCTTGACGCGAATATTCGCGCTATCGTCCAAAACGCCAATTTCCTGGGCATCAAAATCTTCGACCAAATGACGCCACTCGGCCAGCACATTCTCTGGGCTGCGGCTACGCCACTTGATCGGCATAATGCTCTGGCTACAGAAGGTACAGCGATAGGGACAGCCGCGGCTGGTCATAATGCTGAAACTGCGGGCACCATCCACATGATCGGTGGCGGGTTGTAGGTTGGTGTAACGATCACGCTTAAAGAGATGATAGGCCGGCCACGGCAGGCTATCTAGATCGGCAATCGTGGGCCGATCCAATGTGTTGTGGATTTGGCCGTCGCTGGTTTTGTAGGTGATGCCCAGACAATCCTTGAACACTTCATTCTCGGCATGCATAAACGCTTCGATATGAAATTCAGGTTGATCCTTTAAATACGCTTCCAAACGATTGGACACATCGATCCAGGTATCTTCGCCTTCGCCGCGCACGACAACATCGACATAAGGCTTTTCGCAGCTCTCTTCGGGCAACACGCTGACGTGTGGCCCACCCAATATGATCGGGCAATCATGCATTTCGCGGATGGTACGCGCCGTGCGCCAAGCCTGTTTGACCTGAGGCGTATTGGCCGTAATGCCAACCAGGTGCGGGCGAAATTCCTCAATAAATTCGGTGAGTGGCTGTTTTTCCACATCACAATCAAAAATCACCACCTCGTCGCCACGGCGCTCGCTTACGGCGGCCAGATAGGCCAGACCCAAATGGGGCGTTGTGCGAGTGTCGATCGGGAGACGAAACTTCGGATTAATCAGGGCAATACGCATAAAATAAGTTCCTCCTAGATGATACTGATGCGCTGTTGAAAATCAGACAGGTTTCGACTTGTATAATCACAATAACCGGTTACAGCGGATCGTTCATGATTGGGCAAATCGGTTATTATCAAGCATCGTCAACAGCTACTATCGGTATGCCAACAGGTTTTAATAGCACGCATTGTACCATAGCCACGCGGCAAGCCCAAATTTTTATGAAGGATTTTATAAAAATTACCCAGGGGGGAAAACAGCGCGATAAAATCAATCAATTATGCATCGATTGCTGGAAAGCGTAATTGATCGATCTGCACTGGCGACAGGACTATATCGGCCGCGCGTACACTATCCTGCAGGTGTTCCAATGTGCGACAACCGATCACAGGGACGGTCACAATGGGCTGGCAAAGCAGATAAGCCAACGCAATTTGGGCGGGCGTCGCCTGTAGTTCATTGGCAAATCGTTGGACAATCGCCGCCCGGCTTGTATTGGTGGGGTTGGCATAAGCCTTCTGATCGCGCTCGCTCAGCCCAGCCATCCCGCTTTCGGCCACCTTGCTAAAAAAGCCACGCGCTTGGGAGGTATAGGGCACCACCGTCCAGCCATGCTGTGTGTGAAAGTCAAACATGGCCTCATCCATAGCCGCCAAGCCCGGCATTCCAAAGGCGGCAGGATTGGGTTGTGCCAAGCTCCACAAGGGTTGATTGGCCACAAAGCCGTGACAGCCATGTGCGTTGGCATAATCCAGCGCCGCTTGCATGCGCGCCGTGCTCCAGTTGGACGTGCCAAAGGCGCGAATTTTGCCCGCCGTAACCTGAGCCGACAGCGTTTCTACAATCTCGCCCACGGGGCGCGTCGGATCATCACGGTGGAGCCAGTAAAGGTCAATCACATCCGTCTGCAAATGTTGCAAACTTTCGGTGAGATCCTGAAGAATATCAGCAGGCGCCAAACGCGCGATGTGCATGGTTGCCAAGTCTGGATGCGCGCCCTTGGTACCGACCAGAATCTGGCTGCGATTGCCGCGCGCTTTCAGCCATGCACCAATCGTCTTTTCGCTAATGCTGCGCGGCAATGTGGGATCCCAGTTGGCATAGACATGCGCGCTGTCCAGGAAATTGCCACCGTGATCCACAAAGGCGTCTAGCAGCGTAAACGCCTCGGCCTGGGGAATACTGGAACCTAAGTTGCCCGCACCCAAGCACAGTTGGGAAGGCGCTAGATTCGTGTTAAATAGGGAAACTGTTTTCATGGTCTCTACTCTTATCGGGTTATACAGATAGATTTTATGATAGTAGACCTTATTCCGATTTAATTTTGTGCATGCGTAGGTGCGGTTTGTAACCGCACAAAGCTGGTTGGACCCGGATTGTGCGGTTACACACCGCACCTACAAGAATCACCACACCCTGTTTTGTCGCT
>Ga0105049_10004188_pt1 | contig 16941 bp, 14 predicted proteins | sample MAT06_FD_78087 | JGI IMG/M metagenome (GOLD analysis project Ga0105049, IMG submission 78087) | Freshwater microbial communities from Lake Fryxell liftoff mats and glacier meltwater in Antarctica - MAT-06 | ecosystem: Environmental > Aquatic > Freshwater > Ice > Liftoff microbial mat | place... | reverse complement strand
CCGGTTCCGAGCGGGCACCCAGTTCCGAGCGGGCACCCAGATCCGAGCGGGCACCCAGTTCTGATCGGGCACCCAGTTCTGATCGGGCACCCAGTTCTGATCGATCACCCAGCGGAGACCGAGAGGCGAGTACCGAGCGTGCACCGCGTCCCGAAAGAGGGCCTCGAACTGACAGGACCGAGCGCGGCGACCGACCCGTTCGAGCTGACCATCCTGAGCGAACTGTTCGGCCAGAGCGTGGCGAGCGGCCAGAACGTCCGTCGAGTGGAACGCGGCCACCGCGAGAGGATTCTGCTGCACGACCGGCTCGACCTGAACGCAGTGATCGTCCGGAAAGAGGGGTAAGGCCATCGCGAGAAGATGTTTCGGTCCGTTCGGACCGCGATCGGAGACCTCCGGTTTCCAGTTTGCCCAAGTCTAGAAAGCCAGCAGGTTTTGGTGCTGGAATCTCCGAAAACGACGTCGGTTTTGACATGCCGGACGACGAAATGGATGCGAGAGACGATTTCTCGATCGTAGGTGAAATCGACGAAGAGGACGTGGATGTAAACGAAGATGTGCAAGACGAAGATTCGGAACCCAAAACTCGTCGTAAACGTGGCCGGGGTCGACGCGGGGAAAACTCGGATGCGAGAAGCGAGTCCTCATCCACTGATCGGGATCGCAATGCGGATGCGGAGGACTCGAGAGAAGTGGTTGCCAGCAGTGGTCGAATCACCTCGTGGCAGGATGCGATAGGCACGTTAGTGGCCACCAATATGGAAAACCACCAGAGAAATCCGAATCAAGGCCGAGGCCCACGAGGGGCAGGCAGAGGCCCAAGACGCCCATAGAATAGGCTCGTTGGGAGAGCAACTGGCGTGCTAACCGCTTCGCGGAATAAAGGGTGCCCCCTAGCGGATCACTTTTACTGCTTTTAGCAGTTCCAAGACCGCACTTACGCATTCTGCAATCGATAGTTCGCCGGTGTCTAAAACCAAATCAGGACTCTCTGGCGGTTCGTACAAAGCTGATACACCTGGGAAATTTGGAAGCTTGCCCGCCTCCGCCGCCGCATAATGACCCTTGGTGTCGCGCTGGCGACAGACGCTGTCATTGGCCGTGCAATGCACCGTGAAGAACCGCTCTTTACCCACTACGTCAGCTACCCGATTTCGGACCGACTGGCTAGGCGCCACGAACGCTCCTAGACAGATCAAGCCGTTGTCGTTGATCAGTTTCGCCACATGCGCCGACCGACGTAAATTCTCGCTGCGATCCTCGACCGTATAGCCCAAGTCCTGATTGACCCCTCGCCGCATGTGCTCGCCGTCGAGCACCGCGACGGCGCGTCCATCATCGAACAACGCTCGCTCCACGGCTCTTGCGACCGTGCTCTTACCCGTGCCGGTCAGCCCCGTAAAGAGAACCGTCGCGGCATTTTGGCCAAACCGTGCTGCTCGCTCTGCAATGGTCACGTCCGACACGCTCCGCGACCCCGTTTGCGTTTCCTCGTCGGATGTCTCCCAAGCCGCCGTTGGTCGTCGCGCCGTGTCCAAGTCCGAAATCATCCCGGCGCCAACGGTCGTGTTGGAGATCCGATCGAAAATGATGAAACCACCCGTACCCCGATTGTTCTTATAAGCATCGAAATAGATCGGCTGATTGAGCGTGACCGCACAACGACCAATCTCATTCAATTGCAAACTCGGTGACGGAATGGAGTGCAATGTGTTCACGTCTACCCGATAGCGCAGCGAATCGATCTGACCGGTAATCGTTTGGGTCGTATGCTTGAATAAATAGGTCTTCCCAGGCACCATTGCATCGGCGCTCATCCAGACAATGGTCGCGTCAAATGAGTTGCTGATCTTGGGAACGTTGCCGGGACGGACGATCATGTCGCCGCGAGAGCAATCGACTTCGTCCTCCAAAACTAAAGTGATCGATTGCGGGCAAAACGCCTCTTGCAAATCACCATCCTGCGTCACAATACGTTTGATTTTACTGGTGCGCCTCGATGGCAGGACCATGATCTCGTCCCCTTGGCGAACGATCCCTGAGGCAATCGTGCCGCAAAAACCGCGATAGTCCAAGTTTGGTCGGTTCACGATCTGGACTGGCAATCGAAAATCCTTTAGGTTGCGGTCCGAGCCGATGTAAACACTCTCGAGCATGTTCATCAATGTGCTGCCGCGATACCAGGGCATGTTCGGACTGGGGTCGACTAGGTTCTCGCCATGCAGCGCTGCCAAGGGTATGAAATGCAAATCTGGCAAATCCAGCCGAGAACCGAATTCGCGATAGTCCTTGCAGATCTCCTCGAATCGATCTTGGCTATAGCCGACCAAATCCATTTTATTGACGGTCACAATTACGTGCCGAATGCCCAACAGCGACACGATAAAGCTATGCCGTTTCGTTTGCGTCAGGACCCCGTATCGCGCATCGATCAGAATGATGGCCAGATCGGCGGTCGAAGCGCCGGTGGCCATGTTGCGAGTGTACTGCTCGTGGCCGGGTGTGTCGGCAATGATGAATTTGCGTTTGGCCGTCGAGAAATAGCGATAGGCCACATCGATCGTGATGCCTTGTTCGCGTTCGGCTTTCAAGCCGTCGGTGACCAAGGCAGGATCGAATTTCCCGCCGGTCGTTCCGTGTACTTTGCTTTCGGTTTCGAGCTGAGCTAGTTGATCCTCGTAGATCATTTTGCTGTCGAAGAGCAATCGACCTATGAGTGTGCTTTTTCCATCGTCTACACTCCCGCACGTGATGAATCGAAGCAGTTCTTTGCGTTCGTGTTGGTCCAAGTATGCCAGAATATCTTCGGCAATCAAATCGCTGTGGTGAGACATAGTGCTTAGAAGTATCCCTGCGTCTTTTTGAGTTCCATACCGGCGCCGCCGCCATCTTGATCGATCACTCGTCCCTGGCGTTCCGAAGTTTTCGTCAGCAGCATTTCTTGAATGATCTCTGGCAGTGTCGTGGCGGTCGATTCGACTGCGCCCGTCAACGGATAGCAACCGAGCGTTCGGAAGCGAACCATTTTATGCTCGAGCACTTCGCCCGGTCTGAGGGTCATACGCTCGTCGTTGAGATGGAGCAACGTTCCATTGCGGTGAACTACGGGCAAGACTTTGGCAAAGTACAGATCGGGGATCGGGATATTCTCTAAATAGATGTACTGCCAAACGTCTAGCTCGGTCCAATTCGATAGCGGAAAAACGCGTATGCTTTCGCCAGGGTTGACTCGGGAATTGTAAAGGTTCCAAAGTTCGGGTCGTTGGTTCTTGGGGTCCCAGCGATGGAATTTATCGCGGAAGGAAAAGACCCTTTCTTTGGCTCGAGATTTTTCTTCGTCCCGTCGGGCACCGCCATAGGCTGCATCAAAGCCGTATTTGTTCAACGCCATTTTGAGCGAATCGGTCTTCATGACTTCGGTATGCTTTTCGCTGTTCTCGCAGGGGTCGATACCCAGTTTGAGCCCTTCGTGATTAATGTGTACTAATAGCTCAATACCCAGTTCGTTTTTGACGTAGTTGTCTCGGAACTTGATCATCTCCTTGAACTTCCAAGTCGTATCGACGTGAAGGAATGGAAACGGAGGTTTGGCGGGGTAAAAGGCTTTGAGGGCCAAGTGCGTCATGACGGCCGAATCTTTTCCGACAGAGTAGAGCATGACCGGTTTTTTAAATTCGGCTGCCACCTCGCGGATGATGTGGATACTCTCCGCTTCTAGCTGCTTGAGGTGGGTTAGATTGTAGGAGTTCATGCGATCCTCGGCTCAGTTTTGGTCGAGCGTTCCCATTCCGGTTAGAAAGTCTCTCGGTTGCTATGCAATAAAGTAGTACCCATCCCGATTTGAAATAGGGGGGATAGGCAAACTGGTGCATTTTCGATTTGTAGTCAATTTATAGTTTAGGGGTGTTGGCCCATTCTAGAGCGGCACTCAGGACGTTTTTTCTAAACACGGAGTGTCGAGCTAAGCTTAGACTGTCTTATTTAGCTTGCTCGCTTAGCAAAAGAAAGGGCAGCTCCCCTGAGTTGCTCCGGGGTATGTGCGGCTGAGACTTGGGTGCGAATGCGAGCTTTCCCGTGCGGGACGACTGGATAAGAAAAAGCGATAACATAAATTCCTTCGTCGAGCATGCTCTTGGCCACGGCCGCTGCTTTCGCAGCGTCTCCAATCATGACGGGGACAATAGGGTGCGAGCCGGGCAAGATATTCAAGCCGAGCCTCAGCATTTCACTACGAAAGAGCTGTGTGTTGGATTCCAATGCGTCTCGCAAACCAGTATTTTCCTCCAGTAATTCCAGAGCCCGAATCGAGCCAGCGACAATCGGCGGGGCAATCGTGTTGGAAAATAAATAGGTGCGGGAGCGTTGCCGAAGTAGCGAAATCATTTCGGAATGGCCCGACGTATACCCGCCGCTCGCCCCACCCAATGCTTTGCCCAAGGTACCGGTCATGATATCCACGCGATCCATCACACCGCATAGCTCGTGCGTGCCACGTCCTTTTGCACCGATAAATCCAACGGCATGCGAGTCGTCGACCATGACCATGGCATCGTATCGGTCTGCGAGCTCGCAGATCGCAGCCAAATTGGCGATCGTACCGTCCATCGAAAAAACACCGTCGGTAGCGATCAATCGGAACCGGGCCGACTGCGCGGCTTCAAGCTTCGATTTGAGATCGTCCATATTGTTGTTGAGATAACGATGGCGCTGGGCTTTGCACAACCGAATACCGTCGATAATGCTAGCATGATTGAGTTCATCCGAGATAATGGCATCTTCCGGGCCAAGAATTGTCTCAAACAGTCCGCCGTTGGCATCCCAGCAGGAGTTGTACAGGATGGTGTCTTGCAACCCAAGAAATAGGCTCAGCTTCGATTCCAGTTCTTTGTGGATGGTTTGGGTACCACAGATAAAGCGAACCGATGCCAAGCCATAGCCCCAACGGGTCAGGGCGTCGTCAGCAGCCTGTCGGACGCTTGCGTGCTGGGCGAGGCCCAGGTAGTTGTTGGCGCAGAGGTTGAGCAGTTCACGACCGTCGGCGATGCGGACCATGGTCCCTTGGGAAGAGTCGATAACTCTTTCTGTTTTGAAAGTACCTGCGTCTCGCATCGATTGATTGGCGGTAGCGAGATGTTCCAGGAATAACGCGTTCATGAAGGGCACTTAGACGTGGATGGCGTATTCTTGCAGATCTTCGAGGTCAACAAACTCGAGGGTCGAAATATGGGTAGATTCGAGAACAATTTTAGGGGCGAGGCCTGCTTCGAAGGCTTCTTTCCAGCGTTGGACACACAGACACCATCGATCGCCGGGCTTGAGGCCAGGAAAGTGAAATGCGGGTATTGGGGTAATGAGATCGTTCCCAGTTTCACGTGAAAATTCGAGAAACTCCTGAGTCATTTCGGCACAGACGAGGTGTAAGCCTTGGTCGTCGGCACCGGAGCGGCAGCAGCCATCTCTGTAAAAACCGGTCAACGGGTTCATTGAGCAGGGCTGAATGGTAGTCCCTAAAACGTTTTTGGCGTCCGCCATGGCAATCAAGCTCCTTCGAAGTGGCAAGCGTGGAGATAGAACCGTATTGTACCGTCTCGCGGGTCGAAGCAGTGACGGGGGGACGGCAAACCGATCGCAGCGATTAGCGGAGATCGCTGGTAGCAGGGAAGCCGCCAGCTGGGAAGCCGGCTGGGGTTGGATAAGTTTTGGGTGTGATTGGCGTGCGAGCCGCTGCGCGGGTTAAACGTCTTCGAGTTGCTCTTGCAGTTCGGCCCATCGCATTTCTGCAGTCTCTAGTTCGGTCGTTACCTTGGTCAGCTCTTCATGCAGCTTCATCGCAGCGATCGCTTCGGTCGATTGCATCAATTGGTCGTTCAGCAACTTCTTCTGAGCATCCAACTTCGCAATCGTCTTCTCCAATTGCCCAACCTCACGTTTCACCGTCCGATCGTCATCGAAAACGACTTTATGGTTGCCTCTCCCTTTCGGAGTCGATCCCGCCCCTCTGTCTTTCGGTGCAACCACTTGTTTTGCCTTTGCGTTGACAGGCAGCTTGTCCGTGGACCTGACAGGGACTCCCTTTCGCTCGCTCTCGACGCTGTCAATCTCTTTGTTGACCATGTACAGATAAGAATCGTAGTCGCCACGGTAATTGACCACCGTACCGTCTTTCACCTCGATGATACTGGATGCTACGCGCTTCATGAAGTGTCGATCATGAGACGTGAAGATGACGGTTCCTTTGTAGTCGATTAGCGCGTTGGCTAGCGCCTCGACGGTTTCTACGTCCAAGTGATTACCGGGTTCGTCCAGAACGAGGACGTTAAAGTTGCCCAGCAGCAAGGCTGCCATGCAGAGCCGAGCTCGCTCGCCACCGCTGAGCACTGGGATCTTTTTCTTAACAGCGCTACCTCGAAAGAGCATCGCGCCCGCCACGTCGAGGATCGTTTGATTCTTAGTCCCTGGGATGGCTTCGTACTCAAGGTACTCCAGTACCGTTTTTCGCTCGGGCAAACTGCTGTAAACGTGTTGCGCGTAGGTGCCGATTTCGCAACCAAAGCCCCACTTCACGTCTCCTTGCAAAGCGGGCAACGAGTGGACCAAGGTCCTCAGAAGCGTAGTTTTTCCTTGACCGTTGTCTCCCACGATGGCAGCTCGAGAGCCATGTTCTATTTCAAGATCAATGCCATTGGCGATGGCGTGATCGCCATAGCCGATGGTCAAATCTTTGCAGCGGACTGCCGGTCCCTTTCGCGGTTCTACTTGTGGAGCCCGGACCGTTGCCCGGGCTTGCTCGCCTTGTACCTCTTTGAACTCGATCTTTTCGAGCATCTTTTCTTTGGACTTAGCCCGCGTGGCGGTACTGGCTCGAGCGCGGTTCTTGTCGATAAATTCTTGGAGCTGCTTGCGTTTGGCCTCATTGGCTGTATTCACACGCCGGTCGTGTTCACTCAATTCTTGCTGGTAGGTTAGGAAGTCGTCGATCTTGCCCGGATACATCGTCAGTTTGCCGATGGAAAGATCGAGGGTAACATCGCATGTGGCGGTCAAAAAGGCGCGATCGTGCGATACGATCAAACAGGCTTCATGGAAATCTCGAAGGAAGTGTTCGAGCAGAATCTGAGTCCGCAAGTCGAGAAAATTCGTCGGTTCGTCCAGCAGCAATAGGTTGGGTTCATGCAAGAGGAGTGCTGCCAATTTGACCCGCGTTTGCCAGCCACCCGAGAGTTCGCCTACAGGACCATCGAGATACTTTCCTTTGAGTTCGAATTGGCCGCCAACCTCGCCGCATTTCCAATCGGGTTGGCCACTGTCTCGCATCATGAACTCAATCGAAGTCTCGCCCGGTAGAAACGGATCGTGCTGTCGGAGATAACCGATGTTGAGCTTGGGGTGTTTGATGATTTGGCCGGTATCGAGCTCTTCGTCACCCAGAATACACCGCAACAATGTGGATTTGCCGGCTCCATTGCGACCGACGAAGCCCACTTTAGTATCGCTCAGGATGGTGCACTCAGCATCCTCCATCAGTACCTGATCGCCATAGTGTTTGGAAGCGTTTCGAATCTGCAACAGGACGGACATAGCAACTAGCGAAGGAGGAGGGAGCGACGAAAATCATTCTTGTGATATGTTATCAGCACTACCCAAGGTTACCAAGGAGAAACATTCAGGGGACATGAGCGAGATATCACATTCCGTTACCGAGTTGATCGATCAACTGGGCCGACTCCCCGGCATAGGTCGCAAAACGGCCGAAAGACTGGCCTACCATCTGCTCCGCGTGCACGAAAGCGAGGCTTTTGCATTGTCGGATGCGATTCGCAACGTTCGGGAAAACGTCCGTTATTGCTCGGTTTGCTACAATCTAGCCGAAGGTGAACTGTGTGGAATTTGCATGGACTCGCGGCGCGATCGTTCACTGATTTGCATCGTCGAGCAACCTCGGGATTTAATAGCCCTCGAGCAGTCGGGAGTGTTCAAGGGGCTTTATCACGTTTTGTTGGGGAGGATCGCACCGTTAGAAGGGATTGGACCGGATCAGCTTACTATCGATGCACTGGTAGAACGTGTGCGGCATGGAAACTTTTCCGAGGCTATCATGGCTACCAACCCCAACGTTGAAGGGGATGGAACAGCCTTGTTTATCTCGAATCAGTTGGATGAGTTTCCCATTTCGCTAACGCGGCTTGCGCGAGGAGTCACTAGCGGAAGTGTGTTGGAGTTTACCAACAAAGAAATTCTGGCTGATGCGCTCAGTGGCCGTCAGAAACTTTAGGCGACTGTTCCGTTCCCCAGCTGAAAACGGGTCCTAAGTCACAGATAATGATGGCAGGTACCCCCGAACGGGCATCGCCAAATGCTCCGGCCTGGACTACATTCTCTCGCGATTTCAAAGAATCAAACCCCTTTTTCGGAAGAACGGAACCCTGGTCATGGCACTTACCGCTGGCCCTGAAGACAAAAAAGAAATTGCAACTCCAGGCCCTATCGATGGCAATGCACCCTCGGAATTTACGGAAACGCCATCGGGACTCAAGTTTCGCATTCTTCGCAAAGGGGCCGGTAGCAAACCGACAGCTCGCGATCGTGTTACAGTCCATTACAAAGGCTGGCTCGACGATGGAACGATCTTTGATAGCTCCTATCGGCGCGACGACACCATTTCGTTCGGGCTCAATCAAGTGATAGCGGGCTGGACCGAAGGGATGCAGCTCGTTGGTGTGGATGGGATGATCGAGTTGGACATTCCGTATGAGCTGGGGTATGGTGAACGGGGCAGCCCCGGTGCAATTCCTCCCAAAGCCCGCCTTCACTTCGTCGTGGAATTGTTCGAGATTGGATAGGAGTTGAATCGGAATGTGACCAACTCGCTAGACGCTGTGCGGGTTTCACAAGACGACTGATCGATTTTCGGATTCCTGGTACCATTGGCTCTGCAACGCATCTTTTCCGACACACACTCCTAGCCGAAAGAACCATGACGATCGAATCTCGGGTGGTTGCCCCTGGTCCTAACGACACGACGGTTCGGACCGACGACGGAAAGGTCGTGCCGGTTCCCTCCGGTTGGGAATTGCTCCCGCCGGGCGATGCAGGGCTCACTCGGAGAGTCAAAGCAGCCGGACCAACCTGGACCGTGCAAGAAAAAAAAGGACGTCGAACCTTTTCCAAAGGGGTGTGGGCCTCGAAAAACTCCATCGCCGAAATTCGACTCGCGCTCGAACAAGAAAGATCGACCGAAACCTACGCGAAACGCAAAATAGCCGACGCTAACCGACGCGAAAAGAAACAAACCGAGTATGTTGATGACTTCGCCACGGCCGTTATCCATTTCCTCCACTTCGATTCGCGGTACGATGCAGTCGCCAAACGGCTTGCCGCGGCAGTGACATTGCACGCAACTCCGGTCGGTAGCGGAACCGTCGCTCGTACGGAACGCATTCCGATCGAACGCAGGGCCGAAGCGGCTGTGATCGCTTGGATGCGTCACCAAACAACGGCTTATGACAATCTAAAGATCCCGAGAGTGAAAGGTGAACGACGTGAAGTTCGCCGAATGCTAGCCGACCAATCGCGGCAATTGCTAGAAGACTATCGGCGTGGTAGGACTGTCAACCCTGCCCTATGTCCACTCCAGAAGTCCCTTACCCAGTAAATCCATGTACCATCAAACCGTCGTCAAACCCAACGCTGAGGAGGTCGCCATCGCCGCCACAGAATGGCTGATCGAAACCATCCGGGAGTGTATCGCTGCCCGCGGGTATTGCAGTATCGCGTTGTCGGGCGGGGCGACTCCCAAGCGACTCTACCAGCTCATCGCAGAGAATGAAACTCGCAGCCTGGACTGGTCTCAGGTCAGTTTGTTTTGGGGGGACGAACGCAATGTCCGCCACGATCATGTCGATAGCAACTACCTCATGGTCCGCGAAGCTTGGCTCGATCGAATAGAACCACATTCTGCGCCGAAGTTGACTCCCAAGGTGTTTCCGGTAACGATTCAAGTGACCGCCCCGGAGCGGGCTGCGGCCGAGTATGAGAAATTGATCCGAAGGGAGCTAAAGTCGGATTCGGAACCCGACGATTCCGAAATGCCATCTATCGATATCGTACTGCTCGGCTTGGGTGATGATGCGCATACGGCTTCCCTGTTTCCGGAAACCGAAGCGTTGAAAGAAACGAACCGATTGTTCGTTGCGAACTTTGTTCCAAAGTTTTCAGCTTACCGACTGACCTTGACCGCGCCCATGATCAACGCGGCTCGCAACATTGCTTTTCTGGTCTGCGGACCATCGAAGCGGCCAGCGGTCGATGTGGTCCTGCACGGTCCACGGCATCCCGATGAATATCCTGCCCAGTTGATCGAACCCAAGCTTGGTAGACTCTGGTGGTTTCTCGATACCGCCGCTGCCTCCGATGTTTTGAAATAACCAAACGATTTTTATCCATGACAGATTCTGCTTCAGCATCCCTCAGTCCTTCCTTCGGTGGTCTACGGGTGGCTGCGCTAGAAAGCCGCCGTCGCGACGATTTTGCAAGGCTCATTGAACGTTTTGGCGGCCAGCCCTTTGTGAGCCCCTCCATGCGAGAAATCCCTATCGAAAAGAATAAGGAAGCGATCGATTTTGCTTACCGAGTCATGACAGGGGAAATCGGTGCAGTGATTTTCCTGACGGGAGTCGGGTTCAAACAGTTGATCGCGGCCATCGAACCCCATTTAGACAAACAGCGGTTTCTCGATGCGTTGTCCGATATTCCAACGATCGCCCGCGGTCCCAAACCCGTTGCGGCCATGCGCGAATGCGGGATCCAGCCGAGTTATCGTGCGCCCGAACCGAATACCTGGCGCGAGGTGTTGCAGACAGTCGACCTGCATGTGCCCGTTTCCAATCTTCAAGTCGGTTTGCAAGAGTACGGCATCACAAACCACTCCCTCGTGGCCGGTCTCGAAGCCCGCGGAGCGAACGTAACGCTAGTCAAAGTGTATCAGTGGGAGCTACCGGAGGACACCGGGCCGCTGATCGAAAATGTGCAGGCGATCGTTCGCGGCGAACGCGACTGCCTGCTGTTCACCAGTGCCCATCAAGCCGTAAATCTACTTCGGATTGCAAATCAACTAGAGTGCGAAGCGGCCTTGCGAGTCGCCTTGAAAAGTATGGTAGTAGCGTCCATCGGACCGACCACTTCAGAGATGCTTCAGCATCTTGAGATCCCCATCGATCTGGAGCCCGAGCATTCCAAGATGGGGCAACTGGTACAAGCTGCGGCCGAGAAGAGCCCTCGCATACTGAAAGCCAAGCGCTTCACGGAAATCACAGGCCTTCCCATCGGTGTTTCGCGAACTAACCTTTCCCTCAATTCTGCAGACGGTGCCAGCGTGATCTCCAATCCGTACCACGACAATCCGTTCATGAAGGCTTGTTTTCGCCGAGAGAATGAAGTCACGCCGGTCTGGCTCATGCGCCAAGCAGGTCGTTACATGGCTGAGTACCGAGCAGTTCGCGAAAAAGTAACCTTTCTTGAACTGTGTAAAAACCCTTCGTTGTGCGCCGAGGTGATGGTCACCGCTGTCGAAAAACTAGGAGTCGACGCCGCTATCATTTTTTCGGATCTCCTACCGATCTTGGAGCCGATGGGATTCCAGTTGGAGTTTACGGCCGGGGACGGGCCAGTCATCCACAACCCGATCCGGACCCCAAAGGACATCGATCGCGTAAAGCCTTTAGTTGATATGCAGGCTTTGCAATTTGTGGCCGACACCGTTTCCGCTACACGCGCCGCGCTGCCAGAAAAGATACCCGTGATCGGCTTCTCAGGCTCGCCCTTTACATTAGCAAGCTACATGATTGAGGGGAGCGGGTCTCGCAACTACGTTCACACCAAGACACTCATGTACACCGATCCGATGGCTTGGAAGGAGCTGATGAACCGCTTGGTGGACTCTATTGCTCTTTACCTCAACTCGCAGATCGCCGCGGGTGCTCAGTGTGTTCAGCTGTTCGACTCCTGGGCGGGCTGCCTTTCGCCCAACGAATATCGGACCCGAATCCTACCGCATATGCACCAATTGTTGGAATCCATCGTGCCAGGGGTGCCAGTCATCAACTTTGCGACCGGCAACCCTATGCTGACGTCTTTGCTGCGAGGTGATAGCCGTACGGTGGTTGGGCTCGATTGGCGGGTGCCGCTCGACGTAGGTTGGGACATGGCTGGCAACGATCGAGCAGTCCAAGGAAACTTGGATCCGACCGTGTTGTTTGCGGATCTGGAAACCATTCGCCATCAAGTGCACTACGTGCTTTCGCAGGCAGCTGGTCGTCCAGGCCACATTTTTAACTTGGGACACGGTATTTTGCCGGGCACTCCGGTCGACAACGTGATTGCCCTGGTCGACATGGTGCACGAAATGAGCGACCGAAGGTAAGGCTATGTTGTTTCAGAACGTTTCGCTCCTCTCGGTCGGTTATGTTCTTCCCCCTTTGGTGATTCCCTCGTCGGAAATAGAATCGCAATTGGATTCCGTCTACCAGCGGCTCAAGCTGCCTCAAGGACGGCTGGAGGGAATGAGCGGCATTCGCGAACGAAGGCTTTGGCAACCGGGAACTCGTATCAGCGATATGAGCGCTGTCAGTTGTCGCAAGGCCTTGGAATCCGCGTCGGTCGCGTCGACGGAAGTCCAGTGCCTGATCCATGCAAGTGTCTGCCGCGAGTATTTGGAGCCTGCGACTGCCTGCCGAGTGCATCATTTGGTAGGTTTGCCGGAGGATGCATGGGTCTACGATGTCTCGAATGCATGCTTGGGCGTGATGAACGGCGCTGTTCAAATTGCACAATTGATTGAGAGTGGGGCGATCCGGGCAGGATTGGTGGTCGGCACGGAGGATTGCCGCGGTCTGCTGGAAGCGACGATCCATCAACTCAATCGCGATCAAGCACTTACGCGACAATCGATCAAACCAGCGTTCGCTTCCCTTACGATTGGGTCGGGCAGCTGCGCCTGGCTCCTCGGCGATCGGCGATACTTCGAATCGAAACTGCCTGGAGTGGGAGCCAAACTAAGCGGTGCGGTGGCCATTGCAAGAACCAAACACCATGGTTTATGCCAGAGCGATACAGATCAAGCCGGTAGCGGCATGCAACCCATCATGAACACCGACTCCGAGCTCTTGTTAGAGGCTGGAGTGGAAACCGGAAAAGCCGCCTTCGATGCGTTGCTATCGAAACTGAACTGGAGTCGCAGCGACATCCACGCGACGGTTTGCCACCAAGTTGGCTCGGCCCATCGAAGGCGAATGTTGGAGACGTTGCAAATGCCGGTCGAGACCGATTTCGCCACGTTTGAGGAGCTGGGGAACACCGGTTCTGTGGCGCTACCCACGGCGCTGGGAGTTGGTCTATCTAGATCCCAATTTCATCCTGGGTGCCGAACCGCATTGTTAGGAATCGGATCGGGTTTGAACTCGGTGATGATCGGGTTGGAGTTTGGGCGGGTGATGGTCGGTCATGTTGGATGATGAAGCCTGCCTTATGTCACTGCCTGCCTTATGTCACTGCCCGCCTTATGTCACTGCCCGCCTTATGTCACTCCGAGATCTTTTTCCAATCGGCTCAAACGGGATTCTAGATCGATGACCGTTTCCTTCAAGGATTGAACTTCTATCGTCAGTTCCTCTATTTTCCGGTTGGCGTCGGAGCTTAGAGGAGGTCCCACTGATGCGGATCGGTTCGGTGCAGAGGATGGTTCCGAATCGAGTTCTGTAGCGATGGCACCGGCCGTGACGGTCTTGCGAAGTTGTTCGAGTTCCCATTCGGGATAGAGATTGTGTGAAACGATCTGACCGCGGCCTGGCGGGCTGAGTTCGACGACCAAATCTCGCCGTTTCAGCTCGTTGAATAAGTCGCTCATATGTTGCAAATCGTGGATTGGCTCCATGCGGGCAGCACGGGTGCGCAGTTCCCCTAGAGTCTGTTCACCGCGCAGGAGCAGTTCGGTCATGACTGCCGCTTCGACTTTGCTGATGGCTAGCCAGTTGTACGCGTAATGACGAACCTTGGTGTTTCGTCCAAGTCCCTGCACAATGGTGACCGCGCCGAGAGTGCGAAGTTCGTCGACGATCGTTTCGATTTGCTCAGCGGAATAATTGGATAGAGGAGCTCGATTCGTTTTTTGATTGCAACCGGTACAGAGGCCGGCAAAAGTCATAGGATAGGCGTCAGGCGTCGTCTTTGATTTCTCCATGAGGGTGCCCAAAACGCGCCTTTGCTTAGCCGTGATGGGTTTCCATTCGGGCGCGGCCTTGGCAGCTTGGCCGAGAGGGGCTAATGTTTGGCTCTCTTGCAAATCGAGATCTTCCGAGTTGTTCACGATCGTATTCCTTGGATAAGGGTACCATTTTGCGGATCCCTTGCTTGTGCGTCGGGTACCGAATGGTAGCATCGATCGAACGATCGCGAAACTCGGGCTAGGGTCTTGCTCCGGACTATGTGACTTCGTTGAAGTCGGGTAAATCGTCAACATCTTCGTTGGCACTGGTTTCAGATTGGATCCCCCACTGCTGCAATCGTCGCAACAATCGGGCTCGGGAGATATTCAGCAACTTGGCGGCCAAGGATTTGTTTTTAGGGAAGCGTTCCAATGCTCGGAGGATGATGTTCTTTTCTACGTCCTCGAGAATTGCGTCCAAATCCATCGAATGGTCGACTTGTGATTGTTCTATGTGCGAAATACAGGTTCGAATGTTGACCGGCAGGTCTTTATGGGTCAGTTTGCTTCCGGTCGTCTGGGTGGTAGCGTAGCTCAGGGCTTGGGCCAATTCCTCCACGTCGTTCGGCCATCCGTACGCGTAGATCGCATCTAGAAAATCCTCTCCCATCTCCGGTACGGCGTTCCCCGCCTTTCGATGCTGTTCGAACCAACCGGTCAGGAGAGTCGGAATGTCCGCGAGTCTTTCGGAGAGACGCGGCAATTCGATTCGTAAAACGCTAGTTCGCGACTCCAGTTCGTCCCACTGTAGTTCCGCTTTACGAAGTTCGTTCGAGACATCTGGATCGCAAGTGACGATGCGAGGCAGGCCGTCGAGTCGCTTCAGGGCAGAGTTCATCAGCCCGAAACAATCGCTCGGTAAAGCATCCAGGTTGTCGATAAGAAGGGCCTGTGTAGAAGCGCCCCGTTTAAGATTTTCCTCAATGGCCTCAAACATACTTTGCAAGAGGGCGATATCCATCAACGAACAATCGATGCGAACCAACGCATGGCCGAGCATGCTTTTCGCATCGCCGGGCTTGGACCCGACGCGTCTGATGTGAATGGTTTGGGCAAGCCACGATCTGCCCGAGCCAACTCGCCCAAAGATAGCCAGAGGAAAGTGCGAGCGCACGGCCAGGTTGACTTGGGCCAAAGCTTTCTGCGTCGCTGCCGACTTACCTTGCAGATACCAAAGATCCCTCATGTAAGGAAAATGGGCTTGATTGTAGAGTATGATCGCTTGGTTCACGCTCGCTCGCTGGTCAACGTACCCCAGCGCAGAAGGATCGGCTTCCTTGAACAAGACGCAAAGGGTGCATCCGTCCTCTTCACCGAGCGGGATGAGGCACCGCACCCATGGATCCCCCACGGCGAAGTCCGAAGTTGTGATGGCAGAGGCATGGGCCATGGCCTCGGGCAGTCCAATTGCTGTAACGATTTTTAGCCCTCGCCGCGACCACTGAATTGGCAACGACAAAAAAGCAGAAAGATTTGCGACGGAGCCCTCTGTGTCCGGGACTGGACTGGAACAATCGAGTCCGAGCAGGCCCTCCGATGACTTTCCGACGAGGGCCGCAAGAGCGTCATTGGCAAAGACTAGAGTGCCGTCCTCCGATACGACGTACATCGGATGGGTGGCACTACCTAAAAGCCTAGCGACTTGGCGTTTGGCGACGGAACGATTGGGTTCCGGAAGATTAGGTTCGAGAAAATTGGGTTCATCCATGGAGGGTTCACACGAACAAAAACGAAAAAACACTGCGCGATCCGAAGACCTTCGCAGTGTTGCGGGAATTATCCTTGCTTCATTGATTCCAAACGAGCTAGCCTGTGGCTAGAACACGTCGGTCAAGAAGTGGTGGCCCCAATGGTATCGCTGTGCTGTCGGGTAGTAATTGTGCCACTTGCGATTGTAGACAGGAATTTGCATTTCTGCCGGATAGCGATGGTAAAGACTATCGCTGCTCCGATAGTACTCATTGCCGTAGAAGTTTTGTGGATAGTAGACGTACGGATAGTGATTAAATCGCTGGTAGTCGCGATTGCTAGCGGCACCACCCCATGCGCTGCCATATGCTTGAGCCTGTGGCTGCTGTGCGTTTGCTTCGTCGTAAGACGCTATACCAGCTACCATCGCTAGTGCAGCGACCAAAAAGGTCTTGCGGACCATTGTAAACCCCCCGGTTAAATCGAATTTTTCGTCGCTCTTGCGATCGTTCGTTAAAATCGGCACAAGGGGATCCAAAACATGAGCTTTTATCCCTACAAACGGAGCAAACCGCACCGCAGAACGTAAGGATGGAGCCGTGGATGCTAGTGTTGCATCAAGCTTAAATTAGGGTTATGGGGTCAGGAGTCGATTTTCGGAACGGCCCTTCGGGTGCATCGCAAAATTGACTCCAACCCATAACCTGAAATGTTCACAAATACCCTTTCTCTCGATTGATTGGGGGCACACAATGTCCTACATTCAGTGTACCTTTTTGTTCGTTCGATCGTTCTAGAGTGTGCAGACGGTACTGTCCTTCCGGACAGACGCTCTCCAGCTAAAACCAAAAGAATGGTTGCCAGTCGTTGCGGAATCCGATCGCGGTGTCACAAAACTCCTCTGAAATCCTCGAATTCATCGTACCGCCCCCAGCGGTTGCGGTTTCGTCTCAAACCCCTGCCATTCCGCCGCCACCGTTTGCAGAGCCACCGTT